>Ga0302319_10001499_pt1 | contig 52212 bp, 51 predicted proteins | sample Bog_T0_2_FD_203319 | JGI IMG/M metagenome (GOLD analysis project Ga0302319, IMG submission 203319) | Peat permafrost microbial communities from Stordalen Mire near Abisko, Sweden - Bog_T0_2 | ecosystem: Environmental > Terrestrial > Soil > Wetlands > Peat | place: Sweden: Abisko, Stordalen Mire... | reverse complement strand
CCCTGATCTTCTCCCATTCGTCCGAAAAGCGGCGTTTTCCGCCTTCTGTGCGTGCACAATGAAGTCATGAGATGGATGCTATCGGTCTTTCGCCTCCGCTGTGGGCTGCCGCCAGCCCGCGAATTCCCCTTGCTGCTGGCGAAATGCGTCGTGCTGGGTGCGGTCACTGGCCCTTTCTGGGCCGCCTTCTTCACTTTCTTCAATAGCCCGCACGATGCTCTGCAGATTTTCCTCAGCCTCCGCGAACTACTCACCTCCTCGGTCATCGGAGTGGTTTTCTCTCTCTGCTTCTTCATTCCGTGCGGCCCTGGCAACTGGTATCTTCGAACCGCCCTGAAAGGCTTTCCGCCGGCTATTACGCGCGCCTTGTTCGTGGTCTATAACGCGGTGGCGTCCTCGCTCGCCGCCGCCGTATCGTTCGCGATTATCACGCATCTGCCGCTCGGCATCGAAATCGAGATCCCGTTCTTCCCGCGCATTATCGCCATCGACGGCCTGATCGGCGCCGTGCTGGCTCTGGTCATCGGCGCATTCATGCGCCTCAAACTCCAGGTGGAAGAATCGCAGTCGAGGCTCCGGGAACAGGAACTCGCCGTGCGCGAACTGGCCATAGCAGCGTCCCAGGCCCAGTCGCGCGCCCTGCAATCGCAGATCAATCCGCACTTTTTCTTCAATACCCTGAACACCATTTCCGCCCTGATCGAGGACGATCCCCTCGCCGCCCGCCAGATGATCGGTCGCCTGGCCGACCTGTTCCGCTACACTCTCGGCTGCACTCACGCCGACGCCGTGACGCTCAGCGAAGAAGTCCAGTTCGTGCGCGATTATCTTTCCATCGAACACGCCCGTTTCCGCAAGCGCCTTCGCGTCGATTTGCCCGAAGGCGCGCTGCCCGACATCCGAATCCCTGGCCTCGTGCTCCAGCCCCTGGTCGAAAACGCCATCAAACACGGCATCGCCCCGCTGATCGATGGCGGTTCCGTTTCCGTCAGCGTCGCGCGTTCGCCCGCCGGGTTTCGCGTCTCCGTGCGCAACACCGCAGATGAGCACGCCCTGCCCGAACTGGCCGCCATGTTCCGTCCAGGCCATGCGCTCGATAACGTGCGCGCCAGACTCCGCCTGTTCACCGGCGTAGCCGAGCCGCTCCGTATCGATCGCGGCGTCGATTGGGTGGAATTCAGCTTCGAGGCGCCTGCCGCCGCATGAAAATCCGCGCCCTTCTCGTCGACGACGAAGATCTCGCCCGCATCGCCCTGCGCCGCGCGCTGGAGCCCGAAAGAGACATCGAAATCGTAGGCGAAGCCGCCAACGGCATCGAGGCCATCGAAAGGATCGCCGAACTCCGCCCCGACCTGGTTCTGCTCGATATCGAAATGCCCGGCTTCGACGGTTTTGAGGTGGTGCAGCAACTGACCAATCCCCCCGTGATCGTCTTCGTGACCGCCTACGACGAATACGCCGTTCGCGCCTTCGAGGCCAATGCGATCGACTATCTGCTAAAGCCTGTCCAGCCGGAACGGCTGGCGAGGGCGCTCGCAAGGGTGCGGCAGCGCATACCGCCCTCCAGCGCGGAACACGGCGGCAAGGTGAAAGAAGTCGCCCGCGAGCGCGGCGGCCCGGTTCGCCGTATCGCGGCGCGGCGCGGCAAACGGATCGTCATTGTGCCGCTGCGCGAAGTGATTCGCGTCGAAATCGAAGAGAAGCTCGTTTTCGCGGTGACGGCGAATGACCGGCTCTTGGTCGAGAAAACCATCAGCGAACTGGAGGCGATTCTGGAACCGGCGGGCTTCCTGCGCATCAGCCGCGGCGAACTGGTCAATCTCGAAATGGTGAAGGAACTGGTGCCCTGGTTTTCCGGCACCTGGCGCGTCAAACTCGCCAACGGCGAAGAGCGCGACGTCAGCCGCGAGCGCGCCAGACAGCTGAAGGAGGCCATGGGCGTCGAATGAATCCGCTGAGTCCACTGGCGCGCCTGATCATCTTCCTTGCCGCATGGCTGGTGTGGGCTTCCGCGCTGCTGCTGCCGCGAAAGCAGCGGCGTGAAAAGGCGCTCCGCATCGATCCGAAAGCCCGCTGGGGAATCGCGCTGCAAATGGCTGGCTTTGCCCTCGCCTGCACCCACGGTCCTGAAATATGGAACACCGGTCTGGACTTGTGGCGCGCCCTAACCGGAATCGCCCTCGCGTTGCTTTCCATCGCCCTGTTCTGGAATGCCATCGCGAGTCTCGGCAAGCAGTGGCGCTTCGATGCGGGGTTGAATCGGGATCACGAACTGGTGCAGGCCGGCGCTTATCGCATCGTGCGGCACCCCATCTACGCCTCCATGTTGGGCATGCTCCTGGCCGATATCTGCTGGCTGGGCACCTTGCCTGGGTGGCCAATAGCGGCCGCGTTATTCCTCGCCGGCACGGAAATTCGCGTTCGCGTGGAAGACGGACTGCTGCGGGAACGCTTCGGCGAGAAGTTCCTCGCGTGGCGGAAATCCAGGCCAGCCTATGTGCCGCTTGTTCGCTAACGCTACTTCACTGCGCAGACAAAATTAGCCGCGTCGTTGATATCCCCGCTGCCTTTATATCGCGCCACTTTCGGATATGCGCAAATCGGCCGCGTCAGCGCCTTCCCCGGCTCCGAAACAGACTTTCCGGTGCCCACAAACTGCTCCGGCGCGACGCCTTTCTCCACCCACAACTCCAGCGCACCAGCAATGTCGCCAACTCCGTTCGGCCCGATGCCTCCGCCGCAATGCCCCATGCCCGGAATCATAAACAGCCGGTAAAAATCGTCCACCGACCCTCGCCCATTCGGATACTTCGTCATGAACCCCTGCACCATTTCGTAATAATCGATGGAATTTTGCGGCGCAATGGCCGCATCGCCCCATCCGTGATACTGAATCAGTTTGCCGCCATGCGCGCGAAACGTACGCAGATCGGGGTTGGTCGAATTCAGCAGCGGCCCTGCTTTCTCGTCCGCGTACGCCACGTCCGTATCGAAATTGAGCGCGTGGAAATCCGTCTTCAGCCCCTCATAAACGGCCTGCAGATAAAAGGAATTCGCGAAACCGAATTGTTGCGGCGAGCCCTTCGCGCCCGGAATAATCCAGGCCGCCCACGTATCGGGCGCACCCTCCACTCCAGGCGAATAGCCGGGAAAAATCTGTGCTCCGGTGCGAGCGTTCTTCGGCCCGGCATAAATCTTGCGCAGCGCCGTAACCTGCGCGGCGGTGAGGCATTCATCCGTCTCAGCCCCTTTGCAGCGAATCGGCCCGGGATCGAAATGGCAGGCGCGCGGATCTTCAATCAGCCCGTCTTTCACGCCGTCGAGCGCATCGCACTGCGCAACGGCCGCCTTCTGAATAGCCGGAAGTTTAGCTGGCGGGATCATACTGGCCGGGTCGTCGAGCAGCGCCCGCTCATTCCACAGAAATCCGGCCAGCAGATGCGTCCAGTTATTGGCGGGCGCGCCGGCAATAATGCCATCGAAGTCGTCGCCAAACCGCTGCGCCTCCATCAGAGCTTCGCGCCCGCCGTCGGAACAACCGACGAAATAATTGTGGCTGGTCTCTCTGGCGTAAAACGCCTGGATAATCGCCGCCGATTGCTGCCGCGTCTCGTGCACCGCGCGATAGCCGAAATCGGTCAGCTTCTCCGGATGCCCGATCGCCCACTCGGCGGTGCCGCCGCTGTGCCCGTCATCGGTACCGGCGGCAGCGAAGCCACGCCGCAGCGGCCCCGCCAGAGACCCCACCGGCACCGTGCCGGCCCAGCCGCCATTCCCCACCTGTTCGTACTTTCCGTTCCATCCGGAAACCGGCAGCCAAAGTTCGAATTTGATTTCCGAATCGCCGGTCGGCCGCGCCGTAGCCTGCACCGCGCAATGCGCCGGAATCGATGCAGTCGCCGCCACCGTAGTGGCTGCGGTGACGCTCGCGTGCGCCAGTCTCAGACCGGCCAGGCTTTCGCACGTCGGCTGCGCAACCGCCGGCCACGCCAGCAATGCCGCGAAAACCAACAGCCCGTGCGCGCGCGGGATCGGCACTTATCCCTTCACATACTTATTGAAGAAATCGACCGTGCGCTGCCACGCCAGCTTCGCCGCCGCCTCGTCATAGCGCGGCGTCGTGTCGTTATGGAAGCCGTGATTCGCGCCTTCATACACATAACCCGTCGCGGTCGCGCCAGCCGCTTTCAGAGCCGTTTCATACGCCGGCCACCGCCCCGTAATCCCGGCATCGAGCGCCGCATAATGCAGCAGCAACGGAGCCTTGATCTTCGCAATATCTTCCGGAGCCGTCGGCTGCGCGCCATAAAACGCCACGCCGGCCGCCAGATCGGGACCCAGTTCCACCGCCAGCTTGTTGACGATCCCGCCGCCATAGCAGAAGCCCACCGCGCCAATCTTACCCGTGCAATCCGGCCGCGCCTTCAGCCACCGTGCGGCGGCGAAGAAATCCTGCGTCATTTTCGCCGAATCCACCGTCCTGAACAGCGCCGTAGCCTTCTCCTCATCGCCGGGGTAACCACCCACCGTCGAAGTGCCATCCGGCGCGAACGCCATATAACCCAACAATCCCAAACGCCGCGCGACATCTTCGATATACGGATTCAGGCCGCGATTCTCATGAACCACCAGAATGCCGGGCAACTTGCCCGCCGCATTCGCCGGCCGAACCAGATAACCTCCAACGGTTCCGTTGCCCTGCGGCGAAGGCACCGTGACGCGCTCCGTCTTTAGCCGCGCGTCGTCTTTCGGAACCTGCTCGGCCCACGCGAAATTCGGCTGCAGGGCCTCGAACAAACCTGCAACCGTCAGCCCTCCCACGGCGAATTTCCGCGCGCCGCTGAAGAATCCGCGGCGGTCGATCTCGCCATGCACATAGAGATGGAACAGGTCCAGCAGTTCCTGGGGAAAATCACTGGCCTTCCTGCGTTTGGATGTGTCGGGTCCCATAGTTCACCTTGTATATCATCGGGAGCATAGCATATTTCGGCCTCGGAATTAGTAGCCCGCCTGCAACATCCCCGTCTGCTTGCCATCCACCGTCCCCGCCGTCAGCCATTCCAGCGACGCATGGAACAGCAGCAAATGATTCTTCTCCCACAGCGCGTTGTGCGACGAACAAGCCAGATCCACAAACACCTTCTGCGTCGCGCCCAGATCGCCATACAACGTACGCACGCCATCGGGCGAAACCTGTTTATCGTGCGCGCCGGATACCAGCAGCACGGGTATCTTCAGCGACGCCGCCATAGCCTGATTCCATCCCCAGATCGTTTCCTGCGGCGCCCGCCGAACGCCAGTGCCCCATGTCGCGCCCACCGGATCGGAATCGAGCATCTGCGCCCACACCGCCTCGGCAGCCGGCGGATCGTATTGCCCCGTGCACCCAACCTGACGATCCCAGTTCGCCATGAATTCCGCATGAGACTGCGTGTTGAATGCCGCCCCATTGCCCGGCAGTTGCGCGGGCGGATTGGGCGACGAATTGCGCCCATACGCGGGAGCCAGCAGCACCAGTTTCAATACCTTGTCCTGATGCTGCGCCGCATAGCCTGCCGCGCGCGGCCCACCCTGAGACCAGCCAATCAAACTGATCTTATCCACGTGCCGCAAAGCCCGCAGACGATCCACCACCGCGCCGATATCGTTCCAGTCGGATGCGATCGTTGTCAGTTGATGCGGATAAGACGGCGCACACGTCGCGGCCACCAGATTACACAGATCGTTCATAGGCCATGGCCGCGTAGAACGCCCATAGCCCGTCATATCCATCGCGAAAACGTCGAAACCCGCGCGCGCCAGGTATCCCATCCAGCTGTAATCCTGATAACCGGCGTCGAACGCGACCTCCGCCGGCGTCCCCGCGCCATGAACGAACAACACCACGCGATCCGCCGCCGCCCCAGAGCGCAGCGCAGCGCCGGCCAGCACCACCTCGCGCACGTAGATCTCAGTCGTCTGGCCGTTAATCGCCGGCACTTCGGAACGAACCCCGACGTAATGATCCACACTCAACAGTTTCTGCCCATCGTCGGCAAAGGCAGGCAAGAGTATGACGAAACAGCACAGTACCAGGCGCATGGCCTTAATTGTATGGCCCCTGACGATACAACTGCGTTTCCATACTGAAAAGCGCGCTCTTCGGCCACAGCGCGTCGCCGATCGCAATTTTCGTCTGCCGGCTATCCGCAATGCCCATCGTCCGCAGCGGCACCCGTACCTCCAGGAAGTTCGTTCCGCTACGAATCAGCGGATCCGGATTTAAACCCGCCCCCCTCTGGAAGATCGTCCGGTCGGCATGCTCCAGCATCAGCCAGTACGCCACCGAATGGCGATGACCGGTAGCGCGGCCATCGGAGCCGAACGTCGCATCGTCTCCGATGTTCGCCGTAGCATGCAATACGAACTCGCCTGCGCCCGATACCGCGATTTTCATTACCATCATCAAGGTTGAAACCTCCGGCTTTCAGCCGGATAGCTTTTAGCTAGATTTAAGTGCCTCTCCGAAAATGGAGAGTCGTCCGGGTACTTATCCGGCGTATCCCCGATTTCAGATCGGGTACCGTCCGCATGGAGGGTGACTCCATGTCGGAGCGCCCGCACCATATCCATACCGCTCCACCCAACAAAATTACCGGGGACTGTCATAGTTTTTTCTCCTCTTCAGCCGACTTTCAGTCGGCGATCAACGCTATCGGCTTTCAGCCGATTAGTGGTTTACAATGGGCCAACCCATCGGCGGCGCCTCCGCCGCGGTGCCGGGCGCGGGCATCGGTCTGGACGATTCGATCCGAATCTACAAAAACGCTTCATCGAAAGTGGCCCGCACCTGGAAGCCCTGCCTCGCCGCATCCGCCGGATTCAATCCTGCCGCCACGCTCTGCCACGGCGCGCCCGCTCGTTCAAACGCTCCGGCTGCGCAGGCGGAATCACGGCATACACCGATTCCGCAGGGTACGCCCGATCGCCGAAGACCTGGTCCCTGATCTTCCAGGCCCCCTCTTCCCTCACGAATCGCATGCTCAGGAATGTGTCTTTGCCGAATTGTCCCGGCAATACCGCCTCATCTCCCTGCACGTAGACTTTGGAGGACGTGTAATGCAGGTCGGGCCGCGGACGGATGTGTGCCCGCATCTTCTCCGCTTCCCCCGCCGATTCGCGGGACCATAACGCGATCCACGCGTTCACGTCGCCGCTTTGCTCAGCCTTCTCCTTCTGCCTGTAAACGGAGAGAACCTGTTCCTCGGGACGCTGCGCCACGCACCCGATCGCGCAGATCGGAAAACACACAGGAGTTCGCATCGGTCCGAATCTGGCTGACATTTCCCCCCATTTCATACGTTATAGTTCGCGCCCGCCTTTGAATTTCGCGCCGCGCAGGCACTCATGCGCCGTAAGCCACCGATCGCGGATATCATCCAACGCTAATCACGCATCAGCGTCCAGCTGATCCGTGGTCATGGCCTGGTTCCTTCCAGCGGTAATCGGCATAATCGGCGTCGTCGCGCCGAACGCCGCTGCAAGCAAAAGCCGGACGTCAAAGTCTAAATTCGGCGTTGAGCTGCCGGAGGTCTTTTTCAAACTGACGAGCCATGGCGTATGTGTAAATTCGCGTGATATCGCCGTTGTTCTGAAACTCGACGAGCTTACGCAGGTCACTCTTGCGCTGCTTCCACGTAAGTCCGTCCGTAAAAAATAGCAACGCCGTATCGGGCCGCTTCGCGGCAATGATGGTGCGGATGTCGCCGAGGATATCCGTCATTTTCGAACCGGTCGCGCCATACCCTTTTGACTCAATCAGTATACGGGCGGCGGCTTTTGATGGAATGGCGAAATCGCACTTGGCGTCCTGCCCGCGCGGGCCTTTGAACGTACAGCGCACCTGAAATTCTTCCCCGAATACCTTTCTGACAATGGCTTCGGCGAAGTCCTCCACGTCGCGGCCCCGGCGCTGACCGGAAATCGCGCTGCCGCGTCCGCTCCGCAGGCGTTCAACGAGTACGTCGCTCCAGTGGGATCTGCGGTTCGCCTCCTCGGCCATCGCTTCCAACAGGCCTGTCGAAAGAACGTCTTCGATGAAAGCGGCGCGGTCGGCGCGATAGCTCTTCACGCCGATACCGGCGTCTCCGCGAATACCCCGGAGCACTGATACAAACTGGTCTTTCGAGATGCCCAGAAACAGGCGGCATATCAATATCCCGTCGTCAAAATTCTCATCGAGCGGAGCTTCCACGTCATCGGCGCTATACGCCTTTTTCACCCCCATCGCTTTCAGGCGCTCGATAACGCGCAGGGCCGTGTCGTCCTTCCACTCGACGGCGAGGGGTTGCAAACTGTCGACGATGTCTTCAAGCTTCTGTGCAATACGTCCATTCACCGCCCCACAATCAGATATTCATGCACGGCGGCACGCTCAACGGCGTCATGAGTGCCGAAGTGGTAGCGGTGTGGCTTCTCGTAGGCGGTTACGGTCGTCTTGTAGCGCCGAAGCAGGTCTTCGAGAATTTCGCGATCGGGGAAGCCGTTCGAACTGTAAGAGAGAACAATAATGCTGTCGCGATAAATCTGAAACAGCCGGTCAAAAGCGTCGATTGCCGTCCGCCGGTAGCTGAACGGCGTATAGGGTTTCTCGATCTTCTTAACCCGCGTTTCCTCCATGATGCGAACACCCTTCCAGTAGCAGGAGAGGCCCTCCAGGAAGTGATACCGCTTCATGTAACAGTTGTCGTCGGCGCGAGGCACATAGGGCGGGTCGAGATAAACCAGATCGACGCCCTTCGGTTTCAGCGTGAACACATCGGCCCGTTTGACTACATGCCGGCGCCCGTTGTCGAATACCACTCGGTTGAATGCCTCCACCTGTTCGGGAAAGTGTTCCTCAATTGAAAGACGCAGGTCCCGGCGCCCGTCGTCATACCGTGACAGGTCGCCCGAGACCGTGAAAACTCCCCGCGGCTGCTTCTTCAGGCAGGAACGCATAAGGGCCGCGCGGGCAAGCGCCTGTTGATGCGGGTGCTGCAATGTTTCGATGTTGGCTGAAACGCGGTCGAGAAATCTCAGATCCTCGGTGGTGTAGAAAATCCCATCGAACGTCTTCTCGATAAAATGCGGCCGTTCCTGCGGGGAGCAAGCAGCGATTTCATCGCGGGTCCGTCGAGCCGGTGCTTGCCGTTGGCCACGGTCGCCGCTGCCAGCACGGCGGGGAAATTGAGGAAGTCGGACGCAATCACCCGCTTGCCCATGGCTTTCAAAAGGTACGCAACGCACCCGCTCCCAACGAACGGGTCTGCCGCCGTTTCGAAATTCAAGCCACGCAAAACGCCATGGATCCACGGCAACAGCCGGTGTTTGGAGCCCATGTATCGCAACTCAGGGTACGCCGCGACGTTTTCCGGCAACGGAACGCTGCCGAATTCCTCGCGGCTGTATACGAGTTTTATCGGCGGCCTGGATGGCAAAACGACCGCGGCTGGAGTTGGCATCATTGGCACACCCGGAAAGAGCCATTATCAGCCCTGGGTCGCTGTAACACAACAGGCTGGATTTGTTTCGGCCGCGCCCTGCGGAAACGACCATCAACTCTCCCCCAACCCGCCGCCGCCTGATCGATTCCCCGCCACACGCGAGCCCGAAGTCTCTCTCCGCCTGAAACTCCCCCATTTCCACATCCTGCTAAACTGAAAACTTCCATGGAAATTGAAAAAGTCTACGAGCCCGGGCGCTTTGAGCCCCGCTGGGCTCAGTGGTGGGTCGAATCCGGCATCTATCGCGCCCAATACCAGCCGGGCAAACCGGTTTTCTCGCTGGTCATCCCGCCCCCCAACGTTACCGGCTCCCTCCACATGGGCCACATGCTGGAACATTCCGAAATCGACGTCACCGTCCGCTGGCATCGCATGCGCGGCGACTCCACCCTCTGGCTCCCCGGCACCGATCACGCCGGCATCGCCACCGAAATGGTCGTCTCGAAGCAGCTCGCCGCCGAAGGCATCCAGTACCGCCGCGACCTCACCCGCGACCAATTCATCGAACGCGTCTGGCAGTGGAAAGCCGAATCCGGCGGCACCATCAAGCGTCAGATGATCCAGATCGGCGCCTCCTGCGACTGGTCCCGCGAGCGCTTCACCTTCGATCCCGGCCTCTCCCGCGCCGTCCGCGAAGTCTTCGTCACCCTCCACGAGCGCGGCCTCATCTATCGCGGCGAGTACATGGTCAACTGGTGCCCCTCCTGCAACACGGCCATCTCCGATCTCGAAAGCGTCCACGAGGAAATGCCCGGCAGCCTCTGGCACATAAAGTACCCGGTCACCGGCACCGACCGTTATCTGACCGTAGCAACCACGCGCCCCGAAACCATGCTCGGCGACACCGCCGTCGCCATCAACCCCTTCGACGAGCGCTATCTCGACCTCCACGGCAAAACCGTGCGCCTTCCTTTAATGGAGCGCGAAATCCCCATCATTCTCGACGAAATGGCCGACCCCGAATTCGGCACCGGCGTCGTCAAAATCACCCCCGCGCACGATCCCAACGATTTCGAAGCAGGCAAACGCCACCAGCTTCCCCTCATCGAAGTCATCGGCCGCGACGCCAAAATCACCGCCAACGGCGCTTCCTACGCCGGTCTCGATCGCTACGAAGCCCGCAAGCGCATCGTCGCCGATCTCGACAAGCTCGGCCTCCTCGAACGCGTCGAAGACTACACCGTCAACCCCGGCAAATGCCAGCGCTGCAAGACCATCGTCGAACCGCTCGTCTCGAAACAATGGTTCGTCCGCACCAAACCGCTCGCCGAAAAAGCCATTGCAGCCGTCGATGAAAAGCGCATCGAAATCGTCCCCGAAGTCTGGCTCAAAACCTGGAACGAATGGATGCACAATATCCGAGACTGGTGCATCTCCCGCCAGCTCTGGTGGGGCCATCGCATCCCCGTCTGGTATTGCGACGCCTGTGGCGAAGTCGTCATCACCCGCGAAGATCCCACCGAATGCCCGAAGTGCCAGGGCCCGCTTCGTCAGGATCCCGACGTTCTCGACACCTGGTTCAGTTCCGGCCTCTGGCCCTTCTCCACGCTCGGCTGGCCCGATAAAACCGAAGACCTGAAGCACTTCTACCCAACCACGACCCTCATCACCGGCTTCGACATCCTCTTCTTCTGGGTAGCCCGCATGGCAATGCTCGGCATCGAATTCATGGGCGGGGACGGAGTCCCCTTGGAGCAATCGGTCCCGTTCCGCCAGGTCTACATCCACGGCCTCGTCCGCGATGCCGATAAACAAAAGATGTCGAAGACCAAAGGCAACGTCATCGACCCGCTCGTGGTCACCGAGCAATACGGTACCGACGCCGTCCGCATGGCGCTACTCACCGGAGCGGCCCCCGGCACCGACATCGTCTTCACCCCGGACCGCCTCGAAAGCTCCCGAGCCTTCGCCAACAAAATCTGGAACGCCTCGCGCTTCCTCTTCATGAACATGGGCGCCGACCGCTGCAACGTCGAGCCCTGGATGGCGGAAGACCTAAACTCCTGGACGCCCTCCGCCGACGCGCCCATCGAAGACAAATGGATCTTCCACCGCATCAACGAATGCGCCAAAGAGTCCAACCGCGCCATCGAGCTGTTCCGCTACCACGAAGCCGCGCAAAGCGTCTGGCGTTTCTTCTGGAACGAATTCTGCGACTGGTATGTCGAACTAAAAAAACTCCGCTTCAAAGAAAATTCCGGCCTCAATGACGATTGGCGCAACCTCCTCGCAGCCTTCGAATCCGCCCTCCGTCTCCTCCACCCGGTCATGCCCTTCCTAACCGAAGAGCTCTGGCATCGCATGGGAGCGCCTGACGACAAATCGATCTCCCTCACAGCCTTCCCGCTATACCTCGAAGCTCGCAACGATCCCGAAGCCGAACGCGAAATCACCCAGCTCCAGGACGTTGTCACAGCCCTGCGAAACCTCCGCGCCGACCTCTCCATCGACCCCAAACTTCCCCTCGAAGGCGTCTCCGATATCGACTTCTCCGCCCACACCATGGCCATCCAAAAACTCGCAGGCGTCACTCTCCGCCACGGCGCACCGCCGAAATCCGGCGCGGTGAAATCGGTCTCCGGCTTCACCGTCGCCATCGACGTCCCGCACGCCCTCATGGAAGCCCAGCGAAAGCGCCTCGAAAAAGAGCGCGAGCAACTGCAAAAAAACATAGCGAACTCCGACCGCCAGCTCTCCGACGAAGTCTTCCTCGGCAAAGCGCCCGCGAAGGTAGTGGATTCCATCCGCGTCAAGCGCGCCGAATACGCAGCCCAGTTACAAAAGGTTCTGGACAGCCTGAATGACACCTGACCTGCTCCGCCTGGCCCTCACCGAAGACATAGGCGCTGGCGACATCACCACCAATGCCTGCGTCCCGGCCGATCGCCAGGCCACAGGTACCTTCATCGCCCGCGAACCGCTCACGCTGGCAGGCACGCAAATCCTCGAAGAAATCTACGGCGAAGATCTCCATCTGCTCCACAAAGACGGCGACACTCTGCCCGCCAACACGCCTATCGCAACGGTCAAAGGCAGCGCCCGCAAGTTCCTCGAATGCGAACGCACCGCGCTGAATTTCCTCCAGCGCCTCTCGGGCGTAGCCACTCTGGCTCATGAATTCGTAGCCAAAGTAGCTCACACGAATTGCCGCATCCTCGATACGCGCAAAACCACCCCTGGTTTCCGCCATCTCGAAAAAGCCGCGGCCAAAGCCGGAGGAGCCACCAACCACCGCATGGGCCTCTACGATGCGATCCTCATCAAGAACAACCACATCGCCGCGGCAGGCGGCGTAACCAAAGCAATCGCCAACGCCCGCACCGCCAACCTGCCCATCGAAATCGAAGTCCGCACCAAAGCCGAACTCGAAGAAGCCCTCGCCGCGCAAGCCGACCACTTACTGCTCGATAACCTCACCCCACAACAAGCCGCAGAATGGATCGCGCTGATCGATCGTCGCGCAAAGGTTGAACTCTCCGGCGGCATCACCCTCGATACCGTCCAGGCCTACGCCGAAACCGGAGCCGACTTCGTCTCCGTCGGAGCCATCACCCACTCCGCCCGCGCCGTCGATATCAGCTTCCGCCTGGAGCTCATATGATCGTCCGCCTCCACCAGACCGCCTCCACCATGAAGGACGCGGCCGCCCTCGCGCACGAAGGCAAACCCCACGGAACAGCCGTCATCGCGGATATCCAAACGGCCGGCATCGGTCGCCATGGCCACGCGTGGCACTCCGACGACCTCGGCGGCCTCTACATCTCGATCATCCTCCGCCTCGAAATCGCGCCCACCCTGACTCTCGCGTTAGGTCTCGCGGTCCAGCGCGCGCTCAACGACCTCGCACAGGTTTCCACCGACCTCCGCTGGCCCAACGACGTCATGCTGAACGAACGCAAAGTCGCCGGCATCCTGGTACAGGCCGCCGAAGGCGCGCTCATCGCCGGCATCGGCCTGAACGTCAACCAATCGGCCTTTCCGCCGGACCTCGCCGAAATCGCAACGTCGCTGAAAATCGAAACGGGCAGCGAACACCCGAAAGACGCCCTGGCCGACCGCATAATTGCCGAATCCCTCCGCTACGTAGCGCTCACCAAACAGGAAATCCTCAGCCGCTTCGAAAGAAACTCCACCTGGCCAAAAGGCAAGGCGGTCGAAGTCGACGGCCATATCCGTGGAACCACCGCGGGCCTCGACGAAAACGGCTTTCTCCTGGTCCGGACACCCGAAAAACTGGAAACCATCATAGCCGGAGGAGTCCGCACTTTATGACCCGCATCGCAGGCATCATGAGCGGCACCTCGCTCGATGGCATCGACGTCGCCATCATCGATATCACCGGCAAAAAGGTAACCACGCAGGCGCACGCCAGCATCCCCTATACGCCGTCCGTCCGTTCCCGCATCCTGGCCATCTCCAACGCCAACTGCTACACCGGCGAAGTCTCGCAGCTCAATTTCGAACTCGGTGAACTCTACGCCAAAGCCGTCGCCGAAACCTGCCGCCGTCATTCCATACCGCTCGAATCCCTCCAACTCATCGGCAGCCACGGTCAAACCATCTTTCACAAGGGCCGCGGAGCCAATCCCAGCACTCTCCAGATCGGAGAAGCTTCCGTCATCGCGGAACGTCTCGGCGTCCCGGTCGTTTCCGACTTCCGCACGCGCGATATCGCCGCCGGTGGCCAGGGCGCGCCGCTCGTGCCGCTGGTCGATTACCTGCTCTTCCGCAGCGCCACGAAATCCAGGATAGCCCTGAACATCGGCGGCATCGCTAACATCACGTTTCTTCCGAAGGGCGCCACTGCGGAACAGGTGGTCGCCTTCGATACCGGCCCCGGCAACATGGTCGTCGATCAGCTCGTAGCCGTCTTCACCAAAGGCAAGGAAGCCTACGATAAGAACGGCGCCATAGCCGCTGAGAGTTACCTCAACCGCGCGCTGTTAGACAAACTCCTGAAAGACGTCTACTACTCCGCGCCGCCGCCAAAAACAGCCGGGCGCGAACAATACGGCCGGGAATTCATCGCGAAGATGCTCGGCACCGGCGTGCCTGTTCCCGATCTGATCGCCACCGCCACCGTCTTCACCGCCGCCACCATCGCGATGGGTATCGAAAACTTCGCGCCGGGCGCGGAGGAACTCATCGTCTCCGGCGGCGGCGTTCACAATCGCCAGCTGATGGTGCAGCTCGAGGCCTTCCTGCCCGCCTGCCGCATCACCACCAGCGCGGAATTCGGAGTCGATCCCGACGCGAAAGAAGCCATCGCCTTCGCCCTGCTGGCCCACAAAACCTGGCAAAAGAAACCCGGCAATCTCCCCTCCGCCACCGGAGCGACCCATCCCGTTATTCTCGGCAAGGTGACCTATGGAACCAAATAAAATCTCGGTCGTAATTGTCACTTTCCGCCGTCCCAGCCAGCTGCGCGAGTTACTGGCCGGCCTGCCGGCGCCGCTCCAGGTCATCGTCGTCGATAACGGCTCTCACGATGAAACCGCGAGCCTCGACGCCGAATTTCCCGACGTGCGTTTCAATCGTCTGCAGCGCAACTTCGGCCTGACGCGCGCACTGAATATCGGCATCCGAGCCTCGGACGGCGATTACGTCCTGCTGCTCCACGACGATGTATTGATCGACTCTGCGGCCGTCACCGCGCTCGCGGATTTCCTCGAAAATCGCCCCGATGTCGCCGCCGTTTGCCCCAGCTTCAACGGCCCGCAGGTGCGCCCGCTGCCCACACCAGCCAATCCGGATCCGCCACTCCAGATCCCGGCAGCCCAAAGCGATGAAATGGCCGCCGAATGCGTCTCCGGCGCCGCGATCATGGTCCGCGCCGCCTTCCTGCGTTCCATGGGCCACATCGACGAACGCTACGGCAACTACGGCAGCGAAATCGAAATCTGCGCTCAGGTGAAAAGCTCAGGCCGCAAGCTCCTCGTCCTGAAAAACGTGGTCGCGCGGCACGATCCATCGTCCTCCGCTGTCCCTCCGGGTTATCTCGAAGGCGACCGCATTTCGGGAACCGCCGCTTTCCTCGGCAAACACCATGGCTTTGCCGCCGGCCTGGCTTATCGCCTGAAGTCCGGACTGAAAGCGCTGTTTACATTCCGTTTCCGCGCCCTCGCCGCCGCAAAGATCGACGGGTGGGGCTAGACTCAATGGGCTCCAGTGGCCACATCGACCAACGCTACGGCGGCAAGCCTCTCGTCCTGAGAAATGAGGTCGCGTAGCGCAACCCGTCGCTCTCCGCGGTCAAAAAACGCGGCAACGGCGAAGCGGTGCTCGATTACGAGCATGCCAGCCAGTAATCGGGACTGCCTTATACTGGGGCATGCCCCGTCCGGCACCGTCGCTCGCGCTGAGTTCCAGTCGGAAAGCGGCGCTTGAGGGATTGGTTCGGAGCGGTAACACTCCACAGAACGTAGCCAGGCGTTGCCGATTGCTGCTTCTCGCTCACGAGGGGGTCGCCAATCAGGCCATCGTCCCTCTGGGTTATCTCGAAGTGGGTTATCTCGAAGGCGGCCGCATCTCCGGTACCGCCGCTTTCCTCGGCAAACACCATGGCTTCGCCGCCGGCCTGAGCTATCGCCCGAAGTCCCGGCTGAAAGCGCTTCCCTACATTCCGCTTCCGCGCCCCCGCCGCCGCGAAGATCGACCGTTGGAGCTAGACTAAAAAAATGGACCCGCTCTGGTGGATTGTCGCCTCGGCCCTGTGTGCAGTCATGACGGGAGGGCTCGTCTATTTCGTGACGCAATCGCACGCCGAAGTCCTGCTCTCGAAGCAGCGCGAAGAACTGGCCGCCGCCCGAGCCACTCTTGCGGCCCAGAAAGAGGCCATAGCCGATTCGCTCCGCAACGCCCAGGAATCCGCCCGGCGCCAGGCTCTGGACGATTTTATGGCCGATATTCGCGTGGAAGAGCGCCACTACATTCGTGAGCACAAGGCGCTGTTCCTGACCCGCAAGTCCGTGGTGCGACAGGAAAGGATCTTCTTCCGGAATCTCCCGCTCTCCAACTGGGTCGAACAGGAGATGCCGTTTGAAGAAGGGGCCGATATCGAGCAACTGGCGAAGACGATGGCTGTCTTCATCCCCGAGGGCCTGCTCCGTGACGCCGAACCGAAGCCCGGAAAGCTGCTGTGGCCGTGAAGGCCGAAACGGGAAAAGTGTGCGGTGGGGTCACAGCTGAATCCACATCGACGCACGCCGCGGCGGGTATGGCCCTTATTCGTCCGTCTGGAGCCTGGCGTGCTTCCGGTAGCCCCGTGGGCCCAACTTACACGACGCCGGCATTATGTTTTCGAAACGCGCTCCCCCCGGCGGCGCGTCCAAGGCACTTGCTATACTTACCAATGACCCAATCGCCCGTTCTAATGGACTCCTTTTAAAGATGAAGTCGTTTTGTGCCCTAACTTTGCAGGCCATGCTGGCATGCGTGTGCGTCGCGGTGTCCGCGAGCGCACAGACCCCGGCATTTAATACCGGACAGGCCGCCCACCTGATCATCGGTCAGACCAATTTCACCAACGGAAACTATGGCGCTTCCAATACGCTGCTGGGCTCTCCGAGCGGCCTTGCCTACGCGAACGGCGTGCTGTGGGTAGTCGATTCCAACCGCCTCGGCGCTACGCCCAATAACAATCGCGTGCTTCGCTACAGCGACGTCGGAAGCTATCCCTCGCTGACCGACGTTCCCGATGTTGTCGGCAGCACCTGTGGTGTGTGCCGCGGGACGGCGAGCCTGGTTCTCGGCCAGCCCGATTTCAATAGCTTCAATTCCAGCGCGACCGCCAGCGGTTTGCGCAATCCGACCGGCATCGCCACCGATGGCACCGTTCTGGCCATCGCCGATACCGATAACAACCGCGTCCTGATCTGGCTTCACCTGCCCACTGTGAACGGACAGCCGGCCGACGTGGTAGTCGGACAGCCCAATTTCACCTCTGTCGCCGCAGTATCGCCCGCGGCGACGTCGCTGCGCGCACCATCCGGCGTATGGATCTATAACGGCAAGCTCTATGTTGCGGATACCTACGATGACCGCGTCCTGGTCTACAACTCAATTCCGACCAAGAACGGTGTCGCGGCCGATCAGGTGCTGGGGCAGACCAGTTTCACCGCCTTCGTGCAGCCCGATCTGACTCAGACCACCGGTTCCTCGAATGCGGTCAATATGCAAACGCCGGTCGCGGTTACGACCGATGGCACCCGCCTCTTCGTGGCCGATCTGGCCGAGAATCGGGTCATGGTGTGGAATTCGATTCCGACCAGTAATGGCGCGCCCTGCGATTACGTGATCGGCCAGCCCAATTTTGCGGATGCCAATACCAACAACTCATTTACCATAAACACGACCGCGGTGGACGCGGACAATAACCCGACCGACGTCACTGCGGTGCTGTGCCCGTCCAACAATAAAGACACCGTAACCGGAACTCTGCTCTATCCCGCTCGTTGCGGCTCGACACTGTCCTTTCCGCGCTTCGCCTATTCCGACGGCAAGCGCCTGTTTGTTGCCGACGGCGGCAACGACCGTATCCTGGTCTTCAATACTTTTCCCACCGCCAGCGGCGCCAAGGCCGATCTCATTCTGGGCCAGCCCGATGAGTTCAGCGACAACACGGGCGATAATCCCGATGGGTCGAATGCGTTCGAGAACCCTTCCGCCATCGCTTACGATGGCACCAATCTGTACATCACCGATACCTACAACCGGCGCGTAATGGTGCATACGCCCGGTATCCAGAACATTCCGCTCAATGGCGTGAACAATGCAGCCAGTCTGGCCATCTACGCCGTCGGAACCATGAACTTTTCCGGCACCATTACGGCGGGCAATACGGTGACCGTCAAAATCGGCTGTACGGGCGGTCCTCCGGCCTGTATTGTCGCCACCGTGTCTTACGTTCACACAGTCGTTACAGCCGATACTCTGACCACCGTCATTCAGGATCTGGTCTCCAAAATCAACAAGACGGACACTAACGTCACGGCTTCCTACGACAGTACGGCCAATGAGATTGTTCTCACGGCAAAGTTTCCCGGCGCTGTCGGCGGTAACGTGACCTACTCCGTCGCCTCCTCCACCGGCGCCACGATTCTCGGCAACGCCGCTAATACCACGCTGAATATCTACCTCGAAAACCCAGCCCAGATCGCGCCGGGTACTCTGATCCAGATCATCGGGACCAATCTCTGCGATTCCACGGGTTCGGCCGATTTCTCTCAAACCTACCTGCCGTTCACGATGAACAACTGCGTCCTCTATGTAGATGGCGTGAAGGCCGCGCTGCTCTATGTTTCGCCGACTCAGGTCAACGCGGAACTGCCGATTGAGTTCTCCGACCGCACCAGCGTCAGCCTGTACATGCGAACCACGCATGCCGATGGTTCGGTGACCGCGACTACCCCGATTGCCACTACCGTCGTTCCGCAAAACCCCGGTCTGTTCGCCTTAGGCGGCAACGATCCGCGCCCTGGCATCGTCTATCACGGTTCTTCGCAGGCCTTCGACATTGTGGATTTTAACGGCATCCCGCAGACCGGCGATACCGCCACAATTTCCATCGGGCCCGCCCTCACCACCTATAACTCGGGAAATATCAATGTGGTGAACGGCACGAACACCGTTGTGGGTGTAGGAACGTCCTGGACTTCCGCCATGGTTGGCGGCGAGGTGGTGATTTCGGACGGTCTCTATACGATCACGGCCGTGAACAGCGCCACCAGTCTCACTTTGAACACGAATTATGTCGGGGTGACCGGCAATGGCTTCACCCACGTCATTACTTACGGCGGGAGGAATTACAACTACACCGAGACCGCAACCGACACCATCGCGACCACCACCGCGAATATGGTGAACGTGATCAACGCGGCAGCGGACCCCTATCTTTATGCGGTGCTGGGAAACGAGTACAATCGCATTATTCTGTATTCGTTCGTAGCCGGACCGGCCGGCGAAAACATCAACATACTGGAACAGTCGACCACCAATGTCGCGGCCAACGCCAATATTGGAGCGCAGCTGAACATTACCGTATACAATCCATCGACCTGTTGCGAGGCCCCCGCGAATCTTCCCGTAACGGCGGAGAACCCCGCCAAGCCGGGCGAGGCGCTCTATACATTTGCTACGGGCATCGGCCCCACCAACCCGGCTAATATTCCTTCCGGCTTTATTTACCGTGGCGGCAACGATAATCCGCCCGCGGTCTTTGTCGACTCGATCCTCGTCCAGGGCCTTGTCGCCACACCCATGAACGTGGCGCTGGTGCCGGACACAGTGGGCATTTACTACGTCGAGTTTGCCCTGAACCCCTCTCTGGGTACGGACGGCGAATCCCAGCTGACCATCGCGCAGCAGTTGTTTGTCAGCAACGTGGTCACCTTCCCGATCGTGATTCCGGGCACTACGATTGCCCCTCCCACCGTCACCAGCGTAAGCCCGGCTTCCGGTTCTCTGGCTGGCGGCAATACCGTGACGATCACCGGTACCAACCTGCTGGAAGCGCAGACTGTGACGTTTGGCGGTGTACCAGCCACCAGCTTTACCGTCAGCAGTTCTACCAGTATCACCGCCACCGTGCCAGCCAGCACCACGCTCGGCCTGGCCAGCATTGTTGTGACCACGCTGGTGGGCAGCAATCCGCCCAATACGCTCTACACGTACGTATCGCTGCCGCTGTTTACCAGCATCAGCCCGACGTCCGGGCCGATTGCGGGCGGAACGAAGGTGACGATTACGGGCTCCGGCTTCACCGGTTCGACGGTCGTCACGTTCGCCGGTACGAATGCCACAAGCTTTACCGTCGTCAACGACACCACCATCACAGCCGTAACGCCCGTGGCGTTTGAGGCCGGGCTGGCGCAGGTGGACGTTACTACGCCCGGCGGCGTGGTGTTCGGCTACTATACGTACTCGGCAACCGCGACTTCGAGCGAGCGGCCAGGCGGCCTGCCGGTGATTCGCAGGCGAGTCAATTAATTTCAGCGCATTTGTTCCAGGCGTTTGATGCGCTCTTCGGTAGAGGGGTGCGTGGAGAACAGGCGCATCATCGAACCACCCGCCAGAGGCTTCATGATGTAGAGGTGCTGCGTGGTGGGCGTCGCTTCCATGGGGATGCGCTGCGACCAGGTGTCGAGCTTTTGCAGCGCTCCGATCAGCGGATAGGGCGAGCCGATGTATTTCGCCGACGCCGCGTCGGCGCTGAACTCGCGCGTGCGCGAGATGGCCATCTGGATCAGCATGGCCGCGATGGGGCCGAGGATCAACATCGCCAGAGCTCCGAGGCCGCCGCCGCGATCGCGATCGTCACGCCGTTCGCCGCCGAAGAAAAAGGCGAAGCGCGAGAGCGCGGTAATGGCCGCCGCGATGGTGCCGGCTATCGAACTGATCAGGATGTCGCGATTCAGGACATGGCCGAGTTCGTGCGCGACGACGCCTTCGAGTTCGCGATCATCCATCAGCTGCAGGATGCCATGGGTGAAAGCGACCGACGCGTGGTTGGGGTCGCGGCCGGTGGCGAAGGCGTTGGGCGAAGGCTCCGGGGTGATGTAGAGCTTGGGCATCGGGATTCCCATCTTCTGCGCGAGACGGCCGACGAGCGGAGCCACGCGGGCGTAGATTTCCGGCGCCGTTTCCTGGGTGACAGGTTGCGCGCCGCTGGTGGCGAGCGCGATTTTATCCGAGAAGAAGTAGCTGGCGAAGTTCATTACGACGGCGATTACGAGGCCGTATTCGATGCCCCTGTCGCCTGCGATGGCGCGACCCCCGACGATGAGGATCGCGCTGAGCAGACCGAGCAGAGCTACTGTTTTTAATGCGTTATTCGACTGGTGCATGGCCTATAGGTTCAGACGGCGACGGGTTCTGTTTGTTTGGTGAATTTCAGCTTACCGCTCTCGCCGTCCTTATCGGCCACCACGGTTTCGCCAGCGAGGAAATCTCCTGCCAGCAGCCGCAGCGCTAAGGGATCCTGCACCAGATGCTGGATGGCACGCCGCATCGGCCTCGCGCCATACGCCGCGTCGTAGCCTTCGTGCATGATGGCTTCTTTCGCGGCGGGCGTGACTTCGAGTTTGACGCCGCGATCGGCCAGCATTTTGCCGACGCGCTCCAGTTGCAGATCGACGATCACTTCGAGGTGCGCCTTCGAGAGCGAATTGAAGACGATGATGTCGTCCACGCGGTTCAGAAATTCGGGCCGGAAAGTCTGCCGCAGGGATTCGAGCAGCTTCCGGCTGACATCTTCCTGCGTGCCGCGTACTTTCTGATTGATCGAGAAGCCGATGGCGTTCGATTCCGAGATCACATGGCTGCCGACGTTGGAGGTCATGATGATGACGGTGTTGCGGAAATCGACGGTGCGGCCCTGACCATCGGTCAGACGGCCATCGTCGAGGATCTGCAGCATGGAGTTGAAAATATCCGGGTGCGCTTTTTCGATTTCATCGAACAGCACCACCGAATAGGGGCGGCGGCGCACATGCTCGGTGAGTTGTCCGCCTTCGTCATAGCCGACGTAGCCGGGAGGCGCGCCGACCATGCGGGAAACCGCGTGCTTCTCCATATATTCGGACATGTCGACGCGGATCATGGCCTTATCGTCGTCGAACATGAATTCGGCGAGCGCACGGGCCAGTTCGGTCTTGCCGACGCCGGTGGGGCCGAGGAAAATGAAGCTGCCGATGGGGCGGTTGGGATCACTCAGGCCGGCGCGATTGCGGCGGATGGCGTTTGAGACCAGCGCTACGGCCTCGTTCTGGCCGATGACGCGTTGTTCGAGGCGCGTCTCCATGTGGATCAGCTTCTGGACCTCGCCTTCGAGCATGCGGGCGACGGGGATGCCGGTCCATTTGGCGACGATCTTGGCGATGTCTTCTTCGTCGATCTCCTCTTTGAGCAGGGCGTTGCCCGCTTTGAGCTCGATTTCATGATTCGCCGCGTTCAGAGCCTGCTCGATTTCCGCGAGCTTGCCGTAGCGCAATTGAGAAGCCTTTTCCCAATCGCCGGCGCGGGTAGCGGCTTCTTCTTCGGCGCGCACCTGCTCCTGCTCCTGTTTGAGGTGCTTGACGCGGTCGATGGCGCCTTTTTCGCGGGTCCAGCGTTCCTTGAGGACGGCGGATTCGCCGCGCAGTCGCTCCAGTTCGTTCTCGACGTGGCGGAGACGGTCTTTCGACATGACGTCGATTTCGCGATTGAGCGCCTGACGCTCGATTTCGAGATGCGAAATGCGGCGTTCGATGTTGTCGATTTCGATGGGCATGCTGCCGATCTGGATTTTCAGCGCGGCACCGGCTTCATCGACCAGGTCGATGGCTTTATCGGGTAAGAAGCGGTTGGTGATGTAGCGATGCGAGAGCACGGCGGCGGCCACGATGGCGGAATCCTTGATGCGGACGCTGTGGTGGATCTCGAATTTCTCTTTGAGGCCACGAAGGATGGCGATGGTGTCGTCCACGGTGGGTTCACCGACCAGCACGGTCTGGAAGCGGCGGGCGAGGGCGGCATCCTTCTCGACATACTTGCGGTATTCGGTCAGGGTGGTAGCGCCGATGCAGCGCAGTTCGCCGCGAGCAAGCGCGGGTTTCAGCATGTTGGCCGCGTCGATGGCGCCTTCCGAGCCGCCCGCGCCGACCAGCGTGTGGAGTTCGTCGATGAAGCAGATGATTTCGCCGTTGGACTCGGTGATTTCCTTCAGGACGGCCTTGAGGCGGTCTTCGAATTCGCCGCGGAATTTGGTGCCGGCGACCATGGCTCCCAGATCGATGGCGACGAGCTTCTTGTTGCGGAGCTGATCGGGAACGTCGCCCTTGACGATGCGCTGGGCCAGACCCTCGACGATGGCTGTCTTGCCGACGCCGGGCTCGCCGATGAGCACCGGATTGTTCTTGGTGCGGCGGCTCAGAACCTGCATGATACGGCGGATTTCGTCGTCGCGGCCGATGACGGGATCGAGTTTGCCGCGCTTGGCCTGCTCGGTGAGATCGACGGCGTAGCGTTCGAGGGCCTGGTATTTGCTCTCCGGGTTCTGGTCGGTGACGCGCTGGGTGCCGCGCACGGCTACGAGGGCTTTGAGGATGGCGTCTTTGGTTGCGCCCTGACGATTGAGGATGGCTCCGGCGGGATCGTACTTCTGGTCCGCGATGCCGAGCAGGAGGTGCTCGGTGGAGACGAATTCGTCCTTAAAGCTTTCGGCGGATTTGGCTGCCGACTCGAAGACCTGCTGGAGCGAGGGCGCGATGTACTGGCCGACGGCCTGACCGGTGACTTTGGGGAGTATGTTGATCTGACGCTGCGCTTCGTGCTCGACGCCATCGGGCTGAAGGCCGCATTTTTCCAGCACGGGGCGGACGATGCCTTCGCGCTCCGCGGTGAGGGCGAGGAGCAAATGGAGCGGATGGACTGCCTGATGCCCGTTTTCAGCGGCCATTTGCTGGGCCTGCTGGACGGCTTCCTGCGCTTTCTGTGTGAGTTTATCGAACCTGAATGCCATATATAAGATCTCCTGCCGAAAAGACGTTTCTGATAAATGCCAGCAATCCGCTCACCAGGCGGAGATGCGAAACGGGGCAGGGAACGTGAGTGTTCCTGCCCCGCTTACGGATATTTTAACGCCGACCTGGCCAAAGGCCGGCCCGATTCGTGAATTTCGGTTAGTGAACTTCGACCTTGACCTGGCGGGGTTTGGAGGTTTCCTTCTTCGGGAGGGTGATGGCCAGTACTCCGTTCCTGTATTCTGCGCCGACTTTGTCGGTTTCAACGGTTGGAGGCAGGGCGAAACTGCGGACGAAATCGCCGTAGCTGCGCTCAATGCGGTGGTAGCCCTTGACGCTGGCGTCCTTTTCGAATTTGCGCGAACCGCGGAGGATCAGGGCGCCGTTTTCGACACGGATGTCGATGTCTTCGATTTTGACGTCGGGGAGGTCAGCCTTGAGGGTGAGGGCGTCCTCGGTTTCGACGATATCGACGGCGGGCGACCACGGCCGGCTGGTGCGAGGTTCGCTCATGAGGCGGGTGACGGCGTCTTCGAAGAAGCGGAGGCCCTGGAAGGGATCGGAAGTGATTGCGGTGCTCATAGGTAGAAGGTTCCTTTCGATGGATTTAGCGATGGGAAGTAGTCTCATCTGTCTGCAATCATAAAATATGCGTGTGATGTTGTCAAGTTATTTTAATTCCATACCGCGCAGTTGGCGGACTTAAGTGGGATCTGGCGCGGGTCGTTCGGGGGTTGTTCGGGGGTCGTTGGCGGGTCGTTCGGGGGTCGTTGAGGGGTCGAATGGGATCTGATTTTTGCGATTTGTCTTTGTTGTCATGGAGATGCGTGGGATCATTCCGCCTTTTTTTCTTTTCGCAGTGACGGATTGGAGGTTCTGGAAGAGTTGCACGATCCATAATTAGCACGGCGGTTTGGGGGTGGGTGGTTATGTTATTGGTTCTATTGATCAAAATCGACGATAACGGGAATTGCGACGGGGAAGTCGGTCGCGATTCATGATTCCATGCCTTACAGACGGTTTCGCCGCGGGTCAACGATTTTTTTCGACTGCTTGACGCGGCGCGACTGTTGTGTTATGTTTTTTAACACTAGAATGTTTAACAGTCGAAAGCCACCAACGCCACTGGAACAGCTTGTACTGGATTACGTGTGGACTCATCCGAACTGCACGGCGGAAACATGCCGGGAAGGTCTGGCTGGCCAGCGTGCGCTGAAGGATTCTACGATCCGCACAATTCTGCGTAAGCTGGAAGAAAAAAAATACGTGACGCATGAGGTCGAAGGCCGCACCTTCGTCTATCGCGCGGCGGATACGAAGCGCAATGTGGCGGTGCAGGCGGCGAAGCAACTGATCGACCGGTTCTGCAACGGGTCGGTGGAAGAGTTGCTGGTGGGGCTGGTGGACAACCAGGTGCTGCAGCCGAAGCAACTGCAGCGGCTGGCGGCAGAGATTGCTTCGCGCAAGGAGAACAGGGGATGAACACGATTCAGTTTCTGGCGGAGTGGGCTTTACGATCTTCGGTGCTGATAGTGGCGGGCGCGCTGGTGCCGATGGCGCTGCGGGTGAAGGATTCGTCTATACGGCTGGCGGCGTGGGTGGCGTTGCTTTGCGGTTCGGTCGCGCTGCCGTTAATGACTGTGACGCTGCCGGCTGTTCCGGTGACTGTGGTCCGCCCCGTTGCGGAGTCTGTTGTGTTTTTCGAGAGTGTGCCCGTCGCCGCGGTCGGGGCGCCTCAGGCCTCAGTAGAGCCGCACGCATCGTTCGACTGGGCGCGGGCGGGGCTGGACCTCTATGTCGTGATCGCGCTGGCGTTGATTTTGCGGATCGTCATTGGGTTAGTTATGAGCCGGCGTTTGCTGCGCGGGAGCCGCGCCACCGGCGAGCCGGGGATTCGCGAATCGGAGCAGGTGCGCGCGCCTGTGACGCTGGGGATTTTCCGTCCAGCGATTGTGCTGCCTGGCGGTTGGCGTGAGTGGGACGGCGCGAAGCTCACGGCGGTGCTGGCGCATGAGCGGTCGCATATCGGGCGGTTGGATCCGGCGGTGCAGTTGCTTTCGGCGGTGCATCGGGCAGCGCTTTGGTTCAGTCCTGCGAGCTGGTTTCTGCATTCGCGCATTGTGCGTGCAGGGGAGGAGGCGAGCGACGATGCGGCGGTGACGGTGACTCGGGACCGCGCATCGTATGCGAAGTTGTTGCTCGATTTCATGAGCAGGCAAGAGTGTCGCGCGGGTGTGCCGATGGCGCGATATGGAGCGGCGGAGAAACGGATCTATCGGATTCTGGACGGGAAGTCGCTTTCGCGGGGCTTGACGCGGTGGAGTGTGGCGGCGATTGTGATGCTGGGAGCGCCGCTTGCTTATCTGGCGGCTTCGGTGCGTTCGGAGCAGTTACCGGCGCGTGCGATAGCAGTGGTGCGGGAAAGTTTGCCGGCGACGCCGCCATTGGTCGCGCAGGTTATTGCGCAGGTTAAGGCGCCGCCTGCGAAACCCCCGGCAACTCCGGTTGAGCAGCCTGCAACCCCGGTTGAGCAGCCTGCAACCCCGGTTGAGCAGCCTGCGGCTGCGGAGAGACCGAAGTTCCAGGTGGCTTCAATCAGACCCTGCGACCCCAACTATGTACCGCCCGGAGGGAGAGGCGGTCCCGGAGCTACGGACAGGTTCCGGCGGAACTGCGTGACGATCAGATCTCTCATCAGTGACGCATATATACGGTTCGCGGACGGTGAGGGCGGCCGGTCGCCGATGATGACGATCCTGACTAAAGTTGAGGGTGGCCCGGCGTGGATCAATTCCGATCAGTACACGATCGAGGCAGAAGCGGACGCGCCTGTCACGTTGCCTGTGATGGCGGGACCGATGACGCAGACGCTGTTGGAAGAACGGTTCCAACTGAAGGTGCACCGCGAGACCAGAGAAGGTCCGGCGTATGAGTTGACTTTGGCGAAAGGCGGCGCTGCCAAAACGCTGGCGGCGAAGGGAACTCCCTGCGTTGCCGCCGATTTTGCCGACCTGCCGTTTCCGTTCCGGGCAGGGGATGACAGACCTTGCAACATGATCTTCAATGCGAGGAAAGGACCCAATATGGTTATGACGGCGCGGGGTCTCAGCATGGAACAACTGACTCAAAGCCTCACAGGCGCAACGGGTCGGCTGGTTATGGATAAGACAGGGATTACGGGAAATGTCGATTTGAACCTGGTGTATGCGCCAGAGGTGGATGCAGCGCCTGCGCGTGTCGTCGCCTCTGCGGACGCTGCCCCTGTTGCGGAAGATCCGGTGGGACCTTCGATTTTTACTGCGCTGGAACGGGTTGGTCTGAAGCTGGAGCCGGCGAAGGGTTCGCGTGAATATCTGGTGATCGATAGTGTGTCGCGGCCGTCGGAGAATTAATTTCGACGGGAGGGGTCTGGTTTCTTAACGCCGGTTTTGCGATAGCATGTAAGTCGTAGCCGAAGGAGATTTGAATGAAGAAAGCGATGCTGGTGGTTGCCACGGCGCTTGTCGCGGTGTGCGTGGGCGCGTTGCTGGCGCAGGATCGCGATATCAGCGGGACGTGGCAGGGCACGCTGCACGCGGGCAAGGATCTTCGCACGGTGCTGAAGATCTCGAAGGGCGATGGGGGCGCGCTGAAGGGCACTTTTTACAGCATCGACCAGGGCGGGCAGTGGCCCGTCAGTTCGATTTCGCTGCAGGGCACTACGTTTAAGTTTGCCATTGCCGCGGTTGGCGGCACGTATGAAGGCAAGCTGGCCAATACCGACGCGACGGCGATTACGGGGTTCTGGAGCCAGGGTGGGCCGAATTCGCTGGCGCTGGATTTGACGCTGGCGAACGATAAGACGGCGTGGACGATTCCGGAACCGCCTCCGCCGGTGGTGCCGATGGCGGCGGACGCGACGCCTACGTTCGAAGTGGCCACGATTAAGCCGAGCAAGCCGGATGCGCCGGGGAAGGCGTTCCAGCTGAGAGGGCGCAATTTTTCGACGCTGAATACGACGCTCACCGATCTGATCACGTTTGCCTACGATCTGCAGCCCAGGCAGGTCACGGGCGGCCCGGCGTGGATGGAAACGGATAAATACGATCTGGCCGCGGTTCCGGACAAGCCGGGCGCGCCGAACACGAAGCAGTTGAAGACGATGGTGCAGAAGCTGCTGACGGAGCGTTTTCAGCTCACGTTCCATCACGATAAGAAAGAGCTGACGGTGTTTGCGATTACGGTGGCGAAGACGGGTTTGAAGCTGACGCCGAGCGTGAATACCTCAAACGGCGTGCCGGGCCTGTTTTTCCGCGGGCTGGGAAATCTGCCGGTGACGAATGCGACGATCGCGGATTTTGCCGGAGTGATGCAGACGGCGGTGCTGGACAGGCCGGTGATCGACCAGACGGGGTTGACGGGGCGGTACGATTTCGTGCTGTTGTGGACGCCGGATGAGACGCAGTTCGGCGGTCGGGGAGGCCAGGCGCCTCCGCCGGCGAATGGCGGCACAGCGCCTCCGGATTTGTTTACGGCGATGCAGCAGGAGCTGGGGCTGAAGATGGATTCGGTCAAAGCGCCGGTGGATGTGCTGGTGATCGACAAGGTGGAAAAGCCGTCTGAGAACTGATTGCTCTGCTCCGCTTAAAGACCGCGCGGTTTAAGATGTAGTTGAGATGCGGATTACAGGATTGGCGGTTGCGGCGATTTTGAGCGCGGGGATGGCGTGGGGGCAGTTTCCGGATCTGCCGGGTAAAGACGCGACGATTCGGGCTTGCGGCAATTGCCACGAGCCGGAGCGCGCGGCGTCGCTGCATCAGACCAAAGACGGCTGGGACGCGACGATGAGTGCGATGGCGAGCCGCGGCATGGCGATCAGCGACGCGGATTACGCGACGGTGCTGGACTATCTCTCGAAGGCGTTTCCGGCGGATGCGCCGAAGCCGCTGAATATCAATACGGCGAGCGGAATCGATCTGGAGAGTACGCTGGGGCTGTTGCGGAGCCAGGCGGCGCTGATTGTGGCGTACCGGGAGAAGCACGGGAATTATAAATCGTTCGAGGATCTGAAGAAGGTGCCGGGGCTGGATTTCTCGAAGATTGAGGATAAGAAGGACCGGATTTCATTCTGAAGCGCCGGGCGCATGTTCCGATGAACCCGCTCCGCGGCGCGACGCCGGAGTCTCTACAATAGAGGTGGAGAGTACCTTTGCACGCGCATCATCATGAAGGCAAGTCCGGCCGGGTTCTGATCTGGTCGCTGATTGCGACCGCCGCATTTGTCGCGATTGAAGCGACGGCGGGCATCCGCGCCCATAGTCTGGCGCTGTTGTCCGATGCCGGTCACAACGCCACCGACGCCCTGGCGTTGCTGCTGGCGTGGTTCGCGGTGTTCGTGCAGCGCATGCCGGCCGACGAGACGCGCACGTTCGGGTATCATCGCGCGGGTGTTCTGGCGGCGTTCGTCAATGCGCTGACGCTGGTGCTGCTTTCGGTCTGGATTCTGTATGAGAGCTGGGTTCGGCTGCTGCATCCGGCGCCCGTGAACGACCGCATTATGCTCTTCGTGGCGCTGGGTGCGGTGTTGCTCAACGGCGGGGTCATGGCGGGGATTCAGCGCAGCGGCGATCAGAGCGTCAATCTGCGCGGCGCTTATATACACATGCTGGGCGACCTGCTGGGCGCGATCGGGATTATTGCGGGTGCGCTGGTGATTCACTTTACGGGATGGACTTCGGCGGATCCGTTGCTTTCGGCTGTCATTGCGATACTGATTATCTGGACGGCGCTCGATATTATCCGCGAGTCGCTCAATATACTGCTGGAAGGCAAGCCGCGGGGCATGGAAATCGGCGCGGTGACGGCGGCAATCCACGACGTGCAGGGAGTGCTGGACGTTCACGATCTGCATATCTGGAGCCTGGGTTCGGAATCGCACGCGCTGTCCAGTCATGTGGTGATCGAAGATATGCCGCCCTCGCGCAGCGGCGAGATTCTGCACCGCATCAATCACATTCTGGCGGATCGCTTTCACATCCACCACACAACCGTTCAGTTTGAGCACGTGGGCTGCGCGATATCCGATAACGGGTGCGTGATCGTGGTGGCGGGCGAGCATCAGCATCATCACCACCACTGAGGAGCTCTATTCGAGCGTCAGGTTGGGACGGCGATAGATCACCTTGCCCGCGCGCATGACCATGCAGACATCGTGGTGCCCGGCGCGGCGGGCCAGATCGCGGTAGTGATCCATATCGATCATGCAGATATCCGCGGCCTTGCCGGGAGCCAGGGACCCGGTTACGTGCGACAGGCGCAGCGAGCAGGCCGCGTTATATGTGGTGGCGACAATGGCTTCCTCCGCCGTCATTCCCAGGGCCTGGCAGGCCAGATACAGGAGGAACTGAGGGTTGATGGAGGCGGCATTTTCATGCTGATAGCCGGAGGCCAGGGCGATGGGGGTTCCGTCGTCGATGGCGCTGCGGGAAGAGGTGTAATTGCCGGCCAGAATTCGCGTGGTCAGCATGACTTTGACGCAGCCGGCATCCCCCAGCGCCCGTGTCATGTCGCTGTTGGCGGGGACCGGGCCGATGAGTGCGACGGCGCCGGCGGACCAGGCCAGTTCCAGAACGTTCGCGGTTGTGTTTCCCGACACGCGGAAGCGGATATTGTATCCGGCAGTCGCGGCGGCCGCAGCCATCCGGCTGGCGGGTTCCATGCGATCGGAAATAACGGGGATTTCCAGCACGGAGGCCAGCTTTTTTCTGAAGACGGCCGGCATCCAGACCTGACTGATGCGCACGAGGTGCAGACCTTCTTCATCGGCGTCCGGTGCGTGGCAGGGCGGTGAGAAGACGGAGCGAATCCGCAGGGGCCGGGCCTGCATGGCCTGATGGAGACGCAGCGCCTTATTCGTATTCTGCAGGTCGGGCGCCGATAAAGTGTGCGCACCGATGGTGAGGACGCCGTAGCGGGCCAGGTCGGCGGCAAGCGCGGTTGCCACGGCCTGGAGGCGGTGTCGCGACATGCGGCGGATATCGGGTTCGCCGGGCTCGGCTGCGCCACCGGGCGAGGCGGCGAGCGCAATATCAGGATCGACGAAGGCAGGCATGACGACTCTGCCGGCGGCCTCGATCACCCGCGCGAGACGGGCCGGAACCAGGTTTTCGACGCGGCGGGTGGCACCCACTTCCTCAATAATGCCGTCGCGGATGAGCAGCGCGCCGTCTGAGATAATATTGAGATCCGACATGGCGGAGCCTCGGCGAGGTCCGCTTGCGCCGCGCAACGTGAGCAGTTGCCGGGCTCCCCGGATCAGCGTCCAGCGGGCGTTTTCGGAAGTGCCCGACGCCGAATCCGTTCCCGATTTGTTCATTGAGGGAACATAAACTGATATTGTATCTTTAATTGCAGAGTTGAGAAAGAAATGGGAACCAGTCTGGTGCAGGAAAGCGATCTAAAGCCGCGAAGACGTCGCAGTCACAAGAAATCGAGCAAAGAACTCTACGAGCTGCGGAGACGGTGGAAGAGCATCATTTTCTGGCTGGTGCTGAGTCTGATTGGCGTGGCCGTCGTCGCCGCGATTGCGGTTCTGGCGGGTGGCGGCGTCGGCTGAGCGCGGCAGGCGCCGCGCCGGCGTGCATCATGATTATCTTTGCATCATGATTATCTTTGCATCATGGATTATCTTTGATGATTTTCTTCAGGCCCTTCATCTGGTCTTTGAGTTCCTGCGTGGCGTCGGAAATGTGGTGCGTGTCGTAAATGACATGCGGCGTGAGGAAGACGATCAGTTCCGTGCGCGACGTGGAAGTGGACTTCGAGCCGAATAAGAAGCCCAGGTAGGGGATGCGGTCCAGAAACGGAATTCCCGTGACGGTATCGGTGTGGTTGTCGTTGATGATGCCGCCGATCGCGATCATGTCGCCATCGTCTACCGTGACCTGCGTGGAGACCTCGCGCTGCGAGAAAGACGGCGAATCGATACCGCTGCTGCTGTTGGGCTGAGGGGCTGTGACGCTCTGATCGATCACCATGGTGACCACGCCGCTCGGGTTGACCCGCGCCAGGATGTTGAGGCCGGTGCCGGTGCTCACGTTCGAAACCGTGTTGGTGAAAACCGAGTTGCCGCCGGAAGTGACGCCCGGGTTGATGGCCTGCGAACTCAGGGTGGGCACCGAACTGCCGACCGTGATGAAGGCGGGAATGCTGTCGGTGGCGATAATGCTGGGCGACGAGAGCACCTTCACTTTGGTGACCAGTTCGTTGGCGTTCAAAGCCGCGAGTAGCTGACGCGCCTGGCCGACCATGGTACCGGCCGTCAGCGACAGCGCGGTGTTACTGGAGGCTGTGAGCAGATTCTGCGTGAGTCCGCCGGCATTGGTGGCTCCCTTGTTCTGAAGAAACGCTTCGACGCCGGCCGAGAGAGCGCCGGTGAGATCCACTTCGTAGATCTTGGCGTCGATCAAAACCTGGCGCGGAGAGACGTCGATCTGTTCGAGCAGCTTGCTGATTTGTTCCCATTGGTCGGGCGTACTTTGCACGAGGAGGGTATTGTCGAACGGATTGGGTACGATGCGGGGGCGAACGACGGCCGCTCCGGTTCCCGCGGCGCCCAGATAGGTACCGGTCTGATCGGCGGCCGCTGTGGTTCCGCCGGTGGCATTCGCGATGGCCGACTGATTGAACGGATTGGCCTGCGGCGCCTGCGGCTGAGCGGCATACTGATTGCCGCCGTATGCCGACCCGCCGTATTGCGACCCGCCGTATTGCGATCCGCCGTATTGCGATCCGCCGTATGCCGAACCTCCGAAGGCCGACTGCGAGTTGTTTCCGCCCAAACCGCCGCCGAAGCCGCCTCCACCGCCGCCGCCTCCGCCCATCCCCATGCCGGCATTGCCAAACGACGAGGAGCCGGTCATGCCGCCATACAAACCACCTTGTCCCATATTTCCAAATGGATTGCTGATCGGGATGCCGTAGAGCGATGCCACTACCGCGCCCAGTACCTCGGCGCGCTGGTATTTCAGCTTATACAGATGATTGTCCACCGATCCGGCCGTGACCTTAGCCGGAATGTCGAGCTTCGCGAGCCACGTATCCACTTCCGTGAATACCCCGGGATTCGGCGCGACCGCGAGAATCATATTGACGCGATCGAGCGCCACGAACTGAACCGCTCCCGTGCCTTTGGCCGTGGTTGAAAGCGCGTAAGCTTTGAACACATCGTCCAGTTCTTTCTTAATGTCGGTGGGGCGGCCGTTCTTCACTTCGTAGGCGCGCACGCGCTGCCCGGCGAAGGAATCGCTATCGAACATATTGATCAGTTCGAGCGTGCGCTTCATATTGCGGCTGTTATCCAGAATGATGAGCAGGTTCGCGGGCTCATACGGAACGATCTGCGCGGATTCGCCGGCAAAGGGCGTCAGGATCTTCTGCATTTCGGCCGCGGTCATATAGCGTAAGAAGACCAGGTTGAGGACGAGGTGCTCGTCGTCCTGGAACTTCGAGGGGTCGGACTGCGTTACGGGCTCGATCGGCTGATGCGCGACGGTGGCAGCGGGCACGATGCGGTAGAGATTGCCCACCTGCACCATGGCGAGACTATTCATGCGCAGCACGGTTTCAAGCAGTTGCCGTACGTCCAGATCGCGAACCTCGCCATAGGTATTAATTGTGACGCTGCCGCCTTTTGCGATGCTGGCATCGAGCACATAGTTGAGTTTCAGTTCCTTCGCCAAGTCGTCGATGACTTCCGTCAGCGACGCACCGGCAATGTTGAGGCGCATCGCAACCGGGGTGCCCTGCGGCTGAGCAGGGGCAGCCGGAGCCGCTGGAGCGGGAGCCGCCGGCGGGGCCTGTGCGCGCAGCCCGATAGCGACCAGCACACAGAGGCTGAAAAGGAGAGCCTGGAGCCTGAGTTTCGATTGCATCCCGTTAGTCCTGCTTCGCGTTCTGTCCGGCTGCCTGCGCGGTCACGAGGGCGCGCTCTTCGTCGGTCATCTCCGTCTTGTTCTTTTCCCATTTGACGATGCCGAACGGCGACTGCTTCTCGAAGCGGACCTTATCGCCCTCGTCGAAGGCCTTGACTCCGCTGAGCGATGCGGAGGTGGCCGGCGCGGGCGTCACTTCCGATCTCATGATGCCGAAGGGCGTCTTCACATACGTCCATTTTTTGCCCTGCTTGTCGGTCCAGGAGAAGGTGCCATCGGCATTGGCTACGGCGTCCGAAGGTATTGTGAGAGGCTTCGCGCCTGTGGTGCTGGTTGCTGTGGTGGCTTTCTTCGTTGCCTTCGGGACGGAGGCTCCGGTACTGGCCGAAGCCTGCGCCGCCAGCCCGGCAGCGGTCATTAGCAAAACTGCGAACGCGTTTTTCATTGGTATTTTCTCTTTCCTCACTGGCATCGAACTTATTTATTCAGCACCCAAAGGCAGTTCATCACGCCGAAGGGTGTCATCACGCCGCTTTTGCGATAGCCGTCCACTACGGTGCCGAGCGCCGATTGCTCGCCGGGCTTGCAGGCTTTCGTAGGCGCTTCGGCGGTGCCGTTATCGGCTCCGAGCGAGGCCGCTGTGGGAGGTGCGGCGGGTGCAGCCGCGGCAGGCGGAGGCGCAGGTCCACTACCCGCGGCGGCCGCCGTTGCGCCGGAATGATCCACCAGTTCGTCGATGTTTCGCTCCAGCGGCTTGCCGTCCCACTCAAAGGTCACTTTGTTCGAATCCATCGCAAGAATCTTAAAATCGCCGATCGCGTCGCCCGCCCGCACGGTTTTGCTGGCTGCGCCGGTTTTCTCCGCCATGATGGCTTTGGTACCGCTCGGCAAAGTGAGTACGCCGTAAACCACGGGCAGCGGCGGCATCACTTTGGGTGCCTCCACCTTCGGGGCTTCCACGATCACCGTCGGATTGCGATCCTTCGAAAAGAGATTCTTCGTGGCGACATCGGCATACTTCGCCGCCTGCACGGCTTCGGGCTTTGTCTCGGGAATCGGGCGCGGAGGAACGATATGCCGGATCGGCACATTGAGATTGGCATGGCGTTCGGCCTGAGCTTCCACCCAGCGCACATGTCCCTGCCAGGCGATCAGGCCGAGCGCAACAATCAGGCCCGCATTGAGTGCGATCAGCTTTGGTTTAGCGGCCATCAGAAGGTACCCAGCCCCTTCTTTTCGGGTATCAGTTTTTTTGCCACCACTCCGGCCAGAACCATACGGACGGTCATCGTTTTGTCCTTCGGATTGCCGGAGGCCACGATGCGCTCTTCGGATGGAACGATCAGTTGCGGCTCGCGCGTGAGATCGGCGAGGAAGTTCAGCAACTGTTCGATATGGCATTCGAACGAGATGGTGGCGTAGACGATGCCGTAATCGCCGAAGGCTTTGGGTGCGCCGAAATCGCTGCTGCGCACGTCGAGGCCGTTACTCTTGCCGAGGCGGACGGCGGTTTGAAGCAATTCGGACTGCGCCTCGGCCGCGGTGCCGGCCTGGATGACGCCGCTTTCACGATCCGCCAGATCGGCCGAGACCTGTTTCAGCGACACCTCGCGTGCGGGCAGCGCGGCCGCGGTCTGGCGCAGCAAGGCGAGGCGCTGGCGCAGTTGCGTGGAGTTTTGCGAAACCACGGCGACGGTGGGGGAGTTGTCCGGAACGCCGGTCAAACGGACGATGGCGGCGGTGACGGCGATGGCGGCAACGATGACGATCGCGCCGTCGCGTGTGGAAAGCTTCACGGCGTGGCCCTCCCGGCGCGTCCAACGCGCATGCTTTTGATGCGGAACAAATCCACCTCGCCGTTGTGCGTGACGGGCATGACGAATTCCGATTTTTCGAACAGGGTGGAAGAGTTCAGTAATTTCAGTAGTGGGGCAGCCTGGTCCGCTTCGCCGGCGATGACGATGGAATCGGGAAACACCTCGATGGAGCTGGTCCAGACCTTTTCGGGCAGGAGCCGGACCAGTTCGTTGAGCACATCGAGATCGGCCTGGGGACGACGCCGAAAATCGTCGAGCGAGGCGATGCGGGCACGGTCGGCGGCGACCGTTCTATCGATGGTTTGCACGCGCAGAGCGGCGGGCGCGATGCGCCGCTGTTCGGCTGTGAGTTCGGCAACGTACCGGCGCTCGTCGATCAGCGGGAAAATCACAAACACGGCAAGAATGCCGAGGACGAGCAATGCAGCCAGCGCGATCGGAATCAGATAGCGGGTGCGCGAATGCGAAGCGCGGCGCTCGGCGGGCAGCAGGTTGGCAAAATTGCCGAGCAGTGGCGCCGACGCAGCCAGCGCGGCGGCAAAAGCGATGGGCGAGGAAGAAGTGGAAAGGGCTTCGCCCAGTTCGATGGCGGGCTGTTCGGGCGGCAAGCGAAGTTCGGCGCGCGCCACGGCGAGGGCGCGTTCCGGCGACAGCGTGAAGCCCGCGGAGTAGCACGGCTTCGCGTCGCTTTCGCCATAGATTTCGAGGCGGCCAGACGCCAGCGCCGTATAACAAAAAATGGAAGCGGGCGCTGCGTGTTGCAGGCGCAACGCAGCGTGAATCACGGCCGAGGAGAAAGTAGCGGCCGCAATCGGAATGCCCGCTTCCGAGAACAAAGTTTCGTAATGACCGAGAGTGTCCTGGCGCACCATGCCCACCACAACGTCAGTGATGGTGACGCGCCACCATGCCCATTCGATGGGCGTATCGTCCCACGGGTGCAGGGTATCCAGCTGCAATTCAATCGCGGATGCCGTATCTTTTTCGGCAACGCCGGGCAGGCGCACGGTGCGTACGATGACTTCTTCGCGCGGCAGAACAATGGTTGCGGCGAGTTGCGGTTCACCGGCGGCGGCGAGAAAGGCCAGGAGTTCAGAGCCCCATTCGGCGGCGGGCCTCGATGCGAAATTCCGGATGATCGCGGACGCTGCCAGGAGCGAGCCGGAAGGCCGCGAGCGCACGATGACGGCTTCCAGATCGCCATTCGAGATGGCAATGCCGAAGCCGGTTCCGAATCTTCGCGCGCGACGCCACAACGGCAACGCCGTGGCGACAGACGTATTGGTTGAAGACGCGGCGGGCGCTTCAGTGATTGTGACTGGCGAGGTCATGGACGGTCATACCAGCGGATCACCCGATAGCCCGGGGCTTTGCTTTTTATATTGCCCGGAAAAGTGAACTGCACGAGCGCGGCGACGGTGCGGCGCAGGTCTGAGAGTTTGCCATCCTGCTGTTTCAGACGGGCCGTGGCGCGCAGCGTGAACATCGTCCGACCGCCCAGGCTGAGGCGGCTGCCGAGCGGGCCGAGTTCTTTTTGCAGTTCGCCCAGTGCCATATAAGTGTCGAAAGGCTGAGCGGCGCGGCGCTGCACGATGGCGCGCGCGTCGTCCAGGCTGAGGCCGATGGCTGCGAGCGTGGCGGGCTCGGCGGAGTTGATGTCCACCGCGCCGTTGCTGCCGTAGACGGAAAGGCAATCGCGCAGGCCAGCACGGGAATCGTCCAGGGATTCTCCGTAATAGATGCCGGGTGTCATGCCTTTGGTCAACAGAAGTTCCTCGTTCTCCAGAAATGACGCATGGCGCGGCAGGAAAGACGGAGACTGGCTGAGATAAAAGGCGTCGAAGGCACTGGGCTCATCCGGCCGAACCGGCGTGCGCCAGTCGACGATGGCTGAAGCGATGTCGTTGGCGCGTTCTTCGGGTACGCCGAGCGCGGCGAGAAGGCGCAGCAGCTCCACCGGCTTTATGGTGTTGGGGCTCAGCTTCGCGGTTTCGGGAACGATGCGAACGGAGACCTGCGCGGCGGGAAAATCGAGATTGATGACGGGCTGTCCGGGCCTGTAGTAGAGCGGCAGGCCGGAGGAATCGCGATAATCGCGCCACAGGATGTGAAGCGATGCCTGCTCGATGGCGCCGCGGGCGACGAACCACGATTTCGTATCGTCGACGCTGGTGGAAGTGCGTTCGGTCTCACCGCGTACGTTGGTGGCAACCGCGAGGCCGATGGCCGAAAGCGCCGCCGTGAGCCAGAGAACGGTGAGCAGCGCGGAGCCGTTACGGTGTGTCTGCATAAATAGTCCCGGGAGTGGTGTTGACGTGAAGCGCCACCGTGACGGTGGAGACGTGCAGATCGGCCGGAGAGTTGTCGAGCGGCGCCATATCGATTCGCACGCCCTGCGGCAGCAGCTGCCGCTGCACCCAATCGGGCCGCCAGATCTGAAAAGGCTCAGTGGGGATCGGCTGCAGATACGAGAAGCGGCAGAACGAAAGGCGATCGGCCAGCACGAACGATTGCGAGCCCGCCACCACCGAAGCGTAGTTCACCGTTCCATCCTGATCGATGGAAGCGATCATCTGCCCGGCCTGTTCAGGGCCCGTGTAGGGAGTTTCGTTGACGATGAGGCGCACGCCCCTGCCATCGGCGCCGGGAATCACCTGGAGGGCGGCGATCTGCATCCTGCCGCGCCACGCATCCTGCAAAGAGTAGGTGGTGACGAAGCGCATGGTCTGCGGCTCCCATTGATTGAAAGCCACAATGGCACCGGAATCGGGGCGCGGATGGAAGTTCGCGGTGGTGTATGTGTAGCCGGAAATTTCGTCTTCGACGATGCGGCGCGCGTAGGAGACACGGCGGTCGCTCACCAGTCGCGAATCCACTTTCGACATGGTGTTGAAGCCGATTCGCATGGAGATCAGCATGCCGACGGATAACAGGCTCAGGAGCGAAACCGCGATCAGGATTTCGATCAGCGTGACGCCGGCCCTGGGATTTCGAGCGCGTGTCATTTAATTCGTCACCGCCGGTATTCGCGATGGACGATAGCTTTCCAGATGCATGGTGCGGCGGCCTCCGGTGGCGGGCTGCCACCAGATTTCGAGCGCGATTTGCTGCAGCACAGTCGCTCCGGGCTGAGCGTTTGGCGGAACATCGTACGGTTTCAGCGCGGCGTCCCAGCCGCTGGGAATTCCGCCCGCCTGGTCGGAGGGGAAGACGCCGCTGACGTTGCCTTCGAAGGGGAGGTTGACATCCAGAAGCAGATCGTTCATTCGCGTGCGCGCCAGCATGACGGCGCGATCGTAATCGGCAAGGCGGCTGGCATTTTTCACGGATTGGCTGAGCCCCACGAGGAGAGCCGTGACTGCGACGCCCATGATGACTGTGGCGACGAGTACTTCGAGCAGCGTGAAGCCCGCGCGCGAATGGCTCTTTACGCTCTTCATTGCGGCGTGTCCTCGATGCGCGTCACCTGCGGGACACCCGTGACCGGGTCAATCGAAATTGAACGCCGCGAACCTTTTTCATTGCGGAGCACCACGGCTATGCGGGGAATGGCGCCGCCGGGAAACAGCAGATAGCGATGCGGGTCTTCGCCTTCAAACGTGATGCCGGCCTGCGGCTGAAAGGTGCGCGAAGGCTTCAAACCGGAGGCTGCGGTGAATACGTCCACACGGTTCTCCTTCGGCGTGACGACGATTGCGGCGGCCTGCTCGCGCCGCTCCACCGTGTTCATCGACGACGTGAAAAAGCTCGCCACACCGCTGGCGGCCGAGGTCAGGCGAACGCTGGCCAGGCCGTTCGTGAGCGAAGGGAACGAAACCGCCGCAACGGTAGCGATGATGGCCACCACGATCAGCATTTCGAGCAGCGTGACGCCGCGCTGGGAGGAGTCTCTCATTTCCAGCTGAGAACGTCCGCGTCGATACCCGAGCCGCCCGGCTGGCCATCGGCCCCGTAGCTCATGATGTCGGGCTCATCGCCGTGATCGCCGGGGAATTTGTAGACATAAGGATGCGACCAGGGATCGCTGGCGACGTCTTTGGTGAGATACGGACCATGCCACTGTTCCACGCCTGGCGGTTGCTGGCGTAGTGCCGCCAAGCCCTGCTCCGTCGGCGGATAGGTGCCGGTATCGAGCTTGTACTGTCCGAGCGCGAGTTGGTAGGCGGAGATCTGTTCCTTTGCCGCCACCACACGGGCCTGATCGCCGTGCTGCAGCAGGCGTGGGCCTACGATGGCCGCGAACAACGCGATGATGGTGACCACCACGAGCATTTCGATGAGCGTAACACCGGCCCGGGAATCTGTCTTGTGATTAAGGTTCATATTGAGGCTCTCCTAAATAGCTTTCTTAGATAGCGACGTCGTTAATACTGGTGATCGCAATCAGCATGCTGAGCACAAGCGCGCCCACAATCAGGCCCATGACGAGAATCACCACCGGCTCGAAAATGGAAGTGAAGCGTTTGATGGAAGAACGCGTCTCCTCTTCATAAATATCGGCCATACGGGCGAACATCACGTCCAGTTTGCCGGTCTCTTCGCCGACGGTCAGCAGATGCGATGCCAGTATCGGGAACATACCCGTGCGTGCCAGCGGCTGCGCGATGCCTTCACCGCGCTTCACGCCCTGCGCGACGTCTTTCAGCGCATTCGCCATGCGGCTGTTATAGAGGATACCGGCCGAGATGTGGAGCGATTGCACCAGCGGCACCGAATTGCCCACCAGCGTCGACATGGCACGGGCGAATCGCGAAGTCTCCGCCTTACGCAGCGCATCGCCTAACAGCGGAATTCCCAGCCGCGCTTTATCCCACCAGAGTCTGCCCGCCGCGGTCCGCGTATACGTGCGGAAGCCGACCGCACCGCCCACCACGATCAGCGCCACCAGCCACGACCAGTCCTGCACCACCTGACTCACGTCGAGCATGATCTTCGTGGGCACCGGAATTTGCATATGGCCGTCGTTGAAGATGCTGGCGAAGCGCGGGACCACGAAATCCAACAGTACGAAGACGGATGCCGCACCCACCAGCGCCAGAAGGGCCGGATAAATCATCGACGAAATGATATAGCCGCGCAATTCGTCGCGCGACCGTTCGAATTCGGAGAGGCGCTCGAAGATGCTGCCCAGATTGCCCGAAGCTTCGCCCGCGCGCACCATGTTGATGAACAGGTCCGAAAAATAGAGCGGGTGCAGGGCGAGCGAATCCGCCAGCGATTTGCCGCCTTTGATGGAACGCAGAATGTCCGACACGATCACGCGAAACTGCGCGTGCGTGGTGAGTTCGGTGGTGATGGAGAGCGCGCGATCGAGCGGCACGCCGGAATTGAGAAGAGTGGAAAGCTCCTGAGTAAAGAACAGCACGTCGCGACGTCGATTGCCGCCGAACGAAGGCAGCTTGAACGCCATGGCCTTCTTCTCTTCCGTGCCGACATAGACCGGCGTGAGCCCCTGGCGGCGCAGTTCACGCGCCACGAGCGTGGTAGTTTCCGCCGTGATGCTGCCGGTGCGGAGCTTGCCATCGACTCCGACGGCACGGTAATGGAATGCCGTTCCCGCCATCAGAATTCCTGCGTCACGCGCGTGACTTCTTCGGCAGTTGTCATGCCCCGCTTTACTTTGTCCCAGCCGTCTTCGCGCAGCTGCCGCATTCCGTTGCGCCGCGCGGCGTCGGTCAGTTTGCTCGCGTCGGCGCCCTTCATGATCAGCTCGCGCAGTTCTTCGTTGAGCTGCATCAGTTCGAAAATCCCCGCACGGCCTTTATATCCGGAACCGTTGCAGACCTCGCAGCCACCGCCCTGAAACGCATCCACATGCTCGCCCCACGGATTGAGCACGCGGCCCGCGCTCTCGCGGCAGCCTTCGCAAATCATACGCACCAGGCGCTGCGCCAGCACAGCGACCACGGATGAGGTGATCAGGTAGTTTTCCACGCCCATATCGGTGAGCCGCGTGACGGCGCTGGGTGCGTCGTTGGTGTGCAGCGTGGAGAATACGAAGTGGCCGGTGAGCGCCGAACGGATCGCGATATCGGCAGTCTCCCGGTCGCGGATTTCGCCAATCATAATGACGTCGGGATCCTGACGCACAATGTGGCGAATGCCGGCCGCGAACGTTAAGCCGATCTGCGGATTCACGTGGATCTGGTTGATGCCATCCATCTGGTACTCCACCGGATCTTCGATCGTGATGATTTTTTTATCGGGCAGGTTGATGCGTTTCAGCGCGGAGTAAAGTGTGGTCGATTTGCCGCTGCCGGTGGGGCCTGTGACGAGAAAAATACCGTGCGGCAGCGAAGTGAAATACTCCATGCGGCTCAGCATGTAGTCGTCGAAGCCGAGGCGGCGCAGATCGTAAAAATCGCCGGCGGAGCGGTCGAGCAGACGCATCACAACGCTTTCGCCGTAGAGTGTGGGCAGCGTGGAAACGCGGAGGTCCACTTCGCGGCCCAGAATGCGCAGTTTGATGCGGCCATCCTGCGGCAGGCGGCGTTCGGCGATGTTCAGTTTCGCCATTAATTTCAGGCGCGAGATGATGGCGGCTTTGAGTTCGCGCGGCGGCTGCTCCTGATTGAACAGCACGCCATCCACGCGAAAGCGAACGCGGAATTCTTTCTCGAAAGGCTCGATATGGATGTCGCTGGCGCGCTTTTCAATGGCCTGCGCGATCATGGCATTCACGAGCCGAATGACTGGCGCTTCGCTCGCCATATCGCGAAGCTGTTCGAGATCCTCCTCGTCGCCGGTGGCGAAGCCGATGGTGGCGGATTGCCGGTCGCCTTCGGCGTACACGCGATCGAGCGCGTCGAGAATATCCTGTTCGGCGGCGAGTTGCGGCCGGACTTCGAGCTTCGAGAAAGTCTGGACGGCGTTGATCGCTTCGAAATCGAGCGGGTCCGCCATCGCAAGCGTCAGCGTGTTTTCTTCGATCGAAACGGGGAACAGCAGCGACTGCCGCAGGAAGCGCGGCGAAAGGCCTTCCAGTTCCGGCGCCGACGGCAGAGTGGAAAGCGTGGCGACGGGCAGGCCGAGCTGCGCGGAAAGCGCATTCAGTAAATCGCGCTGGGCCAGATAGCCCATATCGACCAGGATGCGCCCGAGTTTGTCGCCGCGCTCTTTCTGTAGTTCGAGCGCGCGATCCAGATCTTCGCCGGCAATGAGGCCGCGTTCGATAAGAAGCTGGCCGAGGCGCATTGGCGTGGCTTCAAACTGCGCGGGCGTATTTTCGGAAGACTGCGGGCTCACTGTTCTTCCCGCTCCTGAATCAAGGCGGCCAACTCCGCGACGGGCGCATGACGCGCCACGGCGTCGAGAAGTTTCTGGCGGTTCGCGGTCATCACGAGACGGCGGGGCAGGCCGGTGCGGTCCTCAAAGCTGAAGTAATCGAGAAAGGCTTCGAAGGTGATCTGTTCGGTGGGAGGGATGGCAGAGAGAGCGGTGGCGGATTTGACGATCAGATCCCGCATGGCGCTCTTCAGCAGCGGCAGTTTTTTCATTTTGCGCGCGTGAACGGATTTGACTTCCTGCGCGGTCACTTCCACGTGGAACGGCGTGATTGCCTCGACGTTTACCAGGGACATTTCAAACGTGAAGACCGCGCCGTAGCCGGTGAGGTAGGTCCCACGCGCGTCGCCCAACTGGTCCCAGGGATCGGCCGGATCGGCCGCATCATGCAGAAATTGCCTGTTAGTGGCGTCTTCCACCACTTTCAGGGCGGAGACGGATACAGCTGGTTCGCTGCTCGCGTATGCCCGCGCTGCGAAGGCCATCAGTAGCAGCAATCTCATTGGCCGGCTCCCATGCGGGGCGTGTCGTAGGAGGACATTGCGTACACGCGTTTCAGGTCGAGACGCTTCCGCTCGTCCACCAGAGTCTCCTGCATGGCCACCATGAGGTTGCGCTGCTTCTGCGCATACTTGCCGTCCACCGCATCCAGAGCCGCTTTCGTCATCTGTATATCTTCGGCGTGCGCTTTATCCACTGCAACCGCAACAGCCTTATCGACGGCTTGCTGGATGGCGGCGTCGGATACTCCGGCGGTTTGCACGACAACGGGCTGGCGATGTGCGGCCGCGAACGAAAGGCCCGCAGCCAGCACGCAGGCGGAAGCAAAGCCGAGGCGCGCGGCGGAATTCCAGAAGGCACTCAGCCAGGCGCCGCTTGCGGGTGCGTCGGACACGAAGGCAATGCGGCGCGGCACTTCCTGATCGGGCAGGACGCGAAGCGCGGCGGTGGTGAGACGAAGCTGATCGAGTTCGCCGGCACAGGCGGCGCATTGCCGGAGGTGCAGTTCCATGCTGCGACGCTCGGCGGGGGCGAGTTCATCGAACGCGTAATCGGGAACCAGATTCGCCCGTTCACAGGCGGAATTATCTTTTGTGCTCATCGGATACCTCTTGTATTAGCGGGTGCCAGTTCTGTTTTCAGGAGTTCGAGCGCAGTGTAGAGCCGCGATTTAACGGTCGATACCGGGCAATCGAGGATCTCGGCCATCTCGTCGAATTTGAACCCCTGATAGATCTTCAGGACGACGGCCTCGCGTTGTTCGGGACTGAGCCTGTCGAGCGCGCCCGAAACCGCAAGCGAAAGATCGATAGCGATTCCAGGCGCAACCTGACGATCGAAGAACGAGTCTTTCGTTTCGGTGCCCGTTTCAAACTCGGGCGCCGCCACTTCCGGGCGTTTCCTGCGAAAGCCCGAGTAAGCCTCGTTGTGCGCGATGCGGTAGAGCCAGGGGCCGAACCGGGCCGTGTCGTCGAGCTTGCGAATATTCTGATAGGCCTTCAAGAACACGTCCTGGCTCAGATCCATGGCATCGTCCGGGTTGCCTGTGAGACGAAGAAGATAATTGAAGACGCGCTTTTCCCAGCGGGATACGAGGAGGTTAAAGCCCTCCACGTCACCCTTGCGAACGCGCGCAATCAGGTCGGCATCTTCAGCTCCGCGGGCGGAACCCGGGACGGCCCGAAAGATCAAATTCTGGCTCCTTGCATAGAGACGCACTGCCAGCCGAAAAAGTCGGAGAGGGTATCAGGATGAATAGATTGATTTTAACTCTTTCGGTGTGGGATCGAAAGCGGGGCGAAGCTGGTATCTCAGTCTGTGGCTAAGTTCCGTGTTTGCCGCGGGCAATCTCGGCTACTTCATTGGCGAACGGCTGCTCGTTTGCAGGGAAAGTAGCGAATGAACCTGACTTCCGAACTTCCTTACTGGACCGTTCGCAACGGCCTGTTGAATGTCTACCCGGCCGCCGACCGCGATATTCGTTGCGATGCGCTGGTCATCGGCGGCGGCATTAGCGGAGCGCTGCTGGCCCGGCGTTTGACGAGCAAAGGCGTCGATTGCGTGGTCATTGACCGGCGCGATATCGGCTTTGGCAGCACCAGCGCGAGCACGGCGTTGCTGCAATATGAGATCGATACTCCGTTGCGCGAATTGCGGGACAAAGTCGGCAGCAAGGCCGCCGAGCGCGCCTACCGTGCGGGGCTGGAAGCCATTGAGCGTCTTGCAAAAATGGCGGGCCGGGACTGCGATTTTGCAATGCGCCCCAGTCTTCAGGTGGCAGCGCGTCGCTCGCATCTGGCCGGGCTCAGGCAGGAATATGAGCTTCGGCGCAAGCTCGGATTTCCGGTGGCATGGCTCACAAGGCAAGACCTGCGCGAATCTGGCATCCACGCGGATGGCGCGCTGCGCTCGCGGATTGCGGCCGAAGTGGATCCGTACAGGCTCACCCATCGGTTATTGCGTCTTGCCGTGGCCAAAGGCCTGCGCGTACTGGATCGCACGACCGCGATCGGTTATTCACACACGCGTAAGCACGTCAGCGTGACCACCGACCGCAATTGCGTGATCCGTTGCCGCACCGTATTCTTCGCGACCGGGTACGAGACGCAGGAGATCCTGCCCGAAAAGATCGTGACGCTTCGGAGCACTTACGCTTTCATCTCGGAGCCGGTTCCCGAAAGCTGGAAAGATCGATCGCCGATCTGGGGCACCGGCGATCCGTACGTATATATGAGGACTTCTGCGCACAATCGTATCCTGGTAGGAGGCGAGGACGATCATGTGCTCGATCCGGCGCGGCGAGACCGGCAGATTGAGGACAAAACGCAACGGCTCGTGCGGCGTTTCAACGCATTGTTTCCGCACATCAAAATCGAACCCGCATTTGCGTGGGCCGGAATGTTCGGGAGCACGAAGGACGGGCTGGCCTGGATCGGTCCGCATGAAGCTTTTCCGCGCGCGTATTTTGCGCTCGGCTTCGGCGGCAACGGGATTACCTTCGCCGAGATCGCCTCGCGCATACTGACGGATCTTTTCCTGGGACGCAAGAATCCCGATGCGGCCGCCTTCAGCTTCGACCGGTAAGCCGGACTTCCAGCCAGCGGCGCATCGCCACCACCGTCCATACGATTTCCACCAGTCCGAAAGGCCACGCGCCCTGGAGAAAACCGTAGACGGACCCGAGTGCGCAGGAAACCGCGAACGCGAGGATGAACCAGGGGCTGCGCTTTTCAAGTGCGTAAAAGACGACTCCGGAAGTGACCGCAAAAAGCCCGAAAACAGTCAGCGAGCCCAAATACGATTGTGCGCCATCCGTTACACTCGGACAACGCATGCATCTCTGCACGGTCCGCGCTTGCCACAAGCCACTAATAAAGGAAAATCGCCGCTATGTCTGCGCCGCCGGCCATTCATTCGACGTGGCGCGCACCGGTTATCTGAACCTGCTGCAGCCGCAGGATCGCAGATCGAAGCAGCCTGGCGATACCGCTGAGGCCGTGGCGGCGCGGCGCAGATTGCACGACCGCGGCGTCACCGCTCCGCTATTGCAGGGCATCGCCGAAATACTCGCGCCGGGCTCGGGCGACGTGGTGCTCGACGCCGGCTGTGGCGATGGTTACTATCTCGGCAGTCTGGCGGAGCGGGCGAGCTTCGACGGCCACGGCGTCGATATCTCGATTCCAGCGGTGGACGCGGCCGCGCGGCGTTATCCGAAATGCGAATGGGTGGTGGCGAATGCCGACCGCTTTGTGCCTTATGCCGGGCGTTCGTTCTCGATTGTGATGTCGATTACAGCGCGCATGAATTCGGCGGAATTCCGCAGGGTTCTGCGCGACGACGGTCGGCTCCTGGTAGCGCTGCCCGCTCCCGACGATCTCATCGAATTGCGCGGTACGGGGAAAGATCGCGATGAACGCACGATTGAGACGTTCGCGCCTGAGTTCGCGCTCGCGGAACGGCGGCGGGTATCGACCGGGGCCGAGCTGGATGCCGCCGCCGTCGGCGACGTTCTGCTTTCCATCTATCGCCCGATGCGTTCGCGGCCGCTTGAAGCGATGCGCGTGACATTCAGTCTGGATCTGCTGCTGTTTCGTCCGCGTTAAACTACTGTGTACTTATGCGACTATTTGCCATCGCGCTTTGCGCCGCAATGACTGCGTCGGCCGCGACCCGAAGCTTCGACGTTGTTGTGTACGGCGGGACCGCGGGTGGCGTCATTGCCGCTGTTGCTGCCGCGCGCGAAGGCTTAAATACAGCGTTGCTCGAACCCACGGGACACGTGGGCGGCATGGTTTCCGGAGGCCTCGGCTTCACGGACGTTGGCAAGAAGGAAGTGATCGGCGGCTACGCGTACGAGTTCTATTATCGCGTCGGCCAGCATTACGGAGTGAGCGGCTTCGGCAATGAAGTGGCGTGGCTGCACGAACCACACGTCGCCGAAGACGTCTTCCGCCAGATGCTGAGCGGGGCGGGCGTTACGCTGGTGGAACACGCGCGCCTGCGGGAAGCGAATGGCGTGCGGAAGCAAGGCATTCACATCGCCAGTATCGATACGGAGAATGGCGATACTTTTGCCGCGCGGGTTTTCATCGACAGCAGCTATGAAGGCGACGTGATGGCGCAGGCCGGCGTGACATGGACTTACGGCCGCGAATCCAGCGCGCAGTATGGCGAATCGCTGGCGGGCGTTCGCGATAAGACGCCGTTCCATCAGTTTCTGGTCGACGTTTCGGCAAAGGATGCCGTGGGCAAACCGCTGCCGGAAATCAGCGGCGCGGTGCCGCCGCCCGCGGGCTCGGCCGACAAAGCGGTGCAGTCCTACAATTTCCGCATGTGCTTCAGCGGGGCTCCCGACCGCGTTGCCTTCGCGAAGCCCGCGGGATACGATGCGCACCGGTACGAGCTTCTTGCACGACTCATCGAAGCGCGCACTAAAGCCGAGGGACGCGCGCCAGCGCTCTCGACTCTGCTGAAGATCGACCGCCTGCCGAATGGTGCGGCCGACGTCAACAATCAGGGTGCCTTTTCCACCGACTATATCGGCGGCAGCTGGGATTATCCCAACGCGTCTTATGCGAAGCGCGACGAAATCTGGCAGGCACACAAGGATTATCAGGCCGGCCTGTTTTATTTCCTGGCCAATGACGCCGCCGTCCCGCCCGCCGTTCAAGCGGAGATCAACGCCTGGGGACTGTGCGCCGCCGAATTCGCCGATACGGGCCACTGGCCGGGCCAGCTCTACATCCGTGAAGACCGGCGCATGGTGGGCGAGTACGTGATGGTGCAGCAGGATCTGCAGACCGATCTCACCAAGCCCGATCCGATCGGGATGGGATCTTATAACAGCGATTCGCACAACGTGGAGCGCATTGTGGCCGATGGCTTTGCGCGCAATGAAGGCGACATGCAGGTTGCCGTGAAGCCCTATCAAATTCCCTATCGCGTGATGCTGCCGAAGCGCACGGAGGCGGATAATCTGCTGGTGCCAGTGGCATTTTCCGCCAGCCACGTGGCTTATTCCTCTGTGAGGATGGAGCCGCAGTACATGATTCTGGGCCAGGCCGCCGGGGTTGCGGCGAAGATGGCCATCGATGGGAAGCTTGCTGTGCAGGCGATCGACGCCACAGCCCTGACCGCGAAGCTTCGCACGCAGGGAGCGGTCATGGAATACGCGCCTTCGGCGCAGGCTGCCGCGCTGGCTGCCGCGCGTGCCAGGAAATAGGCCGATCACAATGTGGCATACAGACCCGGTGGAGATGCTGGGCTTTATTACCGGCGCGCTTTGCGTGTGGCTGCTGGCGCGCGAGAAAATCTGGAACTGGCCGATCGGAATCGCGAACAATATTTTCTATATCGTGGTCTTTCTGAAGTCCGGGCTCTATGGCGATTCCGGGCTACAGGTTGTTTATATCGTGCTCGCCGCGTATGGGTGGTGGACCTGGCTTTCTCCGCGGCGTCGGCACTCCGAGTTGCCCGTTATGCGCACCACGCGGCGACAGTGGCTCTGGCTCATCCCGATCACGGCGGCATCGGCTTTGGTGCTCCGTGCATTCCTGGCCGATTTCACGCCATCGACGGTCCCGGCGTGGGATGGGCTGACCACGGCCCTCTCACTCGCGGCAACCTGGGGGCAGTGTAAGAAGCTGGTGGAATCGTGGTGGATCTGGATTGCGGTGGACTTGATTTACGTCCCGCTCTACGTGTATAAAGGGCTGCGGCTGACAGCCGTTCTCTACTTTGTGTTCATGGTGCTCTGCATCATTGGACTGCGCGCCTGGAATAAATCCCTAGCCGCGCAGTCGGCCTGAAGCGTTTGCAGCGCGCGGTTAGAGCGCCATCTCTCCCCGATCGCCGTTGCGGATCCTGACTGCCTCGTCGATGGTCGAGATGAAGATCTTCCCGTCGCCGATTTTGCCGGTGCGTGCGGCCTCCATGATCACCGACACGACACGGTCCAGATCTTTCTCGCCGATGACCAGCTCGATTTTTACCTTCGGCAGCACGTCGACCTTATACTCGGCTCCGCGGTAGGTTTCCGTATGTCCTTTCTGACGGCCATAGCCGTGAACCTCATATATCGTGAGGCCATCGATGCCAGCGCCCTTGAGCGCTTCCTTGACGCCATCCAGTTTGTGAGGCTGCACAATCGCTTCGATCTTTTTCATAGTATGAATTCTCCTGGTGTGAGTATGCGACCTGTCTTACCGCGCGTCGCGGGAAATCTGCATGGCCGCCGGTGTGACCACGGAAGAGATGACGTACTCCGGATACGCCGATATTCCATGTTCGTGCAGATCGAGACCTTCCAGTTCTCCTTCTCTGGAGATACGAAGAATACCAAACTTATTCAGTATGAAGAACATCACCATAGAGACCGTGAATGTTGCCACGCAGGTGATGGCGCTGCCGATCAGCTGTGCCACCAGTATCTGCGTGCCGCCGCCGTAGAACAGGCCCTTCAGGGGCGCCGAATTATCGGGACCGAAAGGCCCTGTAGCTCCGAATTCGCCCGAAGCAAACAGACCCAGTGACAGCGTGCCCCAGATACCGCAGAAACCGTGAACGGGAACTGCGCCGATCGGATCGTCAATGCGAAGATACTCGAGTAACTCGACGCCAAGATACACCAGTACGCCGGCTACCGCTCCCAGTATTACCGCGCCAGTGGGACTTACCCAGTAACAAGGGCACGTTATCGCCACTAAGCCGGCCAGAAAGCCGTTCGTAGTGAAACTAACATCCCACTTACGGTTGGGAATCCACGCCGCGAACATCGCCATAAAGCCGCCCGCGCACGCCGCGAGAGTAGTATTGGCGGCAACACGCCCGATGCCGACGAAATCCATCGCCGAAAGCGTGCTGCCCGGATTGAAGCCGTACCAGCCGAACCACAGCAGTAAGCCGCCGGAGACGGCGATGGTCAGATCGTGCGGCAACATCGGTCCGCCGCCATCGCGCTTGAACTTACGGCCAAGTCTCGGACCCAGCACGATAGCGCCCGCGAGAGCGACGAATCCGCCGATCGAGTGGACCACCGTGGAGCCGGCAAAATCGTGAAAGCTGGTCCCGACCCAGGGGAGAAAATTACCGGCCGAGCCCATGTTGGCCAGGAAGCCGTCCGGGCCCCAGGTCCAGTGGCCGATGATCGGGTAAATGAAACCGGAGACGCCGACGCTATAGACCAGATCGCCAATCCAGGCGGTGCGTCCGATCATGGCTCCGGAAGTAACGGTGGAGCACGTATCGGCGAAGGCAAACTGGAAGATCCAGACGGCCAGGAACGCTACGCCGGTGGTTTCATACGTGGCTGGCGCGCCCTGCAGAAAGAACCAGTGCGTGCCGATGAAACCGTTGCCGTGGCTGAACATGAACGCGAAACCCCACGCATAAAACAGGATTCCGCAAAGGCACGTATCGACCACGCACTCCATGAGCACGTTGACCGTTTCGCGGGACCGGCAGAAGCCGGCTTCGAGCATGGTAAAGCCAACCTGCATACCGAATACGAGGAACGCCGCTACCAGCGTCCAGACAGTGTTAATCGGATTGACGATGTCATTGCCCTTCAGTTGCGGGTCCGCGGCCAGAGCCCGGAAGCCCAGCAGATCCGGATTCAGAAACGCCATGGCCAGCACCAGCAGGCCAATTGCGGTTACCTTTCCCGTGAGCAGAAGCGCTCCGTACCTTCGCCACTCGGAATCGCGCAGACGCGCCCGGAGACGAGAGACCTTTTGTGCTAAAGACAACTTCGTGTTCATAGGCGATTCTCCCTGGTTTGGATAGTGTGGTGGATAGATTCGGATACTGCATCCGGAAAATGAAGTCTAGCGATGATAAGTCAACTGAGTCCAATCAATAATTTCAATTACCGGCAGAGATATTCTTTTGCAATATCGAAAGAAAGTCGGTAAATAACGACAGATAGTGAATGTACGTTGCAGGCTAAATGCGTGGTGGCGGGAGCCGCGAATAGTAACCGGCTCGGGCAGCCGAAGAATGTTCGTAATCTATCTTTCGATAGATCAATCGCAGGGCCGTAGCTTGAATCATTCCGACTAAGCAACTATCGTGGTAGAGTGCTTGGCTCGCTACTTACTATTCGCAAGGGTCGGCTCCTGCCTTTTGTCGGGGGGCTGGTCTGCATGATTGCCGCAGCGGACTGGGCGGTCGGCAACCGCATGTCTCTCGGGGTCCTGTATGTTCTGCCGATGATGCTGGGCGCGCTGGTGCTCACACCGGTTCAGATCCTCCTGCTGGCAACGGTGTGTTCTTCGCTGCGATCGCGCTTCGACCTGCCGAGCCCTTATATCGAAATGCTGCTGCGCTTCATATTCGCTCTCATTTCGTATTCGGCCTGTGGCCTGGTGGTCGCCGCGCTGATTCGCATTCGCCGCGTGGATATCGACCATCTGGATAAGATCGGCCGCGAGCAGTCTCTTCGCCGGGAGGCCGAGGAACAGTTGAAGACGCTCGCGGAGAGTAGCCCGGCTGCCATTCTGACGGTAGACGGCGACGGAGTTGTCATAGCGGCCAATAATTCGGCGAATGAGATGTTTGCGCTCGACGGTAACCAGTCGCTGAAGGGAAGATCGATTGCCAGCTACCTGCCCGTGCTGGCCGATGCGCTTGAGGTCGGTTTCGAATCGGGCGGACTGAAGGCGGCCGCGCAGTGTCAGGG
>Ga0302319_10001497_pt1 | contig 52216 bp, 44 predicted proteins | sample Bog_T0_2_FD_203319 | JGI IMG/M metagenome (GOLD analysis project Ga0302319, IMG submission 203319) | Peat permafrost microbial communities from Stordalen Mire near Abisko, Sweden - Bog_T0_2 | ecosystem: Environmental > Terrestrial > Soil > Wetlands > Peat | place: Sweden: Abisko, Stordalen Mire... | reverse complement strand
CCTCCACCTTGTGGGTGCTCTCGTTTTTCGTGCGGGCCATGTCCTTGATGAAGCCCTCGACGCCCTCGGAACGGGTCGGGCCGGCAAGCACGGAGTTGACGGTGACGCCGGTGCCGGCGGTGGTCTCGGCAAGGCCGCGGGCGAGCGCGATCTGCATGGTCTTGGTGACACCGTAATGGATCATCTCGACCGGGATATTGACCGCGGACTCGCTGGAGATGAAGAGGATGCGGCCCCAGTCGTTGAATTCCATCCGGGGCAGGTAATGCCGGGAGAGGCGCACGCCGCTCATAAAATTGGTCTCGATGATCTCCATCCAGTCCTCGTCGGTGATCTCCTCAAAGGGCTTCGGCTCATACATGCCGAGGTTGTTCACGAGGATGGAGACTTCCGGGAAGCGCCGGGTCGCCTCGACCGCGCCTGCGGCCGTGGAGAGATCAAGAGCGAGGCCGTCGAGCTGGGCGAGCGGGTATGCTGCGCGGATCTTTACGAGGGCATCGTGAACGCGCGCGTCGGTGCGGCCATTGACAATAACGTGAGCTCCTTCCGCGGCGAGCGCTTCCGCGATGGCGAGGCCGATGCCGGCGGTCGAGCCGGTGACGAGCGAGAGTTTTCCGGTGAGTTGAAGGTCCATGGGTTTGCTTTAGATCGTATGGGGTGGGGATTGGGGATGACGTTTTCTTTTCGCGAGGCGATTTCGCCTGCCGTACGGCGTCGCCTTACCCCTACATTGCCCCCTTCGCTCCCTCCTGTTCAAGCCGCCATCACATGTACGCCGCGAGGGCGGTCTGGATGGGGCGCGGGCCGTCGCCACCCATCGCGGCGCTGACGGCTTCGAGGCGCCGGATCAGGTCCAGCACCTCCTTGCGGGTGTAGGGGCCGCCGGCGGCTTCGCAAAAATGGGTGCGGCAGGCGAAAGGCCGGTCCGCGTAGATCAGGCACTTGCCATTGCGCGGGTCGAGCATCGGACAGGAGCCGTCGACGGGCGCCGGGAGCCGGGTACGGCCGGTGGCGCGGAAGGCTTTCACGGCCACGACCGCCTCGGCATCGGTCAGCCATGGCGTGTAGCCGGTATGGCGGAATTGGCAGCACTCCGTGCGGCGGATGCAGTTGCGCTCCACCGGGCGAGCGGCGAGATCGGCGTAGACTTCCTTGACGCCAGAGATGGCGGTTTGGGCGCGTTCATCACGCGGGGTGCGGGGTGCGGGCATTTGTTTTAAAAAATCAGCGTTACCGGCTGGTCGCGCGCGATTTGGATTTGGGGAGAGGTTACATTCCCAGCGAAAGTACGCGCGCGCCAGCGATATTCCACGGATAAGAGATTATGGATGACACTCAAAAATCGACCATATTGGTGGACGGAGCGGGTCCCGTAGGCCTGACGATGGCTTGCGAGCTTGCGCGCCACGGCGTGCCATGCCGGATTTTTGACAAGGAGCCCGAGGCCTCGCCCCAGTCGCGCGCGCTGGCGATTTTTCCCCGGACGCTGGAGGTTTTTTCAACACTCGGCATCCTGGAGCAGGTGCTGGCGGAAGGGCAGCGCCTGGAGGCGGTCTGCATGTACAACGACACCCGGCTGCTGGCGCGGATGGGTTTTGAGTCGATCGACAGTCCGTACCGATTCGCACTGTCCCTGCCGCAGAGCCACACGGAGCGCATTCTCGCAGCACGGCTGGAAGCGCTGGGGGTGAAGATCGAGCGGCGGATGGAGCTTGCCGGCATGGACCATGACGATGCCGGTGTACGGGCCATGTACCGGACGGCCGATGGCGGTGAGCAACGGGTTGGCGGCGGCTGGATGATCGGCTGCGACGGGGCGCACAGCGGCGTGCGGCATCTGATCGGGATGGATTTCCTGGGAGAGCAATACGAGGAGGAATTCCTGCTGGCGGACGTGAAAGTGGACAGCGAACTACCTTCCAATGCGGCGCATCTCTTCATCTCGCGGGATGGTCTTTTCGCCTATTTCCCGTTTGCAGGCGGGCGGGGCCGCCTCATCGCGGATCAACGCCCCGGCACCGCACACGCGGGGCCGGAGCCGACAATGGAGGAGATTGAACAGATCGCGAAGGCGAGGTGTTTCCATCCGATGCAGATCAGCGATGCTGTGTGGAAAGCGTGGTTCCGCATCTCCCATCGCATGGTGCAACAGTACTCGATTGGACGGGTCTTCCTCGCCGGAGATGCAGCCCATATCCACAGCCCGGCCGGTGGGCAGGGGATGAACACGGGCATCCAGGATGCATTCAATCTCGGCTGGAAACTGGCGCTCGTGGCCCATGGGACGGCCGCGCCGCGGCTCCTGGAGAGTTATGAGGCGGAGCGGATGCCGGTTGCGCGCTCGGTGGTGAATCTGACCGACCGGATGACCCGGGCGGCGACGGCGCAAAATCCCGTCGCCCAGCACCTGCGCGACTGGCTGGTGCCGTTGCTCACCGGCATTCCATTCGTCAAGGAGGCGATGGCCGGGCGGATGGCGGAGGTATCCATCGATTACCGCAGCAGCGCGCTATCGGTGAACCATGGGCTCGGCCCGCTCCATGCCGGCGATCGCGCGCCGGAAGCCGTGCTCTACGACCGTCCGGCCCGGGTGGAGCGGAGCGTCTTTGAACTGCTGCGGAAGCCGGGTTTCCTGTTGCTCGGCTTCGATGGGACGGAACCCGCAAATGTCAACGAGGCCAGCCTGCGCGGCCTGCCGGGCGCGGTGTACCGGATCGTGCGGCCCGGCCAGGAGACGCCGCCGGGGACATTGGAAGACCGCGATTGCCGGGCGCGGACCGTTTACGGCGCCGGGGAGAAGGGGTTGATCGTCCTCATCCGCCCGGACGGCTACGTGGCTTATCGCGGAGAAACCGCGGGGACCCTGGACGAAAGCATCATCCGGCTGAAAGGGGAGGGATAAGACGCCCTCAGAGCAGGAGGTCCTGCGCCGTCACGGTCTTCTGCTCGCGGGAGCCGAGGAGGCGGGCCTGGGAGGTCACGGCCTCCACGCTGTCGTCAAAGCGGTATCCATAGCAATTCGGGCAGGTGGCCACCCGCTCGGCCACGATCGAGTCGCATCCTTCGCAGACCTTGTACTGGTGGGGAGTGGCGATGATTTCGGCAGCCTTTTTGGCACGGTCCTGAAGCGATTGCATGGAAGTGTTCGGTGGGGTTAAAAGGATAGGCCGAGAGACGGTAGAATGCAAGGGAATGCTGGTTTTTCCCACGTATGGGGGCGCGGCTGCGGTCCAACGTGTTTTGGCGGCTTTCTAGCTTTGATAGCCCACCCAGGAGTCCCTCACGATGTGCCCGATCCGTTTACCTTCGAAATCCACCCGGATCGCAACGCCGATGAGCTTTTCCCAGCAGGGCATGTCCAGCTCCGTGAGGATGTCAAAGACCTGAGCGGCCGTGAAACGCGCGATCAGGAGGCGATCCTGCGAGTGCCGGATGAAGAGAGCCGCCTCGGATTTGCATTTCTCGTTATAACCCAGCCGGGTGGCGATGATGGTGGCGGTGTCCATGGGAAGTGTGAGGGTTTCATACCGGGAGCGAAGAGGTCACGGAGGAAAATGAGAAAATCATGCTGCGCGCCGTGCTACTGCAGGTGTGGTATATTCCGCTGTGCGATTGATCCGCCAAACAACGTACCGCAACCGTTTGACGTTTCCCCGGTTAATGCCATGATAACTCCGCATTCGCTCGGGAGGGCCGGGACCGGTTAACCCAGGCTCATATTACCCCCTCCTTTTTAATGGCTGCCCCCCGGAAGTTCCTTGTCCTGATCCTTTTGATTTTGTCCCTCGCCGGCGTTGCGAACGCGGCGCCGCAGGCGACGGTGGTGCGGATGGACAGTTTCAAGGCGTTTCAGCCCGGGCAGGCGCGTTCCGTGCAACCGCTGCGTGCGGAACACCTGGGCAGGCAGATCGAGTTTCAAATCGCTTTCCGGATGCGGCATTTTCCCAAGCTCCTGGCGCGAATGGCGGCCGGCGAGGAGGTGCCGCGGGAGGAAATGGAGGCGCGCTATCTGCCGCTCCCTGCGGATTACCAGGCGGCCATCCAGTGGGCGAAGAGCGAGGGGTTGACCATCACGGAGACCGATCCGCTGCGGCTCGGGCTTTTCGTCAGGGGCACCGTGGCGCAAATCCAGAATGCGACCCGGGCGCAATTCGCTGAAGTCACCGTCAAGGACGGGACCTACACCTCCGCGATCACGGCCCCGAGCATCCCTGCGAGCCTGAATGCCGCCGTCCTGGGTATCAATGGCTTGCAGCCGCACATTCACCCGCACCATGTCGCGTCGGGCTTGCAGCCACAGATCAACAATGCGCCGCCCTACCTCGTCAAGGAGGTCGAGGGGGCTTATGACGCGACCAATCTCGGTTACAACGGCGCGGGGCAGACCATCGCCATCCTCATCGATACCTTCCCGGCATCGAGCGACCTCACCCAGTTCTGGACCCACAATGGCATCGCCCAGTCGCTCTCGAATATCGAGGAAGTCCAGGCCGTGGCCGGCGCGCTGGACCCGGTCACCGGCGAGGAGACGCTGGATACGGAATGGACCAGCGGCATCGCCTCCGGGGCGACGATCCGCATTTACGCCACCACTGATCTCTCCTTCACCGACCTGGACAAGGGCCTGGAACGCATCATCTCCGATCTGCCGAACGAGCCGACGATGCAGCAGCTCTCGATCAGCCTTGGCCTCGGGGAGACGGAAGTGTCGACTTCCCAGAAAATCACCGACTCCCAGTACTTTGCCACGATCGCCAATTCCGGCGTCAGCATCTTTGTCTCCTCGGGTGACGATGGCTCCGAGTCCGACGGCACGGAGCAGCCATCCTATTACGCGAGCGACCCGAGCGTGACCGGCGTCGGCGGCACCACACTGGTGCTTTATGCCTCCGGCGAGGTCAGTGAGGAGACGGCGTGGGATGGAAGCGGCGGCGGCACGAGCCAGTTCTTCTCACGGCCCGTATGGCAGGTGGGCCAGGGCGTGCCCTCCGGCGACATGCGCCTGGTGCCCGATGTGGCATCCGGGGCGGATCCCGATTATGGCGCCTACATCTTCCTGCAGGGCTCGCCGAAACAGATCGGCGGCACGAGCTGGGCCGCGCCGACGTGGGCGGGCTTTTGCGCGATTATTAACGAGGCGCGCAGCCAGAACGGGCTGGGGCCGCTGGGGATGTTGAATCCGAAAATCTACCCGCTCCAGGGGTCGAACTGCTTTCGCGATATCACCGAGGGCAGCAACGGCGATTACAGCGCCGGGACCGGCTATGATGAGGTAACTGGCATCGGCACGCCCCAGGTGGCGGCGCTCCTCTCCACGCTGACCGCCGGCGGGGGTCCCAATCCCGCCGTCAGTTCCTTCGGGCCGTCGGCTGGCGCGGTCGGCTCGGCCGTGACGATCAATGGTGTGAACCTGAATCACGTGACCAGCGTGGAGTTCAACGGCACCCCGGCGCAGTTTGTCATCAACTCCTCCGCATCCATCACCGGCACGGTGCCCGCGGGAGCCACCACCGGACCCATCGAGCTCATCAGCGGCACCGGCACGGTCTTTACGACGGCCAACCAGTACACGGTGGTGGTACTGCCGACGAACGACAATTTTGCCGATGCCACGGTCATCAGCGGGACCGCGGGCCAGGTCACCGGGAATAACATCCTGGCGACCCTCGAGTCGGGCGAGCCGTCGACCGTTGCCGGAGATGCCATTGGCGCCTCGGTATGGTGGGCATGGCAGGCGCCGGCCAGCGCCACCTACACCTTCACCACGGCAGGCAGCACCTTTGATACGACTGAGGCCATTTACACCGGTGATGCCGTAAACGCCCTGACCGTCGTCGGGGCCAATGACGATTACGGCACCAGCGTCACCAGCAGCGTGACTTTTAACGCCACGGCGGGCATCACCTATTACATCCAGATCGCGGGTTACGAGGCCGATGAATCGGCGCCTGCCACTGGTGCGATCACGCTGACGTGGGAGCAAAACGCGAACCTGCCGGTGATCAATAGTTTCACGCCGCAGGCGGGCACGCCGGGCGTCCAGGTGACGGTGAACGGGCAATACTTCCTCGGGACGCAGGGAGTGACCGTGGGCGGGATCGCGGCTAAATTTGACGTGGTATCAGACGGTGAACTGACTTTAGCCGTGCCGACCGGAGCCGTGACCGGGCCAATCGGCATCGTGGGAGCGCTCGGGCCCACGTATAGCGGGTCCAATTTCCAGGTGGTCGTCGCGGTACCGAATGACGACTTTGCCAATGCAACCGTCATCGTGGGACCCACCGGCGTGGCCACCGGGAATAACGTCGGTGCGACGCTGGAACCGGGCGAACCGGAGATCGGCGGAAATCCGGGCGGAGCTTCCATCTGGTATCAGTGGTCGCCTTCTTTCACCGGGCAGGTGACCTTTACCACGTTCGGCAGCACCTTTGACACGCTGCTGGGTGTTTACACCGGCTCGAATGTCGCCGCGCTGGCGCTGGTGGCGAGCAATGACGGGTATGACAATACCGCCAGTTGCAGCGTCACCTTCCAGTGCAATGCGGGCACCACTTATCACATCAAAATCGATGGGTTCGGGGGCGCCACCGGCAACACCGTGCTCAATTGGTCGAAGAACAGTTCGCTGCCCGTTATTACAGGATTCAGCCCGACCTCGGGCCCGATCGGAACGACGCTGGAGATCACGGGTTCCGCGTTCACAGGCGCCACAAGCGTCAGCCTCAGCGGCACGGCAATGCCTTACCAGGTGGTGGCGGACACGGAGATTACCGCGACGGTGCCGGCGGGCGCGGTGACCGGCTTCCTCTCCGTGGGTAATTTCCTCGGCACGATCAACAGTTCCAACGTCTTCACCGTCACTGCCGCGCCCTCCAATGACACCTTTGCGACGCGGATTCCGCTGACGGGCACTGTGATCCATACCAATGGAGCCAGCGTCGGAGCGGGGCTGGAGAGCGGCGACGGGCCCATCGCGGGCAATCCCGGCGGGAACCGTGTCTGGTGGACATGGACGCCAGCAACGGCCGGCGTCTATGCCGTCAGCACCGCAGGGAGTAACTTCGATACGTTGCTGGGCGTCTATACCGGGTCCAGTCTCAATGCCCTTTCTCTCGTCGCGAGCAATGACGACGACCCCTCCGGCGGCGTCACCAGCTACCTGACCATGACGGCGACAGCGGGTACGGCTTATCAAATCGCCGTGGATGGATTGAACGGCGCCTCCGGGTCCATCAGCCTGAGCATTTACCCACAGCAGGCGAGTCTTGACCTTTACTCCACCGGCTTTGAGGCCAAGGAGGGTTTCACGGCGGGCACGCCCTTTGCAGGTCCGTCGCTCGAAGATCAGGATGGCTGGGTGGTCCAGGGTACGGGCGGCACCGGGATATTGGTGGGCGAGGATGGGATGACCGGGCAGCAGGCCTATGTGGGCCATAACCCGCCTACGGCGGCGGGGGATACCGGCGTCACGGCATTTCATCCGGTGGATTACTCGCCGGTCGGCAGTATCGAGCCGATCGTGACCTTCTCGACAGAGATGGCTATCAATGACTCGACCAACTCGAGTTACGATGACTTTCTCTGGCGGATGTTCGATAGCAAGGGGCGCGCGTTGTTCAGCCTGGATTTCTCAAACGCGAACCTGCAGGTTTATTATTACCTGGATGGCTCCAGCCAGCGCGTGCCGACGGGCGTGCAATTCGCCAATAACACGGCGCTCAAGCTGGTGGTGACGATGGATTATACGACCAATAAGTGGAGCGCCACCTTGAATGGCGCGAACCTGGTCCAGAACGAGCCGATCCACATTGGCGCCGATGTGCTGGACTTTGGTTACATGGCGGCAACGTGGCAGATCGACGACATTGCTTCCCCTGGGGATAACTACATGGTATTTGATGATTACTCGATCATCGCCGGCCAGAATCCGATCCCGAAGATCAGCTTCCAGCCGCAATCCGAGAGTGTGGTAACGGGTAATAGCGCGACGATGGGCGTGGTGGCCACGGGCGAGGCGCCGCTTTATTACCAGTGGTTCGTCAACAAACAGGCTGTCCCGGGCGCGGTGGATTCCAGCCTCACCATCCCGAATGTGCAGCCATCGAATGCCGGGAGTTACACCGTGGAGGTGAGCAACCCGGCCGGCCTGGTAACCAGTACGCCCGCATTGCTGACCGTAACACCTGAGCCGGAGATTCCCATCGTTACAAATCCGCCGGCCAGCATTACCGTGGCCGCGGGATCGACGGCGCTCTTCCAGGCGGCGGCCACAGGGTATCCTGCGCCCACTTATCAATGGTATTACAATGGGAACCCGGTTCTCCATGCCACCAGGCAGACGCTGAGCATCCCGAATGCGCAGGTGGCCAACCAGGGCAATTACTGGGTGGTGGCTACCAATATCATCGGCTCCGGCACCAGTACCCCGCTGGCCGTGCTGACGGTTGGGGACTCTTTCAAATCGCAGGCAGGTTCCTTTAACGGGATGATCTTTAATGGCGCAGGCGATGTGACCGGCAGCGGCGAGATGAAGGTCACGCTCGGCGCGGCGGGGACATTCAGCGGCTCCGTATCGCTGGCCGGCACGACTTACCGGATGGCCGGCGCCCTCAATGCCGAGGGTGCATGGAGCGGGGTGGTGGGACGCGGATTCGGCTTCCTGCCGATCGTGGTGAACCTGCAACTGGCGCTATCAGGGACCAATGAGATCACCGGCACAGTGACGATCGGGAGCACGGTGGAGACCTCCACGGCGCTGCGCAATAATTATGTGAAGACCACCAACCCCGCGCCGGAGGTTGCCGATTACTCGCTGACATTGACCAGCACAGACACATCGCTGCCGCAAGGGATCGGGTACGCCGCGGTCACGGTCACCAAGGCTGGCGCTGTTAGCGCGACCGGCAAGCTGGGCGACGGCACAGCATTCAGCATCTCGGGCGTCCTCTCCGACTCTGGCGCGTGGCCGTTCTATGTGCCGCTCTACAGCGGCGGCGGGTATATCGGCGGGACGGTGACGTTCTCCGGCACCACCGGCACGGGCGCGCTCTATTGGACGCGGCCCGCAAGCAGCGGTTTTGGCGGGTTCTCGTCGGGATTCAACGGGAACGTGACCGCGACTGCGTACTCCTACACGCCGCCTGCGGCGAGGACGCCGGCGATACCGCTCGGGACATTGCACACGGGCACCATCACCTTTACCGGCTCTGTGCTCAGTTCCACCATTACCGGGCCGCTTTCGATTAATTCCGTGGGCACGATCCTTAGCGGCAACACCGCCATTAAGCTGACGCTCGCGCCGGCCACCGGGGTTTTCTCGGGCACGGTATTGGCGGGATTTACCAGGCCGGTGCCGTTCTCTGGGATTCTGGTGCAGAGTCTGGACGAAGGGATCGGCCTCTTCCAGACGCCGACGCTCACGGGCGAGGTGCAGATTACTTCGCCGTAAGGGGCTTGAGAGCTGCTCGTGAGACAATCATACCCCATTGCGCCCCTCCGCCCCGCATGCGATTTGTTGCTTTCAATTCGCGGCAGGCAGCCGGTAATCTGCGCCCCGCGAAAAAGCGAATTTCTTACCCCGTAGTGTAACGGTAGCACAACAGACTTTGACTCTGTTGGTTCAGGTTCAAATCCTGGCGGGGTAGCCATTCGACGCGGCTGCGCCTTGCTCATGGCCTGCGGCCTTTCCGTTCAACTACGCCTTGAGCTTGGCGAAAGGCTCATGGCCTTCGGCCATTTTCAGCAGATGCGCGGGAGCTGCTCGCCGGTGAGGAGGTCGAGGATGCGGGCTACGCCGATCTGGCTTTTCAATGTGACGAGGCCGTGACGCACTTCCGTGGCGGGTTGCACGTTGCCAATGATGGCGGCTTCGCCTCCGGGGGCGGTTGCACGGAGGATTTCCAATGTGCGCGCGGCTTCGGATTGGGGGACAATTGCAATGAAGCGGCCTTCGTTGGCGACGTAAAGCGGGTCGAAGCCGAGGATTTCGCATGCGCCGCGGACATCCTCGCGGACAGGGACGGCGGGCTCGTCGATCTCGATGCGAAGGGACGAAGCGGAAGCGATTTCGTTGAGGGCGCTGGCGAGGCCGCCACGGGTGAGATCGCGCAGGCAGTGGACATCGATGCCGGCATCGAGCAACGCCTGCACGGGCGCGGCGAGCGGCGCGCAATCGCTCTCGATCACAGTTTCGAATTCCAGCCCCTCGCGCACGGACATGATGGCCATGCCATGCCGGCCAAGATCGCCGCTGACGATGACGGCATCCCCGGCGCGGATGGATGACGGCCCGATGGTGAGCGAGGTCTCGATGACGCCGATTCCGGCGGTGTTGATGAAAATGCCGTCGCCTTTGCCCTTGTCCACGACCTTGGTATCGCCGGTGACAAGTTGCACTCCGGCGGCCTCGGCGGCGAAGGTCATCGATTGCACGATGCGCCAGAGCGTCTCCATGGGCAGGCCTTCCTCGATGATGAATCCGGCGCTGAGATAGAGCGGGCGGGCGCCGCACATGGCGAGGTCGTTGACGGTGCCGTTGACGGCGAGCGCGCCGATGTCGCCGCCGGGGAAGAAGAGCGGGCGCACCACATACGAGTCGGTGCTGAAGGCGAGTCGGCTGCGGCCGATTTGCAGCAGCGCGCCGTCGTGCTGGCGGGCGAGCGCGGCGTTGGCAAATGCGGGCATGAAAAGCTTCTCGATCAATTGCCCGGTAAGCCGGCCGCCACCGCCATGGGCCATGAGGACATGCGGATAATCGTTGATCGGGATGGGGCAACTAGAGGTGAATTCGGTCATAATGTTAATCGCGGCGGTAACGGTAGTACGCGGCGCAGGCGCCCTCCGTGGAAACCATTGTCGCGCCGAATGGATGCTCCGGCGTGCAGCGGGTTCCGAATGCGGGGCAATCGCGCGGCTTCTTGTGCCCCTGCAGAATCTGGCCGCTGATGCATTCGCCGGATTCCTCGGCAGTATAATCGGTGATGCCGAAACGTTGCTCGGCATCGAAGCCGGCATACTCGGGAGTGAGCCCGAAGCCGCTTTGCGGGATCTCGCCGACGCCGCGCCACTTGCGCGGGATCACCCGGAAGACTCTGCGGATCAAATCCTGCGCGCCAAGATTGCCCTCGCGCTGGACGGCGCGGGTGTATTGGTTTTCAACACAGTGGCGTCCCTCCTCGAGTTGCTTCACGCAAAGGTAAACGCCCTGCAGGATATCAAGCGGCTCGAACCCGGTGACGACAATGGGCACGCGGTATTTCGCGGCAATGGGATCGTACTCCGTATAGCCCATCACCGTGCAGACGTGGCCCGCGGCGAGGAAGCCCTGCACGCAATTGCCGGACGAGCCGAGGATCGCCTCCATCGCCGGCGGGACGAGGACATGCGAAACGAGGATTGAGAAATTGGTGAGCTTCTCGCGCGCGGCCTGGAAGACGGACATCGCATTGGCCGGCGCGGTGGTTTCGAATCCAACGGCGAAGAAAACGACAGACTTGTCCGGATTGTCGCGGGCGATTTTGACGGCATCCATCGGGGAATATACGATGCGGACATCGCCGCCTGCGGCCTTGACGGAGAGCAGATCGGATTTGCTCCCGGGCACGCGCAGCATATCGCCGAAGGAGCAGAAGATGACGCCGGGCTGGCCGGCGATATGGATCGCCTTGTCGATGAGCTCCAGCGGCGTCACACAGACCGGGCAGCCGGGACCATGCACGAGCGTGATTTGGGGCGGCAGCAATTGATCGATGCCGAACTTCACGATGGCATGCGTCTGGCCGCCGCACACTTCCATGATGGTCCATGGGCGCGTGGTGATCTCCGCGAGCGCGCGGGCGTAACGCTCGGCGCCGGCTTTGTCGCGATATTCGTCGATGAATTTCATGGCGGGCTCGTCTCCAGTTCGGCGAGTTCGTCCATCTGGCGCAGATACTCGAAGACGCGATGGGCCTCGAGCTCGTCGACCGTGTTCAGCGCGAAGCCGACATGGACAATCACAAAATTGCCGACCTGCGCCTCCGGCGTATAAGCGAGGCAGACCTCCTTCACGATGCCGCCAAAGCTGACACGCCCGGTGCGGCCGAAGGGGTCATCGATTGGCGATTCGGTGATCGTGAGGATTTTTCCGGGGACGGCGAGGCACATGGTTTAGGCGGGATTGGGGTTGCGGAGGCAGGCGGCGATTTGGCCAAGGGCGATGCCGCCGTCATTGGTGGGAACGTGCCGGTGCCATACGGGTTGAAGACCGGCAGCGCGCAATTGCGTGACGGTGATGCTGAGCAGGCGCTCGTTTTGGAAACAGCCGCCGGAGAGGACAATGGTGGTGTGGCCGGAATGGCGCGCAACGTCTGTAATGATGCGTGCAAGTGTCCGGTGGAAACGCGTGGAGATCAGCGCCGGAGCGATGTCCTGGCGCACCTCGGTAACGATGGCGCGGATCATCGGCGCCCAGTCGATCACACCGTCGGCGAATGTGAATGGATAGGGCGGACACGATTGCAAATCGGACGCGGCGGATTCGAGATCCATCGCGGCCTGGCCTTCAAACGAGGTGCGCTGCCGGATGCCAGTGAGCGCGGCGACGACGTCGAACAGACGCCCGGCGCTGGAGGTGCGTGGGGAATTGATGGAGTGGTCGAGCATCACGCGCAGCCGGGCGAGTTCCGCGTCGGTGAAGGCGTTGATTGGCGGCACATCGAGCGAATACGCGTCTTTGCCGAAAACCTCCGTGAGCAGCCCGAGCGCGGAGCGCCGCGGCTCGCGGATCGCAATCTCACCGCCAGGCAGAGGGAAGGTGCGGAAGTGGGCGTAACGATCAATATTGCCCCCAGCGCCGATGTTGAAGAACTCGCCGCCCCAGATCGTGCCATCGAGCCCGTAACCGGTGCCGTCCCACGCGACGCCGAGAGCGGGGCCGTCGATCTCATTCTCGGCCATGCAACTGAGGACATGGGCGATATGGTGCTGCACGGGAATCGCCGGGCAGCGGTTCTCAGCAGCGATACGCTGAGCGGATTGCGAGGAGAGATAATCGGGGTGAGTGTCCATCGCGACCACCTCCGGGCGGATCTCGTAGAGCCGCTGGAAATCACTGATCACACGCTCGAAGGCATCAAGCGCGGCGACCGTTTCGAGGTCGCCGATATGCTGGCTGATAAAGGCCGAATGGCCGCTCGCGAGAGCGACGGTATTCTTAAGGTGGGCGCCGGTTGCGAGGATGGGACGGGTGGGTTGCGCGAGGTGGATCGGCAGTGGCGCGTAACCGCGGGCGCGTCGGAGAATCATCTCGCGGCCCAGCGTCACACGGACGAGCGAGTCATCCACGTGGCGGACGATGCGGCGATTGTGGACAAGAAAGAGATCGGCGATGCCACCCATGCGGTGCTGGCAATCTTCATTGTCGATGCAGATCGGCTCGCCGGAGAGATTGGCGCTGGTTGCGACGACCGGGAAGCCGAGTTCGCGCATCAGCAGATGGTGCAATGGATTGGAAGGCAGCATCATGCCGAGAGCCGGATTGCCCGGCGCTACGGCTGGTGCGATACAGGAGCCCGCCCGCCGGCGCAGCAGGAGGATCGGCGCCTCGGGGGAAAGCAGCAGCCGCTCCTCGATCGCGGAAACCTCGCACTCGCATCGGATGGAATTGAGCGACGGCGCCATGATCGCCAGCGGCTTCTCCTCGCGATGTTTGCGTTCGCGCAATGCGGTGACAGCCGCCTGGTTGCGGGCATCGGCCATGAGATGAAATCCGCCGATGCCTTTGACGGCAACGAACTTGCCGCAGCGGATGGCATGCGCGGCGGTCAGCAGTGCGTCATGGCGCGAACAGAGGACATCGGCGTTTCGGTCGCGCAATTGCAACTGCGGCCCGCAATCCGGGCAGGCGATGGGCTGCGCGTGAAAACGCCGGTCCGACGGATTCTCGTACTCATGCCGGCAATGCGGGCACATTTCGAAAACGCGCATCGAAGTGCCCATGCGATCATACGGCAGCGAATCGATGATCGTGAAACGCGGTCCGCAATGGGTGCAATTGGTGAACGGGTAGAGATAACGGCGGCCGGCGGAATCCAGAATTTCCGTCAGGCACTCGGGACATGTGGCGATGTCCGGCATCACCAGGGTGGTTTTCGGTCCGGTGGTTTCGCTTTCGCGAATGGCAAAGCCGCGATAACCGGCGGGCGCCAGCCATGCGGTTTCCACACTGCGGATGGAGCTGCGCGGCGGCTTCGCGGTATCGAGGCGCAGGATAAACTCGTCGGCTGATGTCCGCGTCCCCTCGATTTCCACGGTCACCCCTTGCGGAGAATTATTGACCCAGCCCGCGAGGCCAAGATCGTTCGCGAGCTTGAAGACTGTGGGACGGAATCCAACACCCTGTACCGCGCCGAGGATGAGCAACCGGGCACGGGTGATATCGAGTGATGGTAAGGCGCTCATGTCTTTAGCTGGGCTTGCGCCCATTGAAGGAGAGCGGGCATTGCGGCTTCCACCGCGGGCGAGAGCGGCGCGCCGAAGTCGAACGAAGCGGCAGTCACCGAAGCCAGGTATGCCGTGGGGCTTGCGGCATAAACGGCGCGTGCATATGCAAGCGCGAGTCCCGGCGTGAGATGATGTCCCAACGCTTGCGGTGTCGGCTCCTCGGCGCGCACCTCCACGCAACGAAGACAGCCCGGCGCATCGCATTCCGAAGCCGCGGCGTCGATGAAGATGACGGTGTCGGCGCTCGCGATGGACTCCGCAATTTCCGGCGTGAGCTGGTGGACCGTCTCGATCCGAACACCCGCGTCCGCGGCAATGCCGGGGTATGCGGCGAGCAGTTCCGTGGCGCGCCACCCGACTGCGTCATCCCCGCGAAGCGGATTGCCATAGCCAATGATCAGCGCGCGTGACCGATCGGGAGATGAACCGCGCGCATTCATGGCGCCTACCGCTTGACCTCGTCCAGGAGCTGTCCTTCGCTGCCGAGGAGCTGGATGTGGAGAGGCATCTGGCCAAGGGCGTGCGTGGAGCAGCTCAGGCAGGGATCGTAGGTGCGGATCACGGCCTCGACGCGATTGAGCATCCCCTCCTGGAGATGTGCGGACTTCACGTAATGCTGCGCGACCTGTTTCACGCTGCGATTCATCGCGAGATTGTTGTGGCCGGTGGCGATGATCATATTGACCCAGGTGATGAGGCCGTTGTCATCGATCTTGTAATGATGCATCAGCGTGCCGCGCGGCGCCTCGGAGACGCCGATGCCCTCAGAGCGGCTTGGCCGCGCAATTGCGCGGACATTCTTGTCCAGGATGTCCGGATCGGTGAGCAATTGTTCCAGGCGCTCGATGCCGTACAGGATCTCGATGAGCCGCGCGTAATGCTGATGGAATGAGCTCAGGATCACCCCGCGACGCAATGCGCGGAACTCAGTCCACTCATTGTCCGCGAGCGGCGTGCCGCAGCGGTCGATGATATTGAGCCGCGCCAGCGGGCCGACGCGATAGATGCCCTCGGGATAGCCGAGCGACTTGAAGTAAGGCGACTTGAGATACGAGAACGGCTCGACCGCTTCCGCGATGTAATCGCCATATTTCGCCGGGTCGATCTGGTCGGCCACGATATTGGCCGATGCATCGACGAAACGCAGCACGCCGTCGTAATGATCCAGCGCGGCATCATGTTTGCCGGGTACCTCCGGCGTCACGAGGCCCATGAAGAGGCTTGGAAAATTGCCGAATGTCCGTATCTCCTCGCGGAATTGCTCCAGCACACTCTTGAACCATGTGAGCGTCCGCTGGCTGATGGCGAGGGCATCCGGGATCATCTTCAGCATCTGGTCGCGCTGCTCCACGGAGAGCGGAGAGCTGACGCCGCCAGGTACGGACCATGCGGGATGGATGCGCTTGCCGCCCAGCATCTGGATGATCTCCTGGCCGAATTTCCGCAGCGCAATGCCGTCGCGACCGAGCGACGGATGCGACTCGATGACGCCGATGATGTTGCGCTTCGCCGGGTCCGCATCCATGCCGAAGAGCAGGTCCGGTGAAGATAGATGGAAGAAGCTGAGCGCGTGCGACTGGACGATCTGCGCCAGATTCATGATGCGACGCAGGTTCGCGGCCGTCGGCGGGATCGTGACGGCGAGCAGCGCATCGCACGCCTTTGATGAGGCCATCAGATGGCTCACCGGACAGATGCCGCAGGTGCGCCCGGTCAGGGCCGGCATTTCGCTGAAGGGACGGCCTTCGCAGAATTTCTCAAAGCCGCGGAATTGAGTGACGTGAAACTGCGCGTCCTGCACCTCGCCGTCGTCGCTGAGGTGGATGGTGATTTTCGAGTGACCCTCAATGCGGGTGACGGGATCGATGAGAATTGTTTTGGACATGGGGATCAGGCTCCGAAATGGGTTTTGCCGGTAAGATCGGGGACGCGCCCGGCGAGCAGCTCCGTGAGGACAAAGTGGATGGCGTCCGCATGCGGCGGGCAGCCCGGGACGCAGAGGTCCACCTTTACGTGTTCGTGCACCGGCTGGGAGTGCGGCAGCATGCGCGGGATGACATCGCGCGGGACGTGCTGGTTGAAGTCAGCGTTCTCAATGTAGGCGCGGTGCTCGACATCCTCCATCTTGAAGCGGTTGCGCATCCCTGGGACATTCGAGGTCACCGCGCAATCGCCGAGCGAGATGAGGAATTTTGAGCGATGCCGGATTTTCTGGATCTTGTCGCGATCCTCCTCGCTGCTGACGGCGCCCTCGATGAGGACGACATCGACCCCTTCGGGAAATTCCTTCGCATCGACCAACGGGCTGTAGACCAGGTCGACCTGGGCCAGGACATCGATGAGGCGTTCATCCATGTCCAGCAGCGACATGTGGCAGCCGGAACAGCCATCCATCCAGACAGTAGCCAATCGTACTTTGCTCATAAGTTATCGTGCCTCCCGCATTTGGGTCAGGTAGGGGAGAAATTCACGGCGTTTTTCCATCTCCCCGACGGATTTGCCCTTGTTGGAAAGAGCGCCGGTGGGACAGACCTGGACGCATTTGCTGCAATTGGTGCAGCTCTCGGATTCGCCCCATGGCTCGTTGAGATCGCTGATGATGCGCGACTTGGTGCCGCGGCCCATCACGTCCCAGACGTGCGCCCCCTCGATCTCGTCGCAGACGCGGACGCACCGGGTGCAGAGGATGCAGCGGTTGTGATCGAGCACGAACCAATCGTGCGACGCATCGACCGTGGCATCCGGGTAAAGGTAGGGGAAGCGGACGTGCGTGATGCCGTGCTCCGCGGCGAGGTCCTGCAGCTCGCAATGCCCATTGGCCACGCATACGGCGCAGACGTGGTTGCGCTCCGCGAAGAGGAGTTCCAGGATCATCTTACGATACCTGGCGATGCGCGGGCTGGTGGTTTTGACATCCATGCCCTCGGCGACTTTCGTCGTGCAGGCGGGCAGGAGCTTATTGGAGCCGGCGACCTCCACGATGCAGAGGCGGCATGCGCCGATATCGGTGAGGCCCTCGAGCTGGCAGAGGGTGGGGATGCGGACGCCGGCGTCCGTCGCGACCTGAAGGATCGAATCGGTCTCGTCCGCGCTGACGGATTTTCCGTCGATGGTGAGGGTTTTTACGGCCATGGGTGGATCGGGTTGAAGGATTGGGGTTGCATCAATGGACCGCGGGTTCTGGCGCGGAGTGTCCGTTGGTGGAGGCCACGTCGGGCGAGGGAAGGAGGAGGTCGAGGTACTCGTTGCGGAAGTACCGGAGCGTGCTGATGACGGGGTTTGGCGCGGTCTGGCCGAGGCCGCAGAGGCTCGTGCTCTTGACCATGTCGCAGAGTTCCTCCAGCGCCTCCAGGTCGCGCAGCGTGGCTTTGCGATCGAGGATCTTGGTCAGGAGATTGAACATCTGCACCGTGCCGGCGCGGCATGGGATGCATTTGCCGCACGATTCCTCCATGCAGAATTCCATGTAGAACTTCGCCACATCGACCATGTTCGTATCCTCGGCCATCACGACCATGCCTCCGGAGCCCATGATCGAGCCGACTTTCATCAGCGAGTCATAATCGACCGGCGTGTCGAACAAGTCCGCTGGGATGCAGCCGCCTGATGGGCCGCCGGTTTGCACGGCCTTGATCTTCGTGCCGTCCGGCGTGCCGCCGCCCAGGTCCTCGACGATCTGCCGGATCGTGATGCCCATCGGCACCTCGATGAGGCCGTTGTTGCGAATCTTGCCGGTGAGCGCGAAGACCTTCGTCCCCTTGCTCTTTTCCGTGCCGAGCGAGGCGTACCAATCGGCGCCGCGATTAATGATCGGGACGATGTTGGCAAAGGTCTCGACGTTGTTGATGAGCGTGGGAAAGCCCCAGAGGCCGCTCTCCGCGGGGAAGGGAGGGCGCGGGCGCGGCTGGCCGCGGCGGCCCTCGATCGATGCCATCAGCGCGGTCTCCTCGCCGCAGACGAATGCGCCTGCGCCGATGCGAATCTCGACGCTGAAATTAAAGGTGGACCCGAAGAGCCCCTCGCCGAGCATCCCATGCGTCTTCGCCTGGCGGATCGCGATCTGGAGCCGGCTGATCGCCAGCGGATACTCCGCGCGTACATAAAGATACCCTTGTGTCGCGCCGACGGCATAAGCGGCAATTGCCATGCCTTCGAGCACGGTATGGGGATCGCTCTCCAGTACGCTGCGATCCATGAACGCGCCCGGGTCGCCCTCATCGCCGTTACAGACGACATATTTGCGGTCGCTCTTTGCCTTCGCGATGGTGGACCATTTGAGACCGGTTGGGAAACCTGCGCCGCCGCGGCCGCGTAATCCGCTCTGTGTGATTGCCTCGACGACTTGGGCCGGGGTCAACTCATTGATCGCATGATCCAGCGCGGAGTAACCGCCCAGCTCGATGTAATCCTCGATGCGCTCCGGATCGACCAGGCCGCCATTCGCGCGGACGACGAGCGTCTGGCTCGCGAAGAAGGGATGATTCGGATCGCCCTTCTGGACATCGGTCGTGCCGCCCTCGAGCGCGTCAATGATGCTCGGCGCATTCTCCGGTGTGACCTCTTCGTAGAGTAGTCCCTCGGACTTGATACTGATCATCGGGCCCTTGCCGCAGAAGCCCATGCAGCCAACGCGGCGGATTTCGATTTTCTCGCCGAGATTGCGATCGGTGACGGTTTTTTCGAGGACTTTCTTGATCTCGTCGGCCCGCGAGGACATGCAGCCTGCGGACATGCAGGTGCGCACGCAGACTTGCTTGCGGGACGATTTGGTTTTTTCAGCGATTGCACTCAGTTCTTCAAGCGACATGAAGGGTTCCTTTCAACTTATCGATAGCCTGGTCAGGGGTGAGACGGCCGGCGGGTGCGCCGTCGTAGACAACGGTGGGAGCAATACCGCATGCGCCGATGCAGCGCGCGGTGAGCAGGGAGAGTTGCTTGTCGGCCGTGGTCTCGCCGGACTTGATGCCGGCAAAGTCCTGGATGGCCGCGAGGATATGCGAGGCGCCCTTGACGTAGCAGGCGGTGCCGAGGCAGACGACGCAGGTGTGCTCGCCGCCGGGCTTGAGCGTGAAGAAATTGTAGAACGTCGCGACGCCGTAAACTTTGCTGGGTGGGACGCGGAGCGATTTTGAGACCCATTTCAGGGCGACCGGATCGAGGAAGCCGAAGGCCTCCTGCGTGGCGTGCAAGGTTTCGATCAAGGCGTGCGGCTGATAGCCAAGTTTTCGCATCCTGGCGTCGATGATTTTCCAACGTTTGTCCTGGGAGGGCAGGGGTGGTTTGATGACCTTCATACGCGGCGGTTTTTTTGGAAGAGGAGGGGCAGTCCGGTTGGTGTTGCGAGGAGTATTAAGTCAGGAAGTGGAATTGATCCGCGCGGATCTTTCCAAAGGCTGCCCCAATCTTGGTATTCGTATGGCAGCGGGTGTGGAACTCGTTCACAGGCCGTGTTCCGCCGCGAGGCTGTGGAGCAGCGCGATCCATTGATCCATGCCTTCTCCGGTGCGGGCGCAGAGTTCGAGGATCTCCGCATCCGGCGCGACGGCGCGGATGTTGCGGTGGAGTTTTTCAATATCCAGTCCGCTCGCGGCGAGCATGTCGGTCTTGCTGATGATCACGACGCCGGCTCCGTGAAAAATGGGCGGATACTTGAGTGGCTTGTCTTCGCCCTCGGTCACGGAAATCAGGACCACGCGCAACGCCTCGCCGAGATCGTACGATGCCGGGCAGACCAGGTTGCCGACATTCTCGATGATGAGGAGTTGCCGGCCTTCCAATGGCAGATGCTCCAGCGCGTGCGCCACCATGTCCGCATCCAGGTGGCAGACCGTGCCGGTGGTCACTTGCACGACGGGCGCGCCTTTGTCGCGCAGGCGCGCGGCGTCATTGGCGGTCTCAAGGTCGCCGACAATAACGGCTGCGGGGAGCGTGGGCGCCAACCTTTCGAGAGTGTTCGCGATAAGCGCTGTTTTGCCCGCACCTGGTGAGGAGACGATGTTGATCGCGAAGATCCGGCGGGCCTTCAGGTAGCCGCGGTTGCGCTCCGCGAGGCGGTCGTTTTTTTGAAGGAGCGAGAGATGAACCGGGAGCGTGTGGGTGTGATGTTCGTGGGCATGCACATGCTCGTGGTGAGGTTCATCGTCATGATGATGGTGATGATGCCCGTCGCCGTGGGAGTGGCCGTGATGATGCTCCGCGACGGCCGTGCCGGAGTGCATCGGGATGATGTCGAAGGGTTCTACGTTAGCGCAGCCGCAATTGTCACACATGATGATTTAGGAGAGTTCGAGTTGAGCCAGTTCAAGATCGGCGCCGCCACCTTCCATCGAGAGAAGACCATGGCATGAGGGGCAATCGAAGCGCAGATCTTGCAGCGTAAAGACACCGCCGCAGCCTGAGCAGCGGAAGACGCCGGGGATCGCCTCGATCTCAAGCGTGGCAGAGTCCGCCATCGTGTTGCGCCTGAGGACGTCGAAGGCGAATTGCATCGCCTCGGGTACCACTCCGGAGACGATCCCGACTCGCAGCGAGATACGCGAGATCGTTGTCGCCCCGGCCTGCCTTGCATGATCCTCGGCCAGCTCCAGCGCGCTCTGCATGATTGAGATCTCGTGCATGGAAATGGGCTACACGCTCCAGCCGTGGAGGATCCGGAGATAATTGCCGCGCTCGAATGCGGTGGGATCCGGCGAGTTCCGCAAATTCATCGCGCCGCGGAGCTGGCTGGGAGACTCGTACTCGTGGGTTTCGAGCCAGTCGGAGAACTCCGAGATCACCACCTTGAGATGATCCGGCCCGTACAGCAGCAGCGAGGAAACCATCTGCACGACATTCGCGCCGGCCATGATCGCGCGGATGGCATCGGTCGCGGAATGCACCCCGCCGGTCGCCGCGAAGGAGGTGTCCAGCCGTGAACTCAGGATCGCCAGCCAGCGCAGCCGCAGCCGCAATTCCGCGGGTGTCGAAAGCTCCAACGCGGGCTTCACCTCCAGCTCCTCGATATCGATATCGGGCTGGTAGAATCGATTGAAGAGCACGAGGCCGTTCGCACCGTCGGCGACGAGGCGGCGGCAGAAATTCGGCAGTGAGGAGAAAAACGGTGAGAGCTTGATCGCGAGCGGAATATGCACCTCATCCCGCACCGCGCGCACCAACTCGAGCGCGCGCCGCTCCACGTCATAGCCTGTCTCGTCGGGATCGGAGGGGAGATCGTAATAATTCAGCTCCAGCGCATCCGCACCGGCCTGCTCCAGAAGCCGCGCATGGCTGATCCAGCCGCCCGGCGAGATGCCATTGAGCGAGGCGATGATGGGGATGGAAACTGCCCGCTTCGCATCCTGGATCAGGCGCAGGTATTCGTCGCATGACTTGTCAAAATCATCCACCGCAGGCAGGTAGGTCAGCGCCTCGGCGAACCCCTCCGTGTGCGCCTCCAGGTGCGCAATGCGCGCCTGTTTTTCCAGAACGATCTGCTCCTCAAAGAGCGACGGCAGCACCATTGCCGCCGCGCCCGCATCCTCAAGGCGCCGGATATTCACGACATCGTGGCCCAGCGGCGATGCGCCGGCGACGAACGGATTTTTGAGGTTCAGGCCGAGATATTCAGTGGCGAGTTTCATGGTCGGGGATGGTTTAGTTGGCAGCCGGTGTTTCGGGAGCTTTGGGGGCGCCGATGGTGGCGAGGCTGGCGTAGAGCGAGACGCGGTCGTCAACCTGGTGCTGAGCGGCCTCCTCAAAGGCGGGCGCGTTCTCCGGCTTCATGCGGAAGCGCAGTTCGTTGCGCAGATAATCCTTCACGCGCGCCTTGGGCGGGGCGTTGTCGATTTGCATCGGCGCCTTGCCTTCCGCGACGCGGCGCGGATCGAAGCGGAAAAGCGGCCACGTGCCGGACTCCACCGCGAGCCGCTGCTGCTCAAGGCCCTTGTGCATCGCGAAGCCATGCGCAATGCAATGGCTGTAGGCGATGATGAGAGATGAGCCGGGGAAGCTCTCCGCCTCCTCAAAGACCTTCACCGTTTGCGAATCCTTCGCGCCGAACGCAGCGCGCGCCACATAGACATTGCCGTAAGTCACAGCCATCAGGCCCAGGTCTTTCTTCGGACGGGTCTTGCCGGCCATGGCGAACTTCGCCGTCGCGCCGAATGGCGTGGACTTCGACATCTGGCCGCCGGTGTTGGAATAGACCTCCGTGTCGAGCACGAGGATGTTTACATCGAGCCCGGTGGACAGGACATGATCCACGCCGCCGTAGCCGATGTCATAGGCCCAGCCGTCGCCGCCGACGATCCAGACGCTCTTGCGCACGAGGTAATCGACCACCGTCTCCAGGCGGCGAGCCTCGGCCAGATCGAGCGCCGCGAGCCGCGCCCGCAGTTGTTTCACCCGCTCGCGCTGGACCGCGATGCCGAGCTCATCCCGCTGCGGCTCATCAAGGAGTTCCTTCACCAGCACATCGCCGACACGTGGGGCGAGGCCTGCGAGCAATTGCCGCGCAATGGCGGTCTGCTTGTCGATGGCGAACCGGAAACCGAGGCCGTATTCCGCATTGTCCTCAAAGAGCGAATTCGACCATGCCGGGCCGCGCCCATGGCAATCGGTGGTGTATGGTGTGGTGGGGAGATTGCCGCCGTAGATGGAGGAGCAACCGGTGGCGTTCGCAATCACCAGGCGGTCGCCGTACATCTGCGTGAGCAGCTTCAAATACGGCGTCTCGCCGCAGCCGGCACAAGCCCCGGAGTACTCGAAGAGCGGCTCCGCGAACTGGCTGCTCTTCACCTCCGCCTTCAGCAGCGTGCGATCCGGATTCGGCAGCGCGAGGAAGTACTCGTACTGCGCCCGTTCCTTCGTGCGATCCGGCACCTCCGCCATGTTGATCGCCTTGCGGCTGGGGTTGGTCTTATCCTTGGCGGGGCAGACCGTGACGCAGAGCGTGCAGCCGGTGCAATCCTCCGGCGCCACCTGCAGCGTGTAACGCTGTTGATCTGTCGAGCCGCGGAACTTCACGCTCTGGAAACCCTCCGGTGCGGTCAGCAGCGCGTCCGCGGGGTAAAACTTCGCGCGAATCGCGGCATGGGGGCAGACGAAAACGCATTTGTTGCACTGGATGCACAGGTCCGTCTCCCAGACGGGGAGCCGGTCGGCGATGTTGCGCTTCTCCCATTTTGCCGTGCCGAGCGGCCATGTGCCATCCGGGGTAAAGGCGCTGACTGGGAGCAGGTCGCCCTTGCCCTCCATCATCGTGGCCGTGACGCGTTTCACGAAGTCCGGCGCGGCCTCCGCGACCACCGGCGGCAGCGCGTGCCCATCGCAATCTCCCGCCGGCACCGTGACCTGGTGCAACCCTGCAAGCGCCTGATCGACCGCCGCGTAATTCTGCTGGACCACCTGGTCGCCTTTGCGGCCATACGTTTTCTTGATCGCCTTCTTGATCTGCGCGATGGCCTCGTCCCGTGGCAACACGCCGGAGATGGCGAAGAAGCAGGTCTGCATGATGGTATTGGTGCGCCCGCCCGCTCCCGCCGCCCGCGATACCGAGACTGCGTCGATGACGTAAAACTGGACTTTTTTCGTAACGATCTGCTCCTGCACGGGACGCGGCAGATGCGCCCAGATGTTCGCCGGGCCATGCGGGGTATTGAGCAGGAAGACGCCGCCTGGCACCACCCCGCCCAGCACATCGTAACGCTCCAGGAATTGCGGGTGATGGCACGCGACGAAGTTCGCCTGTTTCACCAGGTAATGAGAGGCGATCGGCCGCGGTCCAAAGCGCAGATGGGAGATTGTGATCGCGCCCGATTTCTTCGAGTCGTACACGAAATAACCCTGCGCGAAATTCGGCGTCTCCTCGCCGATGATCTTGATGGAATTCTTGTTTGCGCCCACCGTGCCGTCCGAGCCGAGGCCGTAGAAAACCGCGCGCACCACATCTTCCGGCTCGATATCGAATGTCGCATCCACCGGCAGAGAAGAGCCGGAGACATCGTCGACAATGCCGACGGTGAAATGCCGCTTCGGCCGTTCTCGCTGTAACTCGTCAAACACCGCCTTCGCCATCGCCGGATCGAATTCCTTCGACCCCAGCCCATACCGCCCGCCGATGACGACCGGTTCGCATTCGAATGCCGTGATTCCCTCCGCCTGGGCCTCTGCCAGCGCGGTAATCACATCCATATAGAGTGGCTCGCCGATTGCGCCCGGCTCCTTCGTGCGATCCAGCACGGCGATGCTGCGCACGGTGTGCGGCAGCTCGCGGACGAAATCGAGGATCGAGAATGGGCGGAAGAGGCGCACCTTGAGCACGCCGGTTTTTTCGCCGCGCGTGTTGAGCCATGCGGAGATCTCCTCGCATGTCTCCGCGCCGGAGCCCATCGCGATGATCACCCGGGTTGCTTCCGGATGCCCGGTATAATCGAACAGCGAATACCTGCGCCCGGTGAGCTCCGCAAAGCGGTCCATGCGCTCCCGCACAACCGCCGGGACGCGCGAATGGAAGGGATTCGACGCCTCGCGCGCCTGGAAGAAGACATCCGGATTTTGCGCCGTGCCGCGGATCGTGGGATGATCCGGCGAGAGCGACCGCGCGCGGAATGCCGTGATATCCTCCTCGTTCACCATCGCCCGCAGCACCGAGTCCTCCAGCAGATCGATCTTCGAGATCTCGTGCGACGTGCGGAATCCATCGAAGAAATGCATGAACGGGATGCGCGCCGCCAGCGTGGCCGCGTGCCCGATGCAAGCCATGTCCGCCGCTTCCTGCGCATTATTGGATGCCAGCATCGCCAGCCCCGCCGCGCGGCATGCCATGACGTCGGATTGATCGCCAAAGATCGAGAGCGCATGCGTCGCCAGCGCGCGTGCCGTGACATGAAAACAGAATGGCAGCAGCTCGCCCGCGATCTTGTAGAGATTCGGGATCATCAACAGCAGGCCCTGCGAGGCCGTAAAGGTCGTCGCCAGGGTGCCCGCCTGCAGCATCCCATGCACTGCGCCGGCCACGCCGGCCTCGGATTGCATCTCGATAATGTTCGGGGTCGAGTCCCAGAGGTTGAGTTTGCCCTTTGCCGCCCACTCATCGCAGGACTCCGCCATTGCCGAGGAGGGGGTGATGGGGTAGATGGCGATCGTCTCGCTCATCCGGTATGCGACAGACGCCACGGCTTCATTGGCGTCCAGCGTGGCCTGGTGCTTGGTGGCGGTGGGAGCCGCGGGGGTTTCGGTGATCACGGTCATGCGGCCAATGTCAGGCAAACGCCGCAAACCGGCTTTCCCCCCTTTGTCATTCTTTGCCCGCCCTTTACCCTCGCTTGTGGTGGGAATGACAAGCCGTGCCCGGTCGCGGCCCGCCCGGCAGACCACGACATTTCCTTGCCGGCCCGTTAATCAGGGCAATACTACCCCTCTCGCCTCAATCCCGTTATCCCTCCCCTTTTGCGCCGGTAAAGCGAGAATCTATGAGACCATCTGCCTCCGACCCGATCGCTTTGGGCGATGAACCCCGGCGTCCTTTTCACGGCCATTCGTCAGACCGCGCGGCCCTTGCAGCAGTTGCGCGCAAGGCGATGGTCGAGCGCGGTCTGGAGCCGGACTTCGGCCCGGCAGCGATGAAGGAGGCGGATTCTTTCAAGGCACCGGCGGTGGCCGGCGAGGGGGTTCGCGATCTTCGGGACCGGCTCTGGGCGTCCATCGATAACGACGATTCACGCGACCTGGACCAGCTCACAGTCGCCGAGGCGCTCGCCGGGGACCGGATCAGAATTCTCGTGGCTGTGGCCGATGTTGACGCGTTGGTTCACAAGGGCTCGGCACTCGATGCCCATGCCGCGTGCAACACGACGTCCATCTACACCCCTGGCGCTATCTTTCCCATGCTCCCGCTGCGGCTATCCACTGATCTGACATCATTAAATGAGGGCCAGGACAGGATTGCCTTTGTGATCGACATGATCTTTGAGGCGGATGGTTCGCTCACTGACCCGAATATCTACCGGGCGCTTGTCCGCAACTGCGCCAAGCTGGCGTACCATGCCGTCGGCGCGTGGCTCGCTGGCGAGGGACCCACGCCGCGGGCGATTTCGCAGACCCCGGGTCTGGATGCGAACCTCCGGCTTCAGGATTCCGTCGCGCAGCGGCTGGTCGAGGTGCGGCATCGCCGCGGGGCGTTGAGCCTCGAGACAATTGAACCGCAGGCGACCTTCGATGGAGACGTTCTCTCCAATCTCGACGTGGATCCAAAGAACCGGGCGACCCAGTTGATCGAGGAATTCATGGTAGCAGCCAATGGCGTCATAGCGGTCTACCTGAAAACCAAAGGATGCCCGTCCCTCCGTAGAGTCTTGAGATCCCCAGAACGCTGGCAGCGGATCGTGCGGCTCGCCGCAGGGTACGGCGATCGGCTCCCCGATGCTCCGGACGCAGTCGCCTTGGAGGCATTCCTCAATCGCCGGCGCACGGCGGACCCGGAGAAGTTCCCCGATGTCTCCCTCGCCGTCGTCAAGCTCATTGGACGCGGCGAATATGATCTCTTTTTACCCGGTGGCGTCCCGCCCGGCCACTTCGGATTGGCCGTTCAGGATTACACCCATTCCACGGCGCCCAATAGACGTTTCCCCGATTTGATCACACAACGGCTCCTGAAGGGGGTGATGGCCGGCGCCCCGGCGCCCTATTCCATCCCGGAGCTCCAGCAACTCGCCCAGCACTGTACCGAGAGTGAGGACGCCGCGAGCAAAGTGGAGCGCCAGGTCCGGAAATCGGCGGCGGCACTGCTGCTCTCCCACCGCATCGGGGAGAAATTTGACTCCATTGTCACCGGCGCATCCGCCAAGGGCACATGGGTAAGGCTGTTCCACCCTCCGATCGAAGGCCGGTTGGAACGCGGATTTAAAGGCCTCGAAGTGGGCGACCGCGTTCACGTCAAACTCATCCACACCGACTTCGCCCGCGGTTTCATCGACTTCGCCCGGGACTGACCGAGGTGCATGTCCGCCCGGCAAGCCACCACTTTTCCTTGCCCGCCCGCAATTCACGGCGATACTACCCCTCCGGCTCAAAGGAAGGGTGGCTGAGTCCGGTTTAAGGCACTCGACTCGAAATCGAGCGTTGGGTTAAACCAACCGTGGGTTCGAATCCCACCCCTTCCGCTGCTTTGTAAGCGGCTTATCGTCAAGCCCTTGCGCATCAAATAAAAGCCGGTGTCACCGTCAGTGTCACCAGACCGGCTTTCCCGCCCGTTTTAGCGGCCCGCGTCCGTCGCGTCGTCGTGCGCCGGTACGGGCTATCGCCATCGAGGAGGCCCCGTGAATTTGGGGCCTGTCGGAACAGGAGAGGGGGCGGGTTGCCCCGCTTTAGCGGGGCTCCCGCCCCTTCCTTGTCTTGGAAGTAACAACTCAACTGGCAACCCTCAAAAGCAGCCCGTAGCGGAGAGTGGGAAACCGCCATCGGTCCCGGTCGCAAAGAGCGCGTATAAGACGGAATTCTGTCTCAAGGAAAACATCAGGTTGGCCGTTGAGAAATACGGGATCGAGCACCTGGGCTTTTTCACCGTCACATTCGCAAAGCCGGTTTACTCCGCAAAGACTGCGCAGAGACATTTGAATTCCCTGCTCACACACGTCATCCGGTCCCGTTACGGCAATCGGTATATCATCGTTTTCGAGCGCCATGAGTCCGGGGCCATTCATTTTCATTTCGTCGTGTATATCGAAAAGGACATCCGCACGGGATTCGATTGGAACCTGGCTCGGCAGGCATACGAAGCGCAGAAGCGAGGGAATTTCGCACTTGCTGGCAAACTTTGGACAGCGGCAGCCGATAGAGCTGAGAACGGGGATTTTCTGCGCGGGGAATGGAAATTCTGGCGGGAAGCGAGGAAGCGTTACCGCTGGCTCGGGCGTTGCGAAATGCTTCCAATCCGTTCCACTGCCGAAGCCGTCTCCAGGTACACGGGCGGCTACATCGCAAAGCACATGCAGCACCGCCGCGAAGAGGACAAAGGCGTCAAGCTCGTGCGCTACGGGAAAGGAATGCATTGGGCACGGTCCCGGCTCGCCTTCAATTCGCCGCGCGTCTGGCTCTGGCGTGAAAAGCTCAAGATGTTCGCCCTTCAAAACGGCTGCGGTTCGCTGGAAGCTCTCAAAAAGAAGTTTGGCAAGCGGTGGGCGTACCGCTGCGCAGCGGCAATTCAAGGAATGCGCTTGCTTGTGAGGATCGGAGGGGAGGTTGTAGACGCCGGGCAATACGATGGCGCGACGGCACAGGAGCTTTGCCGGACTTATCCGCGTGCCAGTGACCGGCATTTCCGGCTGACGCCGTTGCAGATGCCACCAAAGGCGCAATCGATGCACGAATGGAAGGCCGGGGTGGTGGCGTTGGTGCGTTCCGTGTTTGGCACATCAGTGAAGCCCATCTGAGGCCCATTTATGGTCGTCCGGGGGAGGAAGCCAGTCTCGGTTTGGCTTGCCATGGCGAAGCAGCGGCGATTGAGTAAAGTCCGGTAGACTGTGCGTTTGTGGCTCAGCGAAACCCTAAAACAGGATGTAACATGCGGCCCTTCAATATCAGCCGTGCGATGCGCCCAATTCGCAGCATTTTGGCGCTCACCTTTCTATTCGGATTTATGAATTACCTGGGATCCCTGGCGGACTCGATTGACGCGGCCAACAACAGTCCCACTTTCTTGGCGGATGGAGTGGCGGTTTTCTGCTGCATGGGATTTCTAATCCAGCCTTGGCGGATATTTCTGGGTCGATCCATCGCTCGAATTGGATGGATGATATTTTATCCGGGAGCCAATCCGAATCTTCCGATCAGCTCAAATTCGGGGATATTCGGTTTTCCTTACGAGTGGTATTTCGAAATATTGGCCTTGGCGTTGGTATCGGCGGTTTTCTGGGTGCTTATCGGGTTTCTTCTCAAGACTATTCCTTTTTCATCCCGGATTGTTGCAAAGATTCCACGATGGCTGCCCGTATGCGTCTATCTTGTCCTGCTAGCGGTGTACCTTGCGGCAATAATTTATGTCGAGGTGGGGCTCTTTCACTTCGTTCCGCCGCCAGATGCGGCTTGAAAAGCTGTTCCCCCCTAGCCCCGCGGCAATGAGCGGTCGCCGAAGGCGAATTCACGAATAAACCCCACGCAGGGCTCGATTTCGCTGGTTGACATATGCAGAGCGGCGTGCTAGTGGTTGACATATGGAGACTGACTTGCATGTGACCGTGACGGCCAAGGATCGGGAGATCGTTGGCGAAACGGACCCCGGTACGCGCATGTATCGGCAGTCAGGGAGCCAGGAGGGGTCCCGACGCTGGTACGAGTACATCAGCGACAAATGGGGGCCGCTGGTGTCCCCCGGCGGGGCTGCAATGTACGTCCAGGTGAGCCGTGCCGGAATTCACAAGCGGCTGAAGGCCGGGAAAATGACCGCATTCCTGTTCCACGTCACCGGCAGGGAAAGGACGTTCTCGGGCAAAGAGCGGACGGTAAAAAGTCAGCCTTACGTTTATATCCCGGTGATCGAGTGCAAGGTGTGGGCGACTGAGGTCGCCATGCGGTCAATGGACGCAGAGAATTTGAGCGAGGCTGAGTTTAACGCGCTCTGCGATGAGATCGACGGATCAAAAAAGGATTGGGATCAAGACTTCGTGGATCGTGACCCGAAGGACCGGGGAAAAAAGGACGTGCGGAGCGAGCTGGATTTGACCGTGCGGGAAACCGTCGAGCTACTGATTGATCTCTGGAAGTCAAAGCCCTGGAGGAAGGAGGAGCCGCTTGACCGGCTCGCGCTATTCAAGCTGATGAAGAAGAAGGAGGAAGGAAAGAAGTGAGTGAGATAGGATACGATCAGTTGGCATTTCCGAAGCAACTCGCGCCGATCATTGGTTATTGCGCATGGTCCATCGGGGCCATGAAGAAGGCCGGATGCCGGTTCATGGGTCGGAAAACGACACGGCGATGGATTCGGGAATTCATTGACGGGAATCCCGGCTTCAAGACGAGCGAGATTTACCCTAAGCGGCACCATAAAAGCGAATCTCTATGAAACCATGTTCTCTCCTAATTCTGTTCTTGTTCGGGGTTGCCGCATGTGGTCGGCCACATGATCTGACAGCGGAGGCCGAGCAGATAGCCGAAGCAAATTGGTATGTTCAGAATGATGAGTGGTTTGGAAAGTTTCCAGACGGCACGATTGTCGAGCTCTGGTCGGTTCGCCCTATGATGATGGAAAAGCCGGTCTCGGAAGATGATAGGAGAGAAGGAATCGAATGGGCTGGGGATTACTATCTCGACGCATCGGCGATGATGTACCGTTCCGGGAGTGGATGGAGCTCCTGGATTGACGGTAAACCACACTATTCAATCGTTCGAAAGAACGGCTCTTGGGATGTGGTGTTGACAATGGAGCCGGAAGCCAAATTTCACCTTAGCGGCAATGCAAAATGTCCCTCAAGTGAGGAGGTGTCGAAGATTATAGCGGAGCAGCCGAAGAACTGAACGGCTGACGCGCTGTCCCATAGCTTCGGTATCAGGCCGCGCAAGGCAGGTTGAGGACTGCGACGCAAGCGTCGAGGTCATCCGTCTTCAACTTCTGGTAAACGCGGTGAACTTCGAGCGTGGCGTGGCCGATAAACCGCATGGCTTGCTGTTCGGGGACGCCGGCGCGGGCAAGTCGGGTGATGACCGTAACGCGGGTGCAATGAAACGAAAGATGACCAAGACCCTTTTTATGAAAGAAGCGATGCCAGGGCCGGGCGCGTTGGTCCGGCATGTCAAAGGCCGTTTCGCGTCCCTCGGCTTTGAGGCGTTCGAAAAGCGGGCGGAGCGCGGGGATGAGCTTCGTCGTGTGCCGCTTGCCGCCTTTGATCGTGAACGTGATTTGGTTTCGTTCGAGGTCCACGTCTTTAAGCGGGACGCATGTTTCGCTGAATCGGCATCCCTGGTGCATCGCGATTTCGAAGCTGATCCGCATCCATTCGGGCTGAGTCTTGAGCAAGTCGCGAATCAAGATTTCCTCCTCGGCGCTGATCTCGTGCTTCTCTTCCGGATCGTCCGCAGCGATTTGCAGTCTGGAGCACGGATTGGTCATGGTGTATTCCCGGGCCACCGCTTCAAACATGATGATGCGCCAGACCTTGGTGTCGAGAATGGCGCTGTTCAGACAAACGGAACGCATCCCGGAATCGCGCGCGGGCTTCTGCCGCCATGCCAGAAACCCGATGACGTGCTCCCGCTTCACCTGACGGGGCCGCCGGAGGTTGAGCGATTCGAGATAGGCGCTGATCGCGTTCCAGCTCTGCCGGTACTTCGTGAGCGTGTTGGGCCGCTTGCCGTAGCGGGTTTCGAGAAAGGTAAGCACCCAATGATCGAAAAACTCGGCGTTGGAAACGCGGGCCGTGTCCGCCTCCTCCTGGGTCTTCCTGGCTTTCAGTTGCCGGGCCTTCGCCGTTTCGCTGGCGGTGCCGTAGCGGTAGCCGGTGGACTCGTAGCAGGTCTTGCCCGCGCCGTTGCGGTATTTGATCCACCAAAAGGGAGAGCGGTCACGCTGGTAAAGAGAGGCCATAAATCAGTGTCTCTCAGTGTCACCAGTGTCCCCATTTTTGTCAAATTCTACCTAAGCACAACCAAGTCTATTCAAACGATTCTACTCTTAGTCGGTTACCGTTGGTTCGAATCCCACCCCTTCCGCCAATTCACCAATGCAGCGCGTCCGGCAGAACCTGCATCAACCGGAAAAGTACAAAATGAATCAACTGCCGAAATCCATTGGCCTGCTTGTCCATGGGGTTGCGATCATCTGCCTGACCGTCGTGATGGTGATGCAAACAATCACGGACTTAACGATGACAGTGAAGCTTCCAAATAGTCGTATTTACAACGCTGCACTTACGATTCTGGTCTGGAGCTTTTTAATATGGAGGATTTGGAAAAAGCCTCGAAAATGGGGTTTAGGGCTGGGGATCTTCTTGTTCCTGGTGCTCGCATTTCAGATATGGCTCTGGCATTTGGCACTCGTTAGCCCTAATCCCGAAGTATGATAGATATGAAAACTGGCGAAGTATTGAAATGGTTGGGCATCCCGTCGAAATCTCGCGCATTCGCCACGGCGGGATTCGTGTTGCTTTCCCTATTCGGCGCAGGCTGCAAGCCTTCGGATGAAAGCGCCTCCGCGCTGCCGACTCCACCGCCGCCTTATTTCAAGACGCAGTTCCAGGACGAGAGCCAGTATATCGTCGAAACGATCGCGACCGACCTGGCGGAGCAAATTTATTACGCAAAGAATCATCGGCTGCCGGATGCGGGGAAATTCTCTATGCATGCCGTGGAGCAGCCGGAGTCGCGGTTTCGGCATCCGATCTATAACTTGACCGTGGATTACGGAGATGGGCAGACGCCGTTGCAGCAAAAGGTGGACATCCACGGGCCGATCTGGGACGCCGCCTGCTATAAGGGGCTGGCCTCCGCATTGGCCGACGAGATGCAATTGGCGAAGCCTGCGCCTGCGGCGGCGAGTAGCGACACGGCGTTGCTCCAGACGCTAACGGATGGCGAGGCACGCACGATCGAAGTCCAGAACGAGGAGGTCTCAAAGGCGCTGGCTGCGAATTTCATCGAGCCGGCGCTGCATGAAAAGGCGGCGCTGATCCTCGGCGCGTTCGCGCTGCGGGACTACGCGGGCGCCTTCTGCGAGATTCGCGGGCCGCTTTGCCGGATGACTGCGCATCTCTGCATGAGCCAATTGCTGGACGGCGGCGGACCGGCCGGGATTGATGCCCAGGTTGCGAACATCATGCTGCTCACGCTGGTGAACGACCAGACCACGGCGCTGACCGCCATGGACGCACTGCATAGCGATGATCCGGCGGTAAAAGCGTGGGTACGGGCATTGCGCGCGAGGGCGACGTATGATTATCGCGAACTCTCCGGACTGCAGACGGCAACCCCCGTTGAGCGGCAGGCATGGTTCGTCGCATCATGTGCTTCCGCCGATCCAGACGGCACATGGAACAGCCTCTCGGCCATCGAGAAGACGATTCCCGACTTCATTCGTATCGGCCAGATCTTCGCGAGTTCGGTGGACGACGGGCACCAGTTTCTTGCAATCGCGATAAAGGCGGAGTTTTCCGAGATCGGTCCCATCTATCAACTCTCGCAGGGGAAGACATTGAAGTCGGAGGATTTGGTTTCGGCTCTGAATGCGATGCCGGAGCGCTGTTTCTCTACTGGCACGGACGGGACGACCGAGGTTGATGTGATCGGATGGGGGCAATGGGCAAACTTTTTCCAGCGCCACCTTTGCAATGTGGTGAAGCAGGACTTCGATTTCATGGAAAATGGATGGGGCGTTCCGGACGATGCGGCGAAATTCCGGGCCTCGGCCGATAATGCGTTCGGAGGGCTGCGGCTCTACCCGTTTGTGCGGCGTTTTGGCAGTACGGATACCTATTATTACCACTCGGCAGTGGATGACGCTTTCAAGGTAACCGTCGAGACGCCGCAACTGGTTCCCGAGGAATGCTGGAACCGTTTGAATTACGCACCCTCGTTTACCGGCATGTACCGGCCGGTGAATCCGCATATCAATGAGTGGAACAAGCATAACCCGCCGCCGGGAACGGTGGACACGATTGACACGCGCCTCGAACAATTCAGTCTGATCAGTCGGCCGGATACCGACAAGGTGCTGGCCGGGCTTCACGCGCAGGCGCCTTACGACTATGGACTCGCCTACTGTATCCTGAGCAGGACCAATGGAGGACACCCGACGGCGGAGCAGGCGGAATCTCTTTTGCACGAGGTGCTGCCATTCAACTGCAATGCGATGAATTTCGCAGCCCAACTGGAGAAGGACAATCCGGCCAGGTATGAACAACTGATGAGCAGTGCAGCAAGCCTTAACCCATACTACTATATACCGCTCGCTCAATACTTTGATTACCGCCAGAATACGGTAAAGGCGGCGACTTACTATGAGAAGGCAAGCCAATTGACCGACTCCGTAACGGGAGCAAGTTGTTCTCTATGGCTCGTGAGTTATTACCTGAAGAAGGGAGACAAAGTCAAAGCACAAGCGGTAGCCGATAATGGAGGCGAGGTTTATTCATACATCGGCCTGGAGGCGGAAGCCTACTATCATGAGGCGACGGGGGATGACGTTGGTGCGCTGGATTGGTATCAAAAACTTGCGCAACGCTATGACGACGGGAACGGGCCCCTGCTTGGATATTACTTCAGGTACAAGAATCGAACTGGCAACGGGCAATTTGACTCCCAATTCCAATCGGCGATTGGAGATGCCTTCCCGGCCGGACTGGAGAAGGCGGCCATTGGTGATTTCAGCGGACCGCCCATTGATGGCGTTCACATCATGAGCGATAGCGACTGCCTGAAAGCGGCCGGGATGCATGTGGGCGATGTGATCGTTGCGGTATCCGGGGTGCGGGTTCACAACTTTAAGCAGTACAGGTACGCGCGCGAATTTTCGCCTGACGAATCCCTTGATCTGATCGAGTGGAACGGTGCTTACCGGGAGATTAAGGCGTCCGCACCGGGGCACTTGTTTGGGGCTGATTTCAGGGACTACACTCCAGGGAAATAGAGGCTCGGGAATTAAGTGAGTCCAGCCCGGAAGAATACCCGTTATTTTCCGCTGGATTGCACCGGATTGCACCACAGCCGCCCCGGGGTCTTCTGGGATTCGGCCACATAGGCGGAGTATTCCATGGCTTCCGCGTGGCCGTCGAAGCACTCCACATTTACGGAGCCGCGGTGACGGCCGATGACGTTTTCGTTCGGCAGATCGGAGCCGTCGTTAAAGGGGCTGTTGGCGCCGTCGCAGGATTCCCAAAGCAGGATGTCGTCGCCCTGGAATAAGGCGATGCGGCTGGTGTTATTTGCATAACCGCCATCCAGGCCGAAACCGCCGACCGCTCCATTCATGACATAGCTGGAGAGCTGTTCTTCCCGGGCGGTCCATTGTGTGGCGTTGGGCCGGTCATCGGGGCACCAATAGACCGTTGTATCCCGGACGTATGGCCAGATTTGCCCGGAGGGATAGCGCGACTCGCCTGCCTTTGCCATTTGCGTCGCATTGGTGAATGGCACGCCAAGGTGCGCGGTTGCCCGCCCGTTGAATAGCCACCCATATGACCCCGCGCCCCAGTTCGGATTGGGGAGCTGGCCGGCATTTTCGCCTGCGTAGAGGATGCAGCCGGCGCCCAGTGCGCGTAAGTTGGTCAGGCACTTGGTGCTGTGCGCAGTCTCCGTAACGGCCGCCACGGAGGGGAAAAGGAGCGCCGCAAGGATGCAGACAATCGCGACCACCGTCATCAATTCGATGAGCGTAAATGCCTCCTTCGCGCTTCCATTCAGGCGAGGAAAATACCGGGGGGCATTGTTCATTTGCGGGGAGCTTAGAGAATACAGACCCGATAGTCGTGGTAAAATTACGTATAAGTATTATAAATCCGGCGCCGCCAGAGTACGATAAGTACTGCGTCTTAGGCCGGACCGGGCGGCTTACGAACAAGCAGAATGCTCCGCCCCGCCGACGCGGCCCCTATAAAGGGTTCGCATTCACCCTCTGCACAACTATCCTTGCCGCTCATCCTGCAATGCCCTCAAAACGATCCCTCGTGCTCGTGCTGTTAAGGCGCATGATCATTACCGTGGGTCTTGTGGTTGCAGTGGTATTCGGAGCGACGCTGGCATGGTATGGGCCGTACGGGGTCAATGGTCTCATCCGCAATGGCGGAGGTCTCTGGCTGACGGTCGGTATCGACAGCCCGCGGCTCTCGCCTTCGATGCGCCTTGCGCTGCATACCACCCAGGCGCCCACGCCCGGCGGGTTCAAGTGGCAATCGGTCGGCCAGGGATTCGATGTCGCGGAGTTGCCCGTTTTACTCGGCGGCAGCGAGGTCGATCGCATTCTGCTGGCGCGCATCGATCCGGCCCGGTACCGATTCGAGGTGCGCAATGGGTCGGCTGGGGACAAGGGCCTGGATCAATGGATGGCGAGTCTCGGCGCGGCGCTGGTGGTCAATGGCAGTTACTACGGGCGGTATGGCACGCCGGATACGCCGTTCCTAAGCGGTGGCGTGCTCCTCGGCCCGGCGCACTGCGACGCAAAGGCGGGCGCATTCGTCGCCTCCTCCACCTTCACCGGGATCCGCGATCTCTCCCATGAGGATTGGAAAGAAGCATTCCATGGCGCGGACAACGCCATGGTCTCTTATCCACTATTACTGGCAGACGGCGCCACCCACGTCGTGAAGCCCAGCCAATGGCTGGCCAACCGGAGTTTCATCGGCCAGGACGCCGCGGGCAGGATCATCATTGGCACCACCCGTGACGCATTCTTTTCGCTGGATCGTCTCGCGCGGTTCCTGCTGGCCACGCCGGACCTGGGACTGACGATTGCGCTGAACCTCGACGGTGGCCCGGTCGCGAGCCAGGGGATCTCGCTGAACGGTTATCAACGGAGAACCTACGGCCGTTGGGAGTACGAGGCGTCGGGCGGGAGCGGGAAGCTGCTATTCACCCCGTATGGCACAGTATCCATGCCTGTCGTTCTGGCGGTGTTTCCAAAATAAGAAGCGCCTGCTTCTACCCCTGCTGAGAAACAGAAAGGGCCGCGATGGCGGCGCTGATTTGGGCGATAAAGGTCTCGTATGATTTCTTGTCCGGACCACGGCGCGTTACGGTGTATTGCTGGATCCCTTCGTAGCTGACGAATACCGCCGTTTCGTACTTCCTGACGTTTGCAATAGTGAGAATCAGCCCGATGAAGGGCACAAAGTAGACCAGCCGCTCCGAGAGATAGATTGGCCTCGGGAAAATCCCCGGGAGCGATTGGATATAATCGATGCACGCCACGACGACCCCGATGAAAGTCAGTCCGATGCCACCCCCGAACCATTGGCTCCGCAGGCGATAGCGATTCACAATTCCGGACAGCCGGTCAAGCGGGATCGTGACGTCGGAATCCTCGCTGACAACGTGAATCCGATCCGCGTATAAGACGGAGGTTGCTCGCTGATAGCCAGCGTGGCGATATTCAGCAATCCTGGTTTCCATGCCGGAGTGATTCAGCAGAAAATGAGCCCCCCGGTGACTGTACCCTCGCGGTTTTGACAGACGCCACTTGGATAGTCTTTGGGTCAGAGCCGGTGTTCAGTTTCGATTCAGGTTGCCGTTTGACACTGGCCGAATGTCTACGGTGCGATTTCAACCGGTATTTGCGGAAGCGCTTTCGCTCGGGTTCCGGCCGCTGTTTAATATAGCAGGACCCTCTTCCCCGATGAACTGATGAGAATTCTCCTCGTAGAAAACGAACACAAGGTGGCGCAAATCATCAAGCGCAGCCTGGAAGAGGTCGAGTATCCCACGAAAATCGCCGGCACCTGCTCGGCCGCGAATGATGCGCTGGCGGGCAGCCCGTATGACGCCATCATCCTCGACCTCGGGCTGCCGGACGGGGATGGCTTCACCCTGCTGAAGGAGTGGCGGACGCATGGATTTACCGAGCCGATCCTGATCCTGAGCGCGCGCGACGAGGTGCACGACCGGGTGCGGGGGCTGAACATGGGAGCGGACGATTACCTGGCCAAGCCCTTCAGCATGGAAGAGCTGCTGGCCCGGGTGCGCTCGCTTCTGCGCCGGCATGTGGAGAAGAAGGCGACCATCCTCGAGCACCGCGGCATCCGGCTGGACCTGGTGGCCCACACCGTCACCCTCCACGGCGAGCCACTGGACCTGACCGGCCGGGAGTTTGCGTTGATCGAGATCTTTATGCAAAATCAGGGCCGCGTGCTCACCCGCAGCCTCATCACCGAGAAGATTTGGGATTCGCACGACGAGCTGGATGCGAACCTTCTGGACGTCTACATGCGTCGCCTTCGCAAGAAAATCGCGCTGCCTGATGAGCCGCTTTTCAAGACCATCCGCGGCGTGGGCTACCAGATGATATGAAGTCGCTCGGCTCGCGTCTCACGGTCTGGTACGTCGCCGTGGTGATGGTGACGATGATCTGCGCCATCCTCCTGGGGCGCTGGTTGATGATCAAAGAGATGTTCCGCGGGTATGATGTGCTCAACGCCGCGGAGTTCCAGGAGATCCGCAGCCGTGTGGAGGAAGGCCCGGGGCCGATCCCGCAGAGCGAGCTTCTCGCGCGCGTGGCGGCGCACGCGCGCATCGATGCGGCGCTCTATCTGTTCCAGATTCGCGACACGGATGGGAGGATCATCTTCCGCTCCGATAACATGGGCGCGTCCGTCCTTGAGCCAAATCCCCCAGGCACGCTGAACTGGACCACCCGTTGCGAAGACGTCGGGCCGGTACGCGTCTCTACGTTCACCGAGGGGCCTCTTACGGTGCAGATCGCCAGTCCGCTGAGGAATGTGGATCACCTCTTCCGCTCTTATTTCGAGGTCGGGCTCATCGTCCTTGGCATGGTGCTGGTGATGAGCATCTTCTTCGGCATGTGGCTCAAGAACATGGCGCTCGCGCCCATTCGACGCATCGAGCGGACGGCGGCCCGCATCAGCGGGGATAACCTCGGCGAGCGCATCCCGGTTGGCGCCGGAAATGATGAGGTCACCGATCTGGCGCGCCTGCTCAACCGGATGTTTGACCGGCTGGAGAAGTCCTTCTTCCAGCTCTGGCGTTTCGCTGGGAATGCGTCCCATGAGTTGAAGACGCCGCTCTCGATCATCCGTCTGCAATCCGAGAAGCTGTTGATGCACGGCAGCCTGAGCGGCGCGCAGCAGGAGAGCGTCCAGCAGCAGCTCGAGGGCATCTCCCGCCTCACCACAGTCATCGAAAAGCTCCTCTTCCTCGCTCGCTCGGAGGTCGGCGCGATTCACTTGAACCTCAAGGCGCAATGCACGGGCGCGCTCATTCGGGCCTTCTGCGAAGATGCCTCCGTCCTGTGCGAGGAGGTAAAGGTGGGATTCGTAATCGAAAAGAATATCGAGACTGAGGCCACATTCGATGCCGCGCTTATGAGGCAGGTGCTCCTCAATCTATTGAGTAACGCCCTGCGATTCACCCCGCCAGACGGACAGGTCACTCTCTCCTCGTGGGCTGAGGGTGGGTGCTGGTGGGTCAGCATTGAGGATACTGGGCCGGGCTTGCCCGCCGCGGTGCTGGAGGATGTATTTGAGCCGTTCGTGAGGGCAGTCGCTCCCTCCACGCCGGCGGAGGAGGGCAAGGATGGGGCCGGGCTCGGCCTTGCAATATGCCGCTCCATCATGCTCCTGCACCACGGTTCCATCCGCGGGGAGAATCGCCTACCCGGCCCTGGATTTCGCGTTATCCTCGGGATGCCGTGCACGCAGACCAGGCCGCCGCCCGCGATCCCGCGCTGGGTTCGGCACGTGCCTGAGCCGGAGGTTGCGGCCCCGTGATGGCGCAGGCATCAAAGGCTGTGGGTAAAGCGGGCATGCAACCTTGAGATTGGCTTCTCGATGAGGAGGAAAGACACGGTGGCCACGAGGAGGCTGGCGGCGAAGAGGATTGCCGCATGGAGTGGCCAGCGCGCGTCCGTCAGGATGCGGCCCGAGTGCTCGTCCATCCATAAGCTGTGGAGCACTGGCTCGTGCCAAAGGTACAGGCTGTAGCTGATCATGCCGATGTAGCGCAGCGGCTTCCACTCCAGGATGCGCCTGATCACTCCCGCACCATGCAAATGCGCCAGGATGAACATCGCCCACGACAGCCCCACTAGCACCGTACCGCCCCGCGGCCCGGGAGTCAGCGCCGCCGGCAGCCGTGCCGCAAGAGCAGGTACCGTCATACATCCTCCCACCAGGCTGATGACGGAGACCCCCTCCCAGAGCCAGCGCGCCGGCCGCGTGGGTTGCGGGCGCGCCGCCATGATCGTGTACAGCCACCCCGCCGCGGAGCCGCAGAGAAACACCGGCATGTAAAGCCGCAGCAAGTGCCCATCCAGTGACCACCACCGCTGCTCCATCCAGAATACTACGGCGAGGACTCCCCCCAGGCCGGTTGTGCAAATGGCGCCCGCCATCCGGCTGCGCCGCCATGCCACCAGAAAGGTGAGCACCAGCATCGGCAGCACGAAATAATATTTCACCTCGATCTCCATCGACCAGAAGATGCTCTCGCCCCGTCGCAGCAGCAGATGCTCCATGATCCCGCGCCAGCCAAGGCCGATGCCCACGAAGTGCTCCGTGAGCAAAACGACCGTGTACAAAGGATAGATCCTGAGAAATCGGCGCAGGAAATAGACGCGCCAGGTCTCCGCGGTCAGGAGCCTCCCCGGCAGTTTCCGGCACAGCGGCGCGGTCAGCAAAAAGGCGCTCAGCGCAAAGAACAGGCACACCCCCACGTGCCCGATCCCCTTGCAAGCACGGAAGGGGATGATCTTCGCGCTGCTGAAGTGATCCAGCATCACCAGCAGGACAGCAAGCCCGCGCGCGCCGTCGAGCGATGGCAGGTAGAGCCGATGCGTCGATCCCGATTCGAGGAGCGAATGGACCGGGCTCCGTGGTGTCCTAGGCGCCGGCGGAGAGGTCGAGTGGGGCATGGTCATGCAGCGTACCGGTCAGGGATCGCACTCCGTCGGGACGTGGAAGTGAAACCAGACTGCTCCCGCGCCGACTGTGCAGCGATGAGCAGCAAGTGGACAGAAGCGTGGCGTAATAGATGAGCAGCATCCAGCTGGCTCCGCCCGCCCAATTGAAAAATGTGCCCGCGGCACCCGAGCCCTCGGGCATCCGCAGTCCGGCCTGGCCGATCACCATCCCCGCGATCAGCAGCAGCCGCTGCCGGCCACGAGCCTTGAAGAGCAACCCCACCGCCAGCATGTGCATCAGCAGCAGCACATACATGTGCCGGCGCGAGACCTCCGGGCCAAAGACCAGCCATGCCACCATCAGCCCGGTCCACTCCACGGCCACCAATGACTCCAGCGCGGGCTCGCCGGCCCGCGGCGCCATGGGCACGCGATGCTTCCGGTACAGCAGCCACGCCAGCGCCACAAGCCCGCATGCCACCAGCGGCGCGAGCAGAAAAGCGCGGCTGGGATCGATCTCGCAAGAGTCCAGCACCCGCGCCATGGCGCTCGTGAGCGATACGCTGCGGGCCCACGTCAGCGGCACGGTGCTCGCTGCGCCCTCGCTTTGGATGCTCGCAAAATGTCCCAGCCCACCCAGCGCCTGGCAGAGATATTGGCTATTCTGCGCGAAGCCGACAAACAACCCCGGCAGCAGCGCAAAGCCCGCTGCCGACAGCGCCGTCGATGCCGCCGCGCGCCAACGGCGTGTGATCAGCAAATACGGCAGCACGATCAGCGTCTGGTACTTGATATTGGCCGAAAACCCGACCGCCAGACCGCAGAGCCCCGGCCTGCGGTCAAGCCACGCAAGCGCAAGGATGAAGCTGACCAGCACCAGCGTATCCGTCTGGCTGGTGCCAAGCTCCGTCTTGAACTCTCCGATCCCCAAAAGCAATCCGCCCGCTGCGATCGTCGCCAGCGCGGAGCGCACCTGCGGGATGTGGAACCGCCGGGCCGTCTCCCGCGCCCCCAGCAGCAACGCCAACAGCGTGAGGCAGGCATCGACGGCCGTCCATATCCGCGTGGCGGCCACCACCTTGAAATGCACCAGCGGCGTCATCAGCAGAGCAAACAGCGGCGGGTAAACATACTCCGAGCGCGCACTGCCGGGTGCATGCGAACGATAGATATCGCCGCCGCTGGCGAGCGCCTTCGCGGCATAGTAAAATACACTGAAGGTATTCGGATGCCCGCGCCGCAGGTCCATGAATAGGAGGATGGCGAATAGCGCGGTGGCGGCGGTACACAAAGTCCAGACGAACCCTCGTGGCAAAGGGGGATGGAGCGTGCGCTCTGCAAGGCGCGGTTGGGAACTCATCGCAGGGTGACCGAAACTGCGGTGCGCGCCGCCCGCGGTTCTCCATGGTTTCGGCGCGGGGTCAGCGCGTGTGAGGACTCAGACATCCGCGCATGGAATACGGCAATCCTGAACGCAATCTGAAAAGTCTGCGTATTTTAGCTCAAATTCGCAGATTTCTGCGCAAAACGGCTCTCGGTAAGAAAAAGGAAGATTGCGTAAGGACGCAGGACTTGGTAGATTTTACATCGTAAGACGATATATTTAGCTTGAACGCCCTTTCCCATTCCATTCCCGCCGCGATGCATCCCTGATGGAGACGATCGCGCAGAGATTTCATAAGCTTCACGCGAAGGCGCAACCGGTACTGAGCACCTGCCTTTACGGACTGGTGGCCAGTTTCGCGGCGGTGGCATTCCAGGTTTCGATCAACTGGATTTACAAATGGTTTTACGTAGGGCCGTCGCACGGGAGCCTGCTGCGCTTCGGGTTGATCAGTCTCTCAGCGATCGTGGCCTCTTCGCTCCTGGCGGGGTGGTTGCTCACTTCCTTCTGCCCGGAGGCGGCGGGGAGTGGCATCCCGCAGGTGAAGCTGGCGTTTTGGAAGGAGTTCGGGTACGCGCCGCGCCGGATCGCGTGGATCAAGTTCATCGCCGGCGTTGCGAGTATTGGCGGTGGCCAAAGTCTCGGACGCGAGGGGCCTACGGTACAGATCGGCGCGAACCTTTCGTCGAGCCTCGCAGGCATGTTAGGCGTCTCAAAGCAAAACCGGCGCACGGCCAGCGCAGCCGGCGCCGCCGCGGGGCTTGCGGCGGCGTTCAACGCGCCGCTGGCGTCAGTGGCGTTTGTGCTGGAGGAAATCATTGGCGATTTGAATAGTCGCTCGCTCGGCATGGTGCTGGTGGCGGCGGTGGTCGGGGCATTTATGGTGCACGGGTGCATCAGCGCGCAGCCGGCGTTTCTATTGCCGAAAATTGACGAGCCGACCTGGCGCGCGTACATGCTGATGCCGTTCGCAGCGGCGCTGGGGGCACTGGCGGGTGCAGGATTTCAACGTTTTACACTGGACTTGCGCGCCGCCGCAAAGAAGCGACCGATCATCCCGCGCTGGCTGCATCCGCTCGTGGGCAGCCTGCTGACATGGGTGATCGGGATGTCTGTCTTCGCATGGAGCGGCCGGCTGGGGGTCTTTGGCTTGGGCTACGATGATCTCTCAGACGCGCTCTCGCATGGTATGGCGTGGAAACTCGCGGCGGTGCTGTTGATTGGAAAATTGATCGCGACCATCGCGTGCTACGGGCTCGGAGGATGCGGCGGAATATTTTCCCCGAACCTGTTCTTCGGAGGGATGGCCGGTCTCGTAGTGGCCGGGCTCGGCGGACACTTTCTGCACCTGACCCCGGGCGATACCGTGTTGCTCGCAGTGGGCGGAATGAGTGCAGGCCTTGGCGCTGCGGTGCAGGCGCCGGTGACGGCAATCCTGATTATCTTTGAGATGACCCACCAATTCGAGCTCGTGCCCGGCCTGATGCTGGCCGGGCTCGTGAGCCAGGTGATTGCGCGCGCAATCAACCCGGTGAATTTTTATGAAGAGGCGCTGGAGCAGGATGGCCACCAGATGGAGCATCTCATCCCACCCCGCGATTTGCGGAGCTGGCACAATCTGCCAATCTCAGCGATCGCAACCTTCAAGCCGGTCGTGGTTACAGACATGTCCGAGCCCGCGCTCAAGGAATTGCTCGCAGCGCATCCGTACCGCCATTTCCCCGTCCAGATCGGCGACAAGGTCACAGGTGTGATGCGCCGCACGGAGATCGAGCAGGCTTTGATTTCGCATCGCCTTATGCAGATTGAGCCGGTACCGACCTGCCGCCCAGGGGATACCATCCGCGGCTGCCAGAACCTGCTCATAGATTCCCCCACGGAGACGCTGGTCGTGAGCGACCAACCGGACGGCAAAGTACTGGGCATCGTGACGCTGCACGATATCCTTCGCGCGCAGGTAGCGATGAGCGACAGGGAAGGGGCAGGGGTGTGATGGGACGGATAGGATCTATAACTGCAGGGGGGCTCTTAGCGAAGCGTGTGCATTTCTAGCGCGACGGAGCGCGCAGCACACTCATAGGTCTCATCGGATGGCACTTAGCTAGCCAGCTATCCTCACAGCGCGCGTCTTATCCAGCTTCAGCACATCGCCCGATTTCCACACCGGCACAGCCTTGGGATCGACGATCTTTTCTCCGTTGATCTGCACGCTGCCTTGCTGAATGAGCCGGCGGATATCGCCCCGGCTGCGAGGTTGGCCGAGGACGTTGTATGCGGCTTCGGCCATGGAGAGGAGATCGGGCGGCTCGATGCCGGTGAGGGAGAGCTCTGTGAGATCCGCCTGCGCGAGGTCGCGCTTGGAGAAGCGGGTATTGAAATCATCCAGCGCGGCCTGGGCTGCCTCCGCCGAGTGGTAACGCTCGACGATCCTGGCCGCGAGTTGCTTCTTGGCATCCATCGGGTGGATGTCCGGCATATCCATGCTTAGCAGCAGCTCGTAATATCGCTTCATCAGCGTATCGGAGATGCTCATCAATTTGCCGAACATCTCCGCGGGCGCCTCGCTGACGCCGACGTAATTGCCCAGGCTCTTGCTCATCTTGTGGACACCGTCCAGTCCCTCCAGCAGCGGCATCATCAGCGCCACCTGCTGCGCAAGCCCCTCCTCCTTCTGCAATTCGCGGCCGACGAGGATGTTGAAAAGCTGATCCGTGCCGCCGATCTCGACGTCCGCCTTTACCTGGACACTGTCCCATCCCTGGATGAGCGGGTACATGATCTCGTGCAGGCGTACCGGCTGGCCCTGCTCGACGCGAGTCTTGAAATCCTCGCGCTGCAGGATCTGCTGAAGCGTGACGCGCGCGGCGAGCTTGATGATGTGCTCAAAGCTCATCAGCTCCAGCCATTCGCCGTTGAACACGGTGCGCGTGCGTGCCTTGTCGAGAATCTTGAAAGCCTGCTCCTGAAAGGTGCGGGCGTTGCTCATTACCTTGTCGTGCGAGAGCTGCGGGCGGGTCGCGGAGCGTCCGCTGGGGTCGCCGATCATGGCGGTGAAATCTCCGATGATGAGCACCGCCTGGTGGCCGAAATCCTGGAACTGCCGGAGCTTCTGCAGCGCGACGGTAAACCCGAGATGAATGTCCGGCGCAGTCGGATCGACGCCCAGCTTGACGTTGAGCGGGCGCTTGAGGCGGAGCTTGGCCAGCAACTCCTCCTCGCTGATGATTTGCGCCGCGCCGCGACGGAGCTGGGCCAGTTGTTCTTCGGGGGAGGGCTGCGGTTGCATGAGGAGAAGGGGATTCTTACGGATGGCGCGGAGGAATCGCAATCGCGTTTTCCATAACCACTGGGTAAACAGGCGCGATGGAAGGACCGATCATCGATCTCAACAGCGACGCCTACTTCATGGGCGAGGCGCTCCGGCAGGCCCGCCGGGCGTACAAGGCGGACGAGGTGCCGGTAGGGGCGGTGATCGCGCGGGAGGGGGTCATCATCGCCCGGGCTTTCAACCAGGTGGAGACGCTCAAGGATGCGACGGCGCATGCGGAGATGCTCGCCATTACCCAGGCCGAGAGCGCCGTCGGCGACTGGCGCCTGACGGATTGCGATCTCTATGTAACCAAGGAGCCATGCCCGATGTGCGCCGGCGCGATTGTCCATGTGCGGCTGCGGCGGGTGATTTTCGGGTGCCCGGATCCGAAGGGCGGGGGAGCAGGCGGGCTCTTCAATATCGTGCAGAATCCGTCGCTCAATCACCGGTGCGAATTGACGGGCGGGGTGATGCTGGACGAGTGCCGGGGGATTTTGCGCGAGTTCTTCCTGGGGAAACGAAAGACGCCAGATCAGTGACCGCCGGTGACCGTGTAGCCAGCGGCACGTAGTTCCTCGGCGAGCTCGAGTTCCATTTGCAAAGCGGCTTCGAAGGGCATGGGGTTGAGATGCTCGTAAAAGTCCGGGAGCAGGCGGACGCCGTATTTTTCGACGACCCATGCGGATTTGTACCCGGCCTTGTGATTCTCGAAGCGTTCCGCAATCGGCAGTCCTGTCATGCCGACATAGAGGCAGGGCTTCGCGGGATCGCGCGCCGGGTTGAGCCGCAGAATCGAGGGATGCTTGAGCACCGTGGGATCCAGGAGGATTACGTACACGCTGTGATGGAAGTCATCGTCATCCGGCACGGGAGGATGATCGCTAAGGCAATATCAGCATGCAATCCCCGTACGAAAAAAACCGGTAACGCTCGCTTATGGCCTCGGCATAGGCCTCCAGGATGAACTCGCGGCCCGCAAGCGCACTCACAAGCAACAGGAGGGTCGATTTCGGCAAATGAAAATTCGTCAGCAATACATGGATGGCGCGGAATGGATACGGCGGATAAATGAAAATATTCGTTGAGCCAGATTGCGGCAATATCCAGCCATCCGGCCCTGCGCAACTCTCCAGCACGCGCACGGTGGTGGTGCCGATGGCGATCCGCCGCGATGCCGCATTAATGGCCTCCGCAGCGGAAGAGCTGATCTCGAATCGCTCACGGTGCATCACATGATCGGTGATTTGCTCGGTTTGCACCGGTTTGAAGGTGCCCGCACCGACATGGAGCGTCAGAAAGGCGTGCGGGACACGGCTGAGCATTTCCGGCGTGAAGTGCAGCCCCGCCGTCGGCGCCGCTACAGCGCCGGGATGGCGCGCATAGACGGTCTGGTACCGCTCGGTGTCCGAGGCACCCACCGGCCGTCCGAGATAGGGCGGAATTGGAAGCTGCCCGACGCGGTCGAGATCCACCGGCTGATCGAACTCAATGAGGCGTTCGCCGGTCGGCAGCACCTCCTGCACGATGCCGTTCGCGCCGCCGATCCTTGTAGTCGCGCCAAGCGGAAGCTTGCGTCCGGGCTTGCACATGCAGAGCCAGCGCAACGGCCCGGAGGGCTCCAGGAAAAGAAACTCCATCCGGCCATCGTCGGAGAAAGCGCGGGCCGGGATCACCTTCGTATCATTCAGAATTGCGAGATCGCCGGGTTGGAGGAACCCCGGAAAATCCGCAAACATCCGGTGCTCGATGCGTTGCGCTCCACGATGCAGCACCATCATCCGCGAGGCCGCGCGATCCGGCAGCGGGTGCGCGGCGATGAGCGACTCCGGGAGCGGGTAATCGTAATCGCTGAGAAGGAGGCTCATCGCCGTCGTCCCCTAATCTCCCGGAGCCCGTTTGCTCATCTTTCCAAACACCCGCTCCAGTCCCGTGCGATTCGCGGCGGCGACCATCAGTTCCGCGACGCGGCGCTTGAGCCGCGCGGCGCGGGTGAACATGGAAAGCAGGAAAACAAAGTAGATCGCCTTTAATACGAACCCCGTTGCATCGAGATCGAAATTCGGGCGAATCGCGGCGCGATAAAGCAGGAAGGAGATGATGATCGCGTTGATGAGCACCGTGGTCACGACCGGCTTTGATTTCAGGAGTACGCGCGTCATGCACTTCGGCCCGCCATGGTATTCCGTCACCGTGCGCGCCGTGATGCTCCAGAATTGGTTTCCGTAAATCTGCACGTCCCAATCCTTCCATCCCGTATCCGCAGAGTAGCGCCAGCCCTCGCTCTCCAGCAGCGCGAAGACCTCCGTGATCAATTGCTCGCGCCCCATCCCTTTCTCGTTCCAAAAATCAAGACGCGTGATCCCGCCACGGCGGCTGGCCTGGGTGATGCCCTCCTCGCGGGCCGCGATAACGGCGGTCGGCGTGTGCTTGTATTTGAGCCACGTAAAATACCGGGCCCAGCCGCGCGCCCACGGCTGCACCAGCGCCAGGAAGGCGACCAGCAGCCGCGCCCGGATCGTGTCGAATTTCAGCTCGATCCGCGCATGCATCATGTACGAGAGCGCCACCAGGAACGTCCCGCCAAACATCAGGTACGGCACGATCCGCAGCGATGGCACCGGCACGGAGATGACGAAAATAAAGACCGTCAGCACCAGCCACTCGACGCTGGAGAGATACGCCGCGATGTCCGATTGCGGCGTCGGGTAAATCGATTGGAACAGCCCCTGGCCGAAGACGCCGTGATAAATGATCGGCCGGTTGAGCAACCACGTGAATCGCGGCGCGCCGTAGATCTGCCCCTTCCACTTGATCGTGCCGGTTGGCCCGAAGAAGATCAGGTGCTTGAAGCGCAGCATCGATTCCGCCTCCCCATAGCCCTCCTGCTGCTTGCGAAATGCCGTGAGCGTGAACCGCCGGTAATGCCAGACAATCGCCGCCGGGCTAAAGGCGATTACCTGCCCGCTGGTCTGGAGCCGCCAGCAAAAATCGACGTCGTCGCCCGCCTTCCGGTATTCCGTATCGAACCCGCCCACGGTCTCAAACGCCCACCGGTGGAACGCCATGTTGCACCCGGGAATGTGCTCCGCCACTACGTCGGAAAGCAGCACATGGCTCGGCCCGCCAGGCGCGGCCGCGACGGAGGCCTGCACCCAATTGACCGCCGGCGGCGAGATATTCGGCCCGCCCACGCCAGCGTAATCGCCGGAGAGCAGCGTCCCCACCAGGAAGAAGAGCCAGTCCGGATCCGGCATGCAATCGGAGTCCGTATAGGCGAAGATCGCGCCCGTGGCCGCAGCCGCGCCGGCATTGCGCGCGAAGCTGAGTCCCATGTTCCGCTGCACGATCGGGACGAAGTCCGGCAGCTTCCGCCCCGCCGCCGCGGCCTTCGCAATGCGATCCGCCTGGAACTTTTTCACAATCTCCGCCGTGTTATCGTTCGACCCGTCATCGACCAGGATGACCTCGTACTCCGGGTAATTCAGGAGATCAAGCGACTCCAGGCAATCCTTCAGCGTCTTCCCTCCATTATAGGAACAGACGATGATGCTGACGCGCGGGTAATTCTTCAAACCAACCCGCTGCGAGATCGATCCCGTGCCGAGCAGCTTCCTGCGCAGCGTTTCATACGCGAGCTTCGGCGTGCGGTCGCGTGTGACGAGCCCGAACGCCCAGTCCGTCACGTCGAACCCGCCGGTGAACCACTCATCCGTCCATGAGAAAAAGATCGTGCCCGCCGCGCCGCCGCGCACCACGCAATCGAGGTGCCACTCCAGCACCTCCGCCTGCATTGGCTCCCCCTTGCGGATCGTATCGAGCCCGAACTCGCCCATGATCAGCGGCTTGTCATCCGCAAGGTTCTGGAGGCGGGCCAGGTAACGCTCGAAGTCGAGCTGCCGCTCCAGGTAAACATTGAACGAATAGAAATCGACGTTCGACGGCAGCAGGAATTCCGTCGGCGGATAGCTCGCGTAGGAATAGAGCGGCCGCGGATCAGCCTGGCGCGCCACGTTGATCAGGTGCTCGACGAATTGGATCACCCGCCGCGCCCCCAGCCAGCGCACCATTGTGGTCGGGATCTCGTTGCCGACGAAGTAGCCGAAAATCGCATCGTGCCCGCGATTTTTCAGCACCGCCTCCCGGATCGTCTGCACCACCTGCTTCCGGATGGCCGTGTTATTGAGAAACTCCACATGCTCCGCCCATGGGATGGAGATCAGCACCCGCAGCCGGAACTCGCGGCAGAGATCGAGAAACCAGACCGGCGGCACATGGTAGAGCCGCAGCAGATTGATCCCCAGCGCCTTGATCAGCTCAAAATCCCGCCGCGCCTGCTCCGGTGTCCCGACGAAATACCCCTCCGCATCCGGCGCAAACGGTCCGTAGGTGACCCCCTTGAGGAAGAATTTCTCGTCTCCATCGAAAAAGAACTTTGCGCGGACGCGGATGGGGAGGAGCGGCTGGGAGGTGGCGGCTATGGGCGGTTCGTCGAGAATGGCGGACATCTGGTTGCGTGGCGTAAAGCGTCAGAGGGGAGCATTGCAGCGAATGACGAAATTCCCAAACGAGAAATTCGATGAGGAAGCTGACGCAAACTCGATGGACAAGAGGCATGTGATGCATTAGATGTATCACATGAAGACGGCCACTGTTCGCGATTTGCGGTATAATTTCCCTCAAGTGGAGGCATGGCTGTCCGGCGGCGAGGAAGTCGAATTAACCAAGCGCGGCCGCGTGGTCGGGCGAATCGTCCCAAATGCGGCTAAGCCTCTAAAATTCAAGATGCCGGACTTTGCGGCGCGGGCCAGAGCCACCTGCGGCGGTCGAAAAATCAACGTCGCCGCTATTCTGGACCACAATAAAGGCCCATATTGAAAACTTACGCCGATACCAGCTTTCTGGTTTCGCTTTACCTCGATCAGGATCATACGGAAAAGGCGTCGGCATGGCTCAGGCGGTACGCTCAACCGCTTCCTTTTACCCCACTGCATCGCCACGAGGTCCGCAATGCAATCCGGCTGGCCGTGTGGCGGCGAGAAATCGATGGCGCCAAACGACGCGAGCTTTTCCACCAGCTCGAAGAGGACATAAAGGAAGGTATCTTTGTTCATCGGCCTGTGAACTGGATCGATGCGTTTCGAGAGGCGGACCGGATCGGGGAAGTGCAGACTGAGACCACAGGTTTGCGTGCAGCAGATTTGCTGCACGTTGGAATTGCGTCATTACTCGGAGCCTCTGAATTCCTGACATTCGACGAGGTCCAGCGTAAGGCGGCGGCCGGAAGCGGCCTCAAATGCAGTCTGTGACAGCGACGGCCCTTACAGATACGGCGAAACAATCTCTGTGAGCCTCATCATGGCCGAGCGAATCCGCGCCTTCTCGCGGACGCAATTGCACGGCTGGCAGACCCGAGAGCATTTCGCTTGACCGAATATGCCCTAAAGTTTGGAATATTTGCGGCTGATCAACTTCAACCGAAAGGTATTCCCATGAGCGATCCGCAGAATCCCGTCCGCTGGTTCGAGATCTATGTCCAGGACATGAATCGGGCCAAAAACTTTTACGAGAGCCTCCTCGAGGTCACGCTGACTCCGATGGGCGATCCCACCGGCAGCCAGATGATGGAATTAATGGGATTTCCCATGCAGATGAACGGCCCCGGATGCGCCGGCGCGCTCGTCCGGATGCCCGGCAAGGAGTCTGGCGGCGGCGGGACGATTATTTACTTCGGCTGCGACGATTGCGCCGTCACCGGGGCCCGGGCTGCCGGCGCCGGCGGCCAGCTTGAGAGCGGGAAGATGTCCATCGGCCAGTACGGCTGGATCGCCTTTGTAATCGATACGGAAGGCAATCGCATCGGCCTGCACTCGATGGAATAGGCGCGCCTGCCGAAATCCGCTGGACCCGCGGGGGGCAGTGATTGATTTTCCAATGACCGAAGAAGGCGAAAATGCCGGCGAGTTGCTCCACCCGCTCGTCACCACGTTTGGGCGGAAGCTGAAGCTTCTGCAGGCCAACGACCCGCTCAAGCAATGGTGGACGCTGGACGAGATGCGCTTCTGCGCCAAATGCCAGCACCTCTTCCTCGGCCGGAACATCCGCTTCCTGGAAGATCAGGAGCAGGTCATCCACTTCCGCTGCCCGACATTCGATTGCGACGGCGGGTTTGCGGATTGGGAGTACCCGGAGCTGCATCTGTAGCGCAGGCGCCTAGCTCCCATCGCTCGACCAACCCCGGATGGCGATCAGCAACAGATAGAGCTGTACCGGCATCGAGATGGTATCCGGCAGATTGACCGCGATGCCCTTGTTGCGGTGAAGATATCCGCCGGACGTAATGGTCCCGATTTCGGTGTCGTTTTCAAACAGTCCGAATTTGAGCGCCAGCATCCCCTCGGCCTTTAGAGCGTTTTCTATTTAATCTGAGGCGATGAGTGGTATGGTAGGTGAATGCGAACCTACAGTTGTGATCTGCGCGAGCGGATCGTAGCGGCGAGAGAACAGGGGCACAGCA
>Ga0302319_10001494_pt1 | contig 52321 bp, 40 predicted proteins | sample Bog_T0_2_FD_203319 | JGI IMG/M metagenome (GOLD analysis project Ga0302319, IMG submission 203319) | Peat permafrost microbial communities from Stordalen Mire near Abisko, Sweden - Bog_T0_2 | ecosystem: Environmental > Terrestrial > Soil > Wetlands > Peat | place: Sweden: Abisko, Stordalen Mire... | reverse complement strand
CGAACCATCCATTTCAAATCCCCCCGTAGGCATCGCTGTCAAAGCGGCCCTTGCCTTCGCAGTTTTGGCAACGCTGATTCTCGGCATCGCACCCGGCGAAGTACTCCGCGCAGCCGAAGCCGGCGCACACTCGTTGCAGGCCCCACCCGCGCAAACCATCGCGCCACTCGATGACGCTTCGGCCCCACCGTTACGCTGACCCCGAGTCGCGCAAGGTAACTTCAGCCGCTCAAGAATCCAGCAACGATCTATAGAACGCCGCCGTCCGCCCCAGCACCCGCTCATCCACAAAGTGCTCCAGAATCCATGCGCGCGCCGCCAACCCCATCCGCCATCGCAGATCCCCATCCCGCAGCAAACGCAGCACAGCTTCGCCGATCGCTACCGGATAGCCCGGCGGAATCAGCAGCCCCGTAACCTCCGGCAACACCGAGTCTCTTGAGCCGGTCGCAAGGGTAGTCACCACCGGAACACCCGTAGCGGCAGCCTCCAGAACCACGTTCGGAAACCCCTCCCGCCACGTCGGCAACACCATCACGTCCATCGCCCGATAATAAGGTGCAGTATCGCTCACAAAACCGGTCAGGTGAATCTGCGGATGCGCTTTGATTTGCTCCTGCAACTCTGCGCTAAGAGCATCCTCCGCCTCATCAAACCACCCAACAAGCAGCAATCTCACCGTCGGCACGGCTGCCCGAATCATCTCGAACGCCTCAATCAACTCCGGAACGCCCTTGTCCCGCGTCAACCGCCCTACGAAACCCACCACCGGCGAATCGGCTGGAAGTCCCAGACTTGCCCCCAATTCATTTTGTCCCGGTGCGAATCGCTGAACGTCCACCCCATTACTGCTACCCGATCCAAGCAACTTCAGTTTGCCTTCCGGGCAGACACCCAGCGCCGATGCCTCCGCTCGCAAGCTTGCGCTATTGCACAACACCACATCGGCACACGCTGCCGCAATTCGCTCCGACATCAACAAAAGGCGGTGTTTCAGCCCCCTGCTTCTCTCAAGTTTTAGTCCGCGTAGCATATAAACCCGCCGAGGTACCCCCGCAACCCGGGCAGCCAACGTCCCTAACAGCCCCGCTTTCGGCGTACTGAATTCAGTCAAATCAGGCTTGATGCGGCGGAGAATCCGCCAAAGCCGCACCATAGTCACCATATCCGCTATAACTGCAATCCCGCGATGCATTGGAATCGAGATTGCCTCGACACCTTCCACTTCGGCGGTCCGAGTCGATAACGCACCCGGGCTCGAAACCAGCGTGACTTCAAAACCTTCCTCTCGCAGCGATCGCAGGTGCCCAGTAAGCGTCAGGCACGTCTGCGGATGCGTGATCCCGACAACGATTTTGTGCAGCGGATTCCGCACCGGCTGCGCAGGAGCTTCCTGAATTTCTTCAGCAACAAGCATGGTGGAGTCTGAATCCTTGGCTTACTCGAATTCAATGAAGGAAATCAGACGAAATCTACCACCCATCCAATGCAAAACCCTGTGAGCTAAAACACGCTCGAATTGGATACGTTTCTCTTATGCTTTGAACTCGCGGTAAACCCATGACCGATCGTCCCAGGGTCCTATTGCTGATCCCGCATCTTGGAGGCGGTGGCGCGGAACAAGTCACGGCGCTGTTGGCGCAAGGCCTCTCCCGCAAAAAATATGAGTTGCATCTCGCGCTCGTCACCCAGGATACTTCGGGTTTGAAATGCCTGCCTGCCGGGATCACCGGCCATGCGTTGGGCACGCGCCGCGTTCGCTCGGCCGCCTTCCCGTTACTGCGTTTGATTCGCCGCCTTAATCCAGATCTGATCCTCTCCGGCATGGCGCACCTTAATTTCCTGGTACTCCTCCTGCGCCCCTTCTATTCAGCACGCACCCACATCCTTGTGCGCCAGAACGGGACCGTCTCGGCCGCTTTAGCCTCAACATCTCACCGACGCTTCACCCGGTTTCTCTATCGCGTCCTCTATCGCCGTGCAAATTGCGTGATCTGCCAGACCTCCGCAATGGCCCAGGACATGAGAGACGAAATCGGAGTCCCGGAGAAGCAATTGGCTGTCCTGGCGAATCCGTTGGACGTTGAACATTTGCGCGCGACATCGGACCGCTCCTCCAGAGTCGACCAACAACCTATCTCTCGCGGCCCTTGCTTGCTCGCCGTGGGAAGGCTCGCACACGAGAAAGGCTTTGACCTGCTCCTGCATGCCTTCGCTACGGTGCGCGAAACGCTCCCGGAAGCGCAGCTTCTCATCGCCGGAAGCGGTCCGGATCAACTCGCATTGAAGGCTCTCTGTCGCGAATTAGGCCTTGAGTCGGCGGTCTCTTTTCTGGGCCACGTTGACCGCCCCTGCACCTGGTTTCCAGAAGCGACGCTGTTCGTGCTCTCCTCCCGGCAAGATGCCATGCCGAACGCTCTCCTCGAAGCCGCCGCCTGCGGCTTGCCCATTGTGGCAACCCCCGCCTCACAAGGCCTTGTCGAACTGTTGCGGCACCAGCCCGGCGTCTGGCTCGCAGAGGAAGTCACTGCCCCGGCGCTCTCCGTTGCCCTGCTTCACGCTCTACATCAACTTTCCCCCGCCCAAAGATTTCCCCACCCGTTCCTCGAGCCATTCAAGTTCCAACGCGCCATCGACGCCTATGAAACCCTGATCGACACCACCCTCCGCGAGCGCCCTCTGTGAACCACATTGCCTTCATCATTCCCGGCGTCGACCGAATCGGCGGTGCGGAACGCCAGGCCATCCTCCGCGCCAAAGGGCTTCAAAAACGCGGCTGGCGTGTCAGTTTCATCGCACTCTCCGGCACTGGAGGCAATACCGCCGCGGAGCTTACAGCCGCCGGCATCACGTTTCTCACCCTGCAAATGCGCAAAGGCCTTGCCGATCCGCGAGGCTGGATTCGCTTCAACCGTTGGGTCAGGCAGGAATCGCCCGATATAGTCCACGCGCTCCTGCCCCACGCCGCCTGGTTCGCGCGCTGGTCGAGACTGGCCGCAAACGTCCGTGTGGTCGTTGACACCCTCCACAGCACCCACACCGGCACCGTTGGACGGCGAATCGGCTACCGCTTGAGCCGTTGGCTTCCGGACGAGGTAACCGCAGTCAGCCAGGCTGTTGCGGATGCGCATCTCGCCCGCAAAATGGCCCGGCGAATCACGGTGATGCCCAACGGCGTCGATACAGAAACGTGGCGGCCCGATGCAGCCGTCCGCGCCTCCCTTCGCAGCGACCTCGCGCTTCACCAGGAATTCCTCTGGTTCGCAGCAGGTCGTCTCGATCCCGTCAAAGACTATCCCACCCTCCTTTTCGCCTTAGCCCAACTTCCGCACACGGCCAGGCTGGTAATTGCCGGCAGCGGCCCATGCGAGCGCGAACTCCGCCAATTATCCGCAAATCTCGGACTGGAATCCCGAGTCCGTTTTCTTGGCTTTGAACAGAATGTATTGCGCTGGATGCAGGCCGCCGACGGATTCGTACTCTCGTCACGATGGGAAGGTCTGCCCATGGTTTTGCTTGAGGCTGCGGCATGCGGTTTGCCCGTAGTCGCAACCGATGTTCCAGGCACGCGTGAGGTCGTCGTTCAAGGCTACACCGGCTGGCTTGCAACCGCGGGCGAACCGGCACTCCTTGCTGAATCCATGCTCCGACTGATGCATACTCCGGTTGGGTTGCGACAATCCATGGGCCAGCAGGCACGACAACACGTCCTTGATCATTTCAGCCTTGAAACTGCGCTGGACCGTTGGGAAGCATTCTATCGGCAGCTTCTGCTGTCCCATCCAAAACCAAATCGTCCTGGCAACACAAGTTAGGAGTTCCGCTACCACTCACTTTCGCAATTGCCGCAACAAATTCTTCTTAAGTTTTGAAATCCGCACCCGTCCAAACAAATACTCACCGTATAACCGCTCCATCCTATCCAGTTCCTTCGGCTGAAAATCATGCAACACCTCATCCACAGAGGAGAACCGCGCGGCATGCCGAGAGATAAACGAAAACATCTGCTCCACCAGCCGGTCGGTCGCGGTTTGACTGTGGATACAAATCGTCCACAACCCGATCCGTTTCTCCACGGGTGCCCAAAGTTGTTGCGGTATCCACGTCAGCCCGCCCCGCCTGAAGGCAACGCGAGCAAAACCGTCAGAGACAGCGCAGACGCCCTCCTTCCTCAAGGCACGCAGAGTCGCATTGTCAAACCCGTGCCGCGGAGCAACCCATATCTGCGGGTCCAAACCATGACCGCGGAGAATTGCAAGCCCTGATCGAATCCATTTCTGCTGAGTCTCTTCGGGAACGCCGGCAAACTCCGATGTCTCGTGCAGCGGCACAAGGCTCTGCCCGGAACTGCTGCATAGATGGCGATAACCATGCAGCCCGATCGTCGCTCCCGCCGCCTGCATTGCTCGCATCCGAGACCAGAACTCCGGATCACTCGGCCACACATCCAATTCCGGGTCACGATTTTCCGGAACAACGGCGAGAATAGGCCGAATTCCAAATTCCTCAATCACGGGAAGAAATCGCTGAAACCGACCCCACGCCATCGTAGGGCAAAAATCGTCGAAACGGAGTACGTACCGAGCCCGCGTCGCAATCATTCAGCCACCGCTCGTGGCAAAAGCCGCGCCGTCCAGTACCCAAGAAAGCAGAACGAGCTTATCGCCCACAGCGATGTAGCCAACGCGATTCCAGCTATACCCAACCAGCGCATCAGCACCAGGTTCAGCACGACATCCAGCCCCAGGTTGATCATGCCGCAATAGAGAATCATGTCAGTACGCCGCATCGCTACCAGAAAGCGATAGAACACCCGCCCGCAGACAAAAAACGGAATCTGGATGGCATACATGGCCAGCACAGGTGCCACCACGCCCGTATCATGGGCTCCAAATATTCCATGCTGGAGCGTCACGCGAACCAGCATATGCGAGCCGCCAATCAGCACAAGAGCCAGAGGTATCGAAACCAATGCGGTAATTCCAACCCACACGCGCAGCGAGCGCCTGCATCCCGCCCAGTCTTCCACCGCAACCATCCGTGAAAAGTAAGGCGTCACCGCAGTCGAAATAGCACCAGCCTGCAGCGTCAGCACCACGCTCACAAATCGATTCGCATAAGCCAGCGCGGACACGCTCCCGGCCGGCAGCATTGCAGCCATCAGTTGGTCCACGAGCAGCCCACTCGACGCCACCACGCTGCTCAGCAGTACAGGTCCATACTGATGCGCCACCTCACGCATCGCCTCGGTCATTCCATACCACCGCAGCCGGAACTTGTATCCGTGCGCGTTCATCATCCCCGCCACCAAGAGCGCGTGAATCAGCGCACCCGCCACACTGGCGTAGACGACTGCCCAAATCCCCAGCCTTCCTCCCAACAGCAATGTTCCAGCCAGGATGGTTGCGGGAATCAAAACCGGCGCCAGTCCAGGCAGCGCGAACCGGTCAAACGTATTCAGCACGGCAGTACAGTTTGTGGCCACTCCTGTAATCAGAACCAGCGGCAACAACGCGTAAAACAGATGCACGGAGAGATCCAGCTTCGCCGCGGGAAAATGCGAAGCGATCAGCGGAAAAACACCACGCGCCCCCAATGCCATTGCGAGTGAAGTCGCAGCCAGCAGCACACAAACCCACAGCATCGAGCTCGACAACAATTCCTGCGCCTGCTTTTCCCCCAGCCGTTCTCTTACCCGGATCAGCGTAGGAACCAACGCCTGGTTCATGCTCTCCGAAATCAGGTTCACAAGCAGCCCCGGAATGAGCATGGCGATCAAAAATGCGTCCATCGCGTCTGACCGGCCATAGACGCCGGCTACCGCAACCTCCTTGAGCATCGCCACAATCTTTACCAGCACGCCCGCTGCAGCCACTGACATCGCGGCACGAAAGATCCGTCGATTGACGCTCATGCCCTGTGCCAGCGGCTCGATCTGGGCAACGGTAGCCATCAAGTGTCATCCACCAGCAGGTTGCAATCCGTGTTGAGCCATCGCCGCTTCCGGCCCCGAAGCCCCATCGGGGAAACATGCAGCAAGTTCCTGCTTATCTTCCCCGCCGAGCCGCCCTGCCACCGCGATCATTCCGAGCAGCAGCCATGTTGTCCGGTTCTCTTCCACCGTGGCCACCAGCGATGTCACCACCCAGACCACCAGTGCCGTCATCAGCGCCACCCTCAGCGTTCCACGCGTCTGCATCGCCGCCCGCGCAACAGCAAACACAATGCACACCGCCAGCAGCAAAGCGCACAGCCCCCCGTTTACCAGGATTGAAAGTGCCGTGTTGTGCGCCGTATCCACCGGATTCAATCCCGCCGCGGCCACAAACGAACCTGCGCCGGTTCCCATGAGTGGCGCATGAACAAAAGCATCCCAGCCCGCGCTCCAGATGTTGAGCCGCTGGTTCAAGTCTCCCCCGTGAAGCTGCTCCGGAATCGTCGCCAATCGCTCAAACACTTCCCGCGAAACGCCGAACCACACCAGTGCTCCAATTGCCGGCAACGCGAACGCGCTGGCAAGCACCATCCTGCCGTGACCCCGCACCAGCAGAATGCCGCAACCAACCAGCGCGACCATGGCTGCAAGAAACCCTCCTCGAGAAGCCGTCAGCAACACAGCAATCAGCCCCAGAGGAAAATATCCCAGCGCCAGCAAGCGTCCAGCCCACTTCCGCTCGCTGCTCAGCAGCAGCGCCGCCAGCGGAAATCCGAGATCCAGAAACCGTGCCACATCGTTCGGATCCTGCCCCACCGCGACATACCGCATCTGACCAGAAGCAACGCCCGCCATCGATGCCGCTTCGGCAACAGTCAAAACCGCCAGCACCCACGATCCCGCAACATACGCCCGCATCAGCGCGCGTAAATCGGTGGGCCTCTTCACAAACTCCCACACCAGCCAGACCACCATCATCACCTGAAAGTCGCCGCGCATCTTTTCGAGCGTCGCATCGGCATCGATCGTCCAGAAGTACGAGCAGCAGAACCACAAATAAAGCGCCAACACCAGCCATTGCACCAGTCCCGGCGTCCGCACCTGCCCCGCCTGCAGAACAGCAGGAACCGCCACCAGCAGTATCAGCAGCCCTGTGACGCGGGCGATATTGCCCAGCGGTTCGCCCAGGTCCAGGGAATACTCCCACGGAACCGCGAACGCGAACACCAGCAACAGAACCCACGTAGCGCGACGCATGAACTAGCCTTTCTATTCTTGTGAAATGGCCGCCGCCCGCCTCAGTTCCAAGCCCTCAGTACCGCTGCGAATAAACCATCCCCGAATAAATGCTCACGCCAACAGCCGACTGAATCGCCGATTCCAAAGTTCGATTGATCAGGTTCTTTGCCATTGAATCCGGTACAAACAAAATGTCGCGATCGCGAATCGCCTGGTCGGGATCAAGTCCTCGGAGCATCCGCTTCAGGTTCAAAGCAATCAGCGTCCTCCCGCCCCTCTGCTCCCTGATCAACACCGCCCTGCTGCTCGCCGCGTTCTGCGTCGATCCCCATGCCAGGCTCAGCGCCTGCAACACAGTCAGTCCGTGCGCCGGGTCTACCGGGAACCCGCCCGGCCGAATCACGTCCCCGACCACATACACAAGCCCAGCGCGGCTCACCTCAACCGTGTCCCCAGGGCTCAACTCCGGATTGTGGTCCTGTCCCGCATCCGAACCCTCCGGGTCCAGCACAACGACATGCGGCGTGTTCGGATCGCTGCGATGAACAATGTTCACCACGCGTCCCGCCCCCTGTGCTACTCCCGAAGCCTGCGCAATCACATCCAGCAGACGATGGTGCGGCATGTACGCGTAGACGCCAGGCCGTGCAACTTCACCCAGCACACTTACATCCTGCCCCGCCTGCGCCGTCACTACAACCGATACCAGCGGATGCAGCAACATGCCCTTTCGCACCAGCGCCGCCTCCACCGCGCGCGCCGCGTTCTCCTCGTCCAACCCGCCAACTGACACTTCATTCACCATCGGCAGCATCACCATGCCCGCAGCGGACACCCGCACAACGGAACGAAACTCCGGTGTACGATATTCCGCAATCTCCAGAATGTCGCCCGGGCCAATCGTCGCCGGCATCGGTGATCCCGCCTGTGGGCCTCCATCCCGCACTCCCCCCGGCGATCCAACCCCGGAGCTATTCCACACAGCCGGAGCATCTTTCGCATTCGGCGTCTCCCGTGTCTCCACCGTCTGCGGAATCCTTGCCACTCCCGATGGCAGCCCGGATGTGCTCGGCGTGGGCGCCTGCCCTCGCGCTGCAAGACCCGCCAGCGCAGATATCAAGATCATCACGGCAACTCGCATCGCCGGCTTTTTAAGCGACTCCACCAACAGCGTGCCTCCAACCGCCAGCCACAAGCCGGCAAACAACGTAATAGCCATATACACCGGCAAGTCGGGACTCACCGGCTCAACCGGTTGTCGCGCATAATCCACCACCGAGATACTCGATCCGCGTGTTCCCGCCGAAAGCCCAGCTTCCATCGCCTTATCCTTCACCTGCATATATAACTCGTGGCTTCGGTTCGCTTCCTCCCGCATCACTGCGTACTGCATCGCAGCCTGGTTCAGCTTCATTCCTTCCACGGTATGGTCTTCCAGGCTCTTGCGAATCAGCTGTTCGTGATCGGTCGCCGTCTGCAACACACTGCGAAAGCGCTCCACAAGCTTGGCGTCTTCTGCCTGTTTCTGCCGGTCCAGATCCTGCAGCTCTTCCCGGATTTCCACCACGCGCGGAAAGTTCGGCCCATGTTCCGTGCTCAGTTGCGCCTGCTCCTGCTCCAATGCGCTGCGCCGCGCATGTATCTGTTCCAGCATCGTAGTGGCAAAACTGCTTTCTCCCTGCAATCGAGGATTGTTCGCAATCACCAACTCCGGATCACCTTGCGAGGCGGAGCGGTATTCCGCCTCGCGCAGAATCCGATCCGTCGTAGCCTCCACCAACTGCCGCCCCAATTCATCAATCTCCAGCAGCGCAGCCGTGTGCTGATTTTCTGTCGGCTGTCCGTTAGCCAGTGTCCCCGGCGTGCTGATGATTCCGTGCGCCTCCTGGAAAACCGACAGCCGTTCTTCATCCTTGTCCACCTGGGTCTTCAGCCCCTTCAGCTCACCGCCCAGCCACTCCGATGCCTGCCCCGTCGCTATAACCCGCGATTCGGTCTCCTGCTCCTCATAGGCCTTGATCAGCGCATTCACCACCTGCGCCGACAACGCCGCATCCCTCGTGCGAAATCGAATCCTAACCAGCATCGTGCGCGGCATCGACTCCACATGGAGCTTCCTTTGGAATTGCTCCAGCAGCCACGCCTGCGCTTCCGCCTGACTCGGGGGGCCTTTTCTTCCATCGGTATCAAACTTTGGAAAGAAGCTCGCGAAGCTGCCCTGAAACCCAGCAGCCTGGTAAAGCTTCAGCTCTGTAATCACTCGCCATGCCAGTTGATCGCTGCGAAATACATTTGCCAGCGTCTCCTGCTGCAGAGGCCCGGAGAGAATGGAAGCGGACACACTCTGCTCTACTGCGTCAAGATTCAGCGACGAAACCGGCGACGTGCGCAACGCCACTTTGGCAGTCGCCTCATACTCCTTGGGAGCAAGCAGGCAATAGAGCAGGCACACCACCAGCAGTCCCAACACCGGCAAAACCACCATCCATCGACGGCGAACCAGGATCTCCCACAATCCGCGCAGCGACGTCGAGGAACCTTCACGGCTCCCTCCTCCATTGAGCCGCGCTTCTGGCTCCTTCGACACTTCGGTCTGGCGATCGGAGATGTCCGGCAAGGGTTGGAAAACCTCTCTCCACGAGCCCTACCGCACGGCTATCTTTGCCGTTCAATACGAATAGCTGCCGCAGAGGATTTCCCCGGCAGTGTGCCAGATTCAGACGGGAACGTTAGTGAGGCGCGTCACACCAGAAATGCAACGGAGAATCGCAGTTCTTTTCCCTGCAATTATTCGCCCGTTCGGTACCAATCCACCGTCCGCCGCAGGCCCTCACGGAAATCAACAACCGGCTTGTATCCAAGCAGTTCCCCTGCCAGCCGGATGTCGGCAAGCGAATCCCGAATATCTCCGGTTCGCCCGCTTGCATAGGCCGGCTCGCCCTCATATCCCGTCAACTCACGCAGAATCCTGAACGTTTCGTTCAGCGTGATCCGCGACCCCGTCGCCGTATTCATCGTTTGCCCGGACACCTGGCCGGCCGGCGCAACGGCAGCAAGAAGATTGGCATGAACAACGTTGTCGATATAGGTAAAGTCCCGGCTCTGTTCTCCATCGCCATAGATCGTTGGCTGTTCACCCGCCAGCATCCTACGGCAAAAAACCGCCAGCACACCCGAGTAATGCGATGTCGGATCCTGGTGCGGCCCAAACACATTGAAGTACCGCAGAACCACCGTCTCCATTCCATACACCCGCGCAAACACGCGCATATAGTGCTCGCCTGCCAACTTGGCCACAGCGTAAGGCGAAATCGGATTCGGCGTCATCCCTTCATGTTTCGGCAACGTCGGCGTATCCCCGTAAGCTGACGAGGACCCCGCATAAATCACCCGCCGCACTCCAGCCCCGCGCGCCGCCACCAGCAGATTCAGCGTCGCGTCCACGCAATTCAAATTCGTGGCCACAGGGTCCGCAACCGAGCGCGGAACCGAAGCCAGCGCCGCTTCGTGGAAAACAATCTGAACTCCCTCGCAAGCCGCGGCGCACGCACTCGGATCAGCCAGATCGCCTTCAATAAACTCCATCCCCTCCAGCCCAATCAGGTTCTCCCTGCGGCCGGTGATGAAGCTATCAATTCCACGCACTGTTTCCCCGCGCCCCAGCAATGCCGCCGCAATCGACCGCCCAATAAACCCCGCCACTCCCGTAATAAGATACTTCGCCAAAACTCCTTCTTCCCGGTCCTCAAGTATCAACCCGACAATAACAATCCCAACATTGCAGGATACTAGGACCCGTGTGCTTTGCCGCCCAATCGGGCAATTTTGGACAGGGCAATCGCATGAATCGCTTTTGTTGACCAGACTGATTCCAATTTCAAGCGCGCCGGAGGCGCAACGGTCGTTAGCTCCGCGCTTCAGCGTGGGGAGGGCGGCCAACAACAGCTCGTCAGCCCCGTCGGGGCGGTGCAAACGGCGAAATAGCCATCAGAATCCCGTTCATGCGATTGCCCTGAGTGCCCCAGACTCAGTCACTGTTGTAGTATCGGAAACCATGTCAGACTCCAGCACTTCACACAGCATCGATCGCGACCAGGCCATCCTCCTCGTCAGTCGAGTATTTGCTGCCTTCCTCCTCTTTTGGGTCGTTGAGGACATCACGGAACTGCCCCACGAACTGTTCAACGTCGTGCACTACTTTCGCTTAGCCGGCGGAGCGGATTCAAGCCCCTTTCAGACTGTGCGCTCCTCGTATCTTCTCGGCGATTACATGATGTATCTCCTCGCGAACATACTTCGCATCGCGCTGTGGCTTCTCGCTGCCGGATGGTTCTACCGCTGCGGCCCGCGCATCCGGAACTTCTTTGCCGCAGCACCCACCATGACCCTGGCAATGCACTTTCAGGACCCACCCGCCAAATCAGATCAAGACACTTCCCCTCCGGGTCTACAATCAAGGAAATGACCACCGCCGCCCCCGACCGCACCTCTAGCCTCAAGCTCAAAATGGAGACCCGCGAAGCCCGCATCGGCATCGTCGGAATGGGCTATGTCGGCCTCCCGCTCGCCCTTCTCTTCAGCGGCGAAAATTTCCGCGTCACCGGCTTCGATATTGCTGAGGACAAGGTAAACATCCTCAACTCCGGCGGCTCTTACATCGTTCGCATCCTCCCCGGCGCCATTCAATCCGCGCAGCAGGCCGGCTTCCACGCCACATCCGACTACTCCCACATCGCTGAAATGGACGCGGTCATCATCTGCGTCCCCACCCCGCTCAACGACCATCACGAGCCCGACCTAAGCTACGTCATCGGCACCGTCAAGTCCATCGCTCCCTATATTCACGACGGCCAGTTAATCATCCTCGAGAGCACCACCTACCCCGGCACTACGCAGGAGATCGTTTCCCCGCTCCTCGAAGCCGGAAATCTAAGCGGCCTCAAGGTCGCCTGTGGAACAAACGGCGCACACCTATCCGTGCATGTAGCTTTTTCTCCGGAGCGCGAAGACCCCGGCAACGACACCGTCGATCGCCGCGACATTCCCAAAGTCATCGGAGGCTGCGATCCCACAGCCTCTGAGCTGGCGTCGGCCCTCTACGGAGCCATCTTCCGTCGAGTCGTCGTTGTTAGCAGCCCGGCGGTTGCGGAGATGACCAAGCTGCTTGAAAACATCTATCGCTGCGTCAACATTGCCCTCGTCAACGAGCTCAAGCAACTCTGCATGCGCATGGGCATTGACATTCACGAAGTCATCGACGCAGCCAAAACCAAGCCCTTCGGCTTCCAGGCCTTCTACCCCGGCCCCGGCCTCGGCGGCCACTGCATCCCCATCGACCCTTTCTATCTCTCCTGGAAAGCCCGCGAATTCGACTTTCGCACCCGCTTCATCGAGTTGGCCGGCGAAATCAACACCGCCATGCCCTACTTCGTCGTCAGCCAAATCGCCACCGGACTCAACAACCACCGCAAGTCCGTCAATGGATCGAAGATCCTCATCCTCGGTCTCGCCTACAAGCGCGACATCGACGACCTCCGCGAGTCACCGTCGCTCACCATCATCGAGCTGCTCCGCGAACAAGGCGCCATCGTTGCCTACAACGACCCCTACTTCCCCACCGTAGGCCATGGCCGTCATTACGACCTGAACATGACCAACACCCCGCTCGACAACCTCGCCCAATACGACGCTGTAGTCATCGTCACAGACCACTCCACCTACGACTACAAATCCATCGTCGAGCAGTCCCAATTAGTCGTAGACACCCGCAACGCCACCAAAGGCATAGAAAGCCCCAAAATCGTTCGCTGTTAAGAGAGGTTTCATCCAGGTATTTAGGACGGAACGAGCTTTCGCGTCTTGCAGTCGAACCGCCGACGCTTGCCAACAATCGTTGATGACAGGATAATGACACCATGAGCGCAGGAGCGGTCCAATCCGTCTATGTCAGCCTTTACAACCGCGCCTTCGCGGACTATCGCGCGCACGCTCTTTGGCACATGCGCCAGTTCGATGAGCCCACGGAAGATGATGCCTTGGCAGTGGCTCGGGCTCTTCGCACTGAAGGCGATCTAGCAGCACGCCGCCTGGCCGAGCAGATCGAGCAAGCCTGTCATGCCGCTCACTAATCTGCAAACCAAAGTCCTTCGGCTGCTCGCGTCCCATCGCAATCCGGAGAGCTTTGTTGCGGGCTCGACCCCTCTGAACCGGAACACTCTTCGTTACTCTGGCGACATTGACATCTTCCATGATCGCGAAGAGAGCGCGGAGGAACTCGCCGAGAGCGACGCAAAGATTTTGGAGGAGGCTGGCTACCGCGTTACCTGGCTTCGCCGGCTTCCCGGAATCCACAGCGCACAAATTGGAATTGGAAACGAGGCAACTCGCCTCGAATGGGTCGCTGACAGCGACTACCGCTTTTTTCCCGCCGTTCGGGATGAAGTCTTCGGATTCGTCTTGCACCCGGTGGACCTGGCCATGAACAAGGCCATGGCCGCTGCTGGACGCCGCGAAGTGCGCGACATCGTCGACCTCGTAACCACTCATGAAACCCTGCTTCCGCTCGGCGCCATCGTGTGGGCCGCAGTCGATAAATCACCAGGCTTTACGCCTGAAGGCCTCATCGCCGAAATTCGTCGCAATGCGCGACATTCGGCTTCCGACTGGAAGGCGCTCATATCGGCGGAGCCCATCGATCCAACCAGCGTTCTCGCCCGTCTGCGTGTGGCGCTCGACGAGGCCGAAGCCTTCGCCGCCCGCATGCCCACCGACAAAGCCGGCCTCCTCTTCCTCGAAAATGGCCGTGTCGTCCAGCCGGACCCAGACCACCTGGATCGCTACGAGACTCACGCGGGACAACGGCGCGGCCACTGGCCGGCCAGCGCCGAAATCGGCTCCGCCATGCTGGAAAAATACAACCAGAAGCCAAGCCAGTAACTTAGATCCGAGTGCCCATGTCCCTCTCCCTCGCCTCTGAGGACCTGGGATTGAGGATGCGCCAACGGCCTGCTCCGGAGCCACCGAAAGGCCCGATTCTCAAGCGCAACCGCACAGTAAACAAAATCAAAATAAACAACACACAATCAACAACTTACGCGGATAACCCATGCCAAATCAGCGCATTGTTCAAAAAAACAGCTAACTCTCTACAACCCTTTCCCTCGTTTAATCAAACTCTCTACAACCCAAACATCTCAAAAAGGCAGCCCGCAAGGTACATGTCTCCACGAGTCGCAACCACAGGTTCACCCCATTCGCATGTTTTGTGACCACTTGAGCGACCATTTCAACTATGCAGCGCAACCCATTAAGCAGCCATTTGCACCTCAAAAACTGACCACTAACCACTGATCGCTAACCACGGCTTTTTCACTCCGCCGCACCCTTCTCCAGCCCGGCAATATCCATCTTCATCATCTGCATCATCGCCCGCATCCCGCCCGGCGTACTCACATACTCAACGATCTTGCGCGGCACAATCTGCCAGCACAGTCCGAACTTATCCTTCATCCACCCACACCCCAGTTCCTTGCCGCCATCTCCCAGCACCGCCCAGTAACCATCGATCTCCTCCTGCGTATCGCACACCACTGAGAACGAGAACGCCTCCGTCAATTGATGCGCCGGCCCTCCGTTGATGAACGTAACCTGCTGCCCGTCCAGCTCCAGCTCAATCGTCAGCAACGACCCAACCGGCCCCGGTCCAGCCTCTGTCATCCGCAGTTCCCCAAGTTTCTTGCTGTTCGGAAACACAGATAGATAAAAGTTCGCAGCATCTTCAGCATTCGTGTTAAACCACAAAAATGGCGTGATCTTGTTCATAATTAGCGCAGACCTCCTGCTCCTTGTCTCGCTTGGATGCTAATGGTCTTTCAGCCAATTTTTGTGAGCCGGAAAAATTGCTGTCCAGGCTTCCCGCAGGATATCCTCAACACCTGAACTGCCGGGTGCCCCTGGTCCCTCGCACTCGGGGACCAGGGAATTATGGCTAATACATTCAGCGGAGATTCCCATGCCCATCGAAACGCGCGGCCTCTGTCCCCTCATGCAAGTCTTCGACATGCCCACCTCCGTCCGCTTCTACCGCGACATCCTCGGCTTCGAGATCGCCGAACACGCACCCCTCCGCGCGCCCGACGAATTCGGCTGGTGTCTGCTCCGCCGCCCCGAGGGCACAGAACTGATGCTCAACACCGCCTACGACTACGGCGAACGTCCCGAGTCTCCCGACCCCGCCCGCACCGCAACCCATGGCGACACCTGCATCTACTTCGGCTGCCCCGACGTCGACGCCGCCTACCAGCACCTCCTCGACAAAGGCATCACCGTGAACCCTCCCAAAGTTGCCTACTACGGCATGAAGCAGCTTTACGTCACCGACCCCGACGGCTTCGGCCTCTGCTTCCAGTGGAAAGCCTGAGCTTTTTATGAACACATGGCGCGAGCTGCCGCAAATTCATTCGCAAGCTCTGTGTCCGCGCATCCTTCTTCCGCGACTTTAAGCTTCTGTATTACTGCAGGCGACTTCACCCACTCCTGTAATTGAGAATATTGGTTATCCCGTCCATCCCAGAACGCATTACGCCCATTCTTGGCTGTGCGAGCAACCGCACTGGTCAGAAGCAGCCAGGACAATGCCAATGATGCCGATTGCCGCTCATCCCCGATCCACTCATGCAGGTAAGAGCTAAGATCGTCTTCGCATTGGCCTATCGAGCAAATCCACGATTCAAGGTCTGAATAGCTCTCTTCGGTTGGAGGATCGCCCAGCACCTCGTGCCACACGGAATGTAAAAACCTCTCAACCGCGGCCTGCTCGTCATCCGGCCAAGTGCGCCAATTCCCATAGCGAAATTTACTGAACAAGATCTCCAGGTCGATGAGTTGAAGGGAAGGCTCGGGTAAGGTCGCAACAAGTTCAAATATCCTTGGGAGAAAATGCTTGAAGACAGCTTCATCACCCCAGACCAATAGCGCGTCCACCGCATAGTCGCGAAGATGATCTAAATCGAGATCACGCAGTGGCTGGTCGTGAAGTTTCGATTCGTCATCAAGGGAATGACAATGAAGGCACGGGTCCGTATATTTCGGGAGCGGATAAATCGAAAACGCTCTATACAGCCCTTCAATGGCTTCCTCGAGCGCCTCTGAGCGGTTCATAGATGGAATTATCTCTCACACTGACGGGTCAAACGGACAGGCGATATCCCGGCAGCGTCCCGGCGCGACAACCTTACCGCACAATCCTGTATCGTAACCCTGTTATCCTGCTCTTTTCTTTATGCTTCTTTCTCTCCCTACCCTCGCCGAACCCCAACACTTCTCCCTCATTGAGAAGTTGCTCTTCGCCGCCCTCGTCATCGCCTCCGCCGCAGCCTTCTGGCGCCGCTTCGGCCCCATCCTCAAAAAAATCCTCGAGTCGAAAAAAGACCCCAGCTTCCACCTAGCCCCCATCGGCAAACGCGTTTGGGACTTCGTTTCTGAAGTCCTCTTCCAATCCAAGGTCATCCGCGAGCGCCCGCTCCCCGGCATCGCCCACGCCTTTGTCTTCTGGGCGTTCCTCGCCTTCGCCCTCGTCACGCTCAACCACTGCGCCGTCGCCTTCGGCCTCGGCTTCCTCGCCCCCGACGGCCTCCTCGGCCGCTTCTACTTCTACATCGCCGCCCTCTTCGCCATAGCCTGCGCCGCCGGCATCCTCAGCCTCTTCATCCGCCGCTTCCTCATCCGCCCCAAGTGGCTCGGCGAAAAGCTCTCCTGGGAATCCGGCGTCATCGCCGGCCTGATCTTCCTGCTAATGGCCACCTACCTGGCCTCATTCTCCGTCACAGAATCCAGCCCCACCGCCCGCATGCTCTGGTGGATCCACACCCTCACACTCCTCGTCTTTCTGCCGCTCATCCCCCACACCAAGCACCTGCATCTCATCCTCAGCCCGGCCACCATCTTTCTCTCTCGTGGCAGCTTCGCCCAAATCCCTCCGCTCGCCGGCGACGAGGACTTCGGCCTGGTCGCCGGTGCTGACCTCACCCAGCTCGTCTCCCTCCAGGTCTACTCCTGCGTCGAGTGTGGCCGCTGCACAGAGCATTGCCCCGCCGCCAACACCGGCAAGCTCCTCAACCCCAAAGAAATCATCCTCGGTGTCCGCGCATACCTCAACGACCTCGGCCCCGCCTCGGATCAACCATTACTTGGCCAGACCACGATGGGCAACTACAACTCACAGGAAGCCGTCTTCCAATGCACCACCTGCGGCGCATGCGAGTTCCAATGCCCCGTCGGCATCGAGCACGTCCCCATCATCACCGGCCTCCGCCGCGGCGCAGTCAACATCGGCGCATGGGAAGACAGCCACGGAAGCAAGCTCTTCCTCGCCCTTGAGCGCGGCTCGAACGCCCTCGGCATGCCCTCATCCGACCGCGACAAATTCATTGAGAAACAAGCCTTCCCCATCTTCGACGGAACCCAGGAGTACTGCCTCTGGCTAGGCTGCATGGGCGGATACGACCCCAAAGGCCGCGAAATCATATCCGACTTCTCTCGCGTCATGAACTACCTCGGCACCAGCTACGGCGTTCTGCGCAAAGAGAAGTGCACCGGCGACCCCGTCCGCCGTCTCGGCAACGACCTCCTCTACCAGCAACTCACCGAAGACAACCTCAAGGCCCTCGCCGAAAACAAGGTCAAGAAGATCGTCTCCATCTGTCCTCACTGCGTCCGCACCATCCAGGAAGACTGGAAGGAATACGGCACACCCCCTGAAATCGAGCATCACAGCGAGTTCCTCGCCCGCTTCGCAAACAAACTCCCCAATGGTCAAGCTTTGAAAGGGCACGACTTCAGTCGTGCCAATCAAACCGCCAACACAACAGGGGCTTTAGCCCCTGAGGGACCTGAACGAATCGTCTACCACGACCCCTGCTACCTCGGTCGCTACCGCAACGTCTACGACGAGCCGCGCGCCATCGTTTCCCAGGCCGGCACGCTCGTCGAGGCCCCGCGCAATCGCGAACGCAGCTTCTGCTGCGGAGCCGGCGGGGGCCTCGCCTTCATTGGCGAAGAGAAGGGCGAACGCGTCAGCCACAATCGTGTCAACGAACTTGTTGCTACGGGGGCGCAGACCATCGGCACTGCCTGCCCCTTCTGCAACACCATGTTCCGCGATGCCCTCGCCTCCACTGGCGCACCCGCCCCGCAGTTACTAGACATCGCTCAACTCGTCGCACGCAGCTTGCCTGACCCAGAACAAGCCACAGCCGATTTGCCCACAGATTCTACCGGCCCGCGCCTCCAGAGACCCCAGGGGGCGCGTTGCTCCTATAGCGGCAGCATCTCAATCTCTACCCTCTCGCCAGACACGCTGGAAACCATCCAGCAAGCCGCGGACGTCCGCGCCCTGACCCTCGACATCGGCAACAACTACATCCAGCTCGAATTCGAAGGCCGCGACTCCAACCAGTTCGTCGTTGACTTCCTCAGAATCCTGGCGAAAGCCGTAGGAACAGCCTCAGGCGAATTCCGCTGCGAGATTACCGCGGACAAGCAGGACCCTCTCTACGAGTTCTTCACCATCCGCGATTCAAAACTCTACCGCCAGCGCGGCCTCATCATCCGCGAAAGCGAAGAAGACATCACCGACAGCACTCGGCTCAGTCAGCAATCAGAAAAACAATGAGAGCACTTGGCGAAAATCCGATCTTACGTTTTGAAAGTCCGGTTTTGAAAGGGCACGAGTTTACTCGTGCCGATCGAGCTCAGAAATCAACGCGGCTTTAGCCGCCGAGGGAAGGGTTACACTAGCTGCTGAGCAGCAAGCATTTTTCGCAACAACGAAACCGGACGCTCCGACACCAACGAAAGGAACGAGCCAATGGGAAACGACGAATCGCTGTAAGTTCGACCGGCCTCAGTTCAAGACAAGACAGATTCGAGCACGGTCAATGCGGTCGTTACCGCGTTCTTCTTGGTGCCAATCGAATACGACTTTATTCTCAAGCTAATTGATCTGATTCGTGGCCACGCGCCGCTATGGCATTTCTCTCTCGCGGCGGCCGTCTTCCAACTATGCCTCGTGATGGCAGCTATCGGCTACCGTCGCATCTGGCGAATTCTTCGATCAACAGGGCCTTCCGCAATCGACACGGAGATGCTTCTGGGGAAGGTTGGATACGTGGTGATGTGTCTCCTCTTGGCTCTAATGACCTACTCGAAATTTGGGGAAGAGGCCGCAAAAGCCGCCCGATAAAACACTGTGCCTCTACGCTGCCCGGTACGATGCCTCGATTCTGATTTATCGGAAGCATCTCTACCCTGAACCACCCCGAAGCAATGCCAACTCAAACGAAGATCTTCATCTATGCAGAAAATTAGAGTTGCCGGTTGCACAATCATTCTGTGACGAATACATCTCCCAACCCGCCGTCCAGCCGCCAAAACCGGCCTCAAATACAACAAGAAATCGGTCAAAAAATGCGCTACCCCCACCCCTCCCCCCAAAAAAAATCCATCCGCCGTAGTACGGAAACATGATAACCGACACGGAATGAATGACATCCAAATTAGCGCCATGTACTCATCGGTAAACTTTACACCCCGTTTTTCCCGCGTTTTCGACCCAAAACCACTTATTTTTAGCCAAAAAACGCCTATTTCGACCCCAAAAACAACCCTTTTTCCGCACTGCGCCTCAAGCAAGTTAAGATGAACGGGGTTCGAAAATCATGAAGATCATCGTCGCCATCAAGCAAGTCCCAGAACGCGATGCGCAAGTCCGCATCAACTCCTCCGGTAAGTGGATCGAAGAGTCCGGCCTCCAATACGCCCTCAACGAGTCCGACGCCTACGCCCTCGAAGAAGCTCTTCAGCTCAAGGAGAAGCACAATGGCGAAGTCATCGTCGTCAGCGCCGGCCCCGAACGCGTAGGCCAAACCATCCGCGAAGCCCTGGCCAAAGGTGCAGACCGCGCCATCCACATCGACTGCGACGACCTCGGCAACCGCGACGCTCTCGGCGTAGCCCGCCTTCTCGCCGCCGCCATCAAGCCGGAATCTCCCGACCTCGTCCTCACCGGTCTGCAGTCGGAAGACCTGGGCCTCGGCCAAACCGGCGTCATCGTAGCCGAGCTGCTCAATCTGCCTCACGCCTCGCTGATCCTCCACGTCGAGAAGACCGACACCGGCCTCACCGTCAAGCGTGAGCTCGAAGAAGGCTGGTTCCAATCCATCGAGCTGCCCACCCCCGCCGTCCTCACCATCCAGTCCGGCGGCAACAAGCTCCGCTACGCCACCCTCATGGGCATCAAGCGCGCCAAAACCAAGGAAGTCCGCCGCGTAACAGCCGCTGAACTCGCCGCCGATTCCACACCGGTCGTCGTCCTCGATCAGATCCTGCTTCCCCATAAACAGAAATCCACCCAAATGCTTTCCGGCTCGCCCAAAGAAGCCGCGGCAGCACTGGCAGAGAAACTGAAATTCGAGGTACGCGTCCTATGAGCGGCATCCTGGTTATCTTCGAACCACGCGCGGGCCGCATCTCCCGCATCAGTTGGGAAGCCCTCGCAGCCGGCCAAAAGCTCGCCGCAGCGCAGAGCCTCACCATCACTGCAGCTATCCTCGGCTCGGACACCGAATCCCTCGCCGCAGAAATTGCCGCCAAGGGCGTCGCAGTGGTCCGCGTCGATCATCCCCTCCTCGCGCAATACACCCCCGACGGCTTTACCGCGGCTCTCCATCAACTAATCCAATCCGAGACCCCGACGTACGTAGTACTCCCGCACACCTACCAGGTTCGCGACTACGCACCCGCCCTCGCCGCCCGCCTCGGCCAAGTGCTCATCAGCGACGTGGTGGACATCGCACCCGGTCCCATCTTTACCCGCCAGCTCATGCAAGGCCGACTCAACGGCAACTATCGCGCCACCGGCACCGGTCCATGCCTCATCTCCGTCCAGGCCGGCGCCTTCCGCGCTGAATCAACCGAACCCGCCAGCACCCCAGCAGAAATCAAAACCTTCACCCCCACAATCGACGCCGCCCAAATCCGCACCAAACCCGGCGAATCCTTCCGCGGCTCCTCCCAATCGGTTGACCTTGGTTCAGCACAACTTATCGTCAGCGTCGGCCGCGGCATCAAGGAAGCCGAGAACCTTCCCATCGTTCAGGACCTAGCCACCGCCCTCGGCGCGGAGCTAGCCGCCTCCCGCCCCATCTGCGACAACGGCTGGCTCTCCATGGACCACCAGGTCGGCAGCTCCGGCCAAACCGTCTCGCCCAAGCTTTATCTCGCCGTCGGCATCTCCGGAGCCATCCAGCACCTCGTCGGCATGAAGGGCTCCCAGTGCATCGTCGCCATCAACAAAGACCCCGACGCCCCCATCTTCGAAATAGCCGACTACGGCATAGTCGGCGACCTCTTTGAAGTGGTACCCGCCCTAACCGCAGCCATCAAAGCCGCGAAGAACTAAGTTGAGGGAGCGCTCAACTTGCCCTTGATCGCGGACAACATTCTCGTCTTTCTCTTTAGGGTCTTCATGCGAGTAGTCCTGCGCGCGGATAGCCGCTCCTGGAAAAAGACCGACGCGATCATCGACGCATCAATCGCACCCGAACACGAGATGTACCCATATGCGGAGATCAGCTACATCTACACCGTGAACGATGAAGAACATCATGGAAGATATAAGCGAGGTTTCTGGTACGACGACTCTGCGAAATACTTCACACGATTCTTTATTCCCTCAGAACAGCTCATCATCCGCGTCTGTCCCGATCATCCCGAAAAGTCCTATGTATTCGAGGAAGATCAATCCTGGTGGGAGAGTTGGTGGAGAGGTATACCGCGGTAATTCCGCCCGATGTGTATTCCCATCGGTTTTTTGAGACTCGCGAGCCCCGCTTTCAGTCCAACCAACAGGTACCGGGGCTCAATGGCACGCAATCTATTCATCGCAATCCTCGCGGGAGCGCTCGCCTTCTCCGCGGCAGCGCAAGACACGCAATATGGCCCCCGTGGCCAACAGATTCCTCCGCCTGACTGCCTCAACCTGCACTTCGCCTGGGAGAATACCCCGCAAGGCACCTGCTCACTCTTCACCCACGAGCGCTGGTTACGCGATCTCGAGCATTGGCGCAACGAACGCCGCATCCGCATCGCCTACGACCCTTCGCGCTATAACCTGCCCGCCCTCAAGTGGACCCAGTCCAGCTTCATCCAGCCACAAATGATGGTTCAGGATCGCTACCTCTACGATCCCATCGCCGGAAAATACACCGTCGACCGCTATCTCGACGACCTCGAGAAGCGCTACGGCGGCATTGACGCCGTGCTCGTCTGGTCCACCTACCCCAACATGGGTATCGACGACCGCAACCAGCTTGATATGGTCCAATCCATGCCCGGCGGCATCGCAGGCGTCCGCCAAATGGTCGCCGACTTCCATCGCCGTGGCGTCCGCGTCCTCTTCCCCATGATGATGTGGGACGAAGGCACCCACCGCCCCAACCAGCCCTGGCCAGACGCCCTGGCCGCCCTCATGAAGGCCATCGACGCCGACGGCATCAACGGCGATACCCAGGACGGTGTCCCGCTCGGCTTCTCCCTCGCCGCTGAAAAAACCGGCCACCCTCTCGCCTTCCAGCCCGAGAGCGGCCCCAGCGACGAGGCCCTCGCCTGGAACGTCATGACCTGGGGCCAGTACACCTTCCCCTTCGTCCCCATGGTCGACCGCTATAAATGGCTCGAGCCCCGCCACATGGTCAACATCAGCGACCGCTGGAACCCCGATAAGACCAGCGACCTCCAATTCGCCTTCTTCAACGGCGTCGGATGGGAGAGCTGGGAGAATGTCTGGGGCATCTGGATCGGCATCACCCCGCGCGACGCCGAAGCCACCCGCCGCGTAGCCACCATCGAACGCGGCGTCGCTCCCTTCCTTGTCAGTCCCGATTGGGAGCCCCTCTATCCCATGCACAACTACGGCGTCTACGCCAGCCGCTGGCCGCTTGCGCATCAGACCGTTTGGACCATCGTCAACCGCAACAGCTACGACATCACCGGCCGTCAAATGGATGTGCGCGGCTCACCGGGCAGGCGTTACTTCGACCTCTACCACGGCGCCGAATTGAAGCCCGAAACCGATAGCCAATCATCTGTGCTCAATTTTGATCTCGAAGCTAACGGTTACGGCGCAATTCTCGCCACCAACGGCGAGCCCTCTCCCGAAATTAAGGCCCTCATGCAGCACATGGCCGGCCTCGCCAAACAGCCGCTCGGCAGCTTCTCCCATGCCCCTGAAATTCTGGATCAAACCATCGTTCCCATTCCTCCAACGGAGTCCGCAACTGAGGCTCCCACCGGCATGATCCGCATTCCCGGTGGCCCCTTCATCTTCCAGGTAACCGGCACTGAGATTGAAGGTGGCGACAATCCCGGCGTCGATGTTCAGTATCCGTGGGAAGACACCCCGCGACGTTTTCACGAGCGCTCTATGCAGGTCGCCCCGTTTTTCATCGACAAGTTCCCCATCACCAACGCGCAGTTCAAGCAGTTCCTTGACGCAACCCACTACGCGCCCAGCGATCCACTGAACTTCCTGCGCGATTGGAAGAAAGGCACTTTCCCGTCAGGCTGGGAAAACCGCCCCGTCACCTGGGTCGCGCTTGAAGATGCCCGCGCCTATGCAAAATGGGCCGGCAAGCGTCTGCCTCACGAGTGGGAATGGCAGTTTGCCGCGCAAGGCACCGACGGCCGCCTCTATCCGTGGGGCAACGTATGGCAACCCGCAAACATGCCTATCCCTGCCGCCGACCACGATATGCCGGGCCCTGATCCTGTCGATGCCCACCCCGCCGGAGCCAGCCCTTACGGCGTCATGGACATGGTCGGCAACGTCTGGCAATGGACCGACGAGTTCACGGACGAGCACACCCGAGCCGCCATCCTCCGCGGCGGCGAATACTACCAGCCCGAAGGCTCCATCTGGTATTTCCCCCAGGCCTACCGCAACGACCAGCACAGCAAGCTGCTGTTAATGGCCCCAAGCTACGACCGCTCCGGCGGCATAGGCGTCCGCTGCGTCAAAGACGCCCAATAAGCGGTAGGTCGGGGCTTTATCCCCGACAAGGGCTCACGCCACCACATTCTCCAGCATCCCAATCGGCTCAATCGTAATCCGTATCAAATCCCCACTAGCCAGCGTAAATGTCGACGGCGGCACAATCCCCGTCCCCGTCATCAAGAAACACCCCACCGGAAACGAGTTATCCCGAAACAAATACTCCACCAGCGTCTTCGGATCACGCTTCAACTCCGTCAACTCCGTCTTTCCCGCAAACTCAATCTGCCCCGCCCGCTCAATCTCAATCGCAATCTCCGTTGATGCCGCCAGCGGTTCCTCCGCCACCAGGATCCCCGGTCCCAGCGCGCAACTGCCCTCATACACCTTCGCCTGCGGCAGATACAGCGGATTCTCTCCCTCGATATCCCGCGAACTCATATCGTTCCCAATTGTGTATCCCGTAATCAGTCCTCCGGGACTCACCACCAGCGTCAACTCCGGCTCCGGCACAGACCAGGTCGCATCGGCGCGAATCCGCACCTTCCCGCCCGTCCCCACTGTCCTGCTGGCAGTCGATTTGAAAAACAACTCCGGCCGATCCGCAGAGTACACGCGGTCATAAAAGCTCCCCCCGCCCGCGTCCTTCGACTCCTCCATCCGCGCCCCGCGGCTCCGGTAATACGTCACTCCCGCCGCCCAAACCTCCTGCTGCCCAATCGGCGCCAGCAACTCCGCCTGGTGGAACCCTGCCACCGGCTCCAGCCCTGCAATCAGCCCCCGCAGAGTTCCCGCCAAATCTTCCTGCGCCAGCAACTCATCCCAGTCCGCCTCAATCCGGAAATACTGCCACCCCTGCTCCACAACGCACCCGGTTTTAGTACGAAATAGCCTCAAAGCCGCCTCCAACTCACGTTTTTCATACTACATGCGCGTATCCCGCAGTACACATTTCGCATAATCAACTTAAGCAATGTGAAGTAAGTAATTGATAAATAGATACATCCACTGTCATCAACAGCCTATCTTTGACAATCGAGCCTTAAAAAAGCGAATATAGCGAAGAAAAGGCGAAACAATTATGCCTTCCGTCGCAGCCCTTCGCATCCAGATCGAACACAACCTCGAACGCCGCTTTCCCGCCGCGCTCACACCCGCCCCGCGCACCATCCGCGAAACTGCGACCACTGGCATTCCCGCAGCCGATCAGATGCTCCAAGGCGGCCTCCCCGTCGGCGCCATCAGCGAAATCACCGGTCCCGTCTCCTCCGGAAGAACCAGCCTGGCCCTCTCGTTCATCGCTGGCCGCACCCATGAGGATTGCGTCTGCGCCTGGGTCGACGCCTCTGACGCCCTCGATGCCGAATCGGCCGCAGCCTGTGGCGTCCGCCTCAACCATCTCCTTTGGGTCCGCTGCCGGGCCACCCTTCCCGCCCGCAAGCTGAGAAACCAGCCAGCCTCCAAACCCTGGACCCAGCTCGATCAAGCCGTACGTGCCACTGATTTACTCCTCCAGGCAGGCGGGTTCGCCGCCATCGTACTCGACCTGAGCAGCACAGCTCATCAAGACGCATCCCGCATCCCGCTGGCCTCCTGGTTTCGCTTCCGCCAGGCAGCCGACCGCACCCGCTGTTCTCTGGTCGTCCTTGCACAGCAGCCGCTCGCTCAGTCAAGCTCCGCCGTCGTCCTCGAGTGCTCTCCCCTCAGCGCTCAGTCCGGCAACCAGACCGTCCTCAGCGGCTACCAATACCAACTGCAAACCGGCCGCCTCGCCTCGCACCCTTCATCGCTTTCCCTCGCCGGCAGGCGCAAACCACCCGCATCCACCTGGACACCCACCGCTCCCTGGCAACGGGAACACCCCGCACCCCACCAACCCGGTCAATCACCGTCTGAGCACAAAATCCATATCGAGCCAACCAGCCCGGTCCCCATCTCCATTTGGGAGAAACCCGCATGAGCCCAAACCTCTACGCATGCGTCCACGCAGCCGAGTTCCCCACCCAAGCTCTGCTGCGTCTCAACACTCAGTTAGCCTCGCAACCAGTCGCCGTGCTCGATGGCCGCCCGCCCCTCCAGATCGTCTGCTCCCTCAACCGCCACGCCCGCCTCAAAGGCGTTTCTATCGGAATGACGCGTCTCGAAGCGGAAAGCATCCCCGGCCTCCAACTACTCCCGCGCTCACCAGAAACAGAAGCCGCTGCCCGCACCATTCTCCACGAATGTGCCGCGCATTTTTCCCCGCGCATTGAGGCGGCAAGCCCCGAAGCAGCAAGTCAGGGCACAGCCGCCTCCTGCGTTCTCGATATCACCGGCACCGAGCGCCTCTTCGGCCCACCCCAAACCCTCGCAGTACGTCTCCGCTCCGCACTTGACGTCGTAGGCCTGCGCGCCTCTATCGCCGTCAGCTCCAACTTCCACGCCGCCCGCATCAAAGCCGCCGCCTCACGCGGCATCGTCATCATTCCCCATGGGCAGGAAGCACAAGCCTTGAGCAAACTCCCTCTCTCCGCTCTCGACCTCGACGAAGGCCCCGCTGAAACCCTGGCCATCTGGGGCATTCGCACGCTCGGTGAGCTCGCCGCCCTGCCTGAAACCGAGTTAGTAGCCCGCCTCGGCCCGCAAGCCGTAACGTGGCGTAACTTGGCCAGCGGCGCACTGCCTCATACGTTTCAACCCATCGAAGCCGAATTCTCCCTCAAAGAGTTTTGCGACTTCGATACGCCCATCGAAAATCAAGACTCGCTCCTCTTCATCGGCGCCCGCATGATCGAGTGCCTCGCCGCCCGCGCCGCCACGCGCGCTCTTTCCCTCGCGTCGCTCAACATCGAAATGCAACTCGAAGGCAGCCAGAATTACCAGCGAACAATCCGGCCCGCCATCCCCACTATCGATTGCAAATTCCTGCTCAAGCTGCTGCAACTTGAAATCGCCGCGCACCCACCGCAAGCCGCCGTGCTCTCCCTCACCCTCACCGCGCAAGCCGGCCAGTCCAGCAAGGTACAGCTCGGCCTCTTCGCCCCGCAAGCCCCGGAACCTTCCCGCCTCGACGTCACTATCGCCCGCCTCAAAGCCATCGCAGGAGAAGATCGCGTCGGCAGCCCAGTGCTTGAAGACTCGCACCGTCCCGGCAGCTTCCGCATGCAATCTTTTTCCGTCCCCACGCAAACCAGCAAAGCGCCAGTCACGCTCGCTGAATCCTCCCAACCACGCCTGGCTCTCCGCCGCATGCGGCCCCCAATCCCGGTTCGCGTTCAACTCCAAGCCCGTCAGCCCGTCGCCTTTCGCTCCACAGAACAAGCCTTCCATGTATCAGCCGCCTATGGCCCATGGAAAACCAGCGGCAACTGGTGGTCCACCGAACCCTGGAATGCCGAAGAGTGGGATGTCCTCGCCGAAAACGCAAACGGTAACTCCGTAGCCTGCCTGTTAGTCCATAACTGCACCATAAACCAATGGCAACTAGAAGCCTATTATGACTAACTCAAACTAGCGGGCACTTATAACTGTCACCTGTCATCTGTAACCTGTCTTCTTCCAACTGTTAGCTGTCTGCTGTGAGCTATCAATGAGCCAAGCGAATGACTATATCGAACTCCACGCCGCCAGCGCCTTCAGCTTCCTCGCCGGAGCCTCCCACCCTGAAGCCCTGGCCGAGCGCGCACAGCAACTCGAAATGCCCGCCATCGCCCTCGCCGACCGCAACGGTGTCTACGGCGCAGCCCGCTTCCACACCATGGCCACCAAGTGCGGAGTCAAAGCCCACATCGGAGCTGAAATCGCAGTAAGTTCCTTCGGCAGTGCTCTAACTCCTCCTAATTGGCTTCCCCACCAATACCCTCCCGAGCCACCGCGCCTGTTGCTTCTCTGCACCTCGCAAATCGGCTATCAGAATCTCTGCCAGCTCATCACCCGCTTCAAGATGCGCGAAACCACCAAGGCCGAAGGCGCTGCAACCCTAGACGACCTCGAAGAATTCTCCGCCGGCATAATCTGTCTAACCGGCGGCGACGAAGGCCCGCTCGCAGCCGCCATAGCCCACGAAGGAACCCGTGCCGCACACAAAATCGCCGACCGCCTGACAAACATCTACGGCCGCGCCAATCTCTACATCGAACTCCAACGCCATCAACAACGCGACGAAGAATGCCGCAATCAATCCCTGTTGGGTCTCGCCTCATCCCTTCGCCTCCCCGTCATTGCCACCAACGGCGTCCGCTACGCCACGCAGAATGACCGCGAAATCCTCGATGTACTCACTACCATCCGCCACCACACCTCGCTCGATCGCGCAGGCCGGCTGCTTACTCTCAACAACAGCCGCGAACTTCATCCCGCCCACCACATGACCGCACTCTTCTCCGACATTCCAGGAGCCATCGCCAACACCTGCACCGTCAGCAGTCGTCTCAACTTCACCCTCAACAACCTCGGCTATGAATTCCCTCACTATCCCGTGCCGCACGGCCAAACCATGGACAGCTTTCTCGCTCAGCGCGTCGATGAAGGCGTTCGTAAACGCTACGGTTCACCCGCCAAACACTCCCTCTTCGCTAAAGCCCGCATCCAGGTCCAGCACGAGCTCAAGCTCATCGCCAAGCTCGGTTTCGCAGGCTACTTCCTTATCGTCTGGGATCTCATCCGCTACTGCCAGCAACACGGCATCCTCGTCCAGGGACGCGGCTCCGCAGCCAACTCCGCCGTCTGCTACGCACTTGAAATCACCGCCGTCGATCCCATCGGCATGGAACTGCTCTTCGAACGCTTCCTTAATGAGAACCGCGGCGAATGGCCTGACATCGACCTCGATCTGCCCTCAGGCGATCATCGCGAGCAAGTCATCCAGCACGTCTACGAGCACTACGGCAAACTCGGCGCAGCCATGACCGCCAACGTCATCAGTTATCGCGGCCGCTCTGCCGCACGCGAAGTCGGCAAGGCCCTCGGCTTCGATGAAGATCAGCTCACACGCCTCTCCTCGCTCGTCGGTCATTGGGAGTGGCGCGGCGAAAATGACACGCTCGCTCACAACTTTGCCCAAGCCGGCTTTGACATACGTCATCCGCGCATCGCCCACTATCTCGACTTATGCATGCGCATGCAGAACCTGCCCCGCCATCTCGGCCAGCACTCCGGCGGCATGGTCATATGCGCTGGAATGCTCAACCGCGTCGTCCCGCTCGAACATGCCTCCATGCCGGGCCGTTCCGTCATCCAGTGGGACAAGGAAGACTGCGCCGACATGGGCCTCATCAAAGTCGACCTGCTCGGCCTCGGCATGATGGCCGTACTCAAAGACTCAATTGAGTTAATCCCGCGCCACTACAAAAAAGAAATCGACCTCGCCGCACTGCCTGAAGATCCGCAGGTCTACGAAACTCTTTGCAAGGCCGACACAGTAGGCATGTTCCAGGTCGAAAGCCGCGCGCAAATGGCCTCCATCCCACACAACGCCCCCGTGCGTTTCTATGACCTCGTCGTCCAGGTCGCCATCATTCGCCCCGGTCCCATTGTGGGCAAAATGATGCATCCCTACATGCGCCGCCGCCAGGGCAAGGAGGAAGTTACCTACCCGCATCCATCCCTCGAGCCGGTGCTCAAGCGCACCCTAGGCGTCCCGCTCTTTCAGGAGCAGCTTCTCCGCATGGCCATGACTGTCGCCAGCTTCTCCGGCGCTGAAGCCGAGGAACTCCGCCGGGCAGTCGGTATGAGGAGATCCATGCAGCGCATGAAAGACCTCGAAGGCCGCCTGCGCGATGGCATGACCCGCAACGGCATCGGCCCCGCGGCTCAGGACAACATTGTCCAGGGCATCAGCTCATTCGCCATGTATGGTTTCCCTGAGTCGCACGCCGCCAGCTTCGCGCTCATCGCCTACGCCTCGGCCTATCTCAAGGTGCACTATCTCGCTGCCTTCACATGTGGCCTGCTCAACAACCAGCCCATGGGCTTTTATGCACCCGCCGTGCTCATCAAGGATGCACAGCGCCACGGCCTCCGCGTCCGCCCCATCGACGTGCAATGCTCCGATTGGCCCTGTACGCTCGAAGCGGAACCGGACGCCTCACTCTCGCTCCGCATCGGCCTCAATTACGTCAAAGGCCTGCGTCAGTCCTCTGCCGAAGCCATCCTCGCCACCCGCAATCAATACGGCCTCTTCGCCTCGGTAGACCAACTCACCGCACGCATTCCTCAACTCAATCGCAAAGAACTCGTCGCGCTGGCACGCGTCGGTGCACTCAACACTCTGGATGAAGTTGAGCATCGCCGCGACGCCCTCTGGCAAGTCGAGCAAGCCGGCCGCCCCGTCGGTCCGCTTCTGCGCACAGCCGCACCAAAACCCACCGTATCCAATCCGCTCCAACGCATGACCACCGAAGAGCGTTTAGCCGCCGATTACGCCGGAACCGGCATCACCACCGGTCCTCACCCCATGGCTTACCGGCGCGCTGAACTCCGCCAGCAAGGCATTCTCTCCGCACAGGAGCTCGAAGGCTGCGCCTGCAATCGCACAGTACGGATCGCGGGCTGTGTCATCGCGCGTCAGCGCCCAGGCACCGCCAAAGGGTTTGTCTTTCTCTCGCTCGAAGACGAATCCGGCATCGCAAACATCATCCTGACGCCCGACATCTTCGAGCAGAATCGAATCGTCGTCACGCGCACCCGATTCCTCATGATCGAAGGACCACTCCAGAATCAGGATGGTGTCATCCACGTCAAAGCACATTGCATTACGCCATTAGACAGCCACGGGGCAGACATTCCTTCTCACAACTTCCACTGATCCCAAACGCAGCAAAGGCGAACTCCCACTGGCCGCCCGGAAGTTCGCCCCTATTCAATGCTGCACTTACGCTCTGACTACCACCACTCCATCAACCGCCCGTTCGAAACTTTGGCAGTTCCTTCGGGCTTCTCGGTATGAAGCAGCAAAACCGGAACGTGCACCAGCCGGATCAGCTTTTCCGCCGTCGAACCAAACACCAGCGGATGCCACCCAGTAGTACCATGCGTTGAAACCACTACGCGATCGATTTCCTCGCGGTCGATTACATCCAGAATCCTGCTGGCAACATCGTTGTCAATCTCGATGCTGGAAGATGCCGCGACGCCTTTGTGCGCCAGACCGTCCAGCGAAACAGCAAACCGTTTCTCAGATTCCTTCTTCACTTCCTCTGAGTCCCCGCTCTCGGGAATCACGTTCACCAAGTGCAGCTTGGCATGAAAATGCTCAGCAAGCGCTGTCGCCTGCTCCAGGGCCTCGTGCGATGACGAACTGAAATCGATAGGCACCAGAATCTTTTCAGGTATCGTTTTGAATCCACTCACTTCGGGCATATTGCGATCTCCTTGCCGTTCCACACCAGGGTCCGGCCTCTCATTTTTCGCCCTCATCATACGAGCGTCATCACACCATAAAACGTGACCGGCAACACACCTATATATACCGGCCCACACCCTCGCGCATCGAGTCTGCCTCCGCCGCGGTCATCAACTTCTGTGTCCTCGCAACCTTCCCAGTCACCAGCGGGGCGGCAGACGGCACCAATGCAATCGCCGTCCCCAAAAGCACCCCAACGTCCCTTCGAACTGACGCTCTGTCGAGGTACGCCAATGAAATCCGAAGCTTGTCCGGCATAATCACGTTCTTGAAGTAGTCCAGCGGATCAGGAACCAACGCCATCAACTCCGTCTCCCGGCAATACTTAACCGTAGCTGGATCGGTCAGCCCAGGGCGCGCCGCCAACAACCGCACATAGTCGGCTTCAAACTCCTCCGCCAATTCGGGGATAACTGGACGCGAACCGACAATGCTCATATCGCCGCGCATTACGTTCCACAATTGCGGCAATTCATCAATCTTGGACCACCGCAACCAACGCCCCACCCGCGTAATTCTCGGATCCGCACCCAGCGTGAACGGCGGACCCGCAAAGCAGGACCGCATGGTGCGCAGCTTCCAAAGCTTGAATGTCTTGAATCCGCGTCCCATCCGGCGCTGACAAAAGAACGGAGATTCTCCAGTCTCTAACTGAATAAAGACCGCAGCAATAATCATGAGTGGTAGCGTGAACGCCAGCAACACTCCTGCCAGCGTAAAATCCATACTGCGTTTCAGCACGAGCCCTCCAGGAAAAAGGACCAGCGTTTCGAGCCCAAAAAACAGACAGAAACGTCAAAGGACACGTGCCCGGCAATACGAGAAGTCTCTCGCGATCAAATTCGGGCAATTGCAGTTCCCGAATGTCCGCTGCTCGTCTGTCGTAGCCGCTCCCTCGTGATAACGCAGACGGAGGGCCCCCAATAGGCCTTCCGCAGGAGATAAGCGATTGCAGTTCTCCCAGAACACAACGAACGCCTGGAAACGTCTGTGCGTGCGGTCACAGTTGGTTACCAAAGTCTCGAAATCGATAAGACGAGAATTTTCGCCGCATCCAGTACTGTGTTGACATGAGCAGCGTCAACACGCAGGTCAAACCCGCAGCCGGAAAAAGAATTCTGTTCGCCACCATCGGCTCGCTCGGCGACCTTCACCCTTGTCTCGCCTTGGCTCTCGAACTCAAGCACCGGGGACACTCAGTAGTCGTCGCATCCACTGAATACTACCGCCCCCATGTTGAATCCCGGGGGATAGGCTTCCGCCCCATTCGCCCCAATTGGGATCCAACCGACCCCAGACTTATTCGAGATTGCGAAGATCTGAAGCGCGGATTCGAGGCTCTTTATCGAAAATGGCTTCTTCCTAACATCGAAGACACCTACCACGACCTGCTCGCCGCAGCTTCCGAGTTCGACCTGATGATCGCAGGTGAACTGAACCTCGCCGCCCCATTAGTCGCTGAAAGACTCAACCTGCCGTGGGCTTCCGCCATTCTGTCTCCAGTATCGTTCCTCTCCGCCCATGATCCATCAGTCCTCGTCAACGCTCCCTGGCTCTTCGCCACCCGCAAAGCCGGCCGCCCCATCTATCGCGCGCTCCTGAACATGGGGCGCCTTGCAACCAACCATTGGTGGAAACCAATCCGGACTCTGCGTAGTCAGCTGAATCTCAGCCCTCACGCCGACCCCATCTTCCGCGACAAATTCTCGCCCCACCTTGTCCTTGCACTCTTTTCGCAATGGCTCGCAGAACCCCAGCCTGATTGGCCTTCGCAGGCCGTCCAAACTGGATTCGTTTACTTCGATCGCCCAGCCACATCAGTCGCCGACGATCCCGATCTTTCCGCCTTCCTGAATTCCAACGATCCGCCCATCGTCTTTACACAAGGATCGACCGCAGTCCACAATCCCGGCGATTTCTATCAAGTAGCAGAAGAATCAGCAACGCGCCTCGGAAGGCGCGCTATCCTGATCGGCGCACCGGCAAACTCCACCACCCATTCCACCCAGTTTTTACGATTACCCTACGCGCCCTACTCCCAGGTCTTCCCGCACGCCGCCGTCAACGTTCATCAAGGCGGCTCAGGAACCACCGGTCAGGCTCTCCGCGCCGGGCGTCCGCAGTTAATCGTTCCCTATGGATGGGATCAGCCGGACAACGCCGCCCGCGTCGAACGGCTTGGTGCCGGCCTTCACATCCCACGTAGCGCCTGGTCTCCAGAAACAGCAACAGCCGCCCTTGAGCGGCTGCTGCGCGAACCACAATTCTCCGAGCGTGCAGTGGAAGTCGGGACTCAGATGAATTCCGAGCCGGCTCTCACATCCGCCTGCGACGCCATCGAATCACTGCTCAGGCCTCGCCCCTAAGAGAAATCCCCGCCCCCGCTGTCCCCACCGAACCCTCCGCCGCCATCGTCAAAACCAGAACCGCCACCATCCGCCGGAGCATTGTCGAAACCCGAACCGTCATCTGTCCCACCACCAGCAAACGGGCTCTGACCGTCTCCACTGGTTTCATAGTTCGCGTCTGAAAACTGCGCACCGCCCTGGTCAGCGGACTCGTGAAACGGGCTTCCACCGCCCTGGTCAAACCCGCCCCGGTCAAATCCGCCGTGCTCCGCACCGCCATGTTCGAAATGTTCCTGCCCGCCGCCCGGCTGGTCGTAGTAATTGTTGTTGATGACGGTCTCTTCAACGGGCCGTTCAAACCCGCTGCCCATCATTCCCATTCCCGGCCCCATCCCGAAGCCGCCCATCCCCATGCCCATTCCTGGTCCGCCACCCCATCCAAATCCGGGATGCCCGAACCCGCCAATCCCATGCAGGATCGACTCCACGCCTTCAAACGCCAGCGCTCCTGCCGCCACGCCCGCCGCCGTCTGCATCGCTCCACGCAAAAAGCTCGGCTGGCCGCCAGCCACATACTGCTGCTGATACTGTGGGTCCACATACCCCGGCGGAGGTGGCGGTGGAGGCACATAGCTCTGCTGCGGAGGCAGATACGTCGGTTGCGGCGGAGGCGCCGGATCACGATGCCCCAGCAGATTACCCAGAAAGCTGGTAGCCCTGACCGGATGCTGCTGCGCCTGTTGCACCTGCTGCTGCAGTTGCGTTACTTGCGCCTTGGCCTGTTCAAGCGCAATGTTCTGCACCAGAACCGACTGCGCCAGAATGTAAAGCGCATCCTGATTCCCACCCAGCTCGCGGTTCAGCAACGCTTCCGCGTCGGGGTCCTTTTCCTGTAATTGTGTCTGGTTTACCCGCTCCACGAGCGAGTTCAAAAGCTGCTCTTCCTGGGGAGTCACTTGGGTCTAACCTCCGGCAGCCCGCCACCTGTCGGCCCTGGCTGCCTCTCACGATTGAGACGCAATCCCACCGTCAAAGTTGCACCGCCGACTTCCAGTACGCAATCGAACCTGCCTCGGTTCCAGTTTCACCAGTCCAACCCGGTGCTCCATCCATGACGCGTCTCTTGCGGCAAGGTGGCGGGGATAAAGCCCGTGCGAGCCTCCCGCGAGCGTCTGCCCCACCGCAGGTGGTTAGCCCACCAACTCCAGCGCCCGTATGGTCTCTTTCCGCACCGTCAGCCGCTCCACCAGGTCCGTCTTCACCTCGTACCCGCGCCCCGGCGTATCCGGAATCTCAATCTCGCCCGCCTTTGACACCGTAATCTCCGGCTCAACAATATCCTCAGCCCAATACCGCGCCGAAGCCGAAACATCCCCCGGCAGTGTGAAATTCTCCAGCGTCGAAAGCGCAATGTTGTGCGCACGCCCAATGCCCGCTTCCAGCATCCCGCCGCACCACACCGGAATCCCGCGCTCCTGCGCCGCATTATGCACCGCAATCGCCTCGGAGAAGCCGCCCACGCGCCCCAGCTTCACATTGATAATCCGGCACGACTCCATCTCGATCGCCGCCAGCGCATCCCGCCGATTGCGAATCGACTCGTCCAGGCAAATCGCCGTATCCAACCGCTTCTGCAACATGGAGTGGTAATAGAAATCGTCGTGCCACAGCGGCTGCTCAATCATCAGCAGATCGAATGCGTCGAACTCTACCAAATGGTCCGCATCCCCCAGCCTGTAGGCTGAATTCGCATCGCAACTCAGCATGATTCCCGGCCACCGATTGCGCACCCGCTCAAAAACTTCCGTATCCCAACCCGGCTTGCATTTCAGCTTGATCCGCTGATACCCGGCCCCGACTTCACGCTCAATAATCTCAAGCAGCTCGGGAATCGAAGCCTGAATCCCCAGCGACACACCACAGGGAATCGTTTCCCGCACGCCGCCTAGCAGCCGCGACAACGAAACCCCTTCCATCTGCGCCTCAAGATCCCAAATCGCGTTTTCGAGTGTGGCCCTGGCCATTGGGTTGCCGCGCACCGCTTTGAAGAGCTTCGGGCAGTCCCCGCCGTGTTCCGGCGACGCTGCCGCCAGCATCGGCCCCAGCTCCTGTGTAATCACACTCCACGCCGTATCGGTCGACTCCGCCGAGAAGAACGGCCGCTCCCCTGCCGTACACTCGCCCCATCCCGTCAATCCCTCTGACTGGACTTCAGCCAGTAAGATTCTCCGGTTACGCGTCACGCCAAAGCTGGTCTCAAAAGGACGCACCAGTGGCAGGTGCAGTTCCCGCAGGATAATCGCATCAATTCGCATAAGTTTTTGAGTTCCTTAGTAAATGCGTTCCTTGGAATCTGTAACGATCTCCGTCCGGGTGGGGATTCCCAATTCGAAGACTCCATTTCCTTCCGCATCGCGGACGAAGCCAAGTACGGCTAATCCCTGAGAAAATGCCTCTTGAAACTTGCGGCGGTTCTCCAATTGAACGGCGAGAGCGCGTTCCCTGTGTGACTCCGAAGCCTTCCATTGGTAGATGGAGCCCGGCACCTCAATTCGAACCAGAATTCTTTCTTCCGCTACCCGGTTTGATGCGCCATTACCCTCAAGAATTGCCAGTACTCGGGGAGAATCAAGCTCCCACTCCGCCAGTAAACGGTCTGTTGGCAACCCACCCTGCAGTCGAGATGAGGATACACCATAAAAATTCACCCGATATCCACAGACGATCGCTCCAAGCTTGTGAATATTCAAAAATGCATTCTTGATTTCCAGCGGGTCGAACGTCCATTCCATGTGCCGTATCCCACGTGAAAGCGCCTCTTTACGCTGTTCCAGCTTCAACTTCGCCCCCAGACCGCGGTTCCGGTACGCCTCCTTCACCGCCAGCATGTGCGAGTGCAGATAAGCCCTCGGAATTCCTTCACCAGTCTTAACTCCCGGCAAAGAGAAGGCGAACCCAACCATCGATTCCGGCCCTCCCTCCACCGGCGCACCAGGAATCTCCGTATCGAAGGCCCCAATCACCTGCCCGCCAATCTTCTGAGCTACAAGGAACGCGCGCCGCGGAATCACATCCGCCTGGTCATACCCCCACGTCTCAATCTGCAACTGAACGCACGCCTCGAGTTCCTCCTGGCCCGTGCAGGTGCGGAAAACAATCATCCCCGCCCCTCCACCGCCACAACGTGTGCAGTATAAGGGCACGATCTTATCTGCCCCGCAGATCTCAAATCACTCGTTGTTTTGAAAGGGCACGACTTCAGTCGTGCCGAAAAGTCCGGAAAACGAACCTGGGCTTTAGCCCCTGAGGGATGTTTCTCCGGCATCATCCCTCCAACCCCGCCAGCTTCCGCTTCGCCCCCGCCCACAAGGCCTCCAACTCCTCCGGCGCAAGCTCCTCCAACGGCCTCTCCGACGCCTCTTCCATCGCCCGGAACCGTTCCCGAAAGCGCCGATTGCACCCCCGCAGCGCCATCTCCGCATCCACACCCAAATGCCGCCCCAGGTTCACCACAGTAAACAGCAAATCGCCCAGCTCGGCCTCAACCGCAGGCTTCCGTGCCGGATCGTCTGAAGCCGCCTCAGCCTCCAACTCCGCAGTTTCCTCCGCCAGCTTCGGCAACAAATCCCGCCAGCTAGGCCAATCGAATCCCGCCTTCTGTGCCTTCGCCCCCAGCTTCGAAGCCTCAGCCAGCGCCGGCATCGCCCTCTGAACTCCATCCAGCCGCGACGCCCCGACAGCATCTGCCCCATGCGGCGCCTCGGCCTTCTTGATCTCTTCCCAATTCCGCAGCACCGCCGCCGACGAACCCTCAACAGCCGAATCCACCACCGCACGATTCCCAGCCGCAATCGCAGCCTCATCCCCAAACACATGCGGATGCCGCCGTATCAATTTGTTGTTCAGATGTTCCAGCACATCCGAAATCGTGAAGTGCCCTTCGTTCGCCGCCATCTCTGCATAAAACAGAACCTGCAGCAACAGATCGCCCAGCTCCTCCGCCAGGTGCGGAAAATCCCTCCGCTCAATGGCGTCGAAAACCTCGTACGTCTCCTCAAGTGTGTATTTGCGAATCGAATCAAACGACTGTTCCTGGTCCCATGGGCACCCGCCCGGACCCCGCAGCCGCGCCATAATGCTCACCGACTCCGCAAACAACGCCGCCGCCCGCGCCGGGTTGGTCGCAGTCAACAGAGGTAAAGTCTTTTCCTTGGAGCTTTCTGCTGGAAGGCTCATGCATCAACAGTCTACATCCCCTGAAATCTGCGCCCCGATCCATCCACTGCGCTCCTGTCACCTGCGCTTGATTTCCAATTCCCTGCAGATCACGGTACTGCTGGTTGACTGCACACCAGCCTCCACGCGAAGCTGTTCAACCAGCCTTCCAAGCTCAGCTGGATCCGCACAATCCACATGGAGCCGCGCGTCAAAGGTCCCCGTAATCGAAGCCGCTTCGCGAATGCCGGGAATATTCCCCAGTGCTTTCTCGAATGCCTCCATGGTCGTTCCCTGGCGCAGCTTCACGTCGACAAACGCCTGCAGCTTGAGCCCCAGCGATGCAGGTGCAACCTCTACGGAAAATCCGCGAATCACGCCAACTGCCTCCAGGCGCCGCACCCGTTGCGCCGCGGCATTGGCACTCAAATTCACCATTTTTCCCAGTTCCTGGTAGCTGATTCGGCCGTTCTTGCCCAATGCAGTGAGGATTCGAATGTCGCGCTCGTCCATCGCGGAAGTTATCTCCGTTTCCTCCGTCTTAGGTACCTCTTGACGAGATAAATGCACAAAACTGACCATTTAGCTTCCTAATCCTCCATTAAATAAGCTTTTCTAATGATAATCCTGTCTAAGACTGCAGAGCCAAAAACATATGCAGTCCTGTCATGCCGCAATCTTTCCAGCTCGGATTTCCAGGAGGACTCATTGATTTCCGCCTATCGTTCTAAATCGTCAACCGCACTGGTTCTGGTGCTTCTGCTTTGCGCCTTGCCCGCCTTCGCTCAGGCCCCCGTCACCATCCCTGACACACCGGCCGGCCGCACCCTCGCGGCTTTCCTCGACGCCTTCAACAGCGGCGATCAAGCCAAGATTGACGCCTACATTAAAGACCGCTCCCCCAAGACCACAGTCGACTTCTTCCACAGCTTCCGCTCGCAAACCGGCGGCTTCGATCTCCTCGCCATCGAGAGCAGCGAACCGCTGCAAATCAGTTTTCGCGTCAAGGAGAAGGCCAGCGCCATCGTCGCCATTGGAAGCATCCTTCTCAACACCGCGGAACCTCACCTGGTAGACAACCTCGGCCTGCGCGCAATTCCTCCTGGCGCGGTGGTCGAGAACATCAAGATCGACGCCGCCGAACGCCAGCATGTCATCGACAGCATCGCCTCCAATCTCACCGAGTACTACGTCTACCCGGAGGTCGGTCAAAAAATGATCGACGCCGTTCGCGCCCATCTGAAGGCTGGCGACTACGATCGAATCGTCGATGGCGATGCCTTCGCCTTCAAACTCACCTCCGACCTCCGCGAAGTGAGCCACGACAGGCATCTCCACGTCAACTTCAGCCCTGTCAAAAACCCGCCTGACATGGCCGACGAACCTACCCCGGAGCAGAAGGCCGATTACCGCAAGGAGATGGAGCATGACAACTGCGGCTTCCGCAAAGTCGAAATCCTCCCCGGCAATATCGGCTACCTGAAATTCGATATGTTCGGCGATCCTGACGCATGCGGCCCAACGCTCGTTGCCGCCATGGGATTCCTGGCCCACGTCGACGCCATCATCTACGATGTGCGCGAAAACGGCGGCGGCGATCCGGCAATGGTGGCCATGGCCTGCACCTATCTCTTCGACAAGGCAACCCACCTCAACGATCTCTACGACCGCAAGGAAAACACGACCACGCAGTACTGGACCCTCCCTTATGTACCCGGGCCCTCGCTCGCAGGCAAGCCGGCATTTGTCCTCACTGCGCACCGCACTTTTTCCGGCGCGGAGGAGTTCACCAACGACCTGAAGACGCAGAAGCGCGCCACCATCGTGGGTGAAGTCACCGGCGGAGGTGCACACCCCGTCGCACCCCATCGTATCGACGATCACTTCATGATCGGCGTTCCCTTCGCCCGCGCCGTCAACCCCATCACCCACACAGATTGGGAGGGCACCGGCATTACGCCCGACGTGCCCGTCAATGCCGCCGACGCCCTCGAGACCGCAATCAAGCTGGCAAATGAAAAGATTCAAGCCGATCAGAAGCAGCCAGAAGCCAAGCCCATGGGTCACTAACCGCAAGGTCCCGAACATTCGGCTGGGTGCCCCAGATTTAGGTTGGGTGCCCCACCTTCGCCGCAGCTTTATCGCGGTTAAGGTGGGATAGCTCCATCTATCTATAGTTTCTTATGGCCTTTTATGCCCTTTTCTTCATCACCCACAGAAATCCAGTGCCCATTCATTCCGCGCTGCTTGCGGAATGAGCGGGAGTCCACGAACTCCGATACGGGCTCCCGCGTCTACACTGCGTATACTCAACACGCGCATGATTCGCATTCTAGGCACAATCTTCGCCGGGCTCTTAGGCCTCGCCTTCGGCAGCTTCCTCAACGTATGCCTCAGCCGCTGGCCGCAAGGCGAGAGCATCGTCCACCCGCGCTCCCACTGTAGAAACTGCGATCACCAGCTCTCCTGGTGGGAAAACATCCCGCTGATAAGCTGGCTAGCCCTCCGCGGCTGCTGCCGAAATTGCCATACATGGATCGGCTGGCGCTATCCCCTCGTCGAGTTCACCCTGGGGATACTGTGGGCTGTTTCAGCCTGGAACCTGATGGTACGTCTCAGTGACCTAGTTACAAATGACGTACTAAGCCCACAATCGAGAGTCGCGCTCACTGCCATATTCGTCGAAGGTGCTTTTAGAGCGATCATTCTCTTTTGGATTCTTCTGGCTCTCGCGATCCTTGATGCCGAACATCTTTGGCTTCCTGATCGCCTCACTATCCCAGGAATTGTGTTCGGATACATCTCGACTGTCCTTGCCGCATTTCTGCCTGCGTATTATTACGGTCTCCACGCGGGTCTATCCACAACTGAAAGAAATCACGCATGGAAGGACTTGGGAAGTAGTTCGCTCTACGACTTGTTAGCCATCTTCGCCGCCGCCCTCCTAATCCTCGCCATCCGCTGGATCTACAAACTAATCCGCCACCGCGAAGGCATCGGCCTCGGCGACGCCAAGCTAATGGCCCTCTTAGCCGCCTGGCTAGGCCTTCCCGGCGCACTGCTAGCCTTCTTCATCGGCGTAGTCCTCGGAGCCCTCGTCGGCGTAGCGCTACTCCTAACCCGCTCCACCAAGCAGCACCCCAAAGAATGGTCCGCGACCAAACTCCCCCTGGGCACCTTTCTCTGCATAGGCGGCATCCTCAGCGCACTCTGGGGCCAGCCCATCATCGCCTCCTACCTTCACTGGGCCGGCTTCTAACCGAACCACTACTTCGCCCCACCACCAGAACTATCACTCCACGTCTCCACCGGCCCCAGCTTCAAATCCTTGAGCCCTGCCTCAATCTTCCCTTTATCCCCCACCGCAATCACCAGCAGATTCTCCGGATGAATATACTTCGCCGCCGCGGCCTGCGCATCCGCCGAAGTCACCCCCTCAATCTGTTTCGGAAGCCCCGTGTAGTAATCAATCGGCAGCCCAAACAGCCACAAATTCGCCAACTGTCCATTCACGCTGTCATCGCTTTCAAACGTCCCAGGCAGCTTGCGAATGATCGAGTCCTTTGCCTGCCGCAGTTCCACATCCGTCAACGGGTTTGTGTGAATGCCATCCAGCTCCTTGAACAACTGTTCCGTAGCCGGCGCCGTCACGTCACTCCGAACCTGTGCTCCCGTCACGTAGGGCCCAGTCGCGCGGTAATACCGAAACTGCGAAAACGCGCCGTAAGTATACCCATGCGCTTCACGCAGGTTCATGTTGATGCGCGAAGAGAACAGCCCGCCCAGCATCGCATTCATCACCATCGCCGCCGGGTAATCCGGTGAATTCCTGGGCAGTCCCACACCAAACGCAACCAGAGCCGTCTGCGGAGCGCCCGGCTTATCCACAATCAGAATCTTCCGCTCGGGAGCAGCCGGAGTCGCAGGCAGCGCCGCCGGCACCGCCGCCGATACCCAACTACCAAAAGTGCTCTCCGCCAGTTTCCGCGCCTCCGCCGGAGTCAAATCGCCCGTCAGTTCCAACAAACTCGTCTTCGGCCCGTAATGATGTGCGTAAAACGTGCTGACCTCATCCCGCGTAATCGCATGAAGCGAAGCGGCTGTGCCCAGCGCGTCATACCCATACGGATTTGCCGGTCCATACAGGTTCAGCGCGCCCGCACGCATCGCCAACTGCATCGGGCTATCCTGCTGCTGCAGCAACCCGGTCAACCGGCTGGTTCGTATCCTTTCCAGATCAGCCGCTGGAAACGATGGATGCTCGGCGGAGTCGGCCAGCAGGTCCAGCCCCTTGCCAATATGCGACGACAGCAACGATATCGTCAGCCGCACGCCATTCGGATCGCTGTTCGATGCAAGACTCCCGCCCAGCAGAGCCGCCTCGTTGGCAATCTCGTCGGCCGTTCGCCGCGTAGTCCCCTCCGTCAGCATTTCAGCGGTAATCCCCGCCAGTCCCGGCCGATCCGGCGGATTTCCTTCGTTTCCAGCCAACGTCAGCAACTGCGCCGAAACAACGGGCAGTTCATGCCGCTCCACAAGATATACAGTCAAGCCATTCGCAAGCGTAAAAACGGTAGGCTTGGGCAGCACCAGTGCCCGCTCCGGTCCAGCCTTGGGCGCAGTCGCCCGCCACGCCTGCGCCGCCTCAAGCTCCGACGAATGTGCAGGCGGAATCTTCACATTGGCGTCCGTATCCTCCGGGCTCCGCGGCACATCGTCCAGCACCTTCTTCCCAGGAATCCCGTAGATCACAACGCGCTTATCCTTCGTCAGCGTCTGCTGCACATACTTCTGCACACCGGCCGGCGTAATCGCGTCGTACCGCGCCAGGTCCTTCCCCAGAAATCCCGGGTCGCCGGCGTATTGGTTGTAATAGTTAAGCTGGTCCGCGACTCCGCCAAAGCCTCCCAGCCGCTGCAACCCTGAAATCAAGCTTGTTTGCTGCTTGTTGCGCGCCCGTTCCACTTCAGCCTGCGTGGGACCGGAAGCCGCCAGCTCGTCGATAATCTTCTCTGCCTCGGCCTCCAGCTTTTCCGGTGTCACTCCCGGTTTCGCAATCAATTCGCACGAAAACGGCGAGGCCAGCGTAAGCGAGAAATTGAAGCAGTCGGCTGATTGCGCGATCTGCTGTTTGTAAACCAGTTCCCGATAAAGCCGGCCTGACTTCCCCCCACCCAGCGCCTCGGATGCAATATCGGCTTCCGCATCTCCAGGAGTCAGCGCAGGTGCGGAAAGCCACCCGAGAATCACCATGGGAAGCTGCACGGCATCGGTCACCACTGTACGACGCTCCGCCGAAATGGACGGCGTAACCACGGTCGTAACCGCCACTGCAGGACCCGTTGGTATCGGTCCAAAATACTTCTCAATCAGCGCCTTGATCGTGGCTGGATCATAGTCCCCCGCTATCGCCATCGTGGCGTTGTTCGGCGCGTAGTACTGCGTAAAAAACTCGTGCACGTCGGCCAGCCGCACCGCCTCAACATCTGCATGCGAGCCAATCACATTTGAGTGATAAGGGTGGCCCTTGGGAAAAAGCTGGTGATAAAGTTCTTCCTCCACAATGCCGTAAGGAGTTCCCTCGCCCTGCCGCTTTTCATTGCGAACCACGTCCCGCTGATTCGCCAGCTTCGCCCGGTCCAGTGTCTCCAGCAGGAACCCCATCCGGTCGCTCTCCAGCCACAGCGCCGTCTCCAGTTGGTTCGCCGGAACCGTCTCGAAGTAGTTCGTCCTGTCGAACGAAGTCGTGCCGTTAATGTCCGTCGCCCCTGAGCCCTCAAGAACCTTGATGTGCGCCTTCTCGCCCACATGCTCTGACCCTTCGAACATCATGTGCTCAAACAGGTGCGCAAAACCGGTACGCCCCGCGCGCTCCTTCACCGGCCCCACGTGATACCAGATATCCACGGCAACAATCGGCAGTTTATGATCCTCATGCAACAGGACCTCCAGACCATTTGCCAGCTTGTATTTCTCATAACGGATCTCGGGTGCCTGGCCTGATGCCTTGGGCAAATCGGCCCCATGCGCGGCAACTCCGAGGTAACTCAATGCAAGACCGAGAACGAATGTTGAAAGCATGAGTTTGCCGGGATAAAGTTTCATTGAATCGGTATCTCCTTCAAGCGCTTATTGAGTTTGACCAAAACGAACCATTCTCACGTCTATCAGTTTGGGTGAACTGTCTGCGACCCCTGAGTATCCCAGTTGCTCGAGCAGGAATCAACAACTTTAAGTGCTTGGACGGGTTTCAACCGGTGGACAGGCCGCACACCGCAAGCCACGTCCGGTCTTCTCCGCGAAGTCTTGAGATCAAAGGTGAGCCATCGATGGAACGCTTCAGTGGGCCTATAGCCGCAATCATGTGCGCAAGTCTCTTGCTGCCTTCCCTCCCCGCGCCGGCGGAAACAGCGCACCCCGCAACCCACTCCACCCCCCCCCCCCCCCCCAAAAAAACCCCCCAGATTCAGGGCGACGAGCGCATCCTCCACGCCCTCAACCGCTTTACCTTCGGCCCGCGCCCCGGCGATCTGGAAGCCGTCAAAACCATGGGTCTCGATGCCTGGTTCAATCAACAACTTCACCCCGCCACCATCGACCAGACCGAGCTCACCGCCCGCCTCAATCAGTTCCCCGCCATGCAGCGCACCCCGCAGGACCTGCTCTACTACCTGCCCAGCAACGCTGTCATCCGTCAGGCAATCGACGGCAAAGCGCCTGTCCCCGACCGCCCCGCCGCGCTCCACGCCATCTACGAAGATGAAATGGCCCGCGTCACCTTCAAGCGCCAGGAAAAGGAACAGCAGAAGCAGCTCGTAGCCTCCAACCAGCCCGCAGCAACAATGGGAGCGCCCGGCGCAGCGCTCACCATGTCCTCCAATAGCCCCGCCTCTCCAAGCCCGTCCGGGAACATGACGGACGACACCAAACCAGTCAAGCCATCTCCAGACCAGCATCAGGACAGCCAGATGAGCATGGCCGCCGCTCCCGCCGCATCCGACCCCGTCGTCAACCCAGCCCTCATCACCGAAATCCTCGCCCTCCCCACCCAGCAGCGCCTCGCCCGTCTCGCCTTTATGAAGCAGCCGGACCTCGACGCCTTCCGCAAAGCGCTCAAAGGCCCCCAGCGCCAGGCCCTCGTCGCTGGCTTCACCCCCGCGCAAAAAGAGTTCGTCGCCGCCCTCGAAAGTCCCCAGCGCGTCGTCAATGAAGAGCTCGCGAGCCAGCGCCTTGTCCGCGACATCTATTCCAACGCACAGCTTGAAGAAGTTATGACCGACTTCTGGCTCAATCACTTCAACGTCTACCTTCACAAAGACGAGGCAACCCCCTACTACCTCGTGAGTTATGAGCGCGATGTCATCCGCCCCCGCTCCCTTGGCAAGTTTGAAGATCTCCTTGAAGCCACAGCCCACAGCCCCGCCATGCTTCTCTACCTCGACAACTCCAGCAGCATGGGCCCCGACTCTCCCGCCGCCGAAAAGAATCGCCTGCGGGATGCGAAGAACCCCAACGCCAAAAAGAAAGCTCCTGAAGGCCTGAACGAGAACTACGCTCGCGAGCTCATGGAACTCCATACCCTCGGCGTAAACGGCGGCTACACCCAGGCCGACGTAACCCAGGTAGCCCGCGTCCTCACCGGTTGGACCGTCGACAAACCCCAGCGCGGCGGCGGATTCAAGTTTGACGAAAACCGCCACGAGCCCGGCACAAAAAAAGTCATGGGCAAAAAAATCAAGGAACACGGCGAACAGGAAGGCCGCGAGCTTCTCCACATGCTCGCCACCCGTCCCGCCACTGCCAAATTCCTCTCCCGCAAGCTCGCCATCCGCTTCGTAGGCGACGATCCCCCGCAGACCCTCGTCGATCGCATGGCCAAGTCCTACCTCTCCAGCGACGGCGACATTTCCGTGGTCCTAAAAACCCTCTTCAAGTCGCCCGAGTTCTGGTCCGAAGGCGACTACCGCGCCAAGGTGAAAACTCCACTAGAGTTCGTCGTCTCCGCCGCTCGCGCCAGCAATTTGAACACTGACAATTTCCAGCCCCTCGTCAACGCTCTGAAAGATATGGGCATGCCTCTCTACGGCGCAATCCCGCCCACCGGCTACAAGTGGGACGCGTCCGACTGGGTCAGTACAGGCGCACTCGTCAACCGCATGAACTTCGCTCTCACGCTCGCCTCCAACAAACTTCCCGGCATCGCCATCACCTGGTCCGCCCCCGCCATTTCGTTCACCACCCAGACCAACGGAGCTGCTGGCCCAGACGGCATCACCCACACGCCAGTCGTCAGCACCGCCCCGGTCGTGCTACCCACCCCGGCGGATGAAGAACAGCGCCTCGAGTTTCTGCTTGTTGCCGGGGGCGTCAGCGACTCCACGCGCTCCGCCGTCCTCGAGCAGTTCCAAACACAAACCGCACAGAACAACAACGCACAGACCAATGGCGTACAAACCAATGCGGACCCAGCCAAATTCCAGGCCCCGCCCAAACCTGTCCTAACCGCGGCAACCAAGCCGGTAACTCCAGCGCAAGCCACAGCCGCAATGGAAAAACAGGACCAACTGCTAGCCGGCTTGCTACTTGGATCACCCGAATTCCAACGCAGGTAATTGAGCTGTTGTATCGGTGCTAGCTTGATCGGCACCGGAAACTGAAAGCTGTCAGCTGTTAGCTGTTAGCTGTTTTCCCGAGGTCCACAATGCAAACCAACCGAAGATTCTTCCTCCGCAACGGCGCACTTGCCATAGCAGGCACTACGGCTATCCCCAGCTTCCTCGTCCGTTCCGTCATGGCTGAAGCCGCAGCCGCAACGGCTCCCGGACGTCAACTGGTCGTCATCTTCCAGCGCGGCGCAGCCGACGGCCTCAACGTCGTCGTCCCCTATCGCGAGAAGAACTACTACGCCATGCGCCCCGGCATCGCCATCCCTGACAATCAGGTCATCGACCTCGACGGATTCTTCGGTCTGCATCCCGCCCTCGCGCCCTTCAAGCCGCTCTACGACCAGGGCCATCTCGCCATCATCCACGCCGCCGGCTCGCCTGACATGTCCCGCTCCCACTTCGACGCGCAGGACTACATGGAATCCGGCACCCCCGGCGTGAAAGGCACAGACGACGGCTGGCTCAACCGCGCCCTTCAGGCCGAAGACCTCCGCCACCACCAGGAACACACCGCGTTCCGCGCGCTCGCTCTCGGCTCGCAGGTCCCGCGCACGCTCGCCGGCAAGGTTCCGGCCATCGCGCTCGCCAACGTCAACAGCTTCACCGTTGGTGGAAAAGGCCCCGCTCCATCCCCCGCCGCCAACGCCTTTCAAGCCATGTATGGCGAAAGCGGAGACAGCATCCTCCACGCAACCGGCGACGAAACCTTCGACGCAGTCAAGATGCTCCGCGCAGCCAATCCCGGCCAGTACAATCCGATCGCAGGCGCAAACTATCCCAACAACGAATTCGGAAACAACATGAAGCAGATCGCCCAGCTTCTCAAAGCCAACCTCGGCGTCGAAGCTGCCTTCACTGACGTCAGCGGCTGGGACACCCATCAGAACCAGGGCGGCGTCAGCGGCCAACTAGCCGACCGCCTCCGCGAGTTCTCCTCCGCCATCGCCGCCTTCTGGCTCGACATGGGCCCCGCCGCCGAAAACATCACCCTGGTCACCATGTCGGAGTTCGGCCGCACCGCCCGCCAGAACGGCACCGGCGGCACCGACCACGGCCACGCGAACGCCATGTTCGTCCTCGGCGGTCACGTCAAAGGCGGCAAAGTCTACGGCCGGTGGCCCGGCCTTGCCAACGAGCAACTCAACGAAGGCCGCGACCTAGCCGTCACCACGGACTTCCGCCAGGTTTTAGGCGAAGCCGTGGCCAAAACAATAGGCGTCAACAATCTTGAAGTCGTCTTCCCCGGCGCCAAACTCCAACCCAACAGCTTCCTCCGCCTCATCTAAGAGGCACTCGACAAGAGCTCGGACAACCAGCCTTCACCCGCCTCAAGTGGGTGCCCCCGGTCCCTCGCACTTGGGGACCGGGGATTGACTCTCATCTGTAATCCGTCTTCTATTCCGCCCTTAACGCCTCCGTAGGATTCACGCTAGCCGCCCTTCTCGCCGGAATAAAGCTAGCGAGCATCGCCGAGACCCCCAGCACCACCGCCACCGCAACCAGAGTCCCCGCATCCCATGCCTGCACGCCAAACAGCAAGCTCCGCATCAGCGTCGCCGCGCCCACCGCGCCAACCAGCCCCACCACAATCCCCACCCCAATCAGCCGTCCCGCCTCACTCAGAACCAGTTTGTACACCGAACTCCGCTGCGCCCCCAGCGCCATGCGCACCCCAATCTCCCGCGTCCGCTGGCTCACCGAATAAGCAATCACCCCGTACAGCCCCACCACTCCCAGCAGCAGCGCCAGCACTGCAAATCCACCCACCAGGTACGCCGCCGACCGGTGAATATACGCAGTCTGCGAGTCGTTGATCTGCTCCGTCATGGTGCTGCCTTCCTCCACCGCCGCTTCCTTACTCACTTCATGAATTGCCGCCGCCAGCGCGGGCAACACTGTCCGCTCATTCCCGTGCGTCCGCACCAGCAACGAGAAGTACGTATCTGTGCTCTGATTGAAATGAAAATATTCCGCTGGCCATTGGTCCTGCTGCAGGCCCGCATCCTTGAAGTCCGCGACCACGCCGACAACCTCCCTCATCGACTTCGGCGACAGCTTGATGTCGGCAACTTTCTTCCCAATCGGATCCTCGCCCGGAAAATACTTCTTCGCGAACGCCTCATTGATCACAATAACCGTCGGCTTCGATCCATCTTCCGCATCGCTAAAATAGCGTCCCTTCAGCAGTTCCGCATGAATCGTAGAAAAGAACCCGGCGCTCACATCGCGCTCGTTCACGTCATTGTGGATCCCGTTATAAGGCTTGCCCACAACCCGAATCCAGTCGGTATTGCAGTTACAGCTCACCGGCAACACGCTGGTCAGCGCTGCCGATTCAACACCTGGCAAACTCTCCACGCGCTGCACCACGGCCCGTGCAAAGGCAACCACCTGCTCATCTTTTGAAAACACCAAATCCGGCAATCCAACATTGATCGTCGCCAGATGATCCGCCTGAAATCCAAGCTCCACATGCAGCAACATGTACAAGCTCTTGCCCAGCAGACCCGCGCCCGTCAGCAGCACCACCGCGGTGGCCAGTTCAATCACCACCAGGTTCGCCCCCATGCGCCGCCACAACATCCCCGCCGATCCGCGTCCGCCCTCCGTCAACCCATCTCGCATATTCGAAAATCTGAAATGCAAAATCGGCGTGATTGAAAACAGGATCCCCGCCAACACCGCCAGACATCCCGCAAACGCCAGCACATGCGCATTCATCCCCAGCCCGCGCAAAAATGGCATCCCCACCATCATCTGTTTCGAAATCAGCCCGCTCAACACCTTCATCCCGCCATAGGCCAGCGCCAGCCCTACCGCGGTCCCCGCCGCCACCAGCGTCAAGCCTTCAGTCACAAACTGCCTACTCAACCGCTTGCCCGAAGCACCCAACGCTCCACGCACCGCAATCTCGCGCCGGCGGCTCTCCGCCCGCACCAACAGAAGACTTGACACATTCACGCAGGCAATCAGCATGAGCAGCCCCGCGCCCCCCAGCAGAATCAGGAATATCGGACGAACCTCCCCAATAATTGCCTCCGACAACAGAATTACGCTCGCACTATTCCCGCGATTCGAATCCGGATACTGCTTCTCAAGTTGCGCCGCGATCGACTTCATCTCTGCCAGCGCACTGCCCACGGAAACCCCATCCTTCAATCTCCCCACGCCATCCAGATTGTGGCAGCTGCGCCGCTTCTCGCACTCGTGTGTCGGCTGCAGCGGCTCCCAAAACTCCGCATCATCCCGCAAAGCAAACTGAAAATCCTCAGGCAGCACCCCCACAACAGTGTGCGAAACCCCGCTCAAATTCACCACTTCCCCCACCACATCCGCCCTGCCGCCATACCGTCGCTGCCATGTTCTATAACTCAGCATCACCACAGCAGACGCGCCGGCCACATCTTCCCCGGCTCGAAAATCGCGGCCCAGCATCGGCCGAATTCCCAGCGTTGCGAAGAATCCCGCGCTCACACGCACCCCAGGAATCGATTCCGTGCCCGTTGGCGTCTTCAACACCCAGCCAGTCCGATTGAAAACCTCCAACGAACTGAAAACCGAATTCATCCGCTTCCAGTCCAGATAATCCGCGTACGACAAGTTGTTGCGCGGAAACCCGGCCGAGCTCTCATTCACCGCTACCAGCCGCGTCGGATCGGGATAAGGCAGCGGCTTGATCAGCGCCGCATCCACAAACGCAAAAATCGCCACGCTCGCGCCAATCCCTAACGCCAGAATCGCAATCGCAACGCACGCGAACCCGGGATTCTTCCGCAACTGCCGCAAAGCAAACCGCAAATCCTGAACCACCGTCTCCATCTTGAATCCCACCTCTTCGTGGCTCTTTTCCTTCAGTCGCATCGCATTCCCAAACTGCCGCATCGCCGCATACCGCGCGGCCTCCGGCGTCATCCCGTTCGATACAAACTCCTTCGCGGCCTGCTCGCGATGAAACGCCATCTCTTCGTCCAAATCACCACTGAACCGCTTGCGGCCAAAAAGCAACGAGAGCTTTTTCATGAATCGAGTGAACCCCTTCATCTAAGCCTCCTGCGCGTCAGCGAGCACGCGCCCAATCGCCGCAATCATCGTTTCAAACTGCGTCAGCTCAAGCCCCAGTTGCTTGCGCCCCATTGCCGTCAGCGTGTAAAACCGCGCCCGCCGATTGGTCTCCGTCATCTTCCACTCCGCCTTCACCCATCCTGCAAGCAGTAACCGTTGCAGCGCCGGATACAGCGATCCTTCCTCCACCGTCAGCACATCGTCCGACAACCGTTTGATCGAAAGCGCAATGCCATATCCATGCAGCGGGGCGCGCGTCAGAGTTTTGAGAATCAGCATGTCGAGAGTGCCGGGCAGAAGGTCGGGTTTCTTGGCCATGAATCGATATATAGATTATCTATGGGTAGTAAGTCAATGGATATCAAACTCTAAATGTTGCAAAGGTCTTGGTCCCTGGTCCCTGCTTTTCCCGACCCTGCTTCACTCCCACCGGCCCCATCATTTACCCTCAATGAGGTTATGAAATCAACACGCGCCCTATTTGTTCCCGCTCTTGCCGTAGCCTTCGCTGCCACGGCCTTCGCACAACAGTCAACCCCCAAACCTGCTGATGAACTGCCCGACGCGCCCCAGGCCACCGCAGCCGCCATGGTCCATCCCAACGGCCCAACCGTCGTCATGGATACTTCCATGGGCCGCATCACCTGCCAGTTCTTTCAGCGTCAGGCGCCCAAGGCCGTAGCCAACTTCATCGGCCTCGCGCAAGGCACCATCGACTGGACCGATCCAACCACCAAAAAGAAGCAGCACCACAAGCCCTATTACGACAACACCATCTTCCATCGCATCATTCCCGAGTTCATGATTCAGGGTGGCGATCCAACCGGCACCGGCATGGGCGATCCCGGCTTCGCTTTCGACGACGAGGTCGATCCGAATCTGAACTTCGACCAGCCCGGCCGCCTAGCCATGGCCAACAGCGGCCCCAACACCAATGGCAGCCAGTTCTTCATCACCGAGCAGGCATACGACTCGCTCAATGGGCACTACACGCTCTTTGGCCAGTGCGATGAGTCCAGCGTGCTCGTGGTCAAAACCATCGCCCGCGTCGAGCGCGACAGCAACGACAAGCCACTCTCGCCTGTAGCTCTCAAAAAGGTGACCATCGTCCAGGAAGGTCAGCCCCTTCCACCACCACCCGCAGACGCAGCGCCGAAAGCAGCATTGCCCGCCGCGCCCAAATCCTGATCGGCATGTTTTAATTCACCAACACTGGGTGCCCCCGGTCCCTCGCACTTGGGGACCGGGGATACAGCCAAACCAAGGAGTCTCAATGGCACTCGCAGCAGGAACCTACGCAATCTTCACCACCACCGAAGGCAAAATCACCGTCAAGCTCTTTGAGGCAGTCGCGCCCAAGACCGTCGCCAACTTCATCGCCCTCGCCGAAGGCGGCAAGGAGTGGACCCACCCCACCACCCGCGCCAA
>Ga0302319_10001493_pt1 | contig 52322 bp, 32 predicted proteins | sample Bog_T0_2_FD_203319 | JGI IMG/M metagenome (GOLD analysis project Ga0302319, IMG submission 203319) | Peat permafrost microbial communities from Stordalen Mire near Abisko, Sweden - Bog_T0_2 | ecosystem: Environmental > Terrestrial > Soil > Wetlands > Peat | place: Sweden: Abisko, Stordalen Mire... | reverse complement strand
AAAGCCGACGCCCGCGGCTTCCGCCGATTCATCAACTATCGCTCTCGGATCCTTTTTCACTGTGGTAAACTCAACATGCTTCCGGTCCTCCCTGAGTCAGCGACCCACTAAGAAACCGGAAGAACCAGTAGAAGCTCCCCGCGAGGAAGACCGCGAAGAACATGCCCGGCCACGGGTAGTCGGCGTCGGTTGCGGGCCGCACCATCGAGAACATCTCGGGCGCGAGCCTCGCGTGGAGCCCGCTCCACCCCCCGACGTGCCGCAGGCCGACCGCGGTCAGGATGACGGCGGCCACGAGCAGCACCGTCGTCTGGAGCGCGTCCGTGTACACGACGATCCGCAGGCCGCCCTTCATCGTGTAGAGCGCCGTGCCGAGGCCGACCGTCCAGATGACGGCGTAGTTGTTCCAGCCGAGCAGGTCCGAGAACACGAGCGACGACGCCCAGAGCGAGATCGAGATCTTCGTGAGGACCGAGAGGACCACCATGAAGCCCGAGAAGAAGAGCCGCACGCCCGTGCCGTAGCGCTTCTCGAGGAATTCGGGGACCGTGAAGATCAGGTTCTTGATGTAGAAGGGCAGGAAGAGCGCGATCAGCGGGACCAGGCAGAACACGGCCGACCACTCGTAGCCGCCGACGGCCATGCCGCCCGAGTACCCGCTTCCCGCGAGCCCCACGAAGTGCTCGGCCGAGATGTTGGCGGCGAAGAGGGAGGCGCCGATGAAGGGCCAGCGCAGCGAGCGGCCCGCCAGGAAGTAATCCTCCGACGACTTGGGCTTGCGAGAGAGGAGCAGGCCGGCCGCGGCGATCACGAGGACGTAGGCGCCGATCGCCAGCCAGTCGATCCACTGGAGGGTCATGAAGGGATCAGGGGGCCTTCTTGTAGTAGACGCCGAGCATGTCGACCAGCCGCGCCTGGAAGTCCGCAATGTCGAGGGCGCCGCTGCGGTAGAGCACCTTGCCGCCGGGCGCGATCACCACCGTGTACGGGTAGCCGCCGGGCCATTGGGGGTCGAGCGCCTGCGCGAGGGCGTCGCCGGGGGGCCCGGTATAGATGAAATTGTTCGTCGCGCGGCCCTGCCCCGCGACCGAGGCCTTCGCCCCGGGGGGCACGGCGGCGTGCTGGCGCGTGAGGAACGCGAGCGCCTTCCCCTCATCCCCGGGTTTGTCGACGCTGATCGTGATCAGGTCGAAGTCGCGGGTCTCGAACCGGCGCGAGATGAGCACCAGCCCGGGGAACTCCTCGACGCACGGCACGCACCAGGTGGCCCACAGGCTGATGACGCGCAGCCGGTTTGTCGGGTTCGCCGCGAGCGCGGCCACCCCCGCCGCGTCGATGCGCCCGAGGGACACCGGCAGGTTCTTCCAGGCCTCGTTGCCCTCGGCGACCGCGTTCTGCTTGGTCATCCACTTGGTGGAGCAGCCCATGGGCCGGGTGACCTCGACCGGGACGGGCTCGCCGGCGAGGAGCGCCCCCACCGCCACGGCGCCGTCGCGCGAGTGGACGGATTCGGGGTCGGGCAGCTCCGAGTCGTCGAAGCGGCCCTTGTAGCGCAGCTTGCGGTCCTGGTCGAAGATGAAGAGGTGCGGCGTGCAGAGGCACCCGTATGCCTTCGCGGTCGCCTGCGTCGCCCCGTCGTAGAGATAGGGGAAGTTGAAGCCGCGCTCCCTCGCGTAGAGCTTCATCTCGTCGAAGCTGTCGCTGTATTTCGCGTAGCCGAGCTCCTCGACCCGCAGGCCCTCGAGGCTGTTGGGGTTGATGGCCACGACGGCGACGCCCTTGCCCTTTAGCCCGGCGACGAACGGGATGAAGCGCGTCTCCGCCGCGTGCGAGGTGGGGCAGTGGTTCGACAGGAAGATGACCATCAGGAAGCGCGAGTCCCTGAAGTCGGCCAGGCTGTAGGTCTTCCCGTCGACGCCGGGCAGCGAGAAGTCGGGGGCGGACTCGCCTATCTTAAGCGTGTGGAAGCCGGGGGGCATCCCGTGCTCCGCCGCGGGGTCAGGGTCCGCGGCAAAAAGGCCCGTCGCAAGAAGGCCGAGGGCCATGAAACCATATAGGGGTAATTTCATGGGGGCACACGCTGTGTCAACTTGCGCATCCGGGCAAGCCGAACGAGGCTTCGGGGCATTTTCGCTCGATCCCGCGGCGCAGTCCGCGCAACGCTGTCGACCCAGACGCTCCCGCCCATGCTCCGATACCTAGCCGCCCTCGCGCTTGCGGCGGCCAACGCCGCGCCCGCCGCGGCCCCGCCGCCGGCCGGGCTACTGTCGGCGGAGGAGCTCTTCCGCGCCATGCCGCTCGGCAAGGCCGGCTTGACGCCCGACGGGCGGCACCTGGGAGCGATCGTCACGGACAAGGCCGACATGAGAGACCTCCTCATCTACGACCTGGCGACGTACAAGCCGACGGGGCTTCGCGGGAGCGGCTCCCTGGAGATTTCGACGTTCCGCTGGCTCAACGACCGGCGCCTCATCTTCAGCCTGGCCAAGGACAAGATCTACACGTGGGGGCTCTATTCGGCGACGGTCGACCATCTCGAGCGCTTCACGCCGATCGACCGGTTTGACGTGACGCAGGTGGTCGGCGTTCCCCTGTCGCGTCCGGACCGCGTGCTGGTGTGGATCCGCCAGTCGGCCAAGGATGACAACCGGCCCGGCCCGCTGCTCGAGCTCGACGCGGGCCACAACCCGAGCGCCTTCGACGGGGAGCTGGGATGGAACGCGATGGTGCGCTCCTACACGATGCCCGAGAGCGCCCTCGAGGGGAGCGGGGGGTGGAATGCGATGGTGCGCTCCTACAAGCCGCCCGGGGACGGCCCGGTGCTCGCCTGGGACGCGGACCGGGAGGGCGACCTCGGCCTCTGCACGACGCTTGTCAGGGGCCGGGGCCGGCTCCACCGCTATGAGCGGGCGACCGACACCTGGCAGGACGTCGCCGTCCCCCCCGGGGCCCGCCCTATGGCCCTGGACGCCGACGGGCGCCACCTCTGGGTCGTCACGTATTCGCGGGGCAGCGGCTACGAGCTGAGGCGCCTCGACCCCGACAGCGGCGCGCTCGAGAAGCCGGTCGTTACCGATCCGGAGTATGACGTCGGGTCGGGGAGCCTCTTCTTCACCGCAGGCGGGCACGGTCTGGCGGGCGTGACGTACCTGCGGCGCGAGCGGGTCTCCTACTGGGTCTCGGGCGCCTACTCGGCAGCCCAGGCGGCGGTCAACCGCGCCATCCCGGACGCGAGCAACGAGCTCATCGACCGGGACAGCGCGGAAAGGAAGTTTCTCTTCAAGAGCACCGGGCCGCGCCACCCGGGTGCGCTCGAGCTTCTGGAGCTCGACACCAACACGCTGCGGAGCGTGGCCGACACGGCGCCGGGGCTCAAGGGCCGGCCCCTGCGACCCGTGGAGCCGGTCAGCTTCTCCACGCGCGACGGCGTGAGACTCGAGGGCTACCTCACGCTTCCCGAGGGTGCGGGCGCCCGGCACCCCGTCCCGCTTGTCGTCCTCTGCCACGGGGGCCCGTGGCTGCGCGACACCCCCGATTTCAGCCCCGAGGTGCAGTTTCTCGCGAGCCGGGGCTACGCGGTGCTCCAGCCGAACTACCGGGGTTCGACCGGCTATGCGCCCGAGGTGAGCCACGACCGGGTGTACGACTTCCGCCGGATGAACGACGACGTGACCGACGCCACCCGATCGGTCCTCGCGGCGGGCATGGTCGACCCGGCGCGCGTCGCCATCATGGGGGCAAGCTTCGGCGGCTACCTGGCGGTCGCGGGCGTGGCGTTTGAGAGGGACCTCTACCGGTGCGCGATCACTGAGTGCGGCGTCTTCGACTGGGCGAGTCAGATCCGGTCCAAGAGCTATGCCGGCGGACCCGGAGAGTACGAGCGGCTGACCGACGAGCTCGGAACGCCCGGCCGGGACGGCGGACGCCTGGAGGAGATCTCGCCGCTCGACCACGCGGACCAGATCCGGGTCCCCGTCCTGATCGCGCACGGCACCGAGGACGCCGTCGTGGACGTCGCCCAGTCAAGGAGGCTCGCCGCCGAGCTCAAGCGAAGGGGGATACCCCACGAGACGTTCTACCGCGCCCTGGAGAGCCACGGCTTCTTCAACTACCAGAACCGCGTGGACTTCTACCACAGGGTGGAGGCGTTCCTGGCCGCAAACCTGGGCGGCGCGACCCTGACCCCCGTCAGGTGACGCGCCGCGGCAGGCCCCCCGTCAGGAGCCGGGTCCCGACTCGATCTCGATCGCGGACGGCGCGAGCCCGTCGGACTGTGCGGTGAGCGTAAGCTTCCCGGGCGCTCCGCGCCGCGTGCGCACGATCGCGACGCACAGGCCGTTGAACGCGTCGCGCTCGGCCGCGTGGAACGGGGCGAGCGACGTCGGGTCGCCGTTGTCGGTGGCGACCAAGTCGCCGGGGCCCGACAGGCTGAAGCGGACCTTGTTCGACGCGCGCGGCACCAGGGTCCCGTCCTTGTCGTTGATGCGCACCGTGACGTAGGCGAGGTCGCTGCCGTCCGCGGCGAGCGAGGCGCAGTCCGCGGCGAGCGCGACCGCCGCGGCGGCCCCGGCCGTCCGCTCGACGTCCGTCGCCCACGGCTTGCCGCCCCTGTAGGCGACGACCTTCAGCTCGCCGGGCTCGTAGCGCACGTCGTCCCAGCGGATCCGGTACTCGAGCGGGCCCCGCGTCTTCCTTCCGAGCGAACGCCCGTTCAGGAAGAGCTCCGCCTCGTCGCCCGACGTGTACACGTGGACCGGGGTGACCAGGCCCGTGCGCTCCGGCCACGTCCAGTGGGGCAGGAGGTGGGCCATCGGCAGGTCGGCGCGCCACCGGGCCTGGTAGAGGTAGAACCGGTCCTTCTTCAAGCCCGCCAGGTCGATGATCCCGAAGTAGGAGCTTCGCGACGGCACCGGGATCGTTCCGGCGGCCTTGAGCTGCGCCTGCATCGCGGCGCGCACCGCCGGGTCGGTGAACTCCAGCATGTCCTTCGAGTCCCCGGAATACGGCGTCGGCTCCCCGAGGTAGTCGAAGCCGGTCCACACGAATTCCCCGGCGACGGACGGCGCCTTGTCCTGGCCGCGGAACTCCGTCTCCGGGGTGGTCGCCCAGGGCGGGGCCGACAAGTCGTAAGAGCTCATCTGGAAGTCCGCCATCCCCTTGCTCTTGTCCTCGCTCACCGGGAAGACATAGAACCCGCGCGTGCTGATGCAGGAGGCCGTCTCGCTCGCGACGAGCGGGATTGTGGGGTTAAGCTCGCGGAAGCGGGGGTACTCCCAGGGCTTGTAGTTGTAGCCCGCGACCCCCACCGCGAGCTGCATGCCGTTGTACCCGCTCTCGACCTGATCGAACGCCGAGACGGTCGGCCGGGTGCGGTCCTCCTCGAAGGCGATGGCCGTCAGGTGCCGGGCGAGCTTCGGGCCCGTCGTGGGCGAGCGCTGCTCCGGGATCTCGTTGCCGATGCTCCAGAGGATGACGCTCGGATGGTTGCGGTCGCGCCGGATCATGGCCCGCAGGTCCTTCTCGTGCCAGTCGGCGAAGAGCAGGTGGTAGTCGTTCGGCTTCTTCGGGAGGGCCCAGCAGTCGAAGGCCTCGTCCATGACAAGCATCCCCATCCGGTCGCACAGCTCGAGGAGCTCGGGCGAGGGGGGGTTGTGGCTCGTGCGGATGGCGTTGCAGCCCATCTCCTGCAGGAGGCGGATCTGGCGGGCGAGCGCGCTCACGTTGATCGCAGCGCCGAGGGCCCCGAGGTCGTGGTGGTCGCAGACCCCCTGGATCGGGACGTGCCGGCCGTTCAAGAGGAAGCCGCGGTCGGGGTCGAAGGCGATCGTCCGGATGCCGAAGGGCGTCTCGACCCGGTCAGCCGCGGCGCCGGCCACGCCGAGCGTCGTGACGGCGACGTAGCGGTCGGGATGGGCGAGGTCCCAGAGCCTCGGGTGGGCGATCTCGACGGTCTGCGCGCACGACGCCACCCGGCCCGGGTAGACCGTGATCTCGCGCGGGGCGGCGGTCGCCACCGGGGACGCCCCGGGGCGCCCGTCGGCGCCGAGCTCGAAGACCTCGGTCGAGACGCTTGCGAGCGCCTGTTCCGTCGTGTCGTTCGCGGCGACGGCGGTGACGGTGGCGAGCGCCGCGTCGGCGGACACCCGCGGCGTCGTCACCGTGACGCCCCAGTGCGCGACGTGCACCGGGCCCTCGGTCACGAGCCACACGTTCCTGAAGATGCCGGCGCCCGGGTACCAGCGGGACGACTCGGGCGGATTCTCGAGGCGGACGGCGAGCACGTTGTCGGCCCCGGGCCTGACGAAGCGGGTGAGGTCGAGGCGGAAGGACGCGTAGCCATAGGGCCAGCCGCCGGCGAACCGACCGTTGACCCACACAGCCGCGTGGGACATCGCCCCGTCAAAGTCGACATAGACCCGCCGGCCGGCCGCGGCCGCGGGGAGCTCGAAATGCCTGCGGTACCAGCCCACGCCCGCCCACGGGAGCTTCGCGGTCTCGCCCGGGAGGTCCTGCCGGAACGGGCCCTCGATGGCCCAGTCGTGGGGCACGTCGACCTGCGCCCACGCGCCGTCGTCGAACGCGGCCTGGGCATAGGACACGGACTGCGGCGGGCCGCCGGCCGGAGGGGCGGGCCGCTCGGGCGCGAGGTCGAGGAGTCCGTCGCCCGTGGGCAGGATCCAGGGCTTGAGCGCCTCGTAGGACAGGCTCCCGCCGGCGTCGGGCGCGTCGCCGCGCGTAAAGCGCCAGCCGGCGTCGAGGGACGTGCGCTCGCGCGGCCCGGCGGCCGCGGCGGAAGCCACAGCCAGGACAAGGAGGGATGCATGCAGCAGGGGCGGGGGTCTCATCCGGGCATTATCACGCGGAGGCCCGCCGGGTTCAACGCTGTGGAATTACAAATTTGTAATCTCCGGGAAAGGTCCCCGAAAGCCTGGCGTGCGATAGTCGCGCATGCCCATGAACAACGACTCTCAACATTCCCCCCGCACGAATCTCAGGCGCGCGGCGCTCGTCGGCGCCGTGCTCCTCGCCTCCGGCGGGCTTTTCGCGGCGATCGACACCGCGCAGCCGGCCAAGCACGCCATCAACCTGAAGCGCGACGACAGCAGCGTGAACCGCGGGACGATCGAGTCCGCGAGCTTCGCCTCCGTCGTCAAGCGGGTGGCGCCTAGCATCGTCAAGGTGACGGTGCAGATCAAGCCCCGCCGGGCCGAGTTCAATTCCGGGGACGTCTCGCCGCTGCCCGGATGGAACGGCCCCGACCTGCGCCAGTTCTTCGGCAACCGCATCCCGATGCAGCCCGAGACGCCCGAGGCGGGGCTCGGCAGCGGCGTCATCATCAGCACGGACGGCTACATCGTGACGAACAACCATGTCGTCGACGGCGCGAAGGAGGTCACCGTGACGCTGGCCGACGGGCGCGAGCTGGCGGCGCGCGTGGTGGGGCGCGACCCCCAGACGGACGTCGCCGTCATCAAGGTCTCGGCCAAGGACCTGCCGGCGATCACCTTCGCCCCCAGCCAGGACGTGCAGGTCGGCGACCGCGTGCTCGCGATCGGCAACCCCTTCGGGATCGGCGAGACCGTGACGACGGGCATCGTGAGCGCCACCAGCCGGCGCGCCGGCCTCGGGCTCAAGTATGAGGACTTCATCCAGACGGACGCCGCGATCAACCCGGGCAACTCCGGGGGCGCCCTCGTGGACGTCGAGGGCCGCTTGGTCGGCATCAACACCGCGATCCTGAGCCGCAGCGGCGGCTTCCAGGGCGTCGGGCTCGCGGTGCCGAGCGACCTCGTGGGCAACGTCGCCCAGACGCTCGTCGCGAACGGCAAGGTCGTCCGCGGCTTCATCGGGATCGGCATACAGGATTTGACCCCCGGCCTCGCGGACTCCTTCGGCCTGAAGACCCAGGGCGGCGCCCTCGTCTCCGACGTGCAACCGGACAGCCCCGGAGCGAAGGCCGGGATCAGGAGCGGCGACGTGGTCACGGCGCTCGACGGCAAGCCCGTCACCTCCGCCAGCCACCTGAGCCTCGCCGTCGGCGAGACGCCCCCGGGGACAAAGCTGACGCTCGATGTCCTGCGAAGCGGCGGGACCGAGAGGATCCCCGTCACCACGGCCACGAAGCCCTCCAGCGGGCGGGACGGCGGCGACGAGATCGCCGCCGGCTCGGACGAGGGCGTCCTCAACGGCGTCGCGGTCGGCGACATCGACGCCAACGCCCGGCGGGAGCTCGACCTTCCGGACCGGCTCACGGGAGCGGTCATCACCGGCGTCGACCCGGGCTCGGCCTCGGCGCGCGCCGGCCTTCGCGAGGGCGACGTGATCCTCGAGATCAACCGGCAGCCCGCCACCTCCGCCAAGAGCGCCGTGGACCTGAGTGCCGGCGCCACGAGCAAGAAGACGCTCGTCAAGCTCTGGTCCCATGGGAGCACCATTTATGTTGTCGTCGACGAGTCAGGCTCCGCGTCCCTGGACAGCGCGCCCTGAAGCCGGGCGGCAGCATGGCAGCAGCAGGTGGTTTAGTGTTGGGGGACACCGGCCCGCAGTTGCGGGCCGGTGTCCCTTTTTTCGCGGGCCAGTACCAGCTTTCCAAGGATTCCCCGTTCGTGCATTGTACCGCCATGCGGGTCCTCGTGGTTGAAGATGATGCCAAGATCGCCTCGTTCGTCGTGAGCGGGCTGAAGCAGGCCGGCTACGCGGTCGACCACGCCCCGGACGGGGAGACGGGCCTGGCGCTCGCGGAGACGACGGGCTACGACGCCGCGGTGGTTGACGTGATGCTCCCTGGGCTCGACGGGCTTAGCCTCGTCAGGCGGCTGCGCGCGGCGCGGCGCCAGGTCCCCGTGCTCTTCCTGAGCGCGAAGAGCGCGGTCGAGGACCGGATACGGGGCCTCGAGAGCGGCGCGGACGACTACCTGACGAAGCCCTTCGCCTTCTCCGAGCTCCTCGCCCGCATCCAGGCGCTCGTCCGCCGCGCCACGCACGCCCCCGACGCCACGCGGCTCGCGGCGGGCGACGTGTCGCTTGACCTCGTCACGCGCGAGGTGACGAGCGCGGGCAGGAAGGTGGAGCTGCAGCCGAGGGAGTTCTCGCTCCTCGCGTTCCTCCTGCGCCACGCCGGCCACCCCGTGAGCAAGACGAAGATCCTGGAGCAGGTGTGGGACTACGGGTTCGACCCGCAGACCAACGTGGTGGACGTGGTCATGCACCGGCTCCGCGCAAAGATCGACCCCGACCACGCCCGCATCGAGACCCTGCGCGGCGTCGGCTACGTGTTCCGCCCCCATGCTTGAGGCGTTCCGGCAGTCCCTCGCGATCCGGCTCGCCGCGATCTACACCCTGGTCTTCGCCGCCGGGGCCGCCGCGCTCTTCGGGATCCTCTACTGGGTCCTCGCGCACTCGCTCGAGGAGCGCGACCGCGCGGCGGTCGAGCAGCGCGCGGCGAACTACGCCCAGGCCTACGAGCAGGGTGGGGCGATCGCGCTCCGGGCGCGGCTGGCCGCCGACCCCTCGCCCGACGCGCGCTCGCTCTTCGTGCGGCTCTTGGGGCCCGACGGCGTGACGCTCTTCGCCACGATCCCGGCGGACTGGGTGGAGTCCCAGGTCGAGCGGCGCCTCGTCCCGGACGGCTGGGGAGGATGGAGCGCCCAGGAGATCCACTCCGTCAGGATCCCACGGGACGCGGCGCGCGACTTCGCGGTGGCCTCGCGCGTGCTGTCGGACGGGCGCCTGATCCAGGTGGCGCGCAGCACGGACAGCCGGGCGGTGCTCCTGGCGCCGCTGAGGAGCGACTTTGCCGGCGTGGGCGCCGTGGCGCTCCTCCTCTCGCTCACGGCGGGCACGCTCCTGGCGTGGCGCGCGACCCGGCCGCTGCGCCAGGTGGCGGCCACCGCGCGGCGCATCATCGAGGAGGACGACTTCGGGGCGCGCATCCCGAACCCGGGCGGCAGCGGCGAACTCGCCGTCCTCGCCCGGCAGCTCAACGCGCTCCTCGACAAGAACTCGGCGCACGTGCGGGTGCTCCGCGAGACCCTGGACAACCTCGCGCACGACATGCGGACGCCGCTCACGCGCCTCAGGGGGACGGCGGAGCTGGCGCTCAGGGACGGGGGCGATCCCGCCGAGGCGCGGTCGGCGCTCGCGTCCTGCGTGGACGAGACGGACCGGGTGCTGCACCTCTTGGAGGTGCTCCTCGACGTGTCGGCCGCCGAGGCCGGCGCCCTCGCGCTCCAGCTCGGGCCCGTGGACCTGCGCGCCCTGGCGGCGCGGGCCGCGGACCTCTACCGCGAGGTGGCGGAGGAGAAGAAGATACGGATCGAGCTTGTCGGATCAGAGGTGGCGCGGATGCAGGGCGACTCGGTGCGCATCGGACAGGCCCTCTCAAACTTGGTCGACAACGCGCTCAAGTACACGCCAGAGGGCGGCCGGGTCACGATCGCCACCGCCGCCGAGCCGGGCGCCCTTACGGTCACGGTGAGCGACAACGGCCCGGGCGTGCCCGAGGCCGAGCGCGAGGCGGTCTGGCGCCGGCTCTACCGCGGAGACGCGAGCCGTTCGCAGCGGGGCCTGGGACTCGGGCTGACTCTTGTCCGCGCGGTGGCCGAGGCCCACGGGGGTTCGGCCTGCGTCACGGACGCGCCGGGCGGGGGCGCCCGCTTCCAGCTGCGGTTTCCCACGGTCTAGAGGGGGCGGGCGGCGCGGGCCACGGGCACGGGGATAAATCGGACGTCCGAACTTGAAAGTTTCCGGAAATGGGATGGCCTTTCCGGGGCGGCCTACCGGGATTGGCCGCCCTGAACCCGTTGCCCCCGATCCTCCTTCCATATGAACCTCACGTTCTCCGCCGCGCTCCGAAGCCTCCTCCTCCTCCTCGCCCTTGACGCCGCGTGCGGGGCGCCGGAGCAGGTGTCGGCGGATCCCGCGAGGGGCCGGGCCTTCTTCCTTCAGAACTGCGCCCTCTGCCACACGACCGTCCTCGGCCCGGGGGGGCAGCCGATCTCGGGGCAGGGGCCGAGCCTGGTGGGCCTTATCGGCAGGCAGGCGGCCTCGCTCGACAACTTCGGGTATTCCAAGGCGCTGCGCGCCTCGGGGATCCGCTGGGATGCGGCGGCGCTCGATCACTTCCTGCAGGCGCCGTCCGTGGCGGTGCCGGGCACGCTGATGCCGGTGCCGGTTCCAAACGCCGCCGACCGCCAGGACCTCATCGCGTTCCTTTCGAACCTCGACACGCTGGGAATCCCGGCGGCGGCGACCGCGCCGGCGACGGCCCCGCTCCCTGGGGCGGGCGGGGATCCGGGCGACTGGCGCAACGACGCGCCGGGCGTCCCGCATCGGATCGACCTGTCCAAGCTGCCGCCGCCCTTCGCCACGGCGTCCTCGGGTAACGGTCCGAAGGTGGTCGGCCGCCCGGCGGGCGCCTCGCTCTCGGTCCTGCCCGGGTTCACCGTCAAGCCGTTTGCGACGGGGCTCACCGGCCCCCGCCTGCTCCGGACGGCGCCCAACGGCGACATCTTCGTGGCCGAGACCCGCACGGGCAGGATCCGGGTCCTTCGCGCGGCGGACGGGGCGGACGCGCCCTCCAAGAACGAGGTATTCGCCGAGGGCCTCACCGGGCCGTTCGGGATCGCGTTCTATCCCAACACGGGCGAGCCGCAGTGGATCTACGTCGGCAACCTCGATTCCGTCGTCCGCTTCCCGTACCGGAGCGGCGACACGAGGGCGCGCGGCGAGGCGCAGACGGTGGTCCCCGTCCTCGCGCCTCACAACGGGGGCGGCCACACGACGCGCGACGTCGCCTTCTCGCTGGACGGCCGGCGCATGTTCATCTCGGTCGGCTCCGCCTCGAACGTGGCCCGGGACATGCCGCTCAAGAGCGCCGAGGAGGTGCGGGTCTGGGAGGCCGTGCACGGTCGGGGCGCCGCCTGGGGCCCGGAGACCAACCGCGCGGACATCCTCGTCACCGACCCGGAGGGCGGCGCGCCGCTGCGCACGTTCGCCACCGGCGTGCGCAACGGGGTGGGCCTCGCCGTCAACCCGCGGACGGGCGACCTCTGGGTGTCGACGAACGAGCGCGACGAGCTGGGCGACGACCTTGTCCCGGACTACATCACGCGCGTCAGGGAGGGCGGCTACTACGGCTGGCCGTGGTACTACATGGGCAACCACGAGGATCCCCGCCACGCGGGCGAGCGCCCCGACCTAGCCAACGCGGCAATCGCGCCGGACGTCCCGCTGCAGTCCCACTCCGCCTCGCTGGAGCTCACCTTCTACACGGCCGCGCAGGGCGTATCGGCGTTTCCCGCGGAGTTCCGCGGGGACGCCTTCGCGGCCGAGCACGGCTCGTGGAACCGGAGCTCGCGGACGGGCTACAAGGTCATCCGCGTGCGCGTCAAGGACGGCGTCCCGACGGGCGAGTACGACGACTTCATGACGGGCTTCGTCATCGACAACCGCAGAGTCTGGGGCCGGCCGGTCGGGGTCGCCGTGGCCCATGACGGCGCGCTGCTCGTCAGCGACGACGGTGGCGACGTCGTCTGGCGCGTCTCCTATGCGGCGCCGGGCGCCGACCGCTGACGGGGGCCGCCCGGAATTGCTGCCGGGCCGGGGCTACTCTGCGGCAAAGTCAAAGTACTCGAGGCCGTAGAGCACGATCTTGTGGTCCGTTGTGTCCTTCACGTAGAAGTGGACGTTGTAAGGGCCGGGGCGCAGCAGGAGGGCGTACCCCGCGTGGTAGCCGCCCTGGTCGTCGGTCGTCACCGTGCAGAAGTCGTAGTACTTCTCCTCCGCGTGGCCCGGCACCGATTCGGGCAGGAGCTCGTTGCCCGGGTGCTGCGGCCTGCCGTTGATGCACAGGACGTAGGTGTGCCGGTGCAGCAGGTGCTCCAGATCCAGGTCGAAGACGAAGCCGTGGGCGAACGAGCTGCGCACGTGGAGGCTGCCGGTGGTCTCTGCGCTGACCACGCGGCCCCACGCGGGCGGATTGATGAGCGGATACTCGGCGTCGTACGGAGCCGTGCTCGCAAAAAACCTCGTCGCTGCCGCGAGAAACGCGGCGTCCGCGGAACCCGCGGGCGCGGCCTGGGAGCCGGCGCCGAGGATCCGGCAGTCGTCCCGGGCGACGACCGCGTAGTTCTCGGCCGCAAGGGGCAGCGATACGAGGAGCAAAGAGGACAGGAGCAGCTTGGGGAGGTTCATGGCGTTTCGGGCACCGCATGCGTACGGCCCGGGCGCGGCAAGATCAATAGCGATGCTCGCCAGGGTACGTGGCCTTCAGGCGGAGGGCCTGCGCCTCCGTCAGCAGGCTGCGCACCTCCTGGTCCGTCGTCTGCGTGAAGTCCGCGTACCACTCGCCAACGCTCGAGAACTGCTCCGGGACCATGATGGCCGCGACCTCGTCGGCCTCGGCCTGGAGCCGGGCGAACGTGTCGCGGGGGATGACCGGCGCGGCCGCGACGACGAGGCTGGCCTTCTGCCTGCGCAGGGCCGCGATCGCGGCCCGCACGGTCGAGCCCGTGGCGATGCCGTCGTCGATGACGATCACGGCCCGCCCGGCGAGGGCGCAGGAGGGCCGGGTCCCGCGGTAGGCCTTCTCCCGCCGGATGAGCTCGAGGGTCTCACGCTCCGCGACGGCGTCGATCACCTCTTTGCCGAGGCCGAGCGAATCGACAACGCGGTCGTTGAGCACGCGCACGTTGCCGGTCGCGATGGCCCCCATGGCCAGCTCCGGCTGCCACGGCACGCCGAGCTTGCGGACGAGGAACACGTCGAGCTCGAGGCCGAGCCGCCGCGCCACGGCGTCGGCGACCGGGACGCCGCCCCTCGGCAGGCCGAGCACGATCGCGTCCTCTCGGCCTGCAAAAGCTAGCAGCTTCTCGGCCAGGAGCCGGCCCGCCTCGACACGCGTGCTGAACCGGGCGTGCATCACGATTATCACTACGGCGCCCGGGCCGCCCATTCAAGTCCGCGCGCAGGGCGGCGCTGCGGCATAGAGGGCGCTTGTAGACTGGAGTAGGAGCCCTGCAATCCGCGCCGGGACTCCGGCGATTCTTCAGACGGCACTAGAAAGCCATAAACGTCGTATCGGCAATGGTTAGCATCCTCCGGAGTTCCCGGACCGGGCACCGCCGCCCGGGATTGCGCTAAGAATCCGTGGCGTGGCGTGTCTTTATTAATCGATGGAGTCATGCTTGTCTCCCCTTAATGCCCCCATGGAACCGCTGATGTTCGAAGGCGAGCAGCCGAGACCGTCCCCCGCCTCAATCTCCGAGGTTCCGCGGCCCGAGGGCGCGCAGCCCCGTCCCCGGTCGATCGTCGCGCTGTTCCAGTCGGAGGAGAGCGCGCTGCTGCACTTCGCCCTCGGCATCGTGGGCCAGCGCGCGGTCGCCGAGGAGCTGGTGCAGGAGGGGTTCCTCCGCCTCCAGAAGGTCTGGGGCCAGGTGGACAATCCGCGCGGCTGGATCTACCGCAGCATCCGCAACCTCGCGCTCAACCACCTGCGCGACAGGCCCAGGGAGACTCCCTTGGACGAGGAGCGCGCCTCTGCGGAGGAGAGCCTGCCGCGCGACCTCCTCGGCCGCAGCGAGGCCGTGGGGACCGTGCGCATGCTGCTCGCGGAGATGCCCGAGGAGGACCGGAATCTGATCACACTCAAATACCACGAGAACCTGAAATACCAGGAGATCAGCAGGAGGACGGGGCTAAGCGTGGGAAACGTGGGGTTCAGGCTGCACCACCTGCTGAAGGGGCTCCTGGACGGCCTGCAGCGCGCGGGCATCGAGGGGAGCCAGGGATAGGAGGCCACCATGAATTACGACGAAAAAGACAGCGAAACGAAGGGAAAGATCTCAGCCGAGCTGGAGGCGCGCATCGTGGCGTGGATCTCCGGAGAGGCGCCCGCGGGCGAGGTGGCGGAGCTCGAGCGGCTGACGGCCGAAAACCCCGGCGTCGCGGCCTTTAAGAAGCAGATCGAGGCGACGCGGAAACTCGTGGAGGAGGCGGTGTCCCCCGACCCGGTGCCGCTCAGGCTCTCCAGTGAGCGCCGCACCGAGCTTCTGCGGGCCCTGGGCCGGCAGGAGGGCCCGGCCGCCGATGCGGTCGCGTCGCTGGCCGCCCTGAGGCGCCGGCAGCGGATCGAGCACCAGTGGTTCCTTGCGGCCGCGGCCTGCCTCGTCCTCGGCCTGTTCGTGTCCGCGATGTTCATCCCGTCCTTCCAGAGGGTTCATTCCGCGTCGGCGCAAAAGCGGGCGCCCTATGTCATGGGTATGGAGGTGAGGCAGGAGAAGTTGCAGAAGGCCGAGAGGTTGGCCCGGGAGGAGAAGAACGAGTCGGCGACCTATTCCGGAGAAGGCCGGGACCGTGAGGTCGTGATCCAGATGCCGGCTTTGGCCGCGGACGAGGTGGCGGAGGCGAACCCTCCGCAAGCCGACCAGGCCGCGCCCGAGGAGCCCGTCGCCAGGGGGTACGGGTCGCCGCGGATGGAGGCGAAGCTGTTGCCGGCGCCAACGGCGTTCAGCCCGCAACTCACGCTGTCGGCGGTCGCGGGCAACAAGAAGGAGTTCGACGAGTCGATCCAGCGGAGAGCGGCCGGGTATGTCGAACGCTTCGGCACCGCGGCCGCACCGGAATCGGCCGGCCATGGCGGGGTGGTGGCGGGGAGTCTGGCCACCGGCGAGGAGGCTTCCCTTTCGCCGGCGCCCATGAACGCGCCCGAGTCCCGGTCCGAGGCGCCGATCGTGCTCTCGCCGTTCTCGGTCGACGCCACGGAGGACAAAGGGAGCTACCGGGCGAACAGCACGCTGGCCGGCACCCGCGTGCGCACGGACCTGAAGAGCGTCTCGTCGGGGATCAACGTGGTATCCGCGCAGTTCCTTAAGGACGCCGGCGCGAAGAATGCGCAGGACCTGTTAAGCGACACACCAAAGACGGAAGGCGCGGGACCAAATGTTATGTTGTTCGGCACGGGGTCCCCGGGCGAGGTCCCGCCGTCCGCGGTGGCCGCAGCGCTCGCCCCTGCGGGCGCCTCGACCCAGGAGGAGACGTCAGCATCGAGGGAGCCCGTCTCCACGTTCTCGCTCCACGTGAGCGACGTGTCCTTCCGGCTTGCGCAGGAGGCGCTGGCCCGCGGCGAGCTGCCGGACCCCGCCGGGATCCGCCCGGAGGAGTTCTACAACGCCTTTAGCTACGGAGACCCCGAGCCGTCGATGGAGGAGAAGATCTCGTGCCGCACGGAGCAGTCCGCCGACCCCGTGATGCAGCAGCGCAACCTCGTGCGGATCGCGATGCGCGTGCCCGCCACAGGCCGCGGCGCCGCGGAGCCCCTGCGCCTGACCGTGCTCCTCGACACCTCGGGATCGATGGAGCGCGAGGACCGCGCGGCGGCCGTTCAGAGCGCCATGAAGGTCCTGGTCTCGCTCCTCGGGCCCGCCGACCGTGTGACGCTGATCGGGTTCGCGCGCCGGCCGCGGCTCCTCGCCGACCGGCTGCCGGGCGACCAGGCCGGCCGGCTGCTCGAGATCCTCGCGCACACCCCTGCCGAGGGAGGAACGAACCTCGAGGAGGCGATCAAGCTCGGTCGCGAGGTGGCGCTTCGCCAGTACCTTGCGCAGGCGCAGAACCGGGTCGTGCTGCTCACGGACGGCGCGGCCAATCTGGGCGACGCCGACCCCGCGCACCTGGCCACGCTCGCCGAGGCCATGCGCCAGCAGGGCATCGCGTTCGACGCCTGCGGCGTCGGGACCGACGGGATCGACGACTCGGTCCTCGAGGCGCTCACGCGCAAGGGTTCGGGGCGCTACTACGTTGTCGACACCCCGGAGTCGGCCAACGCCGGATTCGCCCGGCAGCTGGCCGGGGCGTTCCACCCGGCCGCCGAGAACGTCAAGGTCCAGGTGCGGTTCAACCCGGCGCGGGTCGGCGCCTACCGGCTGATCGGCTTCGAGCACCACCGGCTCAGCAAGGAGGACTTCCGCAACGACAAGGTCGCGGCGGCGGCACTCGCGGGCGGCGAGGCGGCGGTGGCGCTCTACGACGTCGAGGTGCTCCCGCAGGGCGACGGCGAACTCGGCGAGGTGTACGTGCGTTTCCGCGACACGGCCGGCGGCGCGATGGTCGAGCGCTCGTGGACGCTGGCCTACGACGCGCACGCGCCGGCCTTCGACCGGGCGAGCCCCTCCATGCAGCTCGCGGGGACGGCCGCGCTCCTGGCCGAGAAGCTCCAGGGCGGCCCGCGGGCGGGCGCCATCCACCTCGCCCAGCTCGCGCCCGTCGTGAACGCCCTGCGCGGCCGCTATGCGCACGAGGCGAGGGTGCAGGAGCTTGCCGCGATGTACGAGCAGATGCGCCGCATCCGCCCGGAGTGACGCACCCGGCGGACCCTCACCCACCCCAACCCTGGGCGTGGCCGATTTCAAACCAAAGGATATCAGATGAATGGATACAAAATCACCGGATCCGCCCCGCTAAGGGCCGGCGTCGCGGCGCTTGCCGCCCTTTCCCGCGCGCTCTGCGCGCCGTCCCCGGAGCCCGACCAGGCGAGCGTGTCGGCGGGCCTCACGCCCGAGGGCGGGCGGATCGTGGTCGAGGCCAAGGGGATGCCGGCCCCGGCGCCCCTCTTCTTTTCCGCGTCCGTCGAGGAGACGGTGCGCCTCGGGACGGCGGCGGTCGCCGGCGAGATGCGGCTTCGACTCCATGTCCTTCAGGGACGGCCCGAGGTGCTGACACTCGGGCTGTCGGGCGACGGCGAGGTGACGGACGTCGCGGGCCCCGGCCTCGGCGCCTGGTCCGTGCGGCGGGCCGCCGGGCCTTCGGGCGCCGGGAGGCTCCTCGATCTCAAGCCCGCGGGCGAAGCTGCCGGGGCCCGGGACTTCGAGCTTGTCGTGCGGACGCGACTCGAGAAACCGGCCGTGCCGGGAACGACCGCCGTCCTGGTCGCCACGCCGGGCGAGGCGGCCGGGTTCTCGTCCACGGTCGAGCTTCGCGCCGACCCGGACGTCGACCTGCGCGTGGCGTCCGCGGCCGGGGAGCTTGCGCTCGGGGGCTTCGAGGCGCCGGCCGGCCCGCCGCGGTTCATGTCGACCGGTGACGGCCGGATCGAGGTGAGCCTCGCCCGGCGGGGCGCGGCCGTCGGGGACGCGGAACTCGCCGGGGCGCAGCTCTTCGGAAGGCTCGCGGCCGCGGGTTCAAGTGTGGACTTCACGCTCCGGGGCCAGCTCTTGGTGAGGAGGGCGGGGGCGCGCCTGCGGATCCTCTCGGGCCGGGCGGCATTGAGCGACCGGACCGCCGGCGACGGCTGGCACGCGGAGCTCGTCCGGGTTGGCGGGGGCCGCTTTGCGTACGACCTGGTGGGCGAGCGCGAGGGCGCGCTGCCCTTCGAGCTTGCCTTCGCGGCCGCGGTCGCCGAGCGCGGCGACTGGCGCGCGCTCGACTTCGCCATGCCGGCCGGCGCCGTCGTCCCCCTGGACCTCGAGGGCCTCGGTTCCGGCGTCGCGTTTGATCCGGACCTGCCGATCGTCCCGGCGCCCGCCAGGGCCGGCTGGAGGGGGTTCCTTCCCGCGGACGGCTCGGCCTCGCTCGCGTGGAAGCCGCTGCGCGCGGCCGAGCAGGGCGCGCTCTTCTTCACGAGCTCCGAGCAGACGGACGTGCGCGTCGGGGACGGCCTCCTGCGCGAATCGTCGCGTCTCACGCTCCGGGTGCTGCAGGGGAAGCTTGGCTCCGTCAGGCTGCGCCTCGAGGGACCTGGGGAGATCCTGGGGGTCGAGGGGGCGAACATCGTCGGCTGGAAGGTCGTGCCCGACGGCAACGCGCGGGTTCTCGAGGTGAGGTTCAGCCGGCCGGTGGAGGCCGAGGGCTCGCTCACCGTGAACAGCCAGGCCGAGCTCGGGGGCTTCCCGGTCCGGGCCGAGCCGCTGCGGCTCGTCCCCGAGGGCATCGTCCGGCACTCCGGCTTCGTGCGCGTGGCGAACCGCGGGTCCGTGCGCCTGGAGGTGGCGGACGTGACGGGGATGATGCAGCTTGCGCCGGCGCAGTTCCCGGGCGGGGAGGCGGAGGCGGGCGTGCGCCAGGTCTTCGTGTTCCGCTTCCCCTCGGCCGACTACGGCTACCGCGTCGCGGCCACCGAGATCCAGCCCGAGGTCGGCGTCTCGGAGGTCTCGACCTACGAGCTGTCGGAGACCGACCGGGTCATCAATACCGAGCTTGAACTCGACGTGCGCGAGGCGCCACTGAGGGACTGGTTGGTCGGGATCCCCGACGACTTCACGGTGGCCTCGGTCGAGGGTGGCGGCGTGACCGACTACGTGGCCGAGGCCTCGTCGGCCGGCGGTTACAGGAGCCTGAAGGTCATCTTCGGCCGCGCCGTGGAGGGCCGCCAGCTCGTCAGGCTGCGGCTCGAGAAAAACCAGCAGGCGGCCGCCGGGGACTGGAGCCTGAGGCCGCTGCGGTTCCCTGCCGCCAAGTCCGTGCAGGGGCATGTCGGCGCCGTCTCGACGCCGGGCTACCGGATCGTGCCCGCGAGGGTCGAGCAGCTGGTCGAGGTCCCGCTCAGCTATTTTCCGAGGCAGACCGCCGGTCTCCAGCAGGCGTGGCGGCTGCGCGGCCAGGAGTGGTCGGCAGATTTGAGGGTCGAGGCCCTGGGCCAGAGCGTCCAGGCGGACGTGTTCCACCTCTATTCGATCAAGGAGGGGATCGTGTATGGCAGCGTGCTGCTCAACTACTTCGTGGTCGGCGCGCCGGCGAGCCAGTGGCGCATCCAGGTCCCCGCGTCCGTGGGCAACATCGACGTCGTGGGCGAGAACGTCCAGCGCGACTGGCGGCGGGAGGGCGACCAGGTCGTGGTCACGCTGCACCAGCCGGTGCTGGGCGCCGCCACGCTCCTGGTCACCTTCGAGCAGCCGATGAGCGCGCGGGGCGGCACCATAGAGCCCGGCCAGGTCCGCCCGCTCGGCGTTCAGGCCGAGCGCGGGTTTGTCGAGGTGGTGAGTCCGCTGCAGGTGAAGTTCGCCGTCCGGAAGGCCGAGGGCGGGCTCCTCAAGCTGGAGCCCATGGAGCTGCCCGCGGAGTTCCGGCTGCTCAGCAGCGCGCCGGCGCTCGCGGTCTACCAGTACACGGCGAGGCCCTTCAGCCTGGAGATGGGCGTCGAGTGGTACGCGCAGGCGGAGACCGCCGACCAGGTCATCGACTTCGCCAAGCTCTCGAGCCAGGTCTCCCGCGACGGGCAGGTCGTCACCGATGCGCAGTATTTCGTGAAGACCCATGGGCGCAAGGCCCTGCGGATGTTGATCCCGGCGGGCATGAGGCTGTGGGAGACCCGCGTCGACGGCGAAGCGGCGAGCGCCCAGGTCGACGGCGACACCACGCTCATCCCCCTGCCGGCGCGCGCGAACCCGAACGAGCCGGTCTCGGTGGCGCTGCGCCTGGGGCAGGCGGCGGGCCCGTCGGGCTCCGACGTGAGCCTCCTGGCGCCGCGGATGGCGGCCCCGGCGGTGGTCTTGGAGTGGACGCTGCGCGGCGACCCGGGCCTTCTCTTGGTGCCGCGGGGCGGCTCGGCGAGCCTCGTGCACCCCGCCCTGACCGAGAGCGGCTTCGAGTGGATCTGCGCCCGGGGCTCCGTCGCGGTCGCGTCGCTGCTGGCCGTCGTCCTCCTCGGGGCGCTCCTCCTCTTGTCGGAGTCGACATGGCGGGTGTCGACCGGCCTCGCGTGCTGCCTCGTGGCGATGGTCGCCGCGTCGATGCTCGCGGCCGACGCGATGCTCAACCGCCGGGCGAACCTGGGCGAGCTGGCCTACGCCGCGACCATGGTGACGCCCGAGGAGGGCGTCTCGATCCGCGTGGCGAATGTCGGCGAATGGCGGGCCATGCTTGTCGGGTGGGGCGTCGCGGCCGCCGCCGCCGGGGCCGCACTCGCGGTCGCGGCCCGGGTTCCTTCCCTTCGCGGCCGTCCGCTCGCGCGGATCGCCGGCCCGGCTGCGGCCGTCCTCGTCTCGGTCGGGCTCCTGGCCCAGCACGGCGGGGCCGTCCTCTTCTTCGGCGCGGCGTGCGCGGCGGTGTTCCTGGCCCTGTTCGTGCCGGGGGCCAGCCGCCTGCAGGCGGGCAGGCGCACCGAAAGGCTGGCGCCGCCCCCGGGCCCCGGGGCCGCGACCGTGGCGTCCCTCCTTGTCGTCGTGGGCGCCGCGGGCCTTTCGCTCGGGTCCGCCCCGGCGCTGCGCGCCGAGCCCGTGCCGGCGCCCTCCGCCTGGATGCAGGAGGGCTCGAAGGCCGCCCAGGCGATGGTTGAGAACTGGAGCATCCGCAACGGCCGCCTGTTCGCCGACGTGCAGGTCACGGTCCGGGGCGGCCCCGGCGACAGCTTTCTCCTGCTGCGGGCGCCCGCGACGCTGACCAATTTCTTTGGCGACGGCCTGAGGGTCGGGAAGGTGGAACGCGGCGGGGAGACCTGCTACTACGTCGCGCCCGAGCGCGAGGGCACCTTCACGGGCCGTGCCCGTTTCGAGATGCCTGTCGCCAAGGGCTCCCGCGGGATCGCCGTGCCGACAGGGCCGGCCGCCAGCCAGCGGATTACCGTCGAGCTGGACCAGGGCGGATGGGAGTTCACCTCGCCCATGGCGGTTCAGGTCGCTTCGACACCGGGACTCGGCGACTCGAAGAGCGGGGCCACCCTCATCCTTGCGCCCCAGGGGGAGCCGAGGATCGTGCTGCGGCCCGTGCGCCGGGACGTGGCCGCGGAGCAGACCCAGTTCTACGCGGAGGCGTCCAACCTCTACGTGCCCGGTCCGGGCGTCGTGGACGGGTTCGCCCGCGTCACCATCCGGCCCGTGCAGGGGCGCGTCGCGGAGCTCGACCTCGATATCCCGAAGGGGCTGACCGTGGGCGACGTGGTCCGCGGACCCGTCGGCGCATGGCGTTTCGACCCCCTGTCCCACCGCCTGCACGTGGCGGTCGAGCCCGCCCAGTCGGAAACCTTCGGCTTCGATGTCGCCACCCAGCTCGGCGCGGGGGCGCTTCCCTTCCAGGTGTCGCTTGAGCCGCTCCGGGTGGTCGGGGCGGTGGGCCAGGTGGGCACGCTCGCGACCGCGTTCGGGCCGGAGGCGCAGCCGGAGAGTGTCACGGCGGCCGGGCTTTCGGCCGTGAACGTCGAGGACTTTGACACGGCTCTCGTTCCGCGGACGCGCGACGACCAGCCCGCCGCCACCGTGCAGCAGGTCTGGCGCTACGGCCAGTCGGGCGGCCGCGTCGACCTCAGGATCGCGGCGGTCGCGCCCGAGGTCCGCGTGACGTCGCGCCAGGTGCTTTCGCTCGGCGACGACCGGATGGTGATGGCGGTCGACCTGAACGTGTCGATTTCGCGGGCGGGGCTCTTCAAGCTGAGCTTCGCGCTGCCGGAGGGCCTCGAGCTCGAGGCCCTGAGCGGGGCGGCCTTGAACCAGTCGACCGAGGCCGACGAGGGCGGGACGCGCGTGGTCACGATGCACCTAAGCGGGCGCACGATCGGCGAGAAGGCGTTCGCGCTCACGCTCGGGGGCGCGGCCCCGCGGGCGCAGGAGGCCTGGCCGGTTCCCCGGGTGGCGATCCGCGAGGCCGGCCGCCAGACGGGCGAGGCGCTGCTCGTCCCCGGAAAGGGGCTGCGGCTGCGCGTTGCGGAGCGCGGGAAGGTGACCCAGGTCGATCCCGTCTCGGTCGGCGGGCTCCAGCCGGGGACGCTGGCGTTTCGCCTGCTCGAGGGCGACTGGACGCTGCGCGTGGGCATCGAGGCGCTTGAGCCCTGGGTGACCGTGCAGTCCCTCCAGGAGGTCACCGTTCGCGAGGGCCAGACGCTCACGCGGATCGGCCTGCGGTGCCGCGTCGAGAACGCGGCCATCAAGCAGTTTCGGGTCCGGCTTCCGGGCCTCGGCGAAGAGCGCGCAAGGACCGTGCGGGCAACCGGCCCGGCCGTCAGCGACGTGGCGAGGGTGGAGGGCTCGCCGGACCTCTGGGAGATCCGCTTCCAGCGGGGCATCGTGGGGGACACCGATGCACAGATCGAATTCCAGGGCCCGGCCGTGCGCGACGCGGGCCACGAGGACATCGCGCCCCCGGAGTTCCCGGGGGCCCGCCAGGCCGTGCAGTACGTCGCGGTCCGCGGGAGCGGGCGCCTCGAGCTCGAGGCCGAGCACCTGCCGCGGGGATGGGTCCGCGCGGACTGGGGCGCGGTCGCCGCCAACCTCCAGTCGCGCTCGGACCGGACGGTCCCCGCACTCTGCTTCCGCGTCGCCGAGCCGGAGCGGGCGCTCGCCGTGACCGTCCGCAGGCACGACATCGCCGGTGCGCTCCGGCTGCGGGTCACCGAGGCCGGCCTCACGACCGTGTTCTCCGCGTCGGGGGCCTCCCTAACCTCGGTGGACCTGAGGGTCGTCGTCCTTGAGAAGAGCACGCTGCGCGTCCGACTGCCCGAGGGCGCCCGCCTGTTCAACACGTTCGTCAACGGCGAGAGCGTCTCCGTCGTGCGGGAGGGCGACGCCTACCTGTTCCACGTCGCCGCCAACACCGAGGCGGACCCCTCGGCGTCGGTGCGCCTCGTCTACTCGGCGCAGTCCGCGGGGGGCGGCCCGGTCGCGCTTGCGGGACCGAGCCTGAGCATCCCGCTCGAGAACGTGACCTGGCGGGTCGTGGTCCCGCCGGGCTACCGCCTTGAGCGCTACGGCGGCTCGCTCCAGCTCCGCGAGGTGCGCCTCGCGGGGATGTTCGGCGTCGAGCAGTACAAGTCGCTGGTCGTCTCGACGCGCGCGGCCAACGCCCAGAAGGCGATCGCCATGCTCGACCAGGCCAACTCCTTCCTCCAGAGCGGCGACCAGCAGCGGGCCGGTGAGATGCTCAGCCGCGCCTCCAACGCCCAGCTCGACGAGGCCTCGAACGAGGACGCGCGCGTGCAGCTGCGCGTCCTGAAGACCCAGCAGACGATGCTCGGGCTCAACACGCGCAGGCAGAGGCTCTACCTCGACAACCGCGCCGACGGGCCGCGCAACGAGCAGCTGGAGCAGGCCGCGAGCTTGAACCCCTTCATGCGAGGGAAGGTCAACTTCGACCCGCAGCAGGTCGACCAGCTCCTCATGGGGAACACGGCCGACGAGAACGCGGCCCTTAAGGGCATCGCGTCGCGGCTTGTAGACCAGCAGCTGGGCGCCGAGCCCGCGCCGGGCGCGATCGACCTCACGCTCCCCGAGCACGGGAGCGTGCTCACATTCACGCGCAGCCTGCAGGTGGACGGCGAGGCGCCCCTCGGCCTCAGGCTCTCCCTCGGGAGGATCCGCTACGCGAGCCTCGGCTACAGCCTCTTCGCGCTGTTGGCCGTGGCCGCCATTGCCGCGGTCCCCACGCGCCGGGGACCCAGCGCCGCGGGAACCCCTGGAAACGCGCCCCACGGATCCTGACACCGGAGCAACCCCTGACCCCAGGAACGAGAAACGATAATCATCAAACCATACCCCCATGAACCGTCTCAACCTGATGCTCGGAGCCGTCCTCTCCATCACGCTCATCGCCGGAATCGCCTATTATGGCGAGATTACGGGGCACTTTCATCCGGCCCTGATGCCTACGCCGGGGCCGACACCAACGCCGACCCCCTTCGTCCTCAATTCCGATCCCGTCGAGGTCACCGACACGAGCACCCCGCGGCAGCAGACGAAGGAGGATGTCGTCTCCCCGCCTATGCAGCCGGACACCCCGCAGGCGAAGCTGCCTGACGCCTTCACCGTTCCGCTCGAGCCTCCGCCCGCACCCTTCGATCCGAATATAGCCAAGATTCCCCAGGGGCCTCGGGGAACGGTCTCGACCCCGCACATCTGGGACCCCGGTCAGCTTGAGCAGCAGCCGGTCCCGAAATATCGGGCCATTCCCGTCTACCCGGCAGAGATGAAGCGCGAGGGAATTTCTGGGGAGGTCCTGGTGGACTTCATCGTCGACCCGAGCGGCAACGTCAGGAATCCGGTCGCCGCCCGCTCGAGCCAGCGCGAATTCGAGGAGCCGGCCTGCCGGGCCGTCGCAAAGTGGAAGTTCACCCCGGGCATCAAGGGCGGCCGCGCCGTCTTTGTCCACATGCAGGTGCCGATCGTCTTCACGCTCAAAGAGGCAGATTAGCGCCCGCCGGGTGTCCCGCCCCACCTGGTTCCGCGCCGGGCCCGGGTATCATTGCTCGAGCTGGGCGTAGCGGTGCTCGCACCAGGCCTGGCCCAGGACCAGGGCGCCAAGCGCAGCGATCCACGCGACGGCCTGGTGCGCCGCGAAATAGAAGAAGAGCCGCTCGTCCCAGGGCACCGTATTGCCCTGAAGCAGGGATCCAATCGCGGGTCCGAGGCTGACCAGGATGATCACGGCCCAGAAGAGGAACCTCCGATGCTTGCAGGGATAGATCAAGTAGACGAAGACCTGCACCGCCACGGCAAGGGCGAGGAACTGCCAGGCATGCCACGCCGCGATCAGGACGTTTCCCAGGGGAATAGAGACGAGGTTGGAATGCGCGCCCGAGTCTGAGACAAGAGCGCTTCCCGGGATGCACCGGAGGCATTCAAGCCGGATTACTCTTGAGTAGATCGCCACGCGCAGATCGGGACTCCGGAGCGAAGCCAGGAGCACGCCGACTGGGGCGACCATACCGACGATGAAGAAGAAGGCGGCCTTGGCCCTTACCAGCACGCTCTTGTCGACCGCCCGAGTCCGAATGAATTCCGCTCCGAGCCCAACCGTCTGGTTTGTCGAGGACTGCGAGAACATTTCCGGAGCGAGCAGCAGGGCCCCGAGCAGGACGACCAGGAACAAGTTCTGTGTGAAAAAGAGCATGCTAAACGACGGGGCCCCGCGCCAGATGAAGATGAGCGGGGCACAGAAGGAGAGCGGGAACACCCAGACAACGGGGCTCACGGCTGCCTGATACCTGATGAGCGCCCAAAACTGCTTTGATAGGTTCATAGACTTGGGTCAGTTGCGGGACAGTTCCACAAAGATGTCCTCGAGGTTCAGCGCGCGGCTCTCGAGCTGGCACGACCACCGGCTGGCAAGCTCCTCAGGCGTCGCGCCCGAATTGATCCGCATCGTGACCGTCATTTCGTCCTTGGAGCGGACCGTTCGGAAACTTCCGGGCGCGTCGGCATTCGGAACGCCGCCTTTGAAGCCGAAGAAGCGCACCTGCCGGATCGAGTCCTTCAGCGAGTCGAGGGGCTCGCTGACGCGCAGGGTCCCGTTGGCAAGGATGCCGATCTCGTCGGCCACGCGCTCCACGTCGCTCAGGATGTGGGTCGAGAACAGGACGGTGCAGCCGCAGTCGCGGATGAGCTCCAGGATGTCGTCGAGGACCTCGCGCCTGGCGACCACGTCCAGGTTCGCCGCCGGCTCGTCAAGCAGCAGCACGCTGGGCCGAGGCGCGATGGCCATGATGAACCCGAGGATCCTTTGGTTCCCCTGCGAGAGCGCCGTGAGGCGCTGCTGGGGCGAGATGCCGTACTTGAGGACGAGCGCCTCGACCAGCTCCGAGTTCCAGCTGGGATAGAGGTCGCGGCCCAGCCTGAGGACGGCCTTCACCCGGATCAAGGGGTTGACCAGCCCCCTCTCGGACATGTAGCCCAGCCGCTGGCGCTCCTCCGCGCCGATGCTGAAGGGGTCGTTCCCCGAGATGCGGACGGTCCCGGCATCGGGCCTGATGAGGCCCGCCAGCATCCGGATCGTGGTCGTCTTGCCCGAACCGTTGCGGCCCAAAAAGCCGTAGATGCTGCCGGCCTTAATGGAGACGCTCATGGCCCGGATGACCGGGACGCCGTCGAACGACCGGCTGGCGTTCAGGATTTGAATGGGTGTTTCGCTCATGGGATCTGGGCCTTTCGGTTCAGCTTTCGGAATCTCTCGGAAATGAGGGCGTTGATCTCGTCCGCCCCGAGGCCGAGGTGGGTTGCCTCGGCGACGAGCTGGTCAACGGCGGGGCCCACCTGCTGGCGGCGGGCGTCCATCCTGAGGACGGCCGGTCGCGGGGAGACATAGGTGCCGATCCCGCGGCGAGTCTCGACGAAGCCGTCCCGCTCAAGGAGCTGGTAAACCTTGGCCACGGTGAGCGGGTTCACGTGGAGCTCTGCTGAGAGGTCGCGCACTGAGGAAAGCTGAGCCCCGGGCTCGAGCTGGCCCGACAGGATGCGCTGCCGTATCTGCTGCTGGAGCTGGACGTAGAGGGGGACTCCGCTGTTGGGATTGAGCAGGAACACGGTGTATTGCTGTAGTAATACAGTAATAACGCGTTCGTCAAACAATAAGAATGTGGCGTTCCCCGGGCCTCGCGCGGACGGGCGGAGCGGGCCCTCAGTCCGTCGTGAGCTCGATGGGACCCTGAAGCTCCAGCCTGACCACCGTGGCGTCGGGATCGGCGGCCGCGGCGGGAAGGTCGACGATGACGATTCCGGGCTGGCTCGCCCAGGCGGCGCCCATGAACCGCCGCTGCGCGAGCTCGCCGCCGCCGAGCACGCTCGCCCGCTTCACGATGTTGCGGACGCCCTTCACGTAGAGTCCGTCGGCGGGCCGGTCGTAGCAGACGAGGTAGAGCGTGTCGCGCGCCTTGTTCAGCATGCTGGGCCCGTAGTAGTAGTCCTTCGGTATCCCCGCCGTCGTGCCGTACAGCGCCTCGGCGTTCCTGTGGGTCCAGCGGCCGAGTTCCCGCAGGATCTTCTCCTCTTCCGGGGTGATCGTGCCGTCGCTGCGCGGGCCGACGTCGAGCAAGAGGTTGCCTCCCTGGGAGGCGCATTCCGTGAGCAGGCGCACGATCTGGCGGACGCTCTTGAAGTTGTGGTCCTTGGCCTGGTAGCCCCAGGAGTCGTTGATCGTCATGCAGAGCTCCCACGGCCCGGCGGGCGGATGGACCGGCAGCGCCTGCTCGGGCGTCGCGTAGTCGCCGTAGCCGGCCATCCGGCTGTTGAGGATGACGTGGGGAAGCCACGCCTTCAGCTGCCGACGAAGCTCCGGCATGCGCCACTGCTCGGCCGAGCGCTCCCAGTCGCCGTCGAACCAGAGCAGGTCGGGATGGTAGCGCTCCGCGATCTCCTTTAGCTGCGCGCGGTGGAAGGCGAGGAAGCGCTCCCACGCCGCGGGATTCTCGGGTCCCTGCGGGTAGGAGAACCGGTTCTTGCGGTCCTCGTCCGACGTTCCCTTCGCATTGAGCACGCTCGCGTAGTCCGGATGCGACCAGTCCAGATGCGAGAAATACAGCCCGACCTTAATCCCCTCCGCGCGCATGGCCGCGCAGAACGGCCCGACCAGGTCGCGGCCGGCCGGCGAAGCGTCCTTCGCGTTCAGCTTGCTCTGGGCCGTGTCCCAGAGCGCGAATCCGTCGTGGTGCTTCGAGGTCAGTACGGCATAGCGCGCGCCTGCGGCCTTGAAGAGCTCGGCCCATCGCTCGGGCTGGTAGTACTCGGCGGTGAAGGTCTTCGCCTGGGCGATGTAGGTGTCGTAGGGCATGTCCCCGTTGTGGAACGCCCACGACTCGCTGCCCTTCCCCTCGGAGTAGACGCCCCAGTGGATGAAGATCCCGAGCCGGGCGTCGGTGAACCAGGTCATGTCCGGACGGTCGGCGGCCGGGGGAGCTAGGGCGGGGGCGTCGGCCGCGCCGAGGCGCGCCGTCGCAAGGGCGAGCGCGGCCAGTCCCAGCCAGGGGAATGTCCGCGGGAGGGTGGGATGTTGCGTCATGGTGGAGGGAGGCGCAGCACCGCGCCGCCGGTGGGGCATGGGGTGCGGCCGCGCTATCGGGTCCTCCGTCCTTGGGCGACGGCGACCGTCCCGAGGCTTACGCTCCGCGCCCGTGCAAGGCAAGCGCGGCCGCAGTACGGTCCGGCCCCGCCTTGGGCGATAATACTGGATTTTGGCCCCCGATCCCCTCATCAGGTTTTCATGCAGCCCGATCCCCAGGCCGCGAAGCCAGCTTCTCCCGCGGCCAGCACAGCAAACAGGACCGCCCCGGTGGGTTCGGACCGGATGCCCCCGGGCATCCCCTACATCGTGGGCAACGAGGCGGCCGAGCGCTTCAATTTCTACGGGATGCGCGCCATCCTCGTTGTGTTCATGACGCAGTACCTGCGCAACCGCAGCGGGGCGCTGGCGCCGATGAGCGAGAACGACGCCGACAAATGGTACCACATCTTCGTCGCCTCGAACTACTTCTTCCCGATCTTCGGCGCCGTCCTCGCCGACGCGATCTGGGGCAAGTTCCGCACGATATTCTGGCTGTCGATCGTCTACTCCATCGGGAGCTTCGCCCTTGCCGCCGACGACACGCGCCTCGGGCTCGCCATGGGCTTGAGTCTCATCGCGATCGGCTCGGGCGGGATCAAGCCCTGCGTGTCGGCCAACGTGGGCGACCAGTTCAGCGCCTCGAACCAGCACCTGATCTCGCGCGCCTTCGGCTGGTTCTACTTCTCCATCAACGCCGGGTCGTTCGTCTCGATCCTGCTGATCCCCTGGCTGCTCCAGAACTACGGGTCCCGGGTGGCCTTCGCCGTTCCCGGAGTGCTCATGGCCCTGGCGACCCTCATCTTCTGGATGGGCCAGAAGAAGTTCGTCCACATTGCGCCAGGCGGCAGGACGTTCATCCGCGACACGTTCAACCGCGAGGGTTTCCTCGCCCTCGGGCGGCTGGCGATCATCTTCCTTTTTGTCGCCGTGTTCTGGTCCTTGTGGGACCAGAGCGGCGGGGAATGGGTGCTGCAGGCGGCGAAGATGAACCTGCACTTCCTTGGGATCAACTGGCTCGCGTCCCAGATACAGGCGGTGAACGCGATCATGATCCTGCTCTTCATCCCGCTCTTCCAGTACGTCATCTACCCGGCGATCAGCCGGGTCTACCCGCTGACTCCGCTGCGCAAGATAGGCCTCGGCCTCGTCGTGGCGGGAAGCTCGTTCCTCGTGAGCGCGTGGATCGAGCGGCAGATTTCGGCGGGCATGAAGCCGAGCATCGCCTGGCAGCTTCCGGCCTACGGGCTCCTAACGGCCGCGGAGATCATGGTGTCCATCACCTCGCTTGAATTCGCATACACGCAGGCGCCCAAGTCGATGAAGTCGATCGTCATGGCGGTGTACCTCTGGTCGATCTCGCTCGGCAACGCCTTCACCGCGCTCGTCCACGTCTTCATCGAGAACCCCGACGGCTCGCTCAAGCTGAGCGGCTCGTCCTACTACCTGTTCTTTGCGGGGCTGTCGGCGGCGTCCGCGGTCGTCTTCACGTTCTTCGCCCTGAGGCACAAGGAGAAGACCCACCTCCAGGACGAGCATCCCGGGGCCGCGCCCGCGTAGGCGCCCGCGGCCGGCGCCGGCCCGGGGGAACAGGCCGCTCAATTTGCTTTCGCACTCCGGGGGGACTATGTTACCTAGAAGAGCGCAGGTTCCCCCCTATGAACGGCTGGCTTCCAATTGCGGTGGCCGGTTTGACCGCCGGTCCGGGAGTCGAGGCAAACGACGAAAGGGGGAGGCCATGATGCCGATGTCGCCCGGCCGCGTCCGGTCGTGGCCGCCGCCTGCCGGCGCCGCCCCCGCCGCAGCCGGATCTGCTTTTCCCCGAAACCCCAAAACCCCGGGACTCCCATGACACCCCACGCCTATCTCGACCATGGAGTCAGCATCCTTAAGGCCCGCCTGGGCAGCCCGATGCCCCGCGCTGCCCCGGCGGTGGCCGCCGTCAGCCACCCGTTCATCACCCTCTCGCGCGAGGTCTGCGCGGGGGCCACGACGCTCAGCCATGCGCTCCTTCCGAGGCTCAACGCCGAGTTCAGCGAGCAGGGGGAGGAGTGGGTCCTCCTGGACAAGGACCTGCTCAGCTACGCCCTCGCCCGCCACGAGCTCCCGGAGCAGCTGGCCCGCTACCTGCCGGAGGACAAGGTCTCCGAGATCGACGCGCTGATCGGCGAGATGCTGGGCCTGCACCCGTCGCTCTGGGAGCTCGAGCACCAGGTCGCGCAGACGATCGTTCAGCTCGCCCACGTGGGCAGGATCGTGTTCGTCGGACGGGCGTCCCACCTGCTGACGCAGTCGCTTCCCGGCGGCCTCCACGTGCGGCTCGTGGCCGGGAAGGAGACCCGGGTCCGGCGCCTGATGGAGATGCAGCACGTGGGCGCGGGCGAGGCGCGGTCGCTCATCGAGCGCACCGACCTCGGCCGTCGCCGGTTCGTGAAGTCCCACTTCAGCCGCGAAATCGACGACCCGCACACCTACGACATCGTCATCAACACCGATCACATGGGGCCGGAGACCGCCGCAGAGCTCGTGATCGTGGGGCTCCGCCATAAGGCCGCCCGCGCCGCCGCCTCGCCGCAGAGGAGCCCGGGCTCGTGGCCGTCGGAGTCCGAGCAGGACGTCTGGAGCGTCCGCCACTGACCCCTTCCGGCGCCGCGCGGCTTTAGCCGCGAAGCGGCCGCAGGCTCTCCAGCGACGCCCCGGTCCGGACGTTGACCAGCGCGCAGACCTTCGGGACGTACATGCGCGTCTCCGCCGGCAGCGACGCCGCCACGCCCGCGAAGTCGCTTGCGCCGCTCGAGGCGAGCAGGCGCCTCACGCGGCCCTCGCCCGCGTTGTAGGCGGCGAGCGCCAGCGGCCAGCCCCCGAACTTTGAATAGAGCGAGCGCAGGAGGCGCGCCGAGGCGCGGGCGGACTTGTCGGGGTCGGCGCGCTCGTCCGGCAGGAAGGTGGAGAGCCCCTGCGCCCGGGCTGTCTCGGGCATCAGCTGGAAGAGGCCCCTGGCCCCCGACGGGCTGCGGGCTCCCGGGTTCATGCTCGACTCCGCCTCGGCGATCCACGCCAGCTCCGGAGGGACGCCCTCGGCGGCGAACGCCGCGCGCAGGACGGGCATGAGCGCCGCCGCGCCCGCGGGAACGGGCCGTCCGCGCTCGCGGGCGAGCCAGAGGTCGTAGTGCGGCACCGCGGAGGGCGGGCCGGGAGTGGGCGCAACCGGCCGCGCCACCGCCAGCCTCGCGGCGTCGATCTCGTCTATCCGGAGCTCGAGCCAGTCGGCGTAGTCCTCGTACCCCGGAAGGGCGCGCAGCGCCGCGAGCGCCGCACGGGCCTCGGTCTCGAACCCGGCGAGCTCCTCGAGCGAGTTGTTGTCGAGCGCGTGCTGCAGGCGCGCCGCAAACTGGTCCCACTCGTCCTTCGTCGGGAACCGGTACTCTTCCTTGACCTCCGGCGACGCGTACGCTTCGAAGAGCTGTTGGCCGAGGCTGTAGAGGTCGTCGGTGCCCGCGGGTTCCGGCGTGGGAGAAGGCGCCGGCTGAGCCCCCGCCGCCAGGGCAGAGCCCGCCAGGAGGATTGTCCAGCGCGCGCGCATGTCTTCCGGGAAGAGCCCGATTGGCGGGGGGCGCCGCCTAGCCCCCGGCCGCGGGCTTCGTCGCGTAGGTGCGGCTGTGGCCCGTGGCGGGGATCGACACCGTGTAGTGCAGGCCGTCCGGGTCCACCGCCAGGTGGATGTAGTTCCCGTCGCACTTCTCCGGGATGTTGGCGATGAACGCGTCCGCCGTGTTGTTCTGTCCATCGGGGCGGACGTTCTTGTGGAGCTGGTACATGGCCTGGATGCCGGGGGAGCTCCTCAGGGCGTCGATCGTGGAGCCGGCTGTGCCCTTGCGCGCACCGTTGTTCATGACGGAGACGGTGGGCGCCAAGCTGTGGACGAGGACCGGGTTGTTGCTCAGGTCCAGGCCGTGGTGGTCCACTTGGTAGACGTCCACCTGGCCGACCCGGTTGACGGGCGTCACGAGAGCCCCCTCGGTGTTCCACGTGAGGTCGCCGCCGTCGAAGAAGCGGAACGGGCCGAAGCGGAGCAGGAGGACGATGCTGTTCGCGTTGTCGGTCGTGTCCGCCGGGTGGACGGTGTTCTCCGCGGCCCGCGGGTTGGGATCGGCGCCGGGCGGCGCCGGGATAAACTGCTGGCGGGCGCCGAGGCATTGGAGCGTAAGGGCAGGGGCCCCCGCGGGGGACCGCAGCGGGATCCGGTCGCCCGGGTGGAGGATGCTCCGGCCCTCCGCGGGGAAGTCGCGGTAGGGGCGCAGCAGCATGACCCAACGGGTGTCGGTGGGGTTGTTGTCGGGATCGTGCGTGGGGAAGCCGTTGTTGTAGACCTGCCCGACCGGGATCAGCGCCGCGAGCTCGGCGGCGCCGCCGTAGTGGTCCATGTGGAAGTGGGTCGTGACGAGGTGGTCTATCCGCTTCAGGCCCGCGACGTCGGCGGCGACGTGGCGGATGCGACCAGAGTCGCGTGAGCCCGGGCTCCCGGCGTCGACCAGCACCGACTCCCCTGCAGGCGTCACGATGAGGGTCGCGCCGCCCCCCTCGACGTCCACCCAGTAGATATCGAGCCGGCCGTCGGACGCGCCGGCGAACGCCGGGACGGCGGCGAGTAGTCCGGCGGTCTGCAGGAGGAGGCGGAGGAGGCGGGAGGCCATGGGTTCAGGCCCGTTGGGGGGCGGCACAAGGGAGCCGGTCACCGGAGCCCGGGTCAATTTCCATCGGGCCTGTAGCTCACCTTGACGCCGTCCTTTGTCATCGGCTCGGCAACGACGCTGCCCGCCATTCCCTGAGATCCTGCGCCAACGTTCATGCTGCCCCACGGCGCGATACGCTGAACGGCCGCGAGGAGCCGGCCCTGGAAGGCCGCGCGGGTCGCGGTCTTGAACCGTCCGCCGTAGCTTAGGTCACCGGTATCGAGTCCGATCAGGCGGCCGTCGCCCGCGACCTCGACCGTAACCTCGGGGCTCGCGTCGGTCACCGCGACGCCGTGGTCGTCGACCACGGTGATCTCGTAGAGTTCGATGTCGCCGGGCAAGGGCTTCGCCTGGCGCTCAACCTGCAGCCTCGCGGGCTTGCCCGCCGTCTGGAGTTTCTGTTCGGAGACCTGCTTTCCGGCGCGGTAGCCGGTCGCCGACAGGACACCGGACTCATAGGGCACCGTCCAATCGCTCGAGCACACGTCGCGGGGGACCGCGTGGCGGCCCAGGGAGCGCCCGTTCAGGAACAGCTCGGCCTCGTCGCAGTTCGTGGCCACGCGGACATGGATGGGGGCGCCATCCGGCCAGTTCCACTTGAGGAACGCGGGCGCGGGCCGCCAGACGAACTCGGGCTTCTCGCCGGAGAGGCAGAAGAGCTGGAGCACCGGGTCGCTCCGCCAGTAGGCGCAGCGCTGGTAGAACTCGGGCTTTCGGCCCCCTGCCAGATCGAGGAACCCGGAGCCAGACCCGCGGCGCGGGAAGCCGTGCGCCTCGCCGAGGTAGTCGACGCCCGTCCATATGAACTCCCCGATGACATAAGCGTTGTCCCGCACGCCGAGCCAGTTGTAGGCCATGTTGCCGGTCTCGGTGCCAAGGCAGAGGCGGTGGGGGAAGCGTTCCCGCTCGGGGGCGTAGGTCTTGTCGCCGTAGAGACGGTCGATGTAGTTGTACCCCGCAATGTCGAGCGCGTCCATGAAGCCGTTCCGCGACGAGACGTGGGACTGGTCGCAGGCCGAGGTCGCCGGGCGGGTGGGGTCCTCCTCGTGGCATATGGCGACAAGCTCCCGGGCAATCTTGGCGCCGCCGTCCTCGAGCTGGTTCGGAATCTCGTTGCCGATGCTGTAGAGGACCACGCAGGGGTGGTTGCGGTCGCGTCGCAGCATGGCGCGCAGGTCCGCGTCGTGCCACTGGTTGAAGTAGAGGTGGTAGCCGTAGAGCGACTTGCCCCGGGTGTCCTCCGTGGGGTTGTAGGTCCAGTCCCTCGTCCACTCGTCAAACGCCTCATCAAAGACGTATAGGCCCAGCCGGTCGCACAGGTCGTAGAATTCCGGGGCGAAGGGATGGTGGCTCGTGCGGATGGCGTTGCAGCCCATCTCCTTCAGTCGTGCGAGGCGAAAGGCCCAGACCGCCTCGGGGACCGCGTTTCCGAACGAGCCGGCGTCCTGGTGGAGGCACAACCCGTTCAGCTTGGTGGGCCGGCCGTTCACGAACAGGCCCCGATCCGGGTCGAACACGAGCTGGCGGATGCCGAAGGTCGTGACGGTCTCGTCGAGCGTCTCCCCGTCCATCCTGAGGGTGCTGCGCAGCCGGTAGAGCTCCGGCGCGGCGTCGGACCAGAGGCGGGGCTTGGGCACCGTGACCCACTGGGTGACGCGCTGGCCGGGGTGCAGGCTCTCGAGGGCGAGCGTGGATTCGGTGCCCGCGGCGACTGTCCCATCCGGCGCCAGCACGGTGCTCAGCACGGTCACTTCGCGTTTGGCTGGGTGCGCGTGCCAGCTGTCCTTGAGCCACGCCTGCCGCTCCCCCTCCGTGAGGAAGTGGGCGTCGATCGTCATGGCGGACTGGACGACTGCCTGTTCGGGCGACACCTCGGGGGTCGTGACGCTGACGCCGCCGTCGAGATGGAAATGCGTGTAGCCGGTGACGATGAGGCGCACGTGCCGGTAGATCCCCGAACCCGCGTACCAGCGCAGCGAGGGCTCGAGCGAGTCGTCGACGCGGACGGCCAGCACGTTGGGCGAGCCGTCGGTCCTCAGGTAGTCCGTGAGGTCGTAGCGGAACCCGACGAAGCCGTAGGGCCGGCGCCCGAGGAACTGGCCGTTGATCCAGACCTCGCTGTTCATGTACACGCCGTCGAACTCGACGACGACCTTGCGGCCGGCCTCGGCGGGCCGCGCGAAGCTCTTGCGGTACCAGCCGATCCCGTGCGCGAAGAAGCCGCCGTTCGGCTCGCCCTCCGGCGGAGGGCTGAGGGGCAGCTCGATGCTCCAGTCGTGCGGAAGGTCGAGCGTGCGCCAGCCCGAGTCGTCGAACGCGGGCTGCCTCGCCGCCGGGTCGTCGCCGAGGCGGAATCTCCAGCCCGCGTCGAGCGGGATCCTCTCCCGCGGGCCCGGCGCCGGGTCTGCGGCGAAGAGGGGGGCGCAGGCGAGGAGCGCGAGGGCGGCAAAGCGGAGCGCGCACAGGGGCGCAGGGGGAGGGATGCGGTGGGCCATGGCGGGGGCGGGGTTCTTTCGCGGGATTGGCGCGGCGACGATTCGTGTTTCGTTTCTGGCGCCGATCATCACCATGCGGCGATTCGGAGCAAGACCTCAACACCGGCAGAAGCCCCATGAACTACAGGACCCTCGGCAGGACCGGACTGAAGGTGTCCGTCCTCGGTTTCGGCGGATCGTCGCTCGGCTCGGTGTTCCGTGAGATCGACGAGAAGGAGGGCGTCCGCACCGTGCACGCGGCCGTCGAGCACGGGATCAACTTCATCGACACGTCCCCGTTCTACGGGCTCACGCGCGCGGAGACGATCCTCGGCAAGGCGCTCCGCCAGATCCCTCGCGAGAGGTACATTCTGGCGACCAAAGTGGGGCGCTACGGCTACAAGGAGCGGGACTTCGACTTCTCGGCAGCGCGCGTCACGCGGAGCGTGGACGAGAGCCTGGAGCGCCTGGGCACCGACCATGTCGACTTCATCCAGGTCCACGACATGGAGTTCGGAAGCGCCGACCAGATTGTCGCCGAGACGCTTCCCGCCCTGCGCCGCGTGCAGGCCGCCGGCAAGGCGCGCTTCGTCGGCGTCACGTGCCTGCCGCTGCGCCTCCTGAGCTCGGTCGTGGACCAGGCCGAGGTCGACCAGGTCCAGTCCTACTGCCACTACTGCCTGAACGACACCTCGCTCGCCGCGCTCCTGCCCCATCTCCGGGAAAAGGCAATAGGCGTGATCAATTCCGCGCCGATCGCGATGCGCCTCCTGAGCCTGGAGGGGCCGCCCGCCTGGCATCCCGCGCCGCAGGCGCTCCGGGAGCGGTGCGCCGAGGCGGCGAGGTACTGCGCCGATCGCGGGGGCGACCTGAGCCGGCTGGCGCTGCAGTTCTCCGTGGCCAATCCCGACATCGCCTCGACCGTCGTGGGCACGGCGAGCCCGGAGCGGATCGAAAGGAACATCCGCGAGATCGAGGAGCCGATCGACGCGGAGCTGCTGGCGGGGGTGCAGCGTATCCTGGCGCCGGTGCACGGCGTCACCTGGCCCTCGGGCCGGCCGGAGAACAACTGACCCCGCGCCCCGCGGGTCCCGGCGGAGCGCGGACGGCCTTCGGCAGATCCGCAAAATCTGCGAGGGGATTCGCAAACCATGCGCAGCTTGCCCGGGCGGGAAAGGGGTACTCTCGGCCGCGTGAGCCATACCCCATGGCCTCGGATCTCGTGCCTCCTGCTGGGCGGAGTCCTGGCAGGCTGCGCCCAGAACAGGGGCCCTGCGACGGGCGCATACGTCCGCGAGTTCGAGTCGGCCGCGTCGGCCCTCTCGGGCCAGATACGGGAGCTCCCGCGGGTGGCCCCTCCCGCCAAGCCGACCCTCCCCGCCAACCCGACGCCGGAGGAGCAGCGCATCTACGACGGCATGGACCGGATCTATCCCCTCTTCGTGAACCAGTACTACGGCTCGGTGTACGAGCGGTGCCAGACCCTCGCGCAGCTCTGCGGCCAGGCGCAGGACCGCATCGCGGCGATCAAGACCGACGGCGTCGACTCGGCGGCCGTCCAGCTGGCGACCGTGGCAGGGCAGGCCATGGGCAACAAGCGGGCGTTCTTTGTCGAGCTCGGCCGCTTGGCCGCGCTCAACCGGGATGCGCTCAAGCGCCGCCGCACCACGGACGCCGTGGACGATTTCCTCCAGGCGATCATGGACGGCTCCTTGGACAGGCTGGCCAACTGCGGCGACGACGACCGGGTGGCGGCCGGGGTCGTCTCCAGGCTTAAGGAGGCCGCGGATGCGGCGGCGAAGCGCCAGGAGGACAAGGACGCCGTCGTCGATCAGGTGGCCCGCGGGACCGCGGCCGCCGCGGAGCTCGAGCGCGGGATGGTCGAGTGCCGGTCCGGCAGGGCGAAGCTGGCGGCCGACCTCAAGGCGAAGTATCCGGGGCAGGACTGGACCGCGCTGACCCAGGCGCCGCCGCCCGCGAAGCGGTAGCTCGACCGCGCTCTCACCCCGGGGGCCGGCCCGCCGGACCCTCGTCGGGCAGCGGGATGTCCCTGCGGATCTCCTTGTGGAAGCGGGCCCGCATGTCCCCGAGCCAGGAGTCCATGAAGCGGTCCGCGAGGTTGAGGGGCATCGTCTTGTCCACGCCGGAGTCCAATGTGGAGAAGAGGACCCGGCCCGTCGGGTCGATGATGGCCGACTCGACGTCGTAGCCCGACGAGACCACGTAGAGGTGGTTCTCGAGGGCGCGCGCCTTGAGCAGCGTCAGGTACCCGCCCGCGGCCGGGACAAAGAGGATCTCCGCCCCCTGGACCGCCATGGCGCGGGCCGCGTCGACGTACTCGGCGTCCCAGCAGATCATGAGTCCTATCCTGCCGAAATCGGTGTCGAAGACGGGATAGGCCCCGCCCGGCGTGAGTCCGCCCTCGACCTCCTCGCGGGGCAGGTGGACCTTCCGGTACTTGCCTGCCACGCGGCCGTGCCGGTCGATCAGGACGGCCGTGTTGTAGTCGGTGGCGCCGTCCCGCTCGGTGAGCCCGGCCACGATGTACATCCCGTACGTGCGGGCCTTCTCGCCCAAGCGCTCCGTGCTGGGGCCGGGGATCGCCTCCGCGGCGCCGGCATAGGGCCTCGAACTGCCCTCAAGGAGCAGCTCCTCGCCCAGGCAAACGATGTCCGGCTTGTCCTCGGCGGCGCGGTCGAGCGCCCTGAGCCACGCCCCGAGGTTATCGGGGGCGCCTCGCGGATGCAGGGAGACGGTCCCGGCGCGGACCCACCGGGCGGGCGGCGGCTGCGCCTCCCCGAAGGTGATGTCGTCCCACCACACCGTGCCCCGCGGGGCCCAGCCGAGCGTAAGCTCTATCCTCGCGCGCGCGGCCTGCGGCGGGGCCGGCACGCACAATGTCACGCGCGTCCAGTCCCCCTCCGCCGCGCTCTCGTAGGCGTAGTCGGGCTGGCCCGTGCGCAGGCCCTGGGCGTCAAGCCAGTCGATCCGGGCCACGATCTCGCGCGCCTGGTCGGCGACCGACTGCGCGCGGTAGTAGGCGGTCAGCCGGTAGTACTGCGAGCCCCTGATGCCGCCCGCGGTGTAGGCCCATCCCCCGTACTCGGCGGGGTTGCCGCCCCCCGAAATCGCCAGCGCGTCGGGGGCCGAGCGGAAGTGAGCCGTGTCCACGTAGCACTTCGGCCGGATCTCATCGCGCGGGGCCCACGCGGACCATCCGGCGTCCCGGCCGAAGTCGCGCAGCTCGAGGCGCAGCGGGCCGCCCGCCTGGCCGGCGCACGGGGGGACGAGCGCCGCCATGAGGAGCGCGCCGAATGTGGGGAGGTGGGCGATGGACCGCATGGCGGCTTTCCGGGACCGCCGCAAGCCTCTCCCGCAACGGCGCCGAAGGCAAGTGGCGGCTGGGGCTTAGGGCCGGCCGGGTTGGTTGTTGCCGAGCGTCCGGTGTTTCCATTCTGTCGGGGGTGTCCGTTGCCGGCGGTGGTCACCCGACGCCGCACCTTCTGCGAGCACCCCTCCCCATCCATGAGCGAAACAGCCCCCCGTCGAACCGCCTCCGAGATGATTATCGGCTACTTCAGGGACTTCGGCGTCCTGCGGGAGACCCGCAAGGAATACTGGGGCATCCAGATCATCAACTTCCTCGACTGCACGGCGTACTTTGGCCTCCTGACGATCGCGGCCGTATTCCTCTCGGACGACCTCGGGATGAGCGACCGCGGGGCCGGCTACACGATCACGCTCTTCACGTCGGCCGTGTCGCTCTTGCTGATGTTTTCCGGGATGGCCACGGACTGGCTCGGGATCCGGCGCTCGCTCAACGTCGTCCTCGGCGGCCAGCTCGTGCTGCGCCTCGCGATGCTCTGGGTCGGGCTCACCCCGTCCCTGCCGCACCGGGGCCTCCTGGCCGGCGCCATCTTTTTCCTCATGGCGCCGTTCATCGCGGGCCTGCAGACCATCTTCCAGGCGGGGACCAACCGGTACACGAGCCGCAAGTCGCGCAGTGCCGGCTTCAACCTCTGGTACCTCTTCATGAACGTCGGGGCCGCGGCGGCCGGCTTCTCGATCGACATCGTCCGCAAGGTCCTGCACGTCGGCAACGTCCACATCTTTACGCTGGGGGTGGCCATGGCCGTCCTCAGCCTCATCACCGCGAAACTCTTCATCAAGAGCGAGGACCAGCTGGTCGCGGCCGACGAGCCGCCGGAGGAGCAGGAAAAGGACAAGAAGGTGGTGCGCAAGAACCCCCTGAAGGTGTGGCGCGAAATGATCCGCGAGCCGGCGCTCCTTCGCCTGGCGGTGCTGGTCGCGCTCATCGTCGGCGTGCGGGCCGTCTACACCTACCTGTACATCCTGATGCCGAAGTACTGGCTGCGCACGATCGGGCCGGACGCGGCGTTCGGGACCCTGAACGCGATCAACCCGATCGGGATCGTGATCGGGCTCATCTTCTTCATCCCGTTCGCGAACCGTTGGCCGGTGTTCAAGATGCTCGTTTACGGGGCCATGATCTCGTCCGTCGCCCTCCTGCCCATGGCGCTTCCATGGACCATCTACGGGATGAGCATCCAGAGCGCCCACTATGTCATGGCGCTCCTGTGCATGGTGCTGGTGACGATCGGCGAGGTGGTGTGGTCGCCGAAGCTCTACGAGTACACGGCGGCGATCGCGCCCAAGGGCCAGGAGGGCGCCTACCTCGGGCTTTCGCTGATCCCGTGGTTCCTCGCGAAGACGCTTGTGAGCTTCCTGTCCGGGCACCTGCTGGAGCGCTGGTCGCCCGAGAAGGTCACGATCAACGGCGTCTCCGTCCCGCTGCAGCAGGCGATGGTCGCCCACCAGCTCGACTACTGGCACCGGCCCGAGGCCATGTGGCTTGTCCTCGGGGCCTACGCGCTCGCGGGCTGCATCATCGCGGCCTTCCTCGAGAAGTGGCTCACGAAGGGCGTGGTCGAGCACCCGGCCACTCCGAAGCGCTAGCGCGGGGGGGGCGGGCCGCCGGGGCGCCCGCCCGCCGGACCCGCGCGCGGCTACTGGATCCCGAGCTTCTTCAGGAACGGCCCGATCGAGCGCGGCCGGCCTAGGAAGTCCTCGATCGAGACGCTCACGTCGCGGGAATCGCCCTGCGAGTAGATCTCCTGGCGCATCCGCATGCCGGCGCCCCGGTCGAGGAACCCGTCCGGAGCGGCCTTGAACACCGTGGCCATGTCGGCCGCGATCGAGTCCGCCCAGGCGTAGCCGTAGTAGCCGGCGTCGTAGCCCACCAGATGCCCGAAGTAGGCCACGAAGGCCGTGTCGTCAGGCAGCGGGAAGAAGACGTCGGCGATGACCTTGTTGCTCTCGGCCTGGCTGTCGACCGGCGCGAGCGCCGGCCGCGGCCCGTGGAGCCGCAGGTCGAGCAGCGCGAACGAGAGCTGGCGCCGGTAGAAGACGCCGATCGTCGCCAGGCGCACCTCCTGCAGGCGGCCGAGGGTCTCCGCCGGAATCTTCTTTGTCGGGTCGCGGTAGTCCGCGGCGAAGGTGTCCAGGACGCTCTTGTCGTACGTCCAGTTCTCCAGCATCTGCGAGGGCGCCTCGACGAAGTCGCGCGGGACGTTCGTCCCGGCGAAGCGGAAGCGGTGCGCGCGGGTGAGGATCGCGTGCATGGCGTGTCCGAACTCGTGGAAGAGGGTCGTCACCTCCTGGTGGTTGAGGAGGGCGGGCGCCCCGTTGGCCGGCTGCGGGAAGTTGCACAGGAGCGCCACCGTCGGCCGCAGGTAGGGGCCGCCCGGCTGCACGTGCCCCTCCTGGATCGGGAACTCCGCGAAGTGGTTGTACTTCCCCTCGCGCGGGAACATGTCGAGGTAGAACAGGCCCATCGGCTCTCCGGTCTTCGCATCGGTGACGCCCCATAGGGTCACCCCGTCGGCCCACGCGTAGGGCGGCTCGAGCTGCTCGAACTTGAGCCCGAAGATCGACTGGTAGATCGCGAACATGCCGCGCAGCACGTTCTCATAGGGGAAGTAGACCCGCAGGGCCTCCGAATCGACCGTGTACTTCGTCTTCACGAGCTGGTTCTGGTAGTAGCGCCAGTCGGCGAAATCGATCTGGGCCTTCGGGTCGCCGGTGTCGGAGACCTTGAGGGCCCGCATCTCGGCGAGCTCCGCGTCGAACTTCGGCTGGATGCCGCGGACCAGGTCCTCGATGAACTTGGTCGCCGTGGCCCCGTTCTTGGCCATCTTGACCTCCGTCTTGTAATCGTCCCACGAGGCGTAGCCCAGCTTCCTGGCGATCTCGGCCCTGATCGCCACGATCCTGTTGAGGAGCGGCACGTTCACGGCCTGCGCCAGGTGGAACTCGGCGACGCTCACCTTCCTGCGGGTCGCCGCCACGGAGCAGTTCTGCTCCACCATCTGGCGCTGGGGCGTCACGCTGACGAGGATCGTGTAGGCGTCGTCCCCGGTCTTGATGCCCGGGGAGCCGAGGAAAGAGTCGGGGACTCCCGCCAGCTCGGCGCGGGTGAAGACGGGCGCCACGCGGGTGTTCACGATGTTGGTCTCAAAGTCGGTCTCGAGCGGGCTCAGCTCCTTGAAGAGGGCCTCCACCTCCTTGCGCGCGGCGGCCGGCAGCTCGAAGCCCTCGCGCCGGTAGTCGCGCAGGGTGAAGTCGAAGAGCCGCTGGTCCTCGCCCGTGAGCGCCGGCCTCCTTGCGGCGACAGCCTTCAGCGCGGCGTAGAGGTCCTCCCGGTAGCCGACCCCGATGTCCCACTGCTGCAGCCGCTTGCCCGCCTCGTCGGCGGCGTCGCGCACCTCCTTGCGGGTGCTCGTCTGCTGGATGAAGCCGATCCGGTTCTCCACCATGCCCGCGTCGGCCTCGAGGGCGTCCAGGGCCACGAACGTGCTCTCGAAGGTCGCGGCCGCCAGGTCCTGCCTGGCGATCCGGTCGATGGCGGCGTCTCCGGCGGCCATGGCCGCCGCCGCGGAGGCCTTGATCTGGTCCGGGGTCGTCTCGAAGGGGGGCACGCGGATCTCCGATTTGAACGGGGCCGCGAGGGCTTGGAAGTCCGCGACCGTCCGCAGGGGGGCGGCGCGCAGGACGAGGGGCAGGGCGATGAGGACCGCCCATCCGGGGGCGCGCAGATTTCTCATCCCGAAAGCTTTGATTGCGTTCGCGGCGCGCGTCAACACACCGCCTGCCGTGGTCCCCGCCCGGCGGTCGCGCCCCGCGATCTAAGAAGGCCCGAGCGGACAGCGGGGCCCCTGCGACCGGGGCCAGCCTTGTGGCAGGAATACGGCGCTTGCGTTGCCTCTGCCGCCGATCCACATCAGTGGGCAAGACGCTCGCGTCCGATTTGGATCCGCCGCTTGACCCCGATGGCCTGCTTCGCTCGCCCCGGCTCCGTCTGCGCCATCCGGACGAGACCCGCCCCCGAAAGAGAAGCCAATCCCAGAGATGAACACCCTGAGCCCGCTCCTGATCCTGATCTCTACAGCCTGCGCCGCCCCCGCAGCCGCCCTCCTTTCGGTCGCCGACAGCGTGGCCCCCGCGGCCCCGGCCGTCCTGCACCCCCTGCAACCCTCGGCCGTGAGGCTCGACGGCTGGCTCGGCGCCCGAATTGACGCCAATGAGAGCCGCCGCCTGCTGCTCGTGGACACCGAGCCCCTGCTCGCCGGCTACCGGCACCGGCCCGGGGACCAGCCCTGGATCGGCGAGCACGTCGGCAAGTGGCTGCATGCGGCGACCCTTGCCTGGGCCTACTCGGGCGACGAGGCGCTGCGCCGCAAGCTCGACTCCGTCGTCGCGTCGCTCATCGCGACCCAGGAGGCCGATGGATACTTGGGAACCTACACCGCCGACAAGCGCTTCGGGCTTTACGACGGCGCGGACTGGGACGTGTGGTGCCACAAGTACAACCTGATCGGGCTGCTGACCTACTACAGGTACACCGGCAACCCGGCCGCGCTGGCCGCGTCCCGCAGGATCGGGGACCTCTTGTGTGCGACCTTTCCCGCAAAGAAGAGCATCCTTTTGGCGGGGACGCACATGGGCATGGCCGCCACCAGCGTCCTCAGCCCGATGGTGGACCTCTACCGGCTCACCGGCGACGCCCGCTACCTTGAATTCGCCAAGTACATCGTCCGCTCCTATGAGGAGAAGGACGGTCCGGACATCGTCCGGACGCTCCTGGCGCCCGGCGGCTCGGTCGACCGCGTCGCCAACGGCAAGGCCTACGAGATGCTCTCCAACCTGGTCGGCCTGACGGAGCTCTACCAGGTGACGGGGGACCCCCGGCTCCTCCGGGCGGTCGAGAACGCCTGGGCCGACATCACCCGCAACCGCCTCTACATCACCGGCACCGCCAGCATCCACGAGAGATTCGGCAACACCCACGAGCTGCCGAACGGGGACTTCGCCCACCTCGGCGAAACCTGCGTGACCACGACGTGGATCCAGTTGAACGCGGCCCTGCTCGCGCAGACCGGCGAGGCCAAGTACGGCGACGAGATCGAGCGCTCGCTCTACAACCAGCTGACCGCCGCGCAGGAGCCGCAAAGCGGCGACTGGTGCTACTACACGGCGCTGGAAGGGGTGAAGCACTACGACAAGGAGATCACGTGCTGCCACTCGAGCGGGCCGCGCGCCCTGGCGCTGGCCCCGACGCTGGCCTACCTCGAGACGGGCGGCGTGATCTGCGTGAACACGCTGGAAACCTCCACGGCCCGCTTCCAGGTCGGGGGCCGGGCCGTCGAGGTGAGGCAGGAGAGCGGGTTCCCGTACGAAGGGCGGTCGACGCTGACGGTAAGGACGCCCTCCGCGGTCCGGTTCACCCTGAAGATCCGGGCCCCGGCCTGGGCTGAACCGCTGCGCGCGGGCGAGGCGTCCAGCCGGGACGGCTGGGTCACGCTGCCCGAGCGCGACTGGAGGGACGGCGACCAGGTCGCGTTGAGCTTCAACCTGAGCGCCCGCATGATTCACGGCGACTTCACCAACCATTCCCGCGTGGCCTACGCCTGGGGTCCCTTCATCCTGGCGCTCGATGATGGGCTCAACCCTGATCATGGGGGAAGCGGCACCCCGCAGTTTGTCCGCGTCGTCGACGACAGGGTCCCGACCCTGGCGCCCGATAAGCGCCGCATTGCCCTCCAGGTGGCCGTCCGCGGGGAGTGGGATGTCAACCCGTACCCGGCCACGCTGGTGCCGTTCGCGGAGGCCGGGGCCGGCGGCCAGCCGTATGCGGTGTGGCTTCGCGCCCCCTGAGGCGGACGAGTACAGGATGCGGCCGAGGTTTGCAGCCGAGCGCTGTCCGGGCGGTGGATAACCCAGATCCTCTTTAGCCGGTAGGGGCCGGCGGCTGCCCGCCGGCGGTGGCCGAGCCGGCCGCACTCCTGACGAGCGAATGCGAGCGCCTGATGAGGGGGGCCTCGAGAAAGGCGTAGGACAGCCTGGCGGCGCCATAAATCGCCGCAAACACCACCGCCATCAGGAGGATCGCCCGCGGCGCCCCCAGGGCCGGGGCCGTGCCGAGGACGCCGTAAAAGAGGGCGAGCGCAATCGGCATGTGGAATAGGTAGACGAAGTAGCTGAGCCTTCCCGCCTCGACGAGGGGTCGCAACTCCATGAGCCGCCGCACCGGCCCGAAGTCTGAGGCGCACAGGTCGAGCAGCGCCACGCAGCCCGCGGATATCACGGTGTTGTAGAGCGGCACAAGGTACCGGGTCGCACCTCCGAATTTCCCCGAGGAATAGAGACCCAAGAAGGCCATGGAGGAGAGGAGGACCGCGACGGTCGCGGCGTGCCTCCGGAACCCAGGCCAGCCCGGCTCGCCCCGCGGCGCGATTGCGAGCAGGCCGCCGAGGAGGAAGCCGTCCAGCCTGCTCGGAAGCAGCACAACGAGGGAGGCGTCCGGATTCTGGACGAAAAAATAGCACGCGTAGCGGAGTAGGACCGACCCGAGCGCGAGGGACCACAGCCACCACGCGAGCTGGCGCCTTGGGATCAGGAAGACGCAGACGCTGATGAGGACGTAGAACTGCATTTCGACCGCCAGCGACCACAGGACGCGAAGCCAGTCGTTGCCCAGGTAGCCGAGCGAGGCCATGTAGAGGTTCTGGACGAAGGCCAGGTAGCTCCAGAACGGGATGGCCGAGTTGAAGAGCCGGTCGGCGCCCGGCCAGCCGGCGGGCCACAGCGCCCTCGCCGCCACGAACGAAAGGAGCAGCAGGGCATAGGGTGGCCCGATGCGAAACGCCCTGCGGACCCAGAAATCCAGGAACGAAAGCCGCCCCCTCTCATGGGAGACGAGGCCCTGTGTTATCAGGTATCCCGAGAGCACAAAGAAGAGATTCACCCCGATCCATCCATAGCCCGCGAACGCCATGAGGCCGGGCATCCCGGAATACGCCGCCGCCCTCGTCGGCAATGCGATCAGGTGGTACGCGAGGACCCATAGTATCGCGCAGCCCCGCAGACCGTCCAGTGCCGCCTGCCTGTTCATACGGGCTGGCGGATTCCTGGAGATTGCGTTTGCCCCGTCGCTCATGATCGCGCGCCGACCGGAACTCTGCACTGCGGGGAATGCGGCTCATGCGCCGGGCCCCGGGGGTGGCTGGGCGCGATCATCATCAGGGACTCGCCCTCTCCAGCACGAGGGTAAGAAGGGCGGCGTGCTTTGCACGCGCCGCGATCCGATCGAGGCGCATCGGGATGGATGATGAGCCGAGAGTCCATCATGCCTTCTTCCTGATGGGCACAAAACGGCAAATCTGGTGGGGGGTAGGGGTGGGCCATGGGCAAGTGCGTCTGCTGCGGGGCTTACTATCGCGAGGCGCGGATCTATTCCAGCATTCTAAGCGCCGACGGGTTTCCCGGCCGCAGCTGCAGGACCCTTTCAACGTCGGCAATCGCCTCGTCTCTACGGACCGCTTGCAGCAGGGCGGCGCCACAAGGGCCTACCGGGGCGCCGGCTCCGCCGGCGCCGTGTGCCAGGCGGCGCCCTGGTCGATCCATGTGCGGAGAAGCGCGATTTCAGAGCCGCTCAGGCCCTGGAATTCGTCCCTGTGTTTCAGCGGCGGCATCTCGAGGTCCTCCACCTCGTCCGATGCGAACTCGACGAGCTGGCTGTCGGCTCCGTGGCCGGGGGCAATCGCCGGCTCCCCGCTCCGTCCGCCCTTCAGGAGCGACTCCCTTGAGGTGATGCTGAACCTGGCCCTCGGCTTCTCCCCGCTGTGGCACTTGACGCAGGAGCGCTCCAGGACGGGGTACACGTCGCGCGAAAAGTCCACGGTCGTCCCCCCGGTCGCCGTCACGCCCTCGGCTGCGGGGAGTCGCGACGGTGCCGCCTTCTCCTTTTCACACGCGACGCTCTCATAGGAGGCGACCAGGGCCTCCACCGCTGGCAGCGGGCGCGAGTCCGCAGCGGTCCGGATCGTCTGCAGGAGGGCCATGGTCGCCCAGGCCGTCCCCCCGGCGGAGATCCACTGGTCGTTGCCGTGCGGGAAGCCGCTGTCAAAGTGCGGCTGGAACGGCCAAGTCCGGCTGCGCACCCACCATGAGCCGTCCTCGTACTGGGTTCGCAGGAGGAACTGGACGGCGCGCGAGTAGGCCGGGTCCTCGACCGAGATGCGGGCGCCCTCGTGAAGTGCGAACAGCGCCTCCCCCGTCGCCCAGGCGTCGCTCTCGAGGCCGTCGAGCTGCGCCCATCCTCCGTCGGGCCTCTGCTTCCCGAGGATCGAGGCGGCGAGCCCTTCGAGGCGTCGCGGGGGCTCGCCGGCCCATGCGAGCCCAAGGAGCTGCGAGACCTGGTCGCCGAAAGTCCCCGCCTCGGACTTCCAAAGCCAGCGGCGCGCCCTGGACATGCAGGCGCGAGTTTCATCCCCGGAGTAGGGGAGCGGGTAGAGCTGGACGGCTCGCACGGCCCAGGCCGTCGCCGCGATCCTGCCCCCCTCCAGGGGCGGGCGCAGGTCCGTCCAGTGCCAGGAGCCGTCCGGGCTTTGGCCGTTCACGAGGTACCGAACGAAGGCCTCGGTCATCGCGTCGGGCGCGTACCCCAGGGCGCGCAGCTCCATCAGGCCGTACCCCAACTGCACTGGCGCGTCGGGTATGGGATCCTCCATCTCACGCGCGGACTCCACCAGGGGACGCCACATCTGCAGCTGCGCGGCCAGCTGGTGCCCCAGGGCCGTTTCGTCGACCCGCAGGCCCCGCTCGGCGCCCCAGGCGAACGCCACCGCCGGCAGATACTCGTGGTGGCAGGAGACGCACTTCGCCTCGTCGCGCACAAACCGGTTGTTGACGAAGTTCGTGGAGGCCCTCTGCAGGAGGTCGATCGCCCTCTGGGCGCGTTCCCGAACAGGGACGGCGTCGGGCATGAGCCGGGCCGAACGGGGCCTTGCCGGGGGTGCGGCGGGCGTCGTCTTCGCCCCGGCGCTCTCGAGAAACGCGACGAGCTGCGTGTGGGGCCCCGATTTCAGCGCAAACGTAAGCGCCGTGGCGCCCTCCTCGTTCGCCTCGTTCACGTTTGAGCCCCGCGCCATGAGCAGGCGGGCGATCGCCGGGTCGCCCTGCTCGCTGTAGCCGGCAAACACCATGGGAGCGGTCCCGTGCCCCCACGGCGACTTGAAGTGGAGGTTGGCCCCCTTGGCGACCAGCTCGGCCGCGAGGGCCGTGTGGCCCGAGTAGAGCGCCCAGTTGAGGGCGTGTCCCGCGAAGTCCGCGTCGAAATTGATGTCGGCGCCGTGATCGAGGAGCCTCAGCAAGGCGGCCTCATCGCCGAAATAGGCAGCCATCGCGAGCGGGGAGGCCACGAGTCCCTTGGCCTGCTGGGGGCTGGCCCCGCGGTCCAGCACCAGCGCGAGCGTCTTTGGATCTCCCCCGTAGACTGCCTTGAGCGCAACATACTCCTGGCCCCCTTTCTTCGCGTGGGTGTCGGCGCCCGCGTCCAACAGGAGGGCGACAATCCGGTGCGAATCCCGATGCGCCGCCGCCGACATCAGCGGCGTAAGCTCCAGCTTCGAGGCGGTGTTCGGGTTTGCGCCATGCGCAAGCAAAGTGCGCACGATGTCCTCGTTCCCTGCGCCATAGAGTAGCGGCGTCGCCCCGTCGTCATCAAGAGCGTCCGGCTTGGCGCCCCGCTCGAGAAGGACGTCCACGGCCGCGGCGTCGCCCCGGTAGGCTGCGATGTGGAGCGCCGTGTCGCCGTGGCCGTCCCGCGCCGACCAGTCCGCTCCACGGGCGAGGGCCGAGCGCAGCAGGGCGAGGTCGCCCGTCCGGGCTGCGCGGATCACGTCCGGCTCGCCCTTGGGTGCCGGACGGGATTCGAGCGCGAGAACGGCGGCGGGTAGACCTGCGAGGGCTCCAAGCAGGGCTACGGCTAAGCGCGTTCTCAGAGCAGCGATTGGTCGATGGATGGGCATGGGACGGCCCTCGGGGCTCGGCCATCAGGGAACGTGATGCACAATATTAGGCGAGGAAATAAGGCCGATCCAGCGTCCCGATACGCAAGGTTTTCGAGATCGATATGGACCTTAGGGGTTGCTCGGCACATTTGTCGATTTTCTGCTGACTTCAATTGGCAGAAGCGGCTTGATACCATGAACCAAGGTAGTGGAGGCGCCGGGATTTGAACCCGGTTGCCCACCTAGGTATGAGATATGTATTTTCTGGGTGTTCTTGGAGTGGTGGATTGCCTGGAATCTGCCTGGAGAGTCACAAATTGAAGGGCATGCACAGAAGGCAGTGCGTGGTTGACAATAAGCGCTTATCGTAGAAAGTGCCAATATGGTCGGGCTTCCAAAGTGTCCTCATTGCCAGCACACCCTGACGCGCAAACAAACTGCGCGGATGCTCGCTTCGCTTTCTGCAGGCAAGGCAAAGAATTTCACCGAAGCGGAGAGGGCCCGTCGTCGGGAACGCATGAAGGCCGTCAATGCGCATCGCTCAGCGGCCTCTTTCGGCACGGGCATGAATCACCGGCATCTGAACCACAGCCGGTTCACACTCGCTGCGATCGATGATGTGATTGATCGCGGGAAGCGCGATTCATGGGCGACGCTGCTTGCAGTCGTAGATGCTTCGCCGGAAATCCGGAGCAGGGTCCTTCGCGTGTGTGCGGCCCATGTGAATGATGCGTATGCCCAACGCTATCACTTCTGGAACAATTATGCCCTCCACCAAGCCACTGCCTGAATGGGATCGCATTCTCACGGCGGCAGCACACCTCCAGGAGCTGCTGCCGGATGCTGTTCTCGTTGGTGGAACCGCCGCTGCGATTCATGCCGAGCATCGTCTATCGACCGATGCCGACCACGTGTTGAGGGATCTGAACACACGCTTCGATGATGTGCTCACGCAGCTCGAGTCCGTAGCTGGATGGAAGACCGCTCGGGTTCGCCGCCCCGTTCAGATTCTCGGGAGCTTGGATGGCATCGAAACGGGCGTGCGCCAGCTGATACGCGACGACCCGTTGGAGACGGAGCAGGTCTCTGTCAGGAATCACCTGATCACGGTGCCAACCAAGGCCGAGATGCTCCGGATCAAGGCCGTGCTGATCCTCAAGCGGAACGCCACCCGCGACTACATCGACTTCGTGGCGATGCATGACCAGCTGGGGATGAAGGACACCCTGGCTGCGATGCAACCCTTCGACCGACTCTACCCACAGCCAAACGGCGAATCTCCGACACAGCAGCTCATCATCCAGCTTTCAAGCCCGATGCCCTTCGATCTATCTCAGACCGATCTGGGCGAGTTCAAGAAACTATCCCCGCGCTGGCAGGATTGGACGGTAATTCGCAATGCCTGTGCCGAATGCGCACTGCAACTCGCACCTACCTTGACGAGACCCGCGCGCAGCAATGAGCCTGACCTGATTCCCAAACCGTTCCTTGGCATGCGCAAGCCGAGGGAGCAGGATCAGGGCATCGAACTTTGATCGTAGTCCAATCGGGCGCGCCATTCCGTTTCACCATCTTGAATATGCTTTCGCAGTTTGCAGACGATTACAGCGCCAAACGAAGCTTACGCCGGTTGTCTGTCGCCGCGTTGTTGTTGGCTGTCATTTTCTGGCTCCGGTTTGGTGCGCTTTCGCTTGGTGCGGCGAGCGGCTTTGTCGATCACGCCGGGTACTGGACGACGCTGCTTTCCCTGGTCGCGTTTCTCTGGCTCTTGGTTCGCTCTTTTCGCGGAAGCCTCCGGGCCTGGAGACAGCACCTTGCGGGGCTGCTTGCGGTCGCCCTTTGCGGGGGCCTCCTGCAGGCAAACGAGCCGCATCGGCTTCGAGTGATGTTCGATGAGTATGCGATGCTTTCGACGTCGATGAACATGCATCTTACCCGCCGCGCGGCAGTCGTGAGCACGGGCCTGTATGAGAACGGGCAGATGCAGTACACGGGCGACTATATCGACAAGCGGCCCCTGGGGTACCCGCTCCTGGTTTCATTTGTTCACGATGTGTCCGGATACCGGCCCGCGAATGTCTTCGTCGTGAACGCCGTGGCGGGCTTCGCGTTTCTGGGGGCGGTTTATCTCATTGGAGTTCTTCTCGGCGGCGCCGGGCTTGGGCTGCTCGGCGTCCTGCTTGCCGCGGGGCTGCCGCTTGTGGCGCAGACCGCGACGGGAGGCGGACACGACCTGCTGGGCGCGGCCATGGTGCTCGCCGTGCTGGCGCAGACCATTCGGCATCTGCGCGCGCCCACATTGGGGAACACGGAACTGCTCGTTGCCGCCTACGTGTTCGCGGCGCAGGTTCGCTACGAATCGGTCGCACTCGGGTTCATTGTTGCCGCCGTGGTCTTGCTCGGCTGGTGGCGTTCCCGGCGGATGGACGTGTCCTGGTTGCTCGCGCTGCTGCCGGCGCTGTTGCTGACGCCGCTGCTCATCAATTTCGTGTATCTGGCCACCCCGGGTTTCTTCGAGAGCCACCGATTGGGGGTCGAAACCTTCAGCAGGGCCTTCTTGGACAGGAATTTCGGCGAGAATCTCTATTTTCTCTTCAACTGGGACGGCCGCACGGTCAATTCCCCGTTGCTGTCCCTTGTCGGCGCCGTCTCGGTGCTGCTGTGCCTGGTGAAGTTCGCGCGTTCGGCTCCGGCTTTGATCAGGGACGGTGATCCGCTGCTGGCGGTGGTCGGCCTCATTGGGTTCGGCCTCGGGTTCGCCGTCCTGACCCTTTTCTACTTCTGGGGGGCGTGGACGGACCCGATTGCCGCCCGGCTTTCATTTCCGCTGCAGCTGGCCCTGCTCAGCTCGACTCTCTACGCGGGCACCTTGCTTTTGAAAGCACCGCGTCGAATGCGCGCTGCCCAGATTGTGGCTGGCGTGTTTATTCTGGGTTACACGGTGCCGGCGAGCGCCCGGCATCAGGCGACGAGGGACATGACCGCGGGCTACGAGGTTGCGTGGACGGTTGATTATGTTC
>Ga0302319_10001492_pt1 | contig 52353 bp, 44 predicted proteins | sample Bog_T0_2_FD_203319 | JGI IMG/M metagenome (GOLD analysis project Ga0302319, IMG submission 203319) | Peat permafrost microbial communities from Stordalen Mire near Abisko, Sweden - Bog_T0_2 | ecosystem: Environmental > Terrestrial > Soil > Wetlands > Peat | place: Sweden: Abisko, Stordalen Mire... | reverse complement strand
GCTTGCGGAACAGGCCGTCAAGCAGGTCGAGGTTGAAAACCTGGGCCTTCGTGCCTTGGAGATTTCCGGCCGCTTGCGGCTGGAAGCCTTGGACGCCCAAGAAAGACTTGCCGGCTATGGCGTCACCCTCATCCAGGTGGTCGACGATTACATCCGTCGTCGTGGATCGCCAAAGACAACCGTTCGCGAAGTGGCGGACATTTACCTGAAATCGCGGATCCAGCATGGGCGCAGTAAAAAGCACCTCGACTCGCTTCGCCGCTTGTTTGAGCGGTTTTGTGTTTCCCACGGCACGGATCGAGTCAATGACATGACCGGCAACCAGGTAGAAGAATGGCTGCACGATCTGGGCGTTGGTCCTGTCACGATCAACACCTACCGCGCCCTGCTTCATTCGCTGTTCGAGTTTGGCGTGCGCAAAAAGCTCTGCCCGGAAAATCCCGTCAAAGCTGTCGAGCGAATGACCGTGAAAGCCGATGAGGTCGGGATACTGACTCCTGGCCAGTTGGCCAAGCTGCTTGAGGTTTCTCAAGGAGACGTAAGAGCAACGGTTGCCTTGGGTGCATTTGCTGGCATCAGGCCTGAAGAAATCGTCCGGCTGACGTGGGAGGAAGTCAGTCTCGAAAAGGGACACGTCACAATCACGGCGGCGAAGTCCAAAACCGCGCAGCATCGCTATGTCAAAATTCTGCCGTGTCTGGAAGCATGGCTGCGACCACTAATCGGCTCAGGATCGATTCAGGGCGGCAATTTCCGCCGCAGGTATGACGAGGCACGCCGACTTGCCGGATTCGCGCTAAGGGGCAACAAGCGGCGCCGGCGGCATAATGAGGACAAGGGTCTTGTGCCCTGGCCTCATGATGCGTTACGGCATTCCTTCGCAAGTTACCATTTGGCCAAGTACCAGAATGCACCAGCATTGGCTCTGGAGCTTGGTCATCAGTCCAATGCGCTGATCTTCTCCAACTATCGGCGACGTGTGACGGAATCGGAAGCAAATGAGTACTTCAACCTGATGCCAAAGTAATCGCGTTGAAATTCGATTGCCTTTGATCGCTAGTTGTTTCGTGAACTAACCACTGCTGACGGCACAGGTCGCGTGTGATCATCATCACAACGGTCTGGCAGCACGGAAGACCACCACGCACAACGACGGAGAAGCGTTTTGAAGCCCAACCGCCCCTTAAGAGTAAACTCGGGGGCGGTTGGGAAGCAAAACGCACACGAACGCGGACACCCTGACCAAGAACGATCATGACCATGATCGCGGCCATGACCTCCGCGGCACATGGCCATGACCAAGCCAGCCGTCCAAAAGCAACGGTGACGACCGCGGCAAGGAACGCCGCCGCGGCCCGTCACGGTAGCCACCTTGAACCATAATAACCGGGAGCGGTGCCGCAGGCACGGCGACCGGACCTCATCGCTACGAAGATGGATGGGGTAACGATGAGTGATGATGACAACAATGACGAACGATCCTGTCAGGACGATCCGCCCTGAAACGGTTTTGCCAAACTACGTTCGGGGTGGCGTGTCGTTTTTTTCCATACCCTGATTTCGCCCCTTTGGGCTGCCTTGGAATACCCATCCTGAAGCCGCCATCGCAAGAGATCGAGAAGATGACCTAGCCAATTTGGACTTTAACCTGGGAGCAAGATCGACCTCATCAAGCATGAAGGCATTCATGTCCTCGCCCGTACGATCCAAGATGATTCTGCTTATGTCCCAATTCAATTCGAATTCAGGGAGTAATTTAGGGTCATGGAATAGGACCTGGAACACGCCACCCCGAACGAGGTTCGGCAAGCCCATCGAAAAGTGCACTTAGGGTGGGGCATCATCATTCATCGTGATTCATGGTGATTACGCCTCATCATGGCTGCGAATAACGTCCGGTCGCCGTGCCTGCGGCGCCGCTCCCGGCGATCTTGGCTCAAGGTGGCAACGGTGACGGCGCGCGGCGCATTCCTTGCCGCGTCCGTCACCGTTGCTTTTTGCTCATGGCTCGTTGTAGTAATCGTCAAAAGAGCCATGCGGCGGTGGTTGATGGTTATGCTGCTTACATGGCGTGACCGTGCGCGTTTTGCTTCCCAACCGCCCCCGAGTCTTGCTCTTAAGGGGCGGTTGGGCTTCAAAACGCTTCCTCGTCGTAGTTCGTGGTGATCTTCCGTGCTGCTGGACCGTCGTGATGATGATTATTCGCGACTTGGCGCGCTGAGCCGCGGTACCAGTGTGATCACTTAGAGGACAGAGGCCGGTGGAACTTGAATACGACCTTCTCTACCAAAGGTCATCTTTAGGGCAGGGATTCAAATTCTAAGAATTGGCCGAGTAGACCGGGCATTTTCATCACGATGCTCACGCGTGTGCCGGCATCACTCCGAAGACGTTGGCTTTCTGAGAGGCCGCTCCAGCGTTTAATGCGCCAGCGCCGGCGACAAACAGAAGGTTGCGCTCGTCATGGCCTTCACATCCACAATCAGGATGAAAGTCTGGTAGTTAGTCTTAAACGCTTCCACTAGGCACTCGTGACAAACGCCGTTGAGGTCGGTCAGTCCGATGGTATTCTTTCCTGACATTTTGCGATTGCCCAGAGGAATAAGTTTACCAATCTCGTGTTCAGGTGTGAATTGATCCGGCCATGCGAGATTGCCGAATTTTGCCAGGAACGATGGCGAGGAGACTACGCGGCGGAGCCCAGCTTTGAATCCATCTCCTGAAATCATCTCGGTGGGATTCAGGACTAGCACCATGCAGTTTCGGTGGTGGGTAGAAACGTAACGTCGGACGGTGGCATAGACGGAACCTCCGTATATTTTACTCAGCTTGAGGGGGACGCCGATACCGAAGTCATGGCCTGCCGCTTCATTTGTAAACCGTTCAACCTGGAACATGACCTCAGAGGCAAAGGCGTTGGCTTCCTGTTCGAAAGTTTCGATGCATTCGGGTGAGAGAGTATTTTCGCAGTCCTCGAAGGCTTGGTAGATCTCCCGCTGCCAGGGAAGGATAGCGTGGCCAGCTTCGTGCAGCTTCAAAAAACCTTGGCGGACCGCCAAAACGGCCCGGTCGATGTACGCTATTCTGGCCCCCGCATCAAAAACGCCGAGGATCTTGGTCAAGGCGCTTTTGAGAATAGCGCGGGCTTTACCGGCCTTGTAGCGAATTTTATCGAGGAAGGTCGGATTAAGGGCATCTTCATTTGAAACGACGACTTTCGCCGCGCGCATAACTTCGTCAATTTTCGTCGGAAACACACCCCAGCACTCGGCTTTTTCGAATGCCGCGCGGGCATGTTTCTGAATTGCTACGTATTGCTTGGCCGAAATGGCCACAAAATCAGGATTTGTCATGTCTGGGTTTTCCCTTGAACGACCTGAGGTAACCAAGGTACCTCCGTAATTCTTCTTCTTCCGCCGGAGTGAGATCGTCATTGGCGAATGTCGCTACGCGTCCATGCCGGGCGCCCTTAGGCACCGTGGCTTTGTTGACGATATACCCCGCCTTTTCCATCAGCGATTCATAGGGAACTCCGTAAATAGTAGCTAAGGCGTGGAGGATGTTGGGTGAGGGCTTACCTATTCTGCCCTTTTCCAGCTGGCTCAGATAAGCGTTGGAAACTGCCTTTTCTGAGGCCTCTTCGACCTCCCGGAGCGACATCCATTTGGACAATCGGAGGCTGGCCAAGTACTCGCCTAAGGGCAATGGCATACGGTCTGATACAGGATCGGTGCTCATACAAAAATTATCTCCATATGTAAGTAGTATAAGGCGAATCGCTTAGAGAGACAAGCGGATTTAGCGCGCGATTTGTGGCTTAATTTGCTTGCTTGGCTTAGCGTTTTGAAGCAAGTTTCCCATGCACGAGAAAAATCCTCGATGACGTGCCTCCGGCACGACCACCGTCCGATCCTCGAGGCGAGATAACTAGCTAATATTATGAATTCCCCCGAAACCCAGCACCCCCACGAGTTAGAGATCTTTATCAACGATATTGGTCATCGAACCCGCCACGCTGAAATGACCGGACGCGAGATTAAGCACCTCGGCCGCGTGCCCGACGATTACGCCCTTGTTCGTCGCGTACACGGCAAGGATGAAGAAAAGATTCCTGACTCTGAGCGGATCCAGTTGCACAACCACGATCGGTTCCACGCGATCCACCACCACCATGAAATTGTCATCTTCATCGACGATGTGTCGCACTCGACGAAGCACCATGAACTCACCGGGGCGGAATTGAAAAAGCTTGGCGATGTCCCGGCCGACTACGATCTCTTTCGCAAGGTCCACGGTAAGGACGACGAGAAGATCCAGGACGCGCAGAAGGTGCACCTGCATAACCACGAGCACTTCTACAGCGCCCCGAAGTGTCTTAATCCCGGAATGGAACTCTGATGCTTCGCGAAATCGACGAGGCTATCTTGAAGGAGAAGGGGTACAGTTTTGACGTGTCGGATGAAAACAAATTCACCTGCATCGTCATCCACGAGTACCCCTTCCCGCCAGTTTACACGCCGCGGTCGGCCGACTTACTGATACGTCTGCCGAACGGGTTTCCTACGGCCAAACCCGATATGTTCTGGACCCTGCCGAATGTAACGCTGACGACGGGGGGCTTTCCCCATCAATGCGCCCACTTCGAGACGTACTTGGGAAAGAGTTGGCAGCGCTGGTCACGTCACTGGATCACGCCGTGGCGACCCGGGCGGGACGGCTTGCATACGTTTCTTGCCGCAATCAGCAGCGATATAGCTAGGGGAATCTGATGCACTATACGTTCACCCTGCTGGAAAACGTCTATATGGAGGCGCACGCGTATTTCCAGAAATTCGGTCAGTTGGAGTCAGCTGGCTACATCTTCGCGCGAACCAGCACGACTGAGGATGAAGTCAGGCTGATCGGACGCAAGTTCGTTCCTGTGGACGAGGCCGATGTTATCGACCGATCCGAGGTCGGCGTGTCGATCGACTCCAGGTCTTTCATGCGCGCGCTTCGCCATGCCGATGAAACTCAGCAGTGCCTCATTTTCGTTCATTCCCACCCTGGAAATTTCGACTGCTTTTCGGAAAAAGATGATCGTGAAGAGCCTCCATTTTTCCGTACCGCGTATATCCGCGCCAAATCCATGCAGCCCCGCGCCAGCGTCGTTTTCCAAGGTGATGGAAGAGTGTTCGGCAGGGTCTGGCTGGCTGACGGAACGCAGCAGCCCTTCTCGCGCATCCGCGTCATAGGCGACCGTGTTCGTTTCTTCGATTCGGACGTCCAGGCCAATATTAGCCGAGGTGCGCAAGCCCGACGCCGAGAATAAACTGCTGGCCGAAGCGCTGGTAACGCCGCTGAGCGATCTGGCGACGTTCCTTGGTTTTATTCAGAATCACGACGCGCTCAGGCCAATATATACGGCCTTGGCCACGGCGCTGGTAGCCGAGGTGCGCAAGCCCGACACCGAAAATAAACTGCTGGCCCTAGCGCTGGTGACGCCTCTGGAGCATTTAGCGTCGTTCCTTGGTTTTATCAGAGAAAAGCCGGAGTTAACAGAACTCCGAGAGCCATTCGTTGCATCCCTTGCACAAAAGCCGGTCGCATTGGCGGAGAAGGCGATCCACACCACTCCAGCTCAATTCTACCCACTAGTGAGAGAAGAACGTGCCCTGGGAAAAGCATTGATGTCCGCAATTTCTGACGAAAACTGGGTGAAGTGTTGTGAGAAGTTTGCCTGTTATCCGGTGAATGCCATTGGGGCGTTGTTAGCTGAACTTGCAAGGCTAGGTTTCGCACAACGAGCGCAAGTATTGGCGGATCGGCTTATGATGGATGCTAATTCAGATCAATGGCAATCTCCCTTCACAGGATTAATTGATGCGAGCGAAGTCATGAGGCACGCTAATCAGCCTCTTGACGCAAAACTGAGATTTGTGGACAGCATCATAAGGCGCGACTGGCTGACCGTCCGCTACCACAGACAAAAAATTGAGCATCTCGCAGGTGGAATATTTCATTTGCTGGTGCATCAACCGCCCGAGGTGGTTTCTGCTTTCTTGGCACCTTCGCTCAAAAAGCGAGTCGAACAGTCGTTGATGGGTTTGTCGTCGATGGATATAAAGGACGTGGCATCAACCTTCCAACTCTGGGCTGCTGCAGAATTGGTGGGTGCTGAAATCCTCGTAATTCGTGTTAAGTGGCCCGAGGCGGGTATTGCTCGCAAGACAGTTGAGTATTGGCAACATCCTGAAAGTATCGAAGGTATGGGCTACATCCAGCAACACCTCTGGATGGGGATCAGGCTGTTCTCGTATTATCACCCTAATCCTATTCCGATTCCAGCGAATGTGGTGAGTGATGTGTTGCGGCGTTGGGAAATGACCGCATTAGATCCCAACCGAACTTCCGTTCAGAAAGGCTGGGATTTAGGTATGATTCACTGGTTTGAACAGTGTGCTGCCTCAGGAAATGGTACGCTTGTAAGGGATGTCGCGCCTCTGCAAACGGCGCTCGCGCCATCCAGCAACTAGATAGGAGATCTTTGCGGCAAAACGTCGCCTATCCTTTGAGTTTGTGCAATTCCGAGACGGCATGGAGAAGGCCCATGGCTTCGATGTCCTGACCAAGGCTAAACCTATCCTCGCCCGGATAGACGACAATGCGGCGGGTTGCCTTGAGATCGGCGCTACCGGTATGGAACCCCCTGGAGACACTCGGAGTGGAACCGCGTTTGACTTCAATCGCCCATCGTTCCCTTTTCCCCATCTCCAGCACCAAATCGATTTCCGCGCCGGCTGAGGTACGGTAAAAGCAGGACCGCGTTCCGATGGGAGCGGCAGCGAGAAGATTTTCAATGGCGAAGCCCTCCCAACTACCGCCAGCCACCGGGTGACCCAGAACATCCTCCGCCGAACGCAATCCCAGGAGGGCGTGGACAAGACCTGAATCACGGACATAGACCTTGGGACTGCGAATTTGCCGTTTCAGTGTATTGCCGCTCCACGGTTGCAAACGGCGGACCAAGAGAAGATCAACCAGAAGATCCAAGTATCGCGTGATGGTCTGGCCGCTGATACCGAGCGAACCAGCGAGAGTGGAATGGTTGAGCAAGGTTCCCTGTGCGTGGCTAAGCATGGTCCAAAACCGGCGCAAAGTTTCGGCGGGTATACGCGGCCCCAAGGCGGGAATGTCGCGTTCCAGATACGTTCTGATGAACGATAGCCGCCACTCAAAACTGGCGTCCTCGTCTGGAGCCAGAAAACTGTCGGGGAATCCGCCCCGAATCCAAAGCGGATCCACGGCTCGTCGCGCCGCGTGAACCTCTTCGGCCAGAAGCGGAGTCAGTTCGAGCGAGGCCAGCCGGCCGGCCAGGCTCTCGGATGACTGCTTGAGCAAATCGAGTGAGGCTGACCCGAGCAGAAGAAATTGCCCCACAACCCGGCCCTTCCGCTTTTGCGCATCGATGACACTGCGCAGGATCGGAAACAGATCGGGTTTCCTTTGGATTTCGTCCAAGACGAGCAAGTGTCCCTGATGCCGGGAAAAGTAGTCTTCGGCATCGCTCAACTTGGCCAGATCGGAGGGCAATTCCAAGTCGAGATAGGTGGCCTTGGGGTTTCCCTCGATCAGTTGAAGCGCGAGCGTGGTTTTACCAACCTGCCGCGGCCCGAGCAGGGCAACGGCAGGGAAGCCAGCGAGCAGTTTAGCTAACTGCGGTTGAAAAAGCCTTGGGATCACAACCTTGTAATTCTTCCATGGCGTAGAAATATTGCAAGATTAGTTTTAAAGAGGCTGTGGATAGTTAGCACAGGAACTTCGTTGGTATTACCTGCGCTACCCACGCTACTTGCACTACCAAAAACTACCAGTAATACCGAGACAACGATTGGCTGCGTGTGAGATGGTTGCAGGAGAAGATGCAACCCTTACTCGTAAGCACGAAGGAGATCGCGGTGCGCTACAGCGCACACCCGAAGACCGTGCTCAAATGGGTTCGAGCCAAAGTCCTGCCCGTTGTCCGCATCAACAAACGGTGCATCCGGTTTAACGTCGAGGTTTGCGACAAGGTCATGAATCACCGGACGGCGATCTCTAAGAGCATGAGTAATGAATAAAATGGCCTTAACGGACCGATAACTTCCCTTCCTTCAATGAATTTTCAGCCCTGGGCCTTACTGATGGCCATCCCGCCGGGAATCGTTCTCGCCTATTTGCTCTGGGCTCTCCAGCGCGAAAACAGGCGCAAGAAGGATCCACTGACCGACCGTGGATTGCGTCCACCCGGAGAATGGCTGCGCGTAAGAATCGAAGAGTTGAACGAGCTGATGATGATGCGGTTGCTCTATCTGCTGGCTCCTATGTTTCTGGCCATCATCGTCGGAACCAATTCACACACCTCAATGCCAGCGGGCATTGTGCTGCTCCTCATCTCAGCAATATTCTCGGTCATTGCGGGATTGAAGCTGCGAAGCACCCTCAATGAATATCGCCGATGTCGGTTGGGATTCTCGGGAGAACGTGCCGTCGGCCATCATCTCAATCAGCTAGCCGCGGATGGTTACCGAGTTTACCACGATCTCCAGTTCGGAGGTTTCAACATTGACCACGTCCTCATTGGCCCAAGTGGCGTTTACTCTGTTGAAACGAAGACCTTCAAAAAGGGAAAGGGCAAGACCTCTCATATCGTCGATTACGATGGCCAAAAACTCATCTGTCCGGAATGGCAAGATGCGAGACCGGTTGAACAGGCTCTACGCAATGCCAAGCACCTCTCGATGTGGCTTGGACAAAGTATTGGGCAGCCTGTCTGGGTCGTTCCTGTTCTGACGTTGCCCGGATGGTGGGTGAACCAGACCGGTGAAGGAGGCGTGATCGTTCTTAACTCCAAGCAAATTGGAGGATTCGTATCCGGCAGGCCATCCGTTCTCTCGGCCACTTCCATTGCCAGAATTAGTCATCAAGTAGAACAAAAATGTCTTCTTTAGACCTCAGTCACGAATCACTGGACGTTCATCTCCAGAACGTGAGTCACAACTGAAAAGATTTGGCGTGCGGCCACGGAACGGCTACAGTGACTTTATCAGAGTATATACTCCCGATTCGTAATGAGCGGGTCTCCAGTTCAAATCTGGAAAGCGGCTCTCTTCGCCATAATGGTAAATTTTTCTTCGAGACCCTCGGCTGAATTGGGTCCCACCCATACTTTGAAATCGCCCGGCTCGGTTTGGTACCGCATTTGGATATCGTGAAAACCAAGCGTGGAAGCGGGCACTTCAAAACGGATGGTCTTCTGCTCGCCGGGGGAGAGCGCGACGCGTTGGAAAGCTTTCAGTTCTTTTACTGGCCGGGTGATATTTCCAACCAGATCTTGAACATAAAGCTGGGCTGTCTCGATGCCCGGCCTCGCGCCTGTGTTTGAAAGATGAACGGTGACGATCAGATTCTCGACCGCTGTTAACGAAGGCGTTTTTATTTCGAGATCATTATAGGCAAATGTCGTGTAGCTCAAGCCGTGGCCGAAGGGAAACTGCGGGCTGTTGGGGATGTCGAGATAGTTCGAGCGGAACGGCTCCTCAAACTGCGTCGTTCCTTTTCCGGTTGCGGGGCGCCCCGTATTTTTATGAGCGTAGTAAACGGGAATTTGACCTTCTGATCTTGGGATGGAAAGGACGAGCTTGCCCGAGGGATTCGCGCGTCCACATAGAATTTCCGCAATGGCGCGGCCCGCGCGATCTCCGCCATGCCATGCCTGGATGATGGCGGGGATATGCTCGGCAATCCAGGGCGTGACGAGAGGCCTGCCGCTCATCAATACCGCTATGACCGGCTTGCCCAATGCGTGAATCGCTTCGACGAGTTCCTGCTGCCTGCCGGGAAGCCCCAGATGGGCGCGGGAATGGGCCTCGCCGCTCATGGCATCGGTTTCTCCAATAGCGAGGATGATGACTTCGGCTTTCTTTGCGATGGCGATGGCTTGCTTAAAGGAGGCGCTTTCCTTGTTCAATACATGGCAGCCCTCAACAAATTCCGGTTCGCTGGTCATGACGGCGCTCAAGCCTTCGTAGAGGCTTTCCACGCGGTCCGCGCTTCCGGAACATTTCCAGCAGCCCAAAAGGCTCGCTTTGTCTTTGCCCAGCGGACCGATGAGAGCGACTTTCTTTTGGTCGGGACGCAGAGGCAGAAGCGCCCCCTCATTTTTGAGGAGCACGATTGATTCGCAGGCGAGCTGCAAGGCCGTTTCGCGATATTCTTTCGTATCAGTGGAAATTTCGGCGGCGGGTTCCATATGGAAATTCTCGAAGAGTCCGAGCTTTTGTTTCAAGACGAGTATTCTGCGAACGGCTTCGTCAACGAGTTTTTCGTCCACCGCGCCGGAACGGACCAATTCCGGCAGATAATCGATATACGCGTCGCTCACCATATCGATATCGATGCCAGCCTGGATGCTTTTCAGCGCGGCCTCGCGCATGTCGGATGCAAGACCATGCGCCAGCAGTTCTCCTATCGCGTAGTAGTCGCTGATGGCGACGCCGGTAAATCCGAGTTCGTCGCGCAGGATGGTGCGGAGGAGAAAGCGGTTGGCTGTGGATGGAATCCCGGCGATTTCATTAAAGGAGACCATGACGCTGTAAGCGCCTTCCGCAAACGCGGCTTGGAATGGAGGCAGGTAGATGTCCCGCAGAGTTCGCTCGGAAATATCAACCGTGTTGTAATCCTTGCCCGCCTCGGCCGCGCCATAGGCGACGAAATGCTTCGGGCAGGCGGCGACCTTGTGTTTGCCCGCATCTTCCGCGCGTTGCGTGCCGCGCACATTGGCGCGGGCTATCTGGCCCGCCAGAAAAACATCCTCGCCGGCGCCCTCGGCGACACGGCCCCAGCGCGGATCGCGCGCGATGTCGATCATGGGCGCGTAAATCCACGAAGTGCCTTCACGCAGCGCTTCGGTGGCGGCGATGCGGGCGGCTTTTTCAACTAATTCAAGATTCCATGAGCACGCCTGCGCCAGCGGGATGGGAAAGAGCGTTTGGTAACCGTGAATGACATCATTGCCTATTAATAGAGGAATTCCGAGCCGCGACTGTTGAACGGCAATTTGCTGGAAGTGATTGATTTTCTTCACATCCTTGATGCTCAGGATCGATCCGATCCTGCCCGTTTTAATGAGGTCTGTAATATCGCTTTTGCTGGAACCAACCTGGTTCATCTGCCCGGCTTTTTCTTCCAAAGTCATCTTTGCCAGCAGATCATCGATTTGCTTGTCATTCCTGAGAGTGTTTTCTCCAGACTGGGAGCGGCTATTATTCATAGACGGATAAAGATATTGGGGATGGGCCTGATGCTTTTGCCATCGATGAGATCAATGGCTGCGAATGGTGCGTTTGGGCAGCGTAACAAAACAGGAAGGCGCTTCCAGCAAGAACTAGCTTGCCGCGCCTGCTCTGCGACCGGCAACGCCCTGGCGGATTGGCCTTGCTCGCGTGCCTGCGCTGTCGCAAAATGCGCCAGAGGTCCAAATGGGAAGGATTGAGATAATTCTCCACAACCATCTGCGCGCTTGGGTCGCGGAGTGCAGCAATCCCGGTGTGATTTATCTCGGGGTGCTGGGGCTGTTTGTCATTGGCGCGTTTCTTTTCAGCAACACTTCGATCAATGCAAACGTGGGCGGCACCGCCTATGAAAGAAGAAGGGTGCGCAGGTGTGTGGGAGGCCTGATCATGTTTGCGGCGGTGATGGGCGCGGGTATCGAAATACTTTCTCAAGCCACCGGGCCAACGAGTAACCTCCCTCCCATCAGCATCGCGGATCGATCCGAGGCTGCGGCAGCCACTCCTCCAGCGCGCGCTCCCTTGCCGCTTACAAGTAACGCATCGGCGAGTTATTCTCCTCCCACCAGCACCGCTCAGCCCGAAACCACGCCGGTTTCATCTTTGCCGCACTCGCCCTCCCAGCCCTCCAGCGGTGCGCCGGTGAGTGATTATTCCTCTCCCGTAAGCGCCAGTCCGAGTCAGCCTCAAGCCGATCCCGTTGCAGCTTTGATGAGTCAGGCATTCCAGCTCATGCAACAGCAGCAACTCGACGCCGCGCTGGACAAGGCGAATGCCGCGGTCCAGGCCGCGCCTCAAAACGCGGATGCCTATGGTCTGCGCGGTGCCGTTTACGCCGAAAAGAAAGCTTGGGACCAGGCCGAGAAAGATTATCAGACCTCACTCCAGCTTGACGGCAATAACGTCCATCTGAAATTTGACTTCGCCGAAGTGCAATTCATGCAACAGAAGTATGACGCGGCGCGGCCCGGTTTTGTTGCACTGGAACAGGACCCCAATATGGGCGATCTGGCAGAGTATAAGGCTTTCCTGTGCGATCTTTTCGGCGCGCATGAAGAGGCCGCGTCTAAGGAACTCGACAACTTCAACCAGACGGGTTCGAATGCCTCCTATTATTTTGCGAATGCCGCATGGGATCTTTATCACAAAAAGCCGGACGACGCTCGCGGCTGGCTGATGTCGGCGACAAAGATTTATCAGCCTCCGAAGTTCAAGCGATACGCCTCCAGCCTGATCTCCCTCGGTTACATGCCTCTTCCTCCTCCTCCTCCTCCGCAGTAGCCGTCTGCGTCATCGATTCAATCTGCGTTGTGGCTGTTGACAACTGATTAAATCCAACGATTTTATCGGGCGGCGCGACGATGGAGGAACTTTTCCGAGAGGGATTTTAGGCGCCTGACTTTTGTTTCTTGTGGATTATTGGCCATGGACTTGGTATGCTTTTCAACTATTTCTTTGTTATCCCGTTACTCGCGCACTTCTGCAAAATGAACCGTAGCTCCGCAAGCCACTTCGCAATCAGCCACAAAAAGTCTCGTTTATCCTTTTTTACGAAGGGAATCCTTTTGGCGGCGGCGCTGCTGGTGGTCATGCCCGGTTTGCGGGCGGAAGATTCCACGGATTCGTCATCCTCGACGTCTTCCCGGACTGTGCGCAGCGGGGGCGTCTATTCCTCCAAGCAGGGGGTGAGACGGGAATATTCGCAAGAGGATCGCGTTCGGTACCAGCTTTGGAATTATAGCTGGAAGCCCAATCCCGATCTGCCCATCACGCGGGTTGAAGTGCGCATCGGCGAACAAAAAGTCTATGTTTACCAGGGCGACGAGGTCGCGGGAGAGAGTCCCATCACCACGGGCAAGCCGGGCCACGAGACGCCGACTGGGCATTACACGATTTTGGTCAAGGACATCGACCACAAGTCGAATCTGTATGGGGTATTCCTCGATTCCAATGGGTACATCATCGACGGCAATGCGGAGGTGGGTGAAAAGCCGCCCGCCGGGGCCGCTTACGATGCGGCGGACATGCCCTACTACATGCGCATTCGCGAGGATGGCGTGGGGATGCATGCGGGATACCTGCCGGGTTATCCTGCATCGCACGGCTGCATACGGCTTCCGCATGCCTTCGCGGAGCTGCTTTTCTCCAACGTCTCCGTTGGCACGCCGGTGGATGTCGTGCCGTAAATCGCGCCCGCTTACAACCCCTGGCCGACTGCCTGAAGCTGCTGGTACTGGTCGAGCGCGTGACGTAGAAAAACGAGGTTCGCTTCAATCTGCGTTTCGAGGCCGGCATGGTGCGGCGTCTCAAAAACGATTTCAAAGGGACGTGGACGCGCTTCGGGCGCTCCGCAGAGCATGCCGAAGTAACCTTTTCGGATCAGGCCGTTGCGCGCGGTGAAATTGTCGATCGTCGCATCGCGATTGCGCGGCAGGATTTTTTCCGCCGCTTGCAAGGCTGGTTCCACGACGTGCTGCGTCATCTGCGCGCCGAGGGCAAAGGCGTAAAGCCCGGCCGAGTCTGTGTCGGCATGGAGCGAGATCAGGCCGTCGAAACGGAGCGTCCGGATTTGCCGCTCAAGGAGCCGCACCTCGGGCTCGTGCGAGCCGAGCCAGAATTCCCGGTTCAAATCGCGTCCGCTCCGCGAATGACGTGTGCCGTCCTCGAAGCCCGTCGGATTGCAGAGCGGATAGACGTAAATCTCATAACCCCGCGCGATGTCGGGATTTTTCGCCAGCTCTTGGAGAAACCGAATGGCGGCAAAGACACCCGCAGCCTCGTCGCCATGAACACCCGCAAAAATGCCGACGCGGAAATAATCGCCGCCTCCGCGCGGCCCGACAAAAAGATACTGTTCGAGCGAATATTGATGTACATCGGCGTGCCAAGTTCCGAGAGTGGCGGGGAGCCATGGTGCCCTCGCCTTGTGCAGCGGGGCCAGCGTTTGGCGGAAATTTCTTTGAGGTTCTTTTTCCAAGGCAGAATAGCTCTTTAAATTGGATCGAGTCTGTCGGCTTCGGGGAGGGGAGACAAGCTGATACATTTTGCCGAAAATACAATACTCTATAGGAATTATCAAATATATTTTCTTTTGCTTATAAGCACTTAACCTAAAGTAGCTTAAAATTCTTGTGCGATCTTTTTTAAGAGAGGTGATTCCATTTTCACGCTTGGCGAAAGAAATGTAGCCATTTGGAACAAAAATGCGTTCACATAATAAAGAACCCCGCCGCAAGCTTCGAGGAATTCGACCCAAGAGATTAAATGAAGCCGGAGTCACGATTTCCTGAATAGAACCTCAATTGCCGTCGTCTATATCGGGCAGATCGTGAAAGCCTCTAGATTTTTGGCGCGACTTTTCCCCATGCCCGCTCCTCCGAGCGGCGCAAGCGATCCTTTATTTGATCGATCAAATTGTGAGAGGAAAGGCGCAGGCTTTTGCTTACCGGGTTCACTTATATGAAGCGTATTGCCGTTTTTTTCACTCATCTCCTGCAGGATGTCGTAAGAGCGGCGAGGGCCGTTGTTGGCGAGGTCAGCTGGAAACAGCCTCCATGGATGCGCGCCTGCACCGCGCGCGCGTCTGCCCATCCCCGCGTCCTGCTGGGCTGGATCGCCGGGCTGGTCGTCTTTTTCATCGCCTGCTGGGCGGGGTGGAACTGGTTTACGCATTTGCCGAAACCGATCACGGTCGCGTGGTCGGTCCATATGTCGGAGACGCCGCCGCCGAGTGACGACTTCCACACCCAAACGCTCACGCTTACGTTCGAGCGGTCCGTCGCCCGGCTGGAAAACATCGGCAAGGTGATGACCAACGGCGTCACGCTCACTCCTCAGCTGCCGGGAAAGTGGACGTGGTCCGGCGGCTCGCAGTTGGTCTTTGAGCCTTCTGTGGATTGGCTTGCGGAAAAAACCTACACAGTGCGCCTGGATCGCTCGCTTTTCAGCCCGCATGTGCGGCTCGAAAATATGGGGCGCGAATTTCAGACCACCCCGTTTTCCGTGGCGATCAGCGGCCTGAATTTCTATATCAACCCCAAGGACCCGTCGCAGAAGCAAATCACTGCGACGCTCACGTTCTCTCATCCCGTGGACCGCGCGAGCCTGGAGAATAATCTCGATCTTTCCATGCAGCAAGTAGGCGAGTTGGGCCACTGCTCCGTCCAATACGCGCAACGGGACCGGATCGCCTATATCCGCTCGCCCAATCTCGACCTGCCGAAGGAATCGGCGCACGCCACGCTGCTCGTGCCCGACTCGGTCGTCACGGCGCTTGGCGGCGCAGCCCTGGAAGAAAAGCAATCCGGTGACGTGCTCGTGCCCAGCCTTTACGACCTGTTCCATATCGCCGGAACAAGCACCGCTATCGTGATGAATGGCAAAGGGGAACCAGAGCAGGTTCTTTTGATCACGACATCGGTGGGAGTCAAATCGACGGTGCTCGCAAAGGGCATTCATGCATGGGTCCTTCCGAAAAGAGAACCCGATAAAGATGGCAACGAGCAGACCTGGAGCAGCGCGGCGGAAGTGAAGCCGGCCCTCCTGACGAACGCGGCCGCGCTCAGTCTCATTCCGGGCGAAGAGGAATACGCCACGGTTCATTCCTTCCGGCTGAAGGTTCCGGAAAATGCCAGTTTGTACGTTGAGGTCGACAAGGGCCTCCCGGCCATCGGCTCCTTCGTCCTGGCGGATAAATATAGCGCAGTCACGCAGCTTCCCGCCTATCCGCGCGCACTGCGCATCCAACATGAGGGATCGCTCCTTGCGCTCAGCGGCGAACGCAAGCTTTCGATCATGAGCCGGGGAGTGGAGGAGCTGGAGTTTCACCTCGGGCGGGTGACTCCCGACGCAATCAATCATCTCGTCAGCCAGTCGGAGGGGACATTCCAAAGTCCTGTCTTCGCAAACGACAGGTTTGATGAATCGAACATCACCGAGCAGATCGTTCGCCGCCAGGCCATGGCCGCTTCGGACACCTCCAAGAGCGATTATTCCGCGCTCGATTTCTCCGAGTTTTTCAACGGCGGCGATTCCAACCACGGCAAGCTTGGGCTTTTCTTTCTCACGGTGCTCGCGCGCGAATCAGGCGATGACGAGGCCGGATTCTACAAGGACAACGGCACGGTCATGTCCGTGCGAAAAGCGGGCGATCCCTACAGCAACGACAGCGTTGTCACGGCAGACGCGATAGATCGTGACGACCTTCTCAAGGATCGCCGGTTCATTCTCGTGACCGACCTTGGGATTCTGGTGAAGGACAATGCCGATGGAACGCACGATGTGTTTGTGCAGTCGATCAAGACGGGCGAGCCGGTTGACGGCGCGCGTGTCGAGGTTTTGGGCAAGAACGGCATTCCGGTCGCCAAGGCGGAAACTGACGACGGAGGCCGTGCCACGCTGCCATCGCTCAATGATTTTGCGCGCGAACAGGAGCCCGTCGCCTATGTCGTGCATCGCGACGACGATGTCTCGTTTTTGCCCTTCGGGCGCGAGGACCGCGAGCTGAATTTCTCCCGCTTCGACACGTCGGGCGTGACCGGCCTCGCGTCGCACGATCTCACCGCGTTCATCTTCACCGACCGTGGCATTTACCGCCCCGGCGACGAAGCGAAGCTCGGGCTGATCATCAAGCAGCGCGACTGGCAGGGCAAACTCGACGGCGTTCCGCTCCGGCTCGACATCGTCGACCCGCGCGGAATAGTGGCGCAAAGCCGCCTGCTCAAACTGAACGCGAGTGGATTTCTCGAGGCGACTTTCCCCACGCGGGAAACGTCGCTGACGGGAAAATACCAGGTGAATTGCTATCTGGTGAAGGGAAAGGACGACGACACGCTGCTCGGCTCGCAGACGTTGCGCGTGGCCGAGTTTTTGCCCGACCGGATGAAAATCAAGGCGACGCTTTCGACCGATTCGCCTGACGGCTGGGTCTCGCCAAGCGGGCTGCAGGGCATGGTTTCGCTGGAAAATCTCTACGGCGCACCGTCGGTCGGGCATCGCGTGACAGGGAAGATCACGCTCAATCCATCGCAATTTACTTTCGCGCGCTATGCCGATTATTCGTTCAGTGATCCCTATCTCAATCCGGACGTGGCGCGCAAATCGCAAGACGTCGATCTTCCCGATCAAACGACCGATGACAACGGCGTGGCCAAGTTCGACCTCAGCATGCCCGACCTTGGCTCGTCGGCCTACCAGCTTTCCTTTCTCGCGGAAGGTTTCGAGAAGGAGGGCGGTCGCAGTGTTACGGCTGGCGCTTCCGTGCTCGTCTCGCCGCGCGCGTGGCTCGTCGGTGTCAAGCCGGACGGCGATCTCGGCTACGTCCATCTCGGCAGCAAGCGCTCCGCGCAGTTGCTCGCCGTCGATTCGAAGCTCAACCCGATTTCTGTCGAGCATCTCAAGCTCAAACTCGCTGAGCGGCGCTACGTTTCGGTGCTGGCGCAAAAACCGAACGGCAATTACGCCTACGAATCGGTGCTGAAGGAAATCCCAGTGCGCGAGGATGAAATTGCGATTCCCGTGAGCGGACTTGCATGGCCGCTGGAAACTTCGCAGCCGGGCGATTTTGCGGCGCGGTTTTACGACGATCACAACGACCTCGTGGCCGATGTGCGCTACACCGTGGCTGGAGCCGGCAACCTGACCCGCTCGCTGGAGAAAAATGCGGAACTCACCGCAAAACTTTCCAAGCCCGAATACATGCCGGGCGAGACGATCGAAGTCGAGATCACCGCGCCTTACACCGGCGCCGGGCTGCTCACCATCGAGCGCGACAAGGTCTACGCCCATGCATGGTTCCAGGCGAAGACAACCAGCACGGTGCAAAAAATCACGCTGCCAAAGGACTTCGAGGGCAACGGCTATCTCAACGTCGCCTTTGTGCGCGCGCTCGATTCAAAAGAAATCTACATGAGCCCGCTCAGCTACGCCGTGCTGCCGTTCAAGGTCAACCAGGAGGCGCGCCATACGCAGATTGCAATCAACGTCCCGAAGGTGGCGCGACCGGACGAGCCTCTCGTCATGGAAATCAGCGCGAGCAGGCCGACGCAGGCCGTGGTCTATGCGGTGGACGAGGGCATTCTCCAGGTGGCGCGCTATAATCTGCCCGATCCGCTCGGCTATTTCTTTCGCAAGCAGGCGCTCGAAGTTGGCACGCGCCAGACCGTCGACCTGATCCTGCCCGAATACTCGATTGAGCGCGAGGTGGCCGCTGCGGGCGGCGACGAGGGCGAAGACGCGCTCGCGCACCATCTCAATCCGTTCAAGCGCAAGCACGACGCGCCGGTCGCCTACTGGTCGGGCATCGTCGACATCGGGCCGCAGGCGAAAACGTTCACCTATCACGTGCCCGATTATTTTGCTGGAACGATCCGCGTGATGGTCGTGGCGAACACCGCCGAGGCGGTCGGCTCCGCGCAGGCGACCACGCAAGTGCGCGGACCTTTTGTCATCAGCCCCAACGTGCCGACGTTCGTTGCGCCGGGAGACACATTCGATGTCAGCACGACCGTGGCTAATAATATCACCGGCTCCGGCGCGACGGCCCAGGTCAGTCTTGGGCTGGTGGTGACGGACAACTTGGAAATCGTCAAGAAGCCAGACGAGACGGTGACGATCGCCGAGGGCCGCGACGCCACGGTGCATTGGGTATTGCGGGCAAAGGACAGTCTCGGCAACGCCGATCTTACGGTCACCGCGCAATTGGGCCCGAACCACGCGAGTCTCGTCTCGCATTTAAGCGTCCGTCCGCCGATGCCCTATTTGACGACGCTCAACAGCGGTTATTTTCGCGAAGACCAAAAGAAGGTGGCGCTCACCCGCCAGCTTTATCCCGAATATCGCAAGGTCACCGCGCTGGCTTCGCCTGTGCCGCAGGGATTGACGCGCGGCCTCGGCGAGTACCTGGAGCATTACGAACATGGCTGCACGGAGCAGCTCGTCAGCAAGGCTTTTCCCTCGCTGGTGACGGACGAAACAATGCAGCAGGGGCTGCCCCGCTCAGAGGTCGCGAAGAAAGTGGACGAGATCGTCGCCGTCGCGGCTTCGAGGCAAAATGATCAGGGCGCTTTTGGTTTGTGGCAGGTCGAGGCCAACGTGCATTTCGATCTTCCCTCGGTGCACGTCATCCGGTTTCTCACGGAGGCAAAAGAGCAGGGCTATGAATTTCCCTCCGACATAATGACCGGCGGCCTGCGCCATCTCCAGGCGATGGCGGATGAAACGCCTAAAACTGTCCCCGATGCTCGCAACCAGGCCTACGCGATTTATCTACTCGCGCGCAACGGCACGGTGGTGAGCAACGCGCTCGAACAAAATCACAAATGGTTTGAAAACCATGCCAAGGGAATCTGGCAGGACGATGTGGCCGATGTCTACGAAGCGGCGACTTACGCCCTTCTCAAAAATCAGGATCAGGCCGATGCGATGATTCAGCGCTTTCACCTACATGCGGCCCAACCGGTTTTTGCGGGCGACGATAACCTCGACGATTACAACGATGCTCTTGGCCGCGCGGCGCAATATATCGATCTGCTTGCGCTTCATTTTCCGAACCGCTTGCGCGCGCTCACCTCGGACGATCTCAATGCTCTCGCCGACCCCATCATGGGCGGCGATTACACGTCGCTTTCGGCGGCCGAGTCGATTATGGCGCTTGATTCCTACGCCCGCGCGATGAAACAGAAATTTCCTCCGGGCAGCGTCACCATCGATCAGATCACCGGAACGGCAAGCAAGACGCTGCCGCTCACCACGGGATTTTATCCGCAAGGCGCGGTCGATACGGGCGTCGACACGCTGCTCTTCCATCGCACGACCGGGAATCAGTCGCCGCCGGGTCTCTTTTACCAGGTCAGTGAATGTGGATTCGATCACAATGCCGCGACGACTCCTCTGAGCGATGGCATGGAAGTCGCGCGCGAATATGAAGACAAGGCCGGCAACGTCACGACCTCCGCGCAGTTGGGCGAGGAACTGACCGTTGTGCTGCGCATGCGCAGTATTGATAACCGGGAGATCGCCAATGTCGCGATTGAGGACCTGCTGCCCGGCGGTTTTGAGATCGTCGAGGAGTCGGCGCATACTGGCGAATGCAACTTTGGGGCAATCCAATATGAGGACGTGCGGGAAGACCGCCTCCTCGCCTACGGTTCCATCAACGGCGGGGAAACAACAATTACCTACCGCATCAAGGCGACGAATCTCGGTGCCTACATTATTCCGCCCGTGCAGGCGGAGGCGATGTATCACCAGAAAATCCGCGCGCGCGGCGTCTCTGGAACCCTGACCGTGCACGATTGAGAATGGAGGAAAATCATGAGCCTCCTACTTCCGGCCATTCGCCGCCTCTTGAAAATCGGGCTGGTTGCGGCGGCGGCGTTTTTTCTCGTCGTGATGCTCGTGCCGCAACCGCGCCTCCTGAGTGATGTCAGTTTTTCGCCGTGCTATGTGGATCGCAACGGCCAGTTGCTCCGCCTCGGCCTGGCCGACGACGACCGTTACCGCGTCTATGTGCCGCTGGAAAAAATCTCGCCCGAGTTCGTCGAAATGACCCTGCTGCACGAGGACCGCTATTTTCACGAGCACGGCGGTTTCAATCCCGTGTCGCTGGCGCGGGCCGCGCTTGCCGATTGGGCCGCGCGCGGGCGGCGGCTCGGCGCTTCGACAATCACCATGCAATTGGCGCGGCTCCGCTATCATCTCAACACGCGCACACCGTGGGGCAAGCTCTGCCAGATTGTCGCCGCAATCCATCTCGAATGCCACTGCTCGAAGCACGAAATCTTGGAAGCGTATCTGAATCTCGCGCCGTATGGCCGCAACATCGAGGGTGTCGATGCGGCGAGCCTGATCTACTTCGGGCGCGAGCCGTCGCAGCTCACGCCCGACGAGGCGATGACGCTCGCCGTTATTCCGCAAAGCCCCGCCCGGCGCGCGCCCGGCTCCGCTGCGCATGAAGCGGCCCTGCGTCAGGCGCGGGAAATTCTTCTGGCCCAATGGCTCGATTCTCATCCGGAGGACGAACGCTTGCGCAGCGTGCTGGCGCTGCCTTTGGAATTTAAGCTGCCTCGCGACCTGCCCTTTCGCGCGCCGCACCTCGTCGAGGAGATGAAAGTGCGGGCGACCACGCCGCGACTGGAAACGCGCCTCATGTTGGATATGGACTTGCAGGATTTGTTGGAGAAACAGGTGAAGCAATATCTGGCTGCGCGAGCCATCGACGGTTTCAAAAACGCGTCCGCTCTGCTCATCGATTACCGGACAATGGAAGTGCGCGCAGCCGTCGGCTCCGCCGTTTACAACAACCAGGCGATTCATGGACAGGTCAACGGCTTGCATGCGCAACGGTCGCCCGGCTCGGCGCTGAAACCATTCATCTATGCGCTCGCGCTCGACGAGGGCCTGATCCATCCGAACTCGCTGCTCAAGGATGCGCCCGCCAGTTTCGACGGCTACGATCCGGAAAATTTCGACCACAATTTTGCCGGGCCCATCCGCGCCCGCGACGCGCTGATCCAAAGCCGCAACGTCCCGGCAGTCGATCTTGAATCGCAGCTCGATCCGCATCGCAATCTCTACACCTTGCTGCGCGACGCGAGCATTCGCCGCCTGCAGCCAGAGTCGCATTATGGCCTCACCATCGCGCTCGGCAGCTCCGAGGTTTCACCGGAAGAGATCGGCACACTCTACGCTATGCTGGCCAATCGCGGTGTGCTGCGGCCCTTGCGCCGCGCGGTCGACGACCCGCAAGAGCCGGGCGCGCCGCTACTCTCGCCCGAAGCCAGTTATCTCACGCTCGATATGCTCAAGGATGCCGCGCGGCCCGATGCGGTCAACGTCCCGGCTCTTGTCAATGCACTGAGGCCTGTCGCATGGAAAACGGGAACCTCTTTTTCTTACCGCGATGCCTGGTGTGCGGGCGTCTTCGATAACTACGTTTTGGTCGTCTGGGTCGGCAATTTTGACGGCACGGCGAATCCTCTTTTTGTGGGCCGCACGGCAGCCGCGCCTCTTCTTTTCTCGATGGTCGACGCGTTGCGAGCGCGCCAACCCGGGCCCGCTGAAACGTGCTTTACCCGGACGCCCGATCTCAATTTGCGGCAGGTCAATATCTGCGCGGTTTCGGGCATGATTGCAGGGCCGAATTGTCCCCAGGCGATTCTGGGGTGGTTCATTCCGGGCAAATCGCCCATCGGTGTTTGCGATGTTCATCGCCAGATTTGGATCGATAACTTTTCCGGCTTGCGCCTGCCCAACGAGCCGGATGACCTGGTCGCCGCGCATTCGGAAATTCGCGAAGTCTGGCCGTCCGACATGGCGAAGCTTTTTCAAGCAGCAGGATTGCCAAAGCGCGCGCTTCCCGCACTGGCTATCAGTACGAATGGCGTTCACACAGCGGACCCCGCGCCAATATCGCCGGATGGAAAGAACCCCCACATCGTCTCGCCCAAGGAGGGTTTGATTTATCACGTGCGCGTCGATCCCGAAAGCGGCGAAGTCCTCAATCTCGAAGCCACAGCGGAAACTCCGCGCGAGCAGCTTCACTGGTTCGTCGACACGACTTACCTCGGTGTTTCCGAGGCCAGCACCAGTTTGCTCTGGAAGCCGCTGCCGGGCCGGCACCTGATTCGCGCGGTTGACGATTCGGGCCGGGCCGATTCACGGATGATTACCGTCACGACCGTCGAGTAAGCGGATTATTTTCGCCTTCTTATTTAACCTTGGCGCGCGTGTCCTTGAGCGCCTTTGCGGAAGCTTGCAGCCCCTGCATTTCCTTGGGCCAAAGTTCCAATTCCACATGTTGCACAACGCCCGCGCGGCCCACCACAGTGGGCACGCTGATGCTGATATCGCGGATGCCATACGCGCCCTTGATGTGGCTTGAAACCGGGAGAACGCGGCGGCGATCGAGCGCGATGCAGTCGATGACCTCGCGGATCGCAACGCCAACGGCATAACCCGCGCCGCCTTTGCGTGAGATGACTTCTGCGCCGCTCTTCTGGGTGCGCTCAAAAATTTGATTTTGGAAAGTGGGAGTGACGCCGGGGAATTTCAAGAGAGGGAAACCATCGAGCGTCGCCGCCGACCAGATGGGAACCATCGTGTCGCCGTGTTCGCCCAGGACCATTGCGCGAACTTGCGTGGCGGGCAGTTGGAGTGTCGAAGCGATGAGCGAACAAAGGCGCGAGGTGTCGAGCATCGTGCCGAGGCCGATGACCTGACTGGCTGGCAGGCCGCTGTCTTCCAGAGCGAGCTGGGTGAGGATGTCGACCGGATTCGAGACGACAAAGATGATGGCGTCCTTGCGCAGGCCCGCTTCCTTCAACTGCCGGATGATATCGCGGAAAAGCGTGGCGTTGCGGGCGATGAGATCGAGCCGGGATTCATCGGGCTTGCGGCGCAATCCTGCTGTGATGCAAATGAGGTCCGACTGCGCGCAATCGGCATAGTTGCCGGCGCGAATATTTTGATCCGCGCAAAACGCCGCGCCATGGAGCAGATCGAGCGCCTCGCCCTCGGCTGCGGCATGGTTTGCGTCCAGCAAAATAATTTCCTTCACGATGCCCGAGCATTGCAGTGCAAACGCCGCGCAGGAGCCGACACGGCCGCCGCCGCCGATAATGGATATTTTCATAAGCTACAGGATTAGGATTTTATTTTCGCGACGATTTCGTCTGTGAGTTTTTGCACCAGGGCCTCGAGTTCCGCATCGCTTGTATCTTTTTTGGTGTCGAGCGTCATCGGATTCCATGGCGTGACTGGCGAGGAGCAGCCGTGGGAACCGCAGAGCTCCTGCCAGGGATCGACCTCGCAAAGCTCAGCGGGCTTGAGGCCGTAACGGTCATCGGGCAGGCCCATTTTCTTTTTCAAGGCTAGCAAGTCGCCCATGCCGTCGCACGGAATCGCGCTCGCGCCGGGGAGTGCCTGCGCGAGGATAACGGTCATGCAGTAGGCGTCGGTGATTTCCATTTTGAAATAGGCATCCTCGACCGACTTGCCCCAGCAAATGACGCCGTGATTGCCCATGATAATCGATTGATGCTGCGGAGCCAGCGGACGGATCGAGGCCGCGATTTCGGGCGAGCCCGGAGTTTTGTATTCCGCAACGGCAACCGTGCCGACGAACACTTCCAGTTCGGGAATCAGACGAGGTGGCGGCTGCATTCCCTTGATCGCGAAAGCGCCTGCGTGACAGGGATGAGCATGGCAAACCGATTTGGCTTCAGGCACCGTGTCGTAGATGGCGAGATGCGTGGTGAATTCGCTCGAGCGCTTCCACGTCCCGGCGAGTTGGTTGCCCTTGCCGTCAACCAGCGAAAGCATGTCGGGCTTCATGAAGCCCTTGCTCACGCCTGTGGGCGTGACGATGAAGCGGTCCGGAGCGATGCGCGCAGAGATGTTGCCGCCATTGCCGTCGCAGTAGGCGCGCAACCAGATGCGGTGGCCGATATCGCAAATTTGCTGTTTGAGCGCGGCGGCTTCCGGCGAGTTGAAGAGCTTCTGGTCCGCCGGGCTTCCGGCGCTGGTTGCTGATGCTGGCGCGGAAGCGGCGGTCGGGGAAGGGGCGGTGGCACCGTCGTCAAAGACAATCTTAATCCCCGCTTCGGTGAGGATGTCCTTTGCTCCCGGTGTGAGACCGATCTCCCGGTTGTAGCGGAATTCCTTCGCTCCCGTTTTAACGAAGGCCGTTGCTTCTTTTTGTGCGAATAGTTTCATGAATTAGTCCTTGTAAGAAATTTCGTCCACCAGCGCGGAGCAGTAGGCATCCACGGGTGTCGGTTTGGGAAAGGGGCGGGAGGCTTCGCTGCCTTCGCTGATGAGAATATTTTGCCCTACGTTCGCGCCGAGTTGGTCGCAAACAACAATTGCGGGATCGAATTTGTCCGCGCCCGAGAGCGTTTCCCTCCGCCATGGCAAAACAAGCATTAATCGCTCGCCGAAGATTTCCTTCCTGCGAACCGAGAGCGTGACGCGGCCGACGACAGTTCCGATTCTCATGGCGCGGGCTTCCTTTCCGGATCGATGATGCCGAGCACGCACCAGCGCGCGGGACTCGATTTGTCGCCGACAATTTTGCGGGCCTCCGCGCCGTCGCTGGAAATGATGACCCTGTCGCCGAGGCCCGCGCCGAGCGTATCGATGACCACCTGCGGCGCGACATCGCCGCTGTCAGGAACGGCGATCAGAAGCCCACGGCCTTTGAAGCTCGCGTGCTTGATCGTCGAGGTGACGTGGCCTTTGATCGTTGCGGTTCTCATCGGGTTACGGGTTAAAATAAATTCAAATTTTCCACCATCACGCACCGCCGTGAGCGCGTAAACGTCATCGGCGTCGTGACGCCTTCGCCGGTGGGCGTGGCGATGCTGAAACTGAGGAAGCCTTCGCCGCCAAGCCCAAGGCCTGTCATCGACGGCCCGTTCTTGATGAACAAAGTAGTATCGATCTGCTGCGCCATTTTCGTGAGATTGCTGATGTTTTGGCTGTGCATGATGCCGGTGTGCTTGTAGCCGTGTTCGGCCTTGAGCGCGGCGGCGATGGCGGCGTCAACATCGGGCACGCGGACGATGGGAATAAAAGGCATCATCTGCTCCTCCTCGACAAAAAGATGGTCCGCTTTCGTCTCGCCAAAAAGAAGCTGCGTCGCGGGCGGAACGTCGAGGCCGATCTCCTTTGCCAGCACGGCGGCGTCGCGTCCGACCAGATCGCGATTGACGACCGGATGAGGACAGCCCGCGCCCTTGCCCTGCGGGAAAACGAACGACTTGTCGGCCAGCGCCTCAACCTGCGCGGCGTTGAGCTGCACAGCACCCGCTTTTTTCAGCGCGGCAATGAGTTTGTCCGCGACGGAAGCGACGACAAAAACCTCTTTCTCGCCGATGCAGAGCAGATTGTTATCATACGCTGCGCCCTGAATAATATATTTCGCAGCGCGGTCGAGATCGGCGGTTTCATCGACGACGACAGGGGGATTTCCCGGGCCGGCGCAAATGGCGCGTTTGCCGGTCTTCATTGCGGCAGCGACCACTGCCGGGCCGCCGGTGACGCAGAGCAGGCGCACCTTTGGGTGCTTGCACATCGCGTCGAACGTTTCGAGCGTCGGCTTCACCACGGTGGTCAGCAAATCGGAGATGCCGGTTTCCTGAAAGATTGCCTCGTTGTAGCCGCGAATCGCAATGGCGGCGCACTTCGCGGCGGCGGGATGCGTGTTAAAAACAACCGAGTTGCCCGCGGCGATCATGTTGATCGCGTTTCCCGTCAGGGTAGGAACGCTGTGGGTCGAAGGAGTCACCGCGCCAATCACGCCCCACGGCGCAAAATCGATGATCGTCAGCCCGAAGTCGCCGCTGAACGCCATGCGTTCCAGCATCTCGACGCCTGGAACGAGGTCGCCGCAGATTTTAAGTTTTTCGATCTTGTGATCGAGGCGGCCTATTTTTGTTTCGTTAAACTCGATGGTTCCCCATTCCGTGGCCTTGGCGACGCACATCCGGCGAATGACGCCGATTGCTTTTTTGCGGGCGGCGATGCCAAGTTCGCGCAATTTCTCAAACGAGCGATGCGCCGCGGCGCAGGCATCGTTCATGTTTTCGTAAACGCCAAAAGCGGATGCTTCCGATTTGACGGCGGGGGCGGCGGGCTGTGTTTGCAGGCGGGTAAGGACCTCGCTCACCACTCTGGAAACAAGTCTTTCATCGATAGTCAGCATGGTTTCTTAATCGTAAATGTTTGCGGGTTAATCGCGTAATCACTGCGCGCGATAGAGAATCTTTTTTGAAATGTCGATGGTGTCCACAATACCGATGACGACCGCGTCCACAGGGGAATCCGCAGAGTCCGCTCCGAGCCGGGCGGAACTTCCCTGAACCACCAGGACGATCTCGTTTTCACCCGCGCCGAGGGAATCGATGGCCACCAGCGTCGACGCACTCGGCTTGAATTCGACGGCGTTGAGCGAATCGATGACTATGGGCCTGACGAGAAGGAATTTGTTTCCCGTCATTTTAGCGTTCTTTTTGGATGCGACGACGCAGCCTTCGACTTTTGCTAATATCATGGCCGGGATTTGCTGATGCGCGAAATGACGGACAACTCCAAGGGGTCAGGAATTGCCCGGTGCGGAAGCATAATTGTGGGTTGTGTGCGGCGTGGTTTCAGACGGTTATTTTGATTTGGGAAGAACGTTGCCAAGATCGTTGTGGGGGCGCGCGATGACGCTGACACTGACGATTTCGCCGAGCGCTTGCGCAGCGGCTTTGCCGGCTTCGGTTGCCGCCTTCACGGAGGCGACGTCGCCGGTGACGCAGACGGTGACCATGGCGTTTCCGACCTGGGTCATCGGGCCGAGGATCTCGACGTTTGCGGATTTCAGCATGGTGTCCGTCGCCTCGACGAGGGCGACGAGGCCGCGTGTTTCGATCATTCCTAGTGCTTGTTGTGACATATATTTATTTTGTGGTTGGTGGTTGTCAGTTGAGTGTTGAAAGTTTTGTCCAGGCGTTGCGCGCGATGATGAGTTCCTCGTTGGTCGGTATGACGCGCACTTCAATTTTCGAGCGCGGCGTGGAAATCACGGCTTCCACGGCCCCGGTCGCGGCGTTCGGGGCGTCATCCAGTTCGAGCCCGCAAAAATCAAGATTCGCGCAGATTTGTTTGCGCAGGCTCGGGCAGTTTTCGGCGATGCCGGCGGTAAAGACAAGGACATCGGCGCCGTTGAGTTCCATAAGAAACTGGCCGATAAATTTGCGAATCTGTCCGGCGAAAACATCGAGGGCGATCCGCGCATTCTTGTTGCCCGATTCTGCTGCGGCGAGAATCTCGCGAACATCGCCGGTCGCCAGACCCGACATGCCTTTGAGGCCGGCTTGGGTCGTGAGCGCCTTCTCGACTGCGTCGAGGCCGAGGCCGAGATCGCGCGCGAGATAAATGAGGGCGAAGCAATCGAAATCCCCCACGCGATTATTTTGAGGCAGCCCGCTCTGCGGCGTCATACCCCAGCTTGAATCGATGGCCTTTCCATCACGCACAGCGGCGATCGACGAACTGCCGCCCAGATGGCAAGAGATGATGCGCAGCTTGCTCGTGCCGCGCAATTCGGCGCAACGCTGCGTGACGTACCGGTGGCTTGCGCCATGATAGCCATAGCGCCGAATGCCGTATTTGGATTCCCATTCCAGCGGCACCGGGTAGCGCCGGTTCTCCATGGGCACGTCATCATAAAACGCCGTTTCAAACGTGCCGATGCAGGGAAGTTCCGGGTGGAGTCTATTGAACATCCGCACGGCGGCGATGTAGGGCGGATTGTGCGCGGGCAGGAGCGTGTTGAACTCCTCCATGGCGCGCAGGACGTTTTCATCGAGCACCTGCGTGCCGCTGACGTTGCGCGCGCCGACCGGCTTGAAGCCAACAGCGCCGAGATGGCAGAATCCGCCGAGTGTTTTTTCCACGAACCCGAGCGCCGCGCCGTGATCGACGAAGGAGCCGGAGCCTTTGGAGATCGGCTCACTTCCGAGTCGGAACTTGTACGGCGATTCCGCGTTGCCAATGCATTCGATGCCCCCCTCGGCAAGAACGCGCTCGGAGGGCATTTCAAACAAGCGGAACTTGAATGAAGTGCTTCCGATATTCGCAACGAGAATCTGGTTTCGACTCATGGATGTGCCGTCGTTCAGGAAGGGTGTTATTTTGCGGCGACTGCGGCCTTGGCTCCGAGGAATTTGCCGAGCGTGGCAAGGTTCTCGTGCGGGCGCGGGATCACGTGAACGGCGATGACTTCGCCGATTGCGGCTGCGGCGGTCGCGCCCGCTTCGACAGCGGCCTTGACGGCGGCAACTTCGCCGCGAACAAAAACCGCGACGTGGCCCGATCCCACTTTTTCCCATCCAACGAGTTCAACATTTGCCGCCTTCAGCATCGCGTCCGTAGCTTCGAACTGCGCGGTGAGGCCCTTGGTTTCAATCATTCCGAGTGCTTGTCCAGCCATAGTATTCCTTTCGATTAACCGACAAAAAATTTCAGCAGTTCCGCGGCGGGGCGCGCGATGACGTGCGAGGCAACGAGGTTGCCGACGCGTGTCGCCGCTTCCTTGCCGGCTTCAACAGCGGCCTTCACGCTGCCAACGTCGCCCTGCACGATGGTGGTGATCAGCGCTCCGCCGATGGGAATGGATTTGATTAGCTGCACATTCGCGGCCTTTACCATGGCGTCGCTGGCTTCCACCAGTCCCACGTAGCCGCGCGTTTCGATTAGTCCGATTGCTTCGCTCATTTTATGTTTTCTGTTGGGGGTTGTTGTTAGGATTTCAAAAGTTCCACTTTCGTCGCGCGTTCCAGGTCGCACGCGTTGGCTTCGTCGGTGTCGATGTGCACCTCCAGTTTGAAGGAGGGGTCCACGCGCACGAGAAGATCGTCAAAACGCGTCTTGCAGCCTTTCGCATCGACTTGAAGCGTGATCTTGTCGAGATGCTTCACGCTGTAAAATTTCGCGTCGGAGGGGGACATGTGCACATGACGCGCGGCGCGAATGATGCCGTTCTTCATTTCGAGCAGCCCCTTCGGGCCCATCACATATCCGCCTGGCGTGCCTTCGATGTCGCCGGACATGCGGACGGGTACTTCGATCCCGAGCTGAATGGAATCCGTGATGGCGAGTTCGATCTGCGTCAGGTTCCTGCATGGACCGAGAATGCGGAGGTTCGGGATGATCCGTTTGCGTGGTCCGATGAGCGTGACAGTCTGTTGCGAGGCGAACTGTCCCTCCTGGTAAAGCCATTTGTGGACGGTCAATTCCGCGCCCTTTCCGAAAAGCTGCTCCAGGTTGTCGGGCGAAATGTGCATGTGACGCGCGGAACTGTTGACGACCAGCGTCGGGGCCGCGCCCGCCGAGGGCTCCCTGCCGGCTTCCCGGAAAAGTGATTGTCGCACGAGCGACTCGATGACCGTGCGGTCTGGGGTGGAGGCAAAGGCGATCATTTAGGCAAAAACGGGAGAAAAGTTTTACGACTGACTTCGATCATATACGGAAAACGGTAAAGTTTGTCAAAACTTATCTGGCTTATCTGGCCTAAATGGCCTGGAGAGCTTGCATTTTTAAGCAACGGAGAATACGGAGGGCAGATAGGCGATTTAAGAGAACGCTCGATGGACAGGACGGATGACCGGGGAGGTTGGAGAATTTGAGAGATAGACTGCGTTTTCATGCCGCAATATTGGCAGGAATTCGGCGAAGGCGGTAGCCTTGGAGAGCCTATTTGGCTACGGGAGCCTAAAAACTTTTATTATTGCGCCAGGGTGGGGTTAAATGGGCCCTTTTTGCACTTTTATCGAATCTATCTATCAGAAAAATAGCCGCGCACGATTTTTTCGAGCGCGTCGAGCCAGCGCGGATGCTCATTAAGACAGGGAATGAGCGCGAACGTTTCGCCGCCGGCTTCAAGGAAAGTTTCCCGGCCGCGCATCGCAATTTCTTCCAGTGTTTCGAGGCAATCGGAGACAAAGGCGGGGCACATGACGAGCAGCTTTTTAACGCCGCTTTGAGGAAGCCGTTGAAGTTCGTAATCGGTGTAAGGCTTCAGCCATGGATCGCGACCGAGACGGGATTGGAATGAAACGGAAAATTTCGAGGAGGGGATGCCGGTTTGCTCAACAAAGGCGCGGACGGTTGCAAAGCATTGCGCGCGATAGCAGGTGTCGTGGGCGATGCTGGGAGTTTCGCAGCAGTTCGGCGACTGGAGACAGTGACGATGGGTCGGATCGGATTTTTGCAAATGCCGCTCCGGCAGGCCGTGAAAACTGAAGAGCAAGTGGTCGTAGCCGGATTGCAAATAATCGGAAGCGCTTGCGACAAGCGATGCGATGTAATCGGGATCGCGATAAAAGGGATCGGCGATTTTTAACTCCATTTCGGGTGCGATACGCGCGGCCAGCTCCTTGACGCGGACGACCGCCGTTTCGAAACTCGACATGGCGTAATGCGGAAACAACGGAAAAACGAGAAGCTCCTGAACGCCTTGCGCGCGCAAACGGAGCAGGGCGGGTTCGATGCCGGGATTTTGGTAACGCATCGCCAGTTCCACCGCGAGACTGTCGCCCACGCGCTGTTGCAACTTGTGCTGGACGTGGCGGCTGATGGCCACAAGTGGAGAGCCCTCCGGTGTCCAGACCTTGTGATAAGCCTCCGCCGATTCGGCGGGGCGCTTCGGCAAAATGGCCAGATTGACGACGCACCAGCGGACCAGCCACGGCGAGTCAAGAACGCGGGGGTCCATGAGGAACTCGCGCAGATATTTCCGCACATCCGGCACGGAAGTGGAGTCGGGCGAGCCGAGATTGACGAGGAGAACGCCTTTTTGACTCATGACGAAATAGCGTGGGGCACAGGACTGTGATTGGCTGCCGCAAGGAATTGAGCGACGCGCCCGGCAACATCGTGTCCCGACACAATGCAGTTTCCGGCTGAGATGCCGTTGCGATAGCTTCCGGCGAAGTAGAGGCCGGGAAAACGGTTTTCTGTCGCGTTCATGAAATCGACGAATTTTTTGTGACCCACATTGTACTGCGGAATCGCAAGCGGGAACAGCCAGTGATTTTGGTAAGTCGGTTTTCCGCGCACGCCGAGGATTCGCTCCAGATCGCGCAGTGTCAGGTCGAACAACTTTTCCGCAGGCTCGCCAGCCAGTTCGGGCTGGCGGCAACCGCCGATGAAGGTCGTCAGCAGGACGTGACCGGCTGGAGCGCGGTTGGCAAAAATGGACGATGAAAAAGTTGTGCCCAGAATATTCAGATGTTCAGCTTTCGGCACGAGAAAGCCAAAGCCATCCAGCGGATCGGCCACGTCTTCGCGGCGGAAGCCCATGGTGATGCGGGCCACTGGCGGATGGACGATTTCTTTGAGCAGCGAGAAATCGACAGGCTCATCCGCCTCGATTTGGATTTGGGCAATTTTGTGGGTCGGCGCGGCAAGAACAAGAGCGGAATGAGTGTGCTGTTCTGTGCGGCCCTGCTCGTTGACGGTGACGACCCAACTGTCGGCGGTTTGTCGCAGGCAGGTGACCTTGGAACGCAGCTCGACAGCTTCGCCGAGTGTGGCGTGAAGCGTGTTGGGAAGGACTTGAAGGCCGTCGTCGAATGAAAATTTCTGTGCTTTGGCCGTTTGAACTTCAGCGCGTTTTTTTCGTTCACGCGCTCCGAGAACGGCCCCCAGCATGATGGAGCTATATTTATCTTCGAGCGCCTTGAGTTTGGGGAATCCGTAGCGAACCGATAAGTTTTCGGGAATGCCCGCATAAACGCCCGTCACGAACGGATCGATGGCGTAGTCGAGGAATTCACGTCCCAATCGCCGTGAGACAAAATCGGCAAGCGACTCGTCCTCGGTCCTGGGTTTGGTGCGGATGAAGGGCTCAAAACAAAGCCGCAATTTGGCCGGAATGGAAAAGAGCGGCGACTTTGCAAAAAGAATGGGCGACATCGGAAGCTGACTCATCTTGCCATTTCGAACGATGTAGTTTTTGTTCATCGCGGGATTGGAATCCATGCGGCGTTGGTGCAATCCCAGGTCGTTGATCAGCGAGGTGATTTTCGGCGAGGTTTCCAGAATCGTGTTGGGGCCAGACTCGGAGAGATAGCCATTTTCGGTGAGGGTCTGAATCGGTCCGCCGACGCGGTCGCCCGCCTCGTAGACCGTCACGGGAATACGGCTCTGGCTTAATCGAAAAGCCGTCGTCAGGCCGGCGATGCCGCCGCCGATGATGGCAACCGGATTCATATCGACTTGGAAAATGCGTTCTCGGTGCGCTTGGCGTTATAGGCGTCAAAACGCACGGCGATGTTGCGAATGAGCAACCGGCCCAGTTCCGTGACGATCAATCCGCTATCGCTGGTTGTGATCAACCCGTCCGCTTCGAGATCGGAAAGGGAATTGAGTTCGGCGGAAAAATAGCTGGTGAAATCAATGCCGGCGCTTTGCGAGAGTGCGGAGAAATCCATGCTCATGTCGCACATGAGGCGCATGATGACCTGACGCCGGATTTTGTCGTCGGACGTCAGCACATAGCCTTTGGCAATAGGAGATTGGTTCGAGTCGAGGGCGCGATAATACTTTTCGAGCTCCTTTTCATTTTGCCAATAGGCGTCGGCGGTTTGGGAAATGGAGGACATGCCGAACGCGTAAATATCGGTCTCGCCGCGGGTGCTGTAGCCTTGAAAATTTCGCTGCAAGGTTTTGTTTTTCTGCGCCACGGCAAGTTCGTCGTCACGACGCGCGAAGTGGTCCATGCCGATGTAGACGTATCCTTCAGAGGTGAGATGTTCGATGGTGTGCTTGAGCATCTCGAGTTTTACTTCGGGATTCGGTAGAACCTTCAGGATGTTCTGCGCGGGTTTGAGCCAGGGCACATGCGCATAATTGAAAACCGCAAAGCGATCCGGTTTTAGTTTGAGGACATCGTTCAGCGTTTGTTCGAAGGAATGGACGGTTTGATGCGGCAGCCCGTAGATCAAGTCGATGTTGAGCGAGATGAAGCCATCTTCGCGCAACCACTCGATGGTCTGCTCGGTTTCTTCTTTCGATTGGATGCGGTGAATCGCCTTCTGCACGTCGGGGTTAAAATCCTGGACTCCGAGCGATGCGCGATTGAATCCGGCTTCACGCAGGGCGGTGATGTGGTCGCGGACGACGCGGCGCGGATCGATCTCGACCCCGGCCTCGATGTCCTGCGCATAGGTGAAACGCGAGCGGATGATCTGCCCGAGGCGGCGAATTTCGTCCGGTTTTAAAAAGGTGGGAGTGCCTCCGCCGAAGTGGAGCTGAGCCACCTTGCGCTGGGGATTGATCATCCCGGTCATGAGGGCGATTTCGCGATCCAGATAGCCGATGTATTTGGCGCTGGAATCCTGCTGCGTGGTGATGACCGTTGTGCAGCCGCAAAACCAGCAGAGGGTCTGGCAGAAGGGGAGGTGAAAATAGAGAGAGAGGTCGCGCAGGGATTGATGATTCGCGCGGACGCCTTCCAGGGCGGTTTCAGCGGGCATTTCCTTAAAGCTCGTCGCGGGCGGGTAAGAAGTATAACGCGGCGCGGGCACGTTATATTTGCGGATGAGATCGAGATCGACGCGCAGGGTGTTCATGAGAAATTGCGGACGGTTGTTGCCAGGGCTTCGATGCATTCCAATTTTGCGCCCGGGGCAACGCCGTGTCCCAAATTGAAAATATGGCCCAATTTCCCCTTCATGTCCTGAAGGATTCGCGTGGTTTCGGCGGCGACGATTTCGGGCGTGGTGCCGAGCAGGGCGGGGTCGAGGTTGCCTTGAACGCCCACATTTGTGGGAAGGAGCGCGCGCACTTCGGCAAGAGGCTGCGTCCAGTCGATGCTCAGGATGTTGGCGCCCGTCGCCGCGAGCGACGCCCATTTTCCGTGGGTGCCCCTGGAAAAAAGAATAACGGGAACCTTGTTGCCGAGGGCGGCGATGATCCGTCCGATCCAGCGCCCGGATGCGGCATCGAAGGCGTTGTCCGCGAGCAGGCCGCCCGAGCTGTCAAAAATCTGGACCGCATCCGCGCCCGAGTCGATTTGCAGCTTGAGAAAATCGATTACGGCGAGCGTGAGTTTTTCCATCAGTTCGGAAAAGAGAATCGGGTCCGTGTAGAAGAGCGACTTTGCGTGCGTGAAGTCATGGGTGCTGGAGCCCTCGATCATGTAATTGGCGAGCGTCCATGGCGAGCCGGCAAAACCGAGCAACGCGGTGCGGCCTTTGAGCGCGGGCTTGACGAGTCGCAGCGCTTCCGCGACGTACTGGAGCTTTTCGGTGACCTGGCGATGATCGAGTTTATGAATCTCCGTTGCGGTGTTGATGGCAAATTCCATTTCGATGCCGCCGCTGTCGCGGAAATGGTAGGGCTGGCCCATCGCCTCGGGGATGACGAGAATATCGCTGAACAAAACGGCCGCATCGAAATCAAAACGCTGGATCGGTTGCAGGGTGACTTCGGCGGCCAGCTCCGGAGTTCGGACAAGTTGGACGAAGCTGTGCTTTTCCTTCAGCGCGCGATATTCCGGCAGCGCGCGTCCAGCCTGCCGCATGAGCCAGACGGGAGGGCGATCCACGGCGGCGCAATGACTTGCCGCGAGGAATCGATCTCGATTGGTCATGGATTTTAAAGCGGTGTTATGCCCGGGCGTGAAAACTTCTCCACATTCCTTTTGGCAGAAGCCCGAGCGCGATGAACGCAAGCTGGCTTACGACAAAAAGTGCGAGCCACTTGAACGCCGCATCCGTAAAGCCGTAGCTGTGGAGGCCGATGCCGAGCATGTTGACGCCAAACCACGACCAGCTTGTGACGATGTTTCCAAAGATCGCGCAGTTGACCAGGCCGCGCTCGCGAATCATTCCGCCCCAGCGCAAATGCAGGATCAGCGCGTTCCACAAAACGATGATGAGCGCGCCGTTTTCCTTCGGGTCCCAGCCCCAGAAGCGGCCCCACGATTGGTCCGCCCAAATGCCACCGAGCACCGTGCCGACAAAGCTGAAGAGCGTGGCGAAGCAGACGATGCCATAAATCATCCGCGCGAGCGATTTGCTGGTTTCCTCGTCGAGGGTTTTGGTGAACATGCCACGAAGGATGTAAATCAGCGCGAGGAACCCGGCGACAAACGTGCTGGCGTAGCCGGTGGTGACGGCGACCACGTGCGTCGCTAGCCAGAAATTCGTATCGAGCACAGCGCGCATCATTTCCATCGTGTCGCCGTCGACGGCGAGATTTTGCGCGATGACAAGCGTGATGAATCCGATTCCCGATGCGGCGACCGCGCCGATGCCGTTGCGGTGGATTTTTTCGAGGATGAGGCCCAGCACAACCGCGCCCCAGCCGATGAAGATGGCGGAGGAATAGAGGTTGGTCACGGGCGGACGGCCTTCGAGCAGCATGCGATAAATCAGGCCGGTTGTGTGAATGGCAAACGCCAGCCAGATCAACCAGACCGACGAGCGCCGCAGGGACTCCGATAAATTAAACCACGAGCAGATGCCGAGGAGGCCGGCAACGACGTAAATGACCAGCGCGGCGTAGAAGGGCTGCATCTGGTTGAAGAAAACTTCCCAGTTGGATTTGGCCAGCGCGCCGGAAAATTGCGGGATGAGCGATGTGCGATAATCGGCAAGCGCCTGATTGAACCCGGCGGAGTCTCCCTTTTTGAACGCGTCGGCCATCGTTGCGTAGGCGTAAATAGCTGGGCTGATTTTTTCGCCCTTCGCGGCTTTCAGCAGGGCCGTCCCCACGCGCTGCCATTCACCGGAGGAATTTTGCGGCGGCAGGACGAGCGGCGAATCGAACTGGGACATGTCGTCGAATTGCTGCACGGCGGAGGCGAAGGTGTTGAAGACGGTCTGGTCGTATTTTTGCCCGGCCTGCTGCGCGAGAACAGCGGCGGAGCCGGTGGGAATCAGCGCCTGGTAATCGGCGAGTTCCTGTTTCCAGTCCTGAGCGTCCTGCGGCTGAATGGTGTTTTTGAGCTGCTCGTATAGCAGCAACCGCTCGAAGACTTTCGCGACGGCGTGTTCGTAGGCGCTGCGCTCCGACGTCTCGATTTTTTGGACGCGATCGTTTTCCTTGTTGAGCGAATCGAACGACGGCGCGATCTCGTTCCAGGAATAATGCTTGCCGTCATGGTGCTGCTCGACGTTGCGTTCGGGCAGATTGAGCTTTGTGATGAGTTCCGGGTTGTCGACGCGGAAGGCGGGCCATGCGTCGGCGACGGCGGGATTCATCATCAGGTTGGCGAGCCATTCGTTGGCGGTAATTATTTTTGGATCCCAGTCATTCCACGGCTCGGTGTTGAGGGTCTGCTTCTCGCGGATTTCCAGGAGGGAATTGCGCGCGAGGGAGTCCATGGGCTTCATTCGCCCATTGAAAACGATCGGCAGCTTGCCGAATTCGGTGAAGGCAAATTCGGTGTCGGTGGGCGGAATCATCGTGCCCAGGAACCACGCGGCGAACACGGCGGTCAAAATCAACGGCAGCCATTGGTTCAGGTTTTTCATAGCGTTTTCCTTTTCGACAGAAAGCCGACGAGATGGAACATGAACTGAATGATAAGCCCAATAGCCACCATCGCGCAGCCAACGTAGGGCGTCAACCAGCTCGGGTTGCGCACAACCTGAAGCGCCGACGATGGAACGCGCCCGGCCTGCTGCGCCGCCTGGCCCGCGTCCATCTGGTACTGATAAAACGTCAGTCCGGCATAGCGCAGCGGATGGTTCATGGAGATTTCCACCTCACGATTTTCGCCCGTCTGCGGATTGTTCAACTGGACGCGGCTGCGGAAATCCTTCGGGATGTCCGTGCCCTCGTAAACCGTGTGGGTGGCCTTGAGCAATTTCAGTGAAAAGGGAAAATAAACGCGCGCGGGCCGGAGCGCGAAGGTGAATCTCTTGCCGCCGGCTTCGATCGATTGCGGCTGCGTCAACTGGTCCGCAATTTTCTGCGCCATGTCCGGACCCAATTGCTGCGCGTATTCCTGGCGGAGCGCGTTCACCATTTCCTCGTCGGATGTCCAGCCCGAAACGACCCAGTCGCCGAGGGAACCGTTTGCGGTGATGATTTCAATGAGGGCCGTCTGTACGTTTTGCTCGTCGGGGTTCTTTGTTTCGGCGGCGACATGGAAATCGAAATTGGCGGCGACGCCGTTGGGTGTCAGGGGCGGCCCGCTCTTCATCATCGGCGCGCGAAACGATGTGTCGGAGTTTTTCCAAAATCTTTTGACGCGAATCGTGAATGGCAGATTTGGATTTTGAATATCGCCGCCGTTCGCGAGCAGATGGGCGGGAATGGCGATGACTTCCTCGCCGCTGCCGCCGGAATCGCTCGTGAAAGCCAGTTCGTAATTGCGCGGACTTTCGGAATAGCCCTTGGTTTGGCCCTCGATAAAGCGTATCTGCGATTCGTGCGCGAGCATGTCGGTCGCGAGCTGCCCGGCGAGCAGGAGAATGACGCCGGCATGCGCGATCTGAATGCCGATTTTTTTGGTGGTCAGTTGAAAGCGGTAAAGGTGCGCGGCTGCGAGATTGAGCATCAGCATCGTGCCAATGAGATAGCCGCCGGGCAGGATGAGCGGGATTCTATGCCCGAACAAATCGAGGCCGAAGATGATCCATTGGCGGAAATAGCGGGCCTGCGCGTTGTAAAGGCCCTCGTCGACCTGCGCGAGAGTGCCGATGAACACGAGCAGGATCGCGAACGCCAGCAGAATCACCGTAAGCCGCAGCGAGACGAGGATTCCAATCAGCCGGTCAACGAGCGTTCGCATAGTTTGCCGACTGGATGAATTTCGTGAAAGCGTCCTTCTGCTGCGCGACGATTTTTCCGTCACCCATCAATTTGTAAAACCACGTCCGGTCGTTCTGCAATACGATCGCGCCAACGAGCCGCGTGGGTGCGCCGGTCTTGGGATCCGTGCCCGTGAAATCGACAATGGTCGCTTTGCAGTCCGGCACGTCGAGCGGGTGCGCGAGTTGGGGGAGATCGTTTTCGGCGGATGCGCCCAAGCCGATTTGCCCGCGCCAGCGGTTCACGTTTGCCAGCAACCCGCCGCCATTGCCGCCCATCGCGGCCACGTTGACTTCCGCTTTCGCGCCGTTTGCGCCGGGAATGGAGAACTCGGCCAGGAGAAATTGCGAGGGCGGGACCGATTGCCAGCCGGACGGAACGGTCCAGATGGAAGGGGCGGTTTCGGTCTGGCCCTGCGGCGCGGCAGCAGGAGCCGGGGCGGCCATTTGCGGCTGCTCTTCGTCCGCGAACGAAACAGATTTCAAAAATTGGAGAAAGCTATCTTTTTGGGAGGAAACAAACGTGTCTTCGCCGGCTATTTTGAAAAACCAACTAATCGGGCCGCGCGTGAGCATCGCCACCAGAATCCGCTGGCGGGATTTCCCAACCATCGGCTGGTTGCCGACGAACTCAAACAACCGCCCCTGCTCCGCGCCAATGGCGACAGAAACAGCCTGTTTGGCCGCGTCAGGATCGGATGTGGTGGGTAATTGGACTTGTGCGCGCCACATGTTGACCAGTTCCAAGTCGTGCCCAACGATGGGCAGCGGGATGACCGAGACGTCCGCGGATTTTCCGCTCGGGCCTGTGACGCCAAAGCTGGCGACGCGCATTTCGGTGAGCTGTTTTTCTTTCCAGCCTGGGGGCAATTGATACTTGATTTGCGGCAGGGACGTTGCGTCGGGGGGAGGCGCCGGTGAACCCATGTCGGGTGGCGGTGCTGCTTCCGTTGTTGCTGCCGGTGCGGGTCGTGCAGGTTCGGGCTGCGCCGATGCGGGTTGCGACGGCGCGGAGTCATCCTTCGGGACGTGGTAGACCTTGGTTTCATCGCGATTGCAGCCCGCTAGGGCCGAAATCAAGATCAGACCTGCCACGCCATGCGCCCATTGCACCCGTTTGTTCCAGCTCATAGAATTCATTGTTCGGATGCGATTTTACAGAGGCAAGGGGATGTCCGCTTGCCGTTCATTGGTCGTTATTCGACGCAATTTGTCATTATGAGAGTAAAATCGAAACAAGGCAAACAGTACTTTATTTCGAAATGGCTCCGTTATGGCAAGTGGTGCAGGAAAAGTCCTGATAGGTAGAGTCAATGTGGAAGAAATCGTAGCCGTCGGCCTTTAATTGCTTCAATTGATCACCGCTGCCTTGCGAGAGAATGATGTGGCATTCGTTGCAATTATCCGCCGGAATCGATTGCTTTCCGTCCGCGGTCTTGTGGGTGCCATCGTGGCAGCGGAAACAGCCCGGCCAGATTTTGTGGCCGATGTTGTCCGGGTGCACGCGCCAGTCGGTCTTCATTTCCGGGAAAAAGTTTTCGCTGTAGAGCTTTTGGGTCTCGGTAATGATGCCGTCGACGCCCGCGAGGGTGGGATAATCGGCGTGCAGGCTCGACGCTATTTTCTGCATTGCCTCATCGGTGGTTTGATAAGGAGCGATGAGCGCGGTCACGACGTTGAATTTCAGCTTCGGCACGGAGCGGTCCAACTCGCCGACGGTGATGGCCGTATCGACGGCTTCATTGGGTGAGAGGAACCGGTGCGACGGCCGGGTGTGGCAATCCATGCAGTCCATGGTGCGGACGGTGTACTTGGTCAAATCGTCTTTAAAACTGGGGTCCTGATACACTGTGGTCTTACCGGTTGCGACCTCGGTGACGCGCACCCACGGGATGACCTGGCGTTGCACGTCAGTGGCGATGTACTCGACTTTTTCGCTGCGGTTGACGTGCCAGTGGATGCCGCTCGGCGGCCCGTTCTGGCCGCCGCCGCCGACCTTCAAGAATAGCCGCACCGCAAACGGCGTGTTCGCGTCGTCGGAGAGGTAATGATAAAAAGTGCGATCCAAGCCGCCGATAAATCTTTCCGGCCAGTGGCATTGCTCGCAGGTTTCCCGCGCTGGGCGCAGATTCTTGACCGGCGTTTCGATGGGTCGGGGAATGGTGTTTGTTATCACGTCGAAAAGCTGATGCATGCCGTTGAGCTTGCTCTTCACATACCATTGGAGGCCCGCCCCGACATGGCAATCGACGCAGGCGACGCGCGCATGGGGCGAGTGAAGATACGCCGTGTACTCCGGCTTCATGGGCACGTGGCACGACGTGCCGCAAAACTGGACGGAGTCGGTGAATTGGTAGGTTTGATAACTCCCAAACGCGGTGGCCAGCAAGAACGCCATGGCGCACAGACCGAAGCCGACCAGCAATTTGCGGTCACGCGGGCGCGACAAATCAATCTGGAGTCGTACCGAGGCATTTTTGAATCGCTGGGCCCACAGGCCGGCCAGAATCAAAAATATGCCGGCGAAAAAGCAGATGGGGGCAACGACATAGAGCAGAAGCCCCATGTAGGGGTTGCTGCGAGTGAACAGCTCGATGGCGAAGAGCAGCAGGAACGCGAAGACGCTGCCCGCCGCGAACATCGCGCCGGTGAGGCTGATCCAGTTTTGAAGCAGCCTGGAGCGGGGAGGGGATGGGGGAATTTCGTCAGGCGGCATCGGGCGAGTCAATTCAGGATGTCTGTGTTCCTCGCCCGTTGGCCCATGTGAAAAACCTTAACCGCAGCTTATTTGAGCGAGCGGATGTAAGCCACGAGTGCCTTGACATCGTCGTCGCTGAGTTTATCGGCAAAGCCCTTCATCTTCTTGCTGTCGTCGCCTTCCTTGATGGTCTTGGTGGCGTCGGCATCGCTGAGAGCGGCCTGGACTTTCGGATCGGTCAAATCCTTGATAGCCAATTTGCGTCCCATCATCGTCTGGCCTTTGCCGTCCTTGCCGTGGCAGGCGGCGCAATTCGCGGCCCAAGTTGGGGGGGCATCGGCGCGGGCGGACCAGCCAACGAGGCAGCTTACGAGCAATGCAACAACAGCGATTTTAGATGAGAGGTTTGTTTTCATAGGGGGGTACTTATAGGGAAGGCTCTGGATTGCTTTTGTCAAATGAAACTCTTTATGTGGAATCGCTTAGAAGCCGTATTTCATGCTCGCGTAGACGAGGTGCGACTCATAGTCGTCCTGTCCGCCAGCGAGCCCATCGCGATAGCGGGAGTAGGCGTATTTTAGGCTGCCTTCAAGTGACTTGTTGAATTTGTGGGTGAGGGTGGCTGAGACGTTGTGCTCTTCCGTGTCGGCTCCCAGGGGCAAGCCGCCATTTGCTGAAGTGTTCGCATTGTCCATGTAATCGTCGGCGCGGTAGTAGGTGTATTGCAACCGGAGGTCGGTATTATTATCGATCGCATAGCTGGCGCTGGCGTCGACCGTCCAGTAATCATCCTCGCTGTTCGGCACGAGATTATTGATTCCGCCGGAACCGGCGACGGGGGTGGTAACGTTGTCGATCACATAGCTGCCGCCAGCCTGGAGACACAGTTGGGAGAAGGGTGACCAACTGGCATCTTCGCTGATGATGTGGTCGGTGATGTTCGAGCTCTGGACTGTCCCTTGCGGCCCGATGGCGACGCCGGTCATGTCGCCAACCGACGTGGTGTCCACGGTCGAATATTGGAAATCATAGCGTGTGACGAGCGTCACGTTGCTCAGGGCCTGCCATGTGGCGCGGATGTTCATGTCATCCGTTGTGAAATCCTGCCTTTTCAAATAGCCTGCATACTGGGGAACCACGTTGGCTCCTGTATATGAGTAATCGTGCATTTGGTGGTAGAATTGCCCGCCAAAGTTCAGGTTGGAGAGCGGATACCAGTTGGCTCCGATGGTGTATTTCTGGCAAAGGCGGCTATATTCCTGGGCGAGAATGGGGGTGGTAGTGGTCACAACTTCATCCCAGTCGTCGTTGCCCCAGTCTTCCGACCATTCGCCCGAGGCGTAGAGCGACCAGTCACGAAAACCGGTGTAGCGGGCTTCCAGGCTCTCGGCTACGCTTGTCGTCCAAGTGTTGGCTGTCGCGCCCGCAGGGTACTCTGTATTCGTTGCACGAGAGATGCTTGCACCGTCCGCAAGGTTGCTGCCATCATATTCAAAACGCACTGCGGGAGTTATCACCAAGTCTTTGATTGGCGTCAGCGCCAAGTTCAAGTTAAAGACATACTCGTTCGTGCTGCCAAGGCCGTTCAGGTTGATATATTGGTGAGTGTTAGAGGCGGGGCTGTAGTATGTAGTGTTGAAAGTTGGGCCGTACACCCGGCTGCCGCCCAAGTTGGTATCCACATTCACATAGGAGAAACCCGACGAAAACGTGACCTTGTCATTGAAAAATGTTTCCTGGAAACCGTGGACATTAAAGATATCGTTTCTCTCCACGTCATAATCCGTCAAAAAAGTATTGGTAGACTGGCCGGGATTTTGGTCGCTGAAGAGTCCATCCTTGGTCTCATCCAATTCGTAGCGCAGGGTCAGTCCCATATCGGTGTTGTCCACCTTGTCTGTGATATTTCCCAGGAAGATATTGCGCGTTTCATCAATGCTCAAAAACGTGGGTACGATGTAGATGGAGCCGCCACCAGCGGTCAAGCTGGTCGGGCCCCAGGAGGTCGAATCCATCATGCCTATGCGGGAATCGTATTCGTAACGGAAGCTCATAACCGGCAGGTCGGGCAAGGTCAACCCGGCCTCAATCCACCCGCTGCGGCGATCCACGGAGAGGTCGTTGTCGTAGGGGGAAAAGGTCAAGTCGGACGCGGCCTTCGGGAGCGGGTAATATCCGCCGTTGCCGTCATACCATGTGCGATACTCGGTGTAACCGGCGCGGAGATAGCCCAAGGTGGGATCCGTATAATCGAGGTGGATATCGTAATCATGGTCGCCGACCAGCGCGTGGCCGTCCATCGTGAACGATCCGTTTTTCCCAACGAACTCCTGCCAGTGGAAATCCTGCACGCCGCCAAAGACACCGCTTTTTGTATCCTGCTCGCGCTGGAACTGCGCATGGTCACCCGTGACAAACGTGGCGCCAATACCGAGGGTCACCCAATTGTTGTAATCGGAGAGGGCATCCTGGTCCGCGGTGCTGGAGGTGCTGGCCGCGCTCGAGATATTTTTCATGTCCGCCGCAGCCGTGGCGCTTGTCGGCGGGGTTGCGCTGGGGGCGTTGGTTGTTTGCGCGGAGGCGGGCAGAATGGCCAGCAGGGAAATCGCCAGGGCCAAACCACTTAGTATCGCCCGATGCCGAGGCTCATTACAGGTTTTGAAAGGTGCTTTCATAAGTTTTTTCGGGTTGATTTTAATACTTCAAGTGGCTGTTAACCTGCGAACCGTGGATGGCCTCGTGACAACCCGCGCTCCAGCAGGCGCCCTCGGACAATTCCCCAGTGTGATCGACATTGCCGATATAGATATGGCCGTTTTGAAGCTGCCGCTGGAAGTGACAGCGCAGGCAGAGCGTTTGATTGCGCGAGATCAGCATTCGGGCGTTCACGCTTCCGTGCGGATTGTGACAGGTGGTGCAGCCTTCGCGCACCGCCTCATGCTCGAACACGAACGGCCCGAGTTGCTGCATGTGGCACTTGGCGCAGACTTCATTTTGACCCATGAGTTCCGTGCCGCCGCCCGTGATCACCGAGCCTTTGTGCGGATCGTGGCAATCGCCGCAACTGATCTTGCCTTCGATGACAGGATGGTGCGAGGGCAGATTGAACTGGGCCTTTTTGTCCAGATGGCACGCGAAGCACGCTTCGGGCGACTTGTGGGGATTGACGATCGTCCCGGCACCGCCGCCGGCTGCAACGTGGACGCTGCCGGGGCCGTGACACGATTCGCAGCCGACATTCTTGGCATTGTCGCCGGGAGCCTTCAAATGAAAATGGGTCGCGGTGGCAAAGCCCTTTGAAATTTCGTCATGGCATTGTGCGCACGCTTCCGAGCCGACATAAGTGGCTCCGGGAATTTGCGAGGGCGGCAACTCCACGCGATTGACGCTGGCGCAGGAAACCACGCCGAGGCCGGCGAGCGCGCCCATAAGAAGTAATAGAATCCAAGACAGGCGACCCTCTTGCCGGGTGAGGGTTTGGCGGAATATACGGCTCAAGATCGATTTCATAAATTATTTTAGTTGCCAGAAGGAAATCTTATGGATTTTTTTTCCTGCCTGGGTATTTCAGTTCATGCAACGAAAATCATGACCGGCGCAACTGACTGTCCTCCACCTCTGCCGGAAACAAAAAACATGTATCTTCGTCCTCCTTGCCGGTGATTATTAGCAACTGAATATAAAATTTACTACTACTTATTTGCACCTTTTTTTGCTATTTATCACACCAAGCTTGGCGTCATAAGTTTGTCTTCGAACGCTAAGTTTAAAGAATTGGTTTATCCAAGAGCATAAATCATCGCGAAAGCGGCACTTGTGGGTTGTCTCGATTCACGCTACACTCGAAAGAACCCCCCAATCCAACTATGAACGAAAATCCCCTGGCTACCTCACGCCGTGCGTTTCTGAAATCCACCATGGCCCTGCCGGTCGCGTACGCTGTCGCGCCGTCATTGCTCTCACAAACCGCCTTGGCTGACGATGCACCCGCGCCTGCCAGTGCCCCCGCGGCTTCCGATGCGCTACCGAAACGGCAGCTCGGCAAGAATGGCCCGATGGTCACGATGTTGAGCATGGGCGGCATGATGTCGGCGTTGAGCCCCGATTACATCGACATCGCGTGGTCGATGGGCATTCGCTACTTCGACACGGCGGCTTCCTATCTCGGAGGCCAGTCGGAAAAAATCTTTGGCCAGTGGCTGGCGAAATATCCGGAGCGCCGGAAGGAAATTTTCCTCGTCAGCAAGGACCATCCGAAACAAAGCCCGGAGCAGATGCTCGAATTGATCGACAAGCGGCTCGCCGCCATCGGGACGACCTATCTCGACGCTTTTTACATCCATGGCATCGGCCCGAAGGAATACGGCCCGGATTCCCTGAACTGGCCGAAAAGCGACGCCTATAAAAAGACCGCCGAGGCGCTGAAATCGTCCGGCAAAGTCAAGATGTTCGGTTTCTCCTGCCACGACGGTATATTGACCGATTATTTGAATGCGGCGGCGGAAGGCGGATTGGTCGACATCATCATGCTCGCCTACAATCCGTTTTATCCGAAGGGCGGCCCGCTCGACCTGGCGCTCGACGCCGCGTCCAAGGCGGGCATCGGCCTCATCGCGATGAAAACGATGCGCGTTGTCAAGGACGTGCCGGCGCGCCTGCCGCAATTCGACAAGCTCGGCCTCACCGTGAATCAGGCCGTGCTCCATTCCGTCTGGAGCGATCCGCGCATTTCGGCCATTTGCAACAACATCACAAATGTGGACCAGATGACCGCCAGCACCACCGCGGCGCGCAGCTACAAAGGGCCGCTGACTTTCACGCACATGGAATTGCTGAAGGAAACCGTACTCGCCAGCCGCCGCACGATGTGCACCGGTTGTCCCTCCTGCGAAGCGTTCGCGAAAAAGACCGACTTTGCGTTCCAGGATATCGCCCGGTTCGTCACCTATTACGAACAGGACGGCAATACCGAGGCGCGCGGGTTTTATCAAGCGCTACCGGCGGATCGCCGCGATGCCTCGAAGGTGGATCTCGCCGCGCTGCGCGATGGATGTCGCTCCAGGATCGACTATCCTGAGATCATCCGCCGCGCGGAGAATTATTTCGCGTGAGGCCACACTCAATGCTACGCTGACTCGCCCATATGAGCACCACGACGACTTTGCCTTTGGCCGAGATGAGCCATGCCGCCAAGCTCCGAGTCATGGAAGAACTCTGGGATGACCTCTGTCATTCATCCCAAGGAGTCCCGTCGCCCGCGTGGCATGGCGAGGTGCTGGCCGCGCGCGAAGAGCGGGTGGCGAAAGGCGAAGCCGGGTTTCACGAGTGGACCGACGTGAAAGAGCGCCTCCTGCGGAAGAAGGCGTGAGAATCCAGATACTCGACGAGGCCGAGGACGACCTGCAAGACGGGCGCGTCTTATTTTGCGGCCCTCGATCCTGAATTTATGGCAAACGAAAAAAAACCGGCTGCGGGAAATCGCAAGCAATTTGTCCGCACGCAGATTCCGTTGGGTGAGAACCTGGTCAGCGTCGCCCTCCTTCTCCTCCTCGCGCTTTTCGCAATCGCCATCGCCATCAAGGGACAGCATTTTAACCCGGACATTTTCAATGTCCGTCCCGGCTCGCTCAACGCCACTGCCACGGCGGTCGTAGGAAAATCCGATACCGTCCGCGCCGCGCCGCAAAGCGTCCCGGCGACGAGCGCGCCGACGGCGGACAACACCGCTTCCACCAGCGCGCCTACATCCGCGCCCGCCGCCGAGAAATCGGTTGAAGACATGCAGGGTGAGAGCAGTGCGGATAGTTCCAGCGCAGCTCCGGCCCCGAGTTCCAGCGCCGCCGCTCCGCAACCGGCAATAAAGGCCGAGCCTCTCGAAATCGCCCTCGACGGCATCAAGCCCATGTCCGACACTGAATTCTACAACTCGGACATTCTCTTTGAAAAAATCGATGGCCGCGCGCCGGCCTACCAGGACTTCCATGTGCAGCAACTCCGCTGCCGCTCCTTTTCCGTTCTCGCCGCAGCGGGCAGTTACGTCGACGTCTACGAATATCGCTTCGACTCGACGATCGACGCGTTTGGCATGTTCGCATTGGAACGCGATCCGAAAGGCAAGCCGCTCGAGTTCGCGCCTGACGGTTATTCCGGCGAGATGGGCTACTTTTTCCGCCAGGGCCCTGTTTACGTGCAGGTCATCGCGTCCGACGAAAAACCCGCGACTCTCGCCGAGGCGACAGCCATCGCGCAGAACCGCGCGAAGGAATTGCCGGTCGACGACAGCGGTCTTGCCGGTCGCCGCAAGCTCCCCGCCGACGGAATGATCCCCAGCAGCGTCGCGTTTGTGTCGGAAGATGCGCAGGGCCAGGCGTCGCTCAAGAACGTCTTCCAGGCGAAGTACAATTTCAACGGCGCGGAATTGCCGTTTTTCATCATGGTCACTACGTCCGCCGACGCCGCCAAAGCATGGAAATCGTTTCAGGACTTCTGTGCGCGTTTCGGCAAGACGCAATCGCTGCCCGACGTGAACGGCGCAAAAATATTCAGCGCGCAAGTCTTCGGCAAATGGAAAGTGGTCTATCTGCGCGATGGCGAACTGGGCGGCGTGTTCGATGCCACCGATGAGGGCAAGGCGCAGGCGTTCGTGGAAAAGTATTTGCGGGGGGAGATTAAGTGAGTAGATTTTCTAATACTCAGATTAAGATTCCTATGAGTACGGCAAATCCCAACGATCCTTCGCAGTTACCGGAAAATTCCGTCAGCCGACGCGAGTTCCTCGTGCGTCTCGGCATCACCGGCGCGCTCATCGCCGGTTCCGGCATTGCCGCCACAAAGCTCTGGCAACCGAATCATTTCGTCCCGGGGTTTGAAAAAGAAAAAGGCCTTCAGCTTCGCAGCTACGCGACAGATCCGAGCAAGATTTTGCCCTCGCTTGCCATCGCCCACGGCACGGAGCACGAGGCGACCATCCGCGCTGCGCTTGGCGCGCTCGGCGGCATGGGACGCTTCATCCAGAAAGGCGACGTGGTGCTCATCAAGCCCAACGTCGCATTTGACCGCCCGCCCGCTCTCGCCGCGACCACCCACCCCGACGCCCTCCGCGCCGTGGCGAAGCTGGTTCTCGAAGCGGGCGCGCGCAAGGTCATCGTCGCCGACAATCCCATCAATTCGCCGACGGGCTGCTTCCTCAAGAGCGGCCTCACCGCCGTGTCGTCCGAGATGAATCTCGATCTCATCTATCCCGGATCGAACTCGTTTGGGCCGCTGCAGCTCGACGGCGAAATCCTGAAATACTGGACCTTCTTCAACGAGCCGTTCAAGAACGCCACCAAGGTCATCGGCCTCGCGCCGTGCAAGGACCACAATTTGTGCCACGCCTCGATGACCATGAAAAACTGGTACGGCTTGCTCGGTGGCCGACGCAACCAATTCCACCAGCACATCCACAGCATCGTCTCGGATTTCGCATTGATGATGAAGCCGACGCTGGTGATACTGGACGGCATGAGCGTATTGATGAGCAACGGACCGACCGGCGGACGCCTTTCCGACGTGAAGACGATGAACACCATCGTCGCGGGCACCGACATGGTCTCCGTCGACGCCTACGGCTACACCCATTTGCTCGAACGCGACCTTGCCGAACTCACCTATATCCACAAGGCGCACGACCGCGGTCTCGGTAACAAGAACTGGCAGGAGACGCTCTACAAAGAAGTGCAGGCGTAATCCTCTCTTGAAATGAACCGGCTTTTGACCCTCCGCAACACCCGTCGCGTTGCGCAGGTTTTTTTCTTCAGCCTGTTCCTGTTTTTCGTTTTCGTCACCGACCTGCGCTATCTCAAGGGCTATCCCGTTTCGCTCTTCCTGGAGCTCGACCCGCTCGTCGCCTTCGCCACGGCGATCACCACGCACACGGTCTACATGGGCCTGCTTTGGAGCCTGCTGCTGATTTTGCCGACGCTGCTGTTCGGCCGGATCTTCTGCAACTGGATTTGTCCCTACGGAATACTGCACCACTTCACCGGCTGGCTCATGGGCAAACGCCGCGCCGAGGAACGCGAGCGCATCGAGTCCAACCGCTATAAAAAACTCTACTCGCTCAAATACGTCATCCTTATTGCGATGATCGCTGCGGCCCTCGGCGGAAGCCTGCAAATCGGCTGGCTCGATCCCATCTGCCTGTTCCACCGCTCGATGAGCACGGTCATCCTGCCGATGATCAATTTGTTTTTCCCGTCGTCGATCTATGTCCGGCAATACTTCCACGTCGGCGCGTGGGTCATTGGCTTCATGCTCCTGTTTCTCGTCGGCATGAACGTCGTCATCCCCCGCTTTTTCTGCCGCGTGCTTTGTCCGCTCGGCGCGTTTCTCGGCACGCTCTCCAGCGTCGCTCTCTGGCGCATCGACCGCGATGTCACCAAGTGCGTCGACTGCGATCTCTGCCTGAAAAATTGCGAAGGCGCTTCCGACCCTCAAACCCAGCTCCGCAAAAGCGAATGCTTCGTCTGCTTCAACTGCATCGAGGATTGCCCGGAAGATGCGCTCTCATTCAAATTCATGCCGCAACTCAAGCAGGAAGTCACCGCGCCTGTGGTGCCGGGACGTCGCGCGTTTCTCGGCGTGCTGGCGGGACTCGGCTTTTACGCCTTTGGCCGCACCTCCGGCGCGAGCGACCGCAATTACGACAAAAAAGTCATCCGCCCGCCCGGCTCGCTCGAGGAAAAGGACTTCCTTGGAGCCTGCATCAAGTGCGACCAGTGCATCCGCGCCTGCCCGACCAACGTCCTCCAGCCCGCGCTGATGGAGTCGGGCATCGAAGGCATCTGGACGCCGATCCTCAACATGAAAATCGGCTTCTGCGAAGTCAACTGCACCCTCTGCGGCGAAGTCTGCCCGACCGGCGCGATCCAGAATATCAGCATCGAGGAAAAGACCGGCACGGGGCCGTTCGCGAAGGAAGGCCCCATCAGTCTCGGCACCGCGTTTTTCGATTATGGCCGCTGCCTGCCGTGGGCGATGGAAACCCCATGCGTCGTCTGCGAGGAAGTCTGCCCCGTCTCGCCCAAGGCCATTTTCTCGCGTGAAGTCACCATCACCAAGCGCGACGGCAATCCCATCACGCTGCGCCGCCCCTATGTCGATCCCGCGCTCTGCATCGGCTGCGGCATTTGCGAGCATGAATGTCCCGTCACCGACGAGGCTGCCATTCGCGTCACCGCCATCGGCGAAACCCGCTCGCACGACCGCCGCCTCCTCATGGACGGCGGCGTCACCAGCGCCGTGCGCGATCTCGAAAAAGAGAAGCGGTAGCCGACATGGCTCTTTTGAAGCAGCACATTCCAACAGGAAAACATGAAATCATGAAGACATGAAAATGAGTGGCAGAAGGTATCGGACTTCCGTTCCTTCCTGTTTTCATGTCTTCCTGTTAAAAGGGTTTCAACAAAGCAAACCAACATGGAAAAGATCACCTCCGGCCAGCGCCTCCGCACCTGTCGCGCCTGCGGCAAAAAATTTGAGTATCCCGTCAAAGGCAGCGCCGCCACCCGCCATCACTGCGAAGACTGCGTCGCCGTTCCCCCCGAGACCCGCAAAACCATCGAGCGCCTCAACTCGCGTCTCACGCAGTTGGAACATCAGCTCAAGAGCCTGCAGGCGAAAGCGAACAATCCGTCATCCTGAGCTTGTCGAAGGATCAGTTTGGTAGCCGTCGACCTCCGGGCGACGGTGCAGTGGTAGCCCGCCGCTGGCCCAGCGGCGGGGCCTTCCCCTGGAGGGTCGACGACAGGAATGCCTGCCGTCCTGACCCTGACTTTTTTTCCTCGTTCCAAAGTTGCACTTGGGAACTTCAACAAGCATTTCCATGCCTAATTCCGTTACTGCCCTGCGCCGGTTTTTCCGATAGCGTCGCTGTCTATGTCCGGAAAACTTTTTGTCGTGGCGACGCCGATTGGAAATCTCGAGGACATTTCGGCGCGGGCGTTGAGGATTTTGCGGGAAGTTGACCTGATCGCGGCAGAGGACACGCGGCACACGGGGCATTTGCTGACGCGGTTCGAGATACACAAGCCGCTGGTGAGCTATCACCAGTTCAGCGAGGCGAAGCGGACGGCGGAGTTTTTGCAAAGGTTCGAGCAGGGGGAATCGATCGCGCTGGTTTCGGACGCGGGTATGCCGGGCGTGAGCGATCCGGGCGAGCGGCTGATTCGCGCGGCGGTGGCCGCGGGCGTGACGGTGGAGATTGTGCCGGGGCCTTCCGCGCCTTTGGTGGCGCTGGCCGGCTCGGGCTTTCCGATGGCACCGTTTTATTTTGGGGGCTTTCTGCCGGTGAAGAGCGGGCAGCGGCGCAAGGAATTGCTGGCGGCGGCGGCGCGCGGCTGCACGAGCGTCTATTTTGAATCGCCTTATCGCGTGGTGCGGTTGCTGGAGGACGCGGTGGCTGTCATTCCCGAGGCGCGGCTTTGCCTGGCGCGCGAGTTGACGAAGAAGTTTGAGGAGTACCGGCGCGGGACGGCTGCGGAGCTACTGGCGCATTTTCAGGCGCATGAGCCGAGAGGGGAGTTTTGTCTGGTTATCTCCATCGAAAAAGAGAGGTCTAAAATGGAGCGATCAGCGGAATGATTCGTCGTCGCTGTTGGCGGTAGACGGTGAAATCACGGTCCAGCGTGAAGAGGGTTGAGGCGGGATTATTTTCCACCATGCAGACAAGGCAGGCGTCGGCGAAAGACATGGGAATGTTCCGGTAGGTTTCCATTAATTCAAGAATTCGATCGAGATGTAGGTGACTGGGAAATTTCGATATTATTTTCCCGTCTCGAAGAAGGCGGTGAAGATGCCGTCCGGCAATTATATTTTTTGAGATAAGGAAGAATGTTTCAGTCAAAACTGCATCACAAGTAATAACGGACTCAGGCAGTTCGCGCGACTGTTCTGTAGCCCACGCGTGATCTTTATCGTCCTCGTCCAACAGGGCAACCAAAGGCCCTGCATCCACGATTATCTGCGCCATTTTCCGAAGCCCTCCATATGC
>Ga0302319_10001491_pt1 | contig 52356 bp, 44 predicted proteins | sample Bog_T0_2_FD_203319 | JGI IMG/M metagenome (GOLD analysis project Ga0302319, IMG submission 203319) | Peat permafrost microbial communities from Stordalen Mire near Abisko, Sweden - Bog_T0_2 | ecosystem: Environmental > Terrestrial > Soil > Wetlands > Peat | place: Sweden: Abisko, Stordalen Mire... | reverse complement strand
CTGACGGCGTTCGGCCCGAATCGCGCGGCTCATGTTGGGATCCTACGTGCAACCCGCACGACCGGTCTGTGTCGCGGCGCGTTTCTTAGACAGTCTCTCCAGGTCGGGGTCGAGTTTCCAGGTCCGGGTGGAGGTCGGGTTTCCAGGCCGCATGTGGTAATTGACGCCTCATGCACCCCCTCACCCCCAGCAAGCCTCTCCGCGCCTACGGCGACCGCGACGGCGACGGCATGGTGCAGATGTCCTTCACCCTCCCTCTCCCCCCGAGCGGCCGCGCGCGCGAGGCAGCCAAGCGCTTCGCCGAGCTCCACGGGCTGGCCGAGCCGCTCGTCGCGACGATGGAAGAATGCGCGCAGGGCTACACGTACTTCGTGGTCTACGGCCACTCGCGCCACGCCATCGACGTCTCGCAGATCGAGGTCCCGGAGATCCGCACCGAGGCGCTCACGCGGGAAGAGATCGAGCACCGCATCACCTCGCGGCTCGGGCGCAAGATCGTCGTCGTCGGGGCATGCACGGGCGCCGACGCGCACACCGTCGGTATCGACGCGATCCTCAACTACAAGGGCTACGCGGGCGACAAGGGGCTCGAGAGTTACAAGGGCTTCGAGTCGTACAACCTCGGCGCGCAGGTCGAGAACGAACAGCTCGTCGCCCGCGCGCGCGCGCTCCACGCCGACGCGATCCTCGTGAGCCAGGTCATCACCCAGCGGAACTGCCACAAGGAGAACGGCGCCGCCCTCGTGGAGATGGCCAGGCGGCAGGGGTGGCGTGACGAGGTCATCTTGCTCTTCGGCGGTCCGCGCATCGACCACAAGCTGGCCATCGAGCTCGGCTTCGACGCGGGCTTCGGTCCGGGCACGAAGCCCGGCGACGTCGCGTCCTACCTCGTCGATCGGCTGTGCGGCGACGCGCGCGTGCCCGTCGGCGTCGGCACCAGCTTGCACGCTCCGTAACTTCCGATCGGCTCGCTCAATGCGGCACCAGATCGACCGATAGCCACACGTCGACCCCTTCGCGACCGAGCCGCTCCGCGCCGCTGAGTCGCACGGCGACGCACTGGCAGCGGTCATGAACCTCGATCGACCCGCGCGCTCCGACGAGTCGCTCCGCCGTAAGGTCGCCGTCGACGCCGCCGCGCGCCGTGACGAGCGACGTGAAGGGGATCGTGACCCGGGCGCCCGACGTCCACCCGGTCGTCGCGAGCAAGCCGTACGACGAGGCGAGCGGCGCGTCCGTCAACGCGCGCGCGACGACGGGGTCGACCCCCTCGCGACCCGCCACGAGGAGCGCCAGGCTGAGCGACCGCACCGACCCGAGCCGCGCGCGCGCCGTCACGGCATGTCCCCATGCACCCGCGGCGGCGGCGATGTCGGCTCCTTCGGCCCCGAGGGCGACGTACGGGGCGCTCGCCGCCGCACGCCAGCGAACGACCATCGCGGTCGCCTGCTCGTCGCCGGATACGCTCCCGACATCGCCCCCCAGCTCGAGACCACGGCGCGTGCCCCACTGGCCGAACGACGTGCGCACCCCGGCGTCGGCGAGCCACGCCGCTCCTCGAACGCCGCCCGGCGACGGCAGCTCGCCCAGCAGCCCGTCGCCGCGCGCGACCAGCCCCCCCACCTCGAGCTCCGGCTCCACGCGATGGCGCCATGGGTCGTTCGCGTCACTCGACGTGAATGCTCGCGCGAAGGGCAACGTCAGGCGACCGCGGAGCGCCGTCGCCGCGTCGTAGCCGTGAGCGTCCCCCTGATCTTCTGTGTCCACGGCGCCGCGTGCGTCGAGCGAGGCGCCGAGCGCGCCAAGGCGCGACGCAAGGAGCACCCCGGTGTCGGCGCGAGCGAAAGACAGCGAGGTCAGCCTGGCACCGCCGAGCGTGCCCCCTTCGAGCGTCGCGTCGTAGGCGCCGACGCCGCCGAGCGCGCCGCTGTCGCGGGCGCGGGCGACAGGCCCCCACGCGTCCAGCTCGCCGATGTTCGAGCCGCGCACGTTCTCGGCCAACAAGCCCGCGGCAAGCACCCACCCGCTCTCCGGAGCGCGCCAGGACGACTCGGCCGACGCGCGATCGAAGACGCGGGACGCCGCGTCGAGGTCGGTCGTCGACACCACCCCGCGAGCGCCGCGCAGCAGATCTGCGTCCCAGGAGAGCGCTGCGGAGCGCGCAACCTCCGTCGAGGTCGAGCCGCGGGCGTCGACGCCGAGCCCGCTCCCCCGCAGGTCGTCCCAGCGCACCGTCGTCACGCTGCTCGGGGTCCGCAGCGTCCCCTCGACCGCGGCGCCCCCCTCGACATAGCCACCCGCGCGCACATCGAGGCCGGACGTCGCGTCGCCCGAGACCCACGGGATGTGCACGCCGTCGCCGAGGAAGAGGCCGTCGCTGCCGCGGTACGCGACGTCGGGGGGGAGAAAGCCCACACGACTCGCCGAGCGCAGCCAGAAATACGGCAACCAGAAGATCGGCACCCCTGCGACCTCGAGGCGCGGCTGCGTGAGGAAGAGGTCTGCCGGGGGCGAGACCGTCGCCTTCGGAAACACCAGCGCTACAGGCTCTCCGAGGCACGGGCAGAACGCGACGCGGCCGTCCCCCTCGACGAGGAGCCCGCGCGTGGTGCGGGTGACGCGGAGCTGGTCGCTCGTCAGGTGGAACGGGTCTGCGAGCACCTCGACGTGACCGCGCAGCGAGAGCGTCTGACTACGGGCCTCGAGGGTCACGCTGTCGGCGGTGACCTGCGCGTCGACCGTCACTTTCGCGTCGACCGTCTCCTCGGGGGACTCCGCAAGAGCCGTGCGTGCGAGCGTCCCGACGGCGGCCGCGGACAGGAGACTCCACACGAGGGCGCGCAAGCCAGGCGGAGTAGAGCATGTGGCCTTGCCTGCCCCAAGTCGCGTGAGACACGCACATGTCGTTGCTGCTGAGCCTGCAATGGAAGCTTCCGAATGGCGCCTCTTGCGCGAACACTCTATTCTGCAGGTTGTTGCGGTGTGCCATCTCCGGCACCCACCAGACTTAGGAAGGCTCCATGCGAAGCTATCTCCCGACGGCGCGGCACCTTCCGTTCGTTGTATCGATCCTTGCCGCGGCGGCCTGCGCCGGCGGGAGCTCCACGGACAGCTTCGGCGGCGATGGAGGCCTCGGCGTCGGCGAGGGCGGCGGCGGACGAGACGGCACTGCCAACGGCGACTCTCGCGTGATCCTTCCCGGCGATGCCGCGGGTGGGAAAGACGGCTCGGGGAGCGGCTCGAGCTCTACGAGCTCCGGCAGCGGATCCGGCGACGGGAGCGCGACGAACGGCGACGGCGGTCCCAAGCAGACCTGCGTCAACAACGGCGATTGCACCGCGCCGAACCTCTGCGCGGGCAACAACGGGATGGCGTGCCTCGGCGGCTTCTGCGTCGCCACCAACATGCCGATGAACTGCGCCGACGGCGTTCCGTGCACCACGGACACGTGCGACACGACGACGAACAAGTGCGTCTATGTGCCGAACGACGCGAACTGTCCTGCCGGTCAGTACTGCGACGTGACGATGAACTGCGTGGCGATGCTGCCGTGCACGCCGGGCGACGGCGTCTGCGATCGCCTTGATACGACAGCGTGCGCGGGGCTCTGGGCATGCGGTGCGTCCAACTACTGCGTCCACGAGCCCGCCCCGTGCCCGGCTCGCGCGAACGCGACGACGACGTGCGGAACGATGCCGGTCGACGGCGGTGTCCTGGCCGACGCGGGCCAGACGGCCGACGGCGGCAGCATCCCCGCCGAGTGCTCTTGGGCCTGCAACATGGGCTACGTCGACGCGAACGGCGACCTCGACGCGCCCATCGGGCAGATGTCGAACGGCTGCGAGTGTCAGGACACGAACCCGATCGATCTGCCGGACTACCCGAACTTCGCGGACACGAACTGCGACGGAATCGACGGCACTGTCGCCGACGCCATCTTCGTCGACACGATGACCGGGAACGACACCAACCCAGGCACGATGGCGCTCCCGAAGAAGACGATCCAGGCCGGCGTCAACGCGGCTGGTGCGGCGAGCTCGCCCATGGGCTTCCCGAGCCCGCACAAGGATGTCTACGTCTCGCTCGGCACCTATAGCGAGCATGTGTCGATGGTGAACGGCGTGAGCATCTATGGCGGCTATGACGCGGCGACCAAGTGGTCGCGCTCGCTCTCCAATGAGACCCTGCTGGCGAGCCCGGACAACGTCGGCATCACCGCGTCCGGCCTCGCCCACGCGTTCTCGATCCAGCTCTTCACGATCACCACCCCGACCTCGACGACAGGTACGGCGCCGAATGGCGGGGGCCAGAGCGCGTACGGGATCCAGATCCTGAGCTGTTCGGGCGGCGTGACCGTTCAGGGGTGCTCGATCGCGCCCGGGCCAGGCGCCGCCGCGCCCACGATGCAGTCCAGCGGCGCCGCCGGTGCGAGCGGAGCCGGCGGCGGGAACGCATCGAACGAGAGCCAGGGGGGTGGTGGCTCGTCCTCCTGCGGCGCCAACGGCGGTCCCGGCGGTGCCGGCGTCGGCAACATCAACAACGGTGCGAACGGGAGCGCGGGTACGACCCTCCCAGGCGGTGGGCAAGGCGGTCCAGGCGGTATCGGAGGTTCGTCGGGCAACTGCAGCCTCCTCACCGCAGGGGGTGGAGGCAACGGTAACCCGCCGTCGACGAACGGGATCAACGGCACCTTCGGCGTCAACGCCATGCTCGGCCCCGCAATCGGCACGACCGATGCGCAGGGCAACTACCTTCCTGCATCCGGTGTCCCGGGCGTCTCGGCCGGCGAGCCCGGTGGCGGGGGCGGAGGAGGAGGAAGCGGAGGAGGGACGCAGCATGGCTGCGGCTTCCTCGACGATAGCTGCTGCGAGTCGGACAGCGGAGGTGGCGGAGGTGGCGGCGGCGGAGGCTGCGGCGGGGCGGCTGGAGGCGGTGGCTTTGGCGGAGGAGGGAGCATCGCGATCCTCGTCGTATCCTCGTCGCTGAACAGCTCGTCGAACACGATGTCGCCGGGAAAGGGCGGGGCCGGCGGGCCGGGCGGCGAGGGGGGTCTCGGCGGCTCGGGAGGCGGCGGCGGCGCCGGTGGGGCAAACACGAATGCTGGCGATCATGCCGCCGGGAACGGGGCATCCGGTGCGCAGGGCGGATCCGGCGGAAAAGGCGGGGGCGGATCCGGGGGCGCCGGTGGGCCGTCCGCGTGCTTCGCGTACAGCGGCACGACCCCGATCTCGGCGGGCGACACCTGCAACGCATCCTCCGGCGGCGCCGGCGGAGCGGGCGGAGGCAACGGCCAGTCGACGGCGGCCACCGGGCCGACGGGGCTCACCGGGACCGTGAACGTCCAGTAGCGCGATGACTGCACGAGCCACGGTGATTCACGTGACTCGCCCGCGCGTCTTGCGTACGACCGCCGCGCTCGTCGGGTGCGGAGTCGCGGCGCTCGTCCACTGCAGCTCGGGAGGCGCGGGCGGTGACAGCGGCTTCGGTACGGCCGACACCGGGACGGGCACGCACGGCGAGGGCGGAGCCGCCGAGTCCGGCGCAAGAGAGACTGGCGCCCAGCACTTCGACGCGACCGGGCAGCACGAGACAGGTCCCCTCTGCACCGACTGCGATCACGACGGCTATGACCGTGACGTCGACTGCAACGACAACGACCCGCTCGTGAACCCGGACGCCTACGACTTCGTCGGCGACGGGATCGACAACGACTGCGACGGGAAGATCGACGACCCCGTCCTGCACTGCGAGACCATCCCTGCTTCCGCCCCCGGCTCGCCGCTCGACTTCGCGCGCGCTGCAGACCTCTGCCCGCAGATCTCGCTCACGCACACGGGCAAGCCCTTCGATCCCGTCGTCGCCGCGGCCTTCGGTCAGATCCAGGGCCTCAGCCTCCCGGACGCGGGGACGCTCTTCACGTCCACGACGAAGAACGAGCAGATCAACATCGTCTCGAGCTTCGGCCAGAACAAGCCGCAGCTCGGTCAGACCCTCTTCGGCATCTCGAACGGCCCGTGGGGCACGGGCACGCCGCGCAGCTCTCCGGCGCTCGACCCGGCGGGCTTCCATCTCGCCAACGCGTGCTCGGACATCCCGCTCCTCGGCGACGATTGCCTCGCGCTCACGGGCAACATGTCCGCCGCCAACGTCTCCGTGCAGGACTGGGGCGAGCTCCGGCTGAACGTGCAGGTCCCCGTCAACGCGAGCGGAATGAGCTTCGACTTCTCGTTCTTCTCGTCCGAGTTCAACCAGTGGTGGCAATCGTCGGCGAACGACGCGTTCTTCGCGCTCGTCACGAGCAAGACCATCAAGGGGACGAACATCGCGAAGGACAGCGCCGGCCGCGCCGTCACGGTCAACAGCAGCTTCTTCCAGGTGTGCCCGGAGACCTCCGAGGCGCCTGCTGACCTCCAGAACAGCCAGGCTCTCGCGCAGTGCGTCGGCGTCTCCGGCACCGCGATGGTCCCCGGAACGCTCACCGGGACGGGCTACGACGGCGCCGGTGCCGGCGGGGCCGATGCGAGCGCGGCGAACGACACCGTCCAGTCCATCACGGGCCAGACGTACATCTACGGCGGCGGCACCGGCTGGCTGACTGCAGCGTTCCCCGTGACCCCCGGCGAGCAGCTCGAGCTGCGCATCGTCATCATGGACACCTTCGACGGCATCAAGGACTCGGTCGTCCTCGTCGACAACTTCGCCTGGCAGGCCACGCCGCCGGCGACGACTGGAGTGACGCGGCCGAAGTGACGCTCCCATGTATTCGAGCGGAGCGAGTCGGGCGGACGGGATTTGTCATCGGCGGTCGCGTTCCGGACGCAAAATTGTCACCGGTCGCGGGCAGCGGCCGCAACGGAGCTGCGATCGTGACGGCATGGAGTCTGCGTGGCCGAGTCGTGCTCTCACTCGCCTCCGCGCGTAGTTTTCTCGCTGGTTCTGCATCGACGTTCCTCCTCGCATCGCTCCCGGCGTGCGGCTCGTCGTCATCGCCTGACGCGGGAGGCTTCGGCGACGCCGGAGGCTCGAGCGACGCGCGCGCGAACGGCCCGGACGCCCGTCCGCCGCGCCACGACGCCGGCGTCGACGTTGCGGACGCCCCCGCGCCCACGAGCGACGCGAGCTGTTCGATCATGTCGCAGGACATGGTCGGCTGCCCCTGTGGCGACCAGCTCACCATCAGCTGCTATACGGGTCCCGCATCGACGCGCAACGTGGGCTCCTGCCGCGACGGGCAGCAGGAATGCAACGTCACCGGCGCGGACGGCTCGGGGACCTACGGCCCCTGCTCGGGCGACACGCTGCCGAGCTCCCCGACCGCCTGCTCGCCAGGCGAGGCAGGGACAGGCACGGCGGGCTCGGCCGAGTGCGACAAGCTCGAAACCGCCTTCGCCGACGCCGGCGTCGACATTCTCGCGTGCCACCAGCAGGAGCCCGAGACGCTGGTCATCGACAGCGAGAGCGTCTACTGGGCGAACTACGGGGCGCTCGGCCTCGGGACGATCATGCGGGTGGCTCACGGCGGAGGGCTCTACACCACGCTGGCCGTCGGCCAGGGGCGCCCAGGAGCGATGGCCGTCGACGCGACCAACGTCTACTGGGTCGACCAGGGGTCGACGACGAGCGGCGCTCCAGGCTTCACCGTCATCAACGGATCCATCATGAAGGTACCGATCACGGGGGGCTCGCCGACGACGCTCGCGCCTGCACCGAACAACTTTCCGCCGTCGATGACGGTGGCCGGCGACGACGTGTTCTTCGTGGCGAGCGTCTCCAGTGGCGCGACGCTGACCCCCATCGAAGAGGTTGGAACCTCCGGAGGCAGCCTGGTCGACTTCGAAAACCTGTCATCGTCGCAGGCAGTCACGGCGCCGCTCGCGACCGACGGGACGAGCCTCTACTGGGTCGACGAGACGTTCACCTTCTCGAACGACGGTGGGCCCGTGACCGGTCACGCCGTTCTGCTCAAGGCTCCGGTGGGCGGCGGGGCTCCTCAGACCCTGATCGCGTGGGATTCCCCGTACTCGTGGATCCTCGCCGTCGACCCGGTGAACGTCTATGCCGCGGGAGCAGGCAGCGCCTCGGGCGGAGGCGTGATTGTGAAGGTTCCGGTCGGTGGTGGCGAGCTGACGACGCTGGCGACCGCGACGGCGCCGCAGAGCATTGCGACAGACGGATCGAACGTGTACTGGACCGAGACTCCGGACTGCATGGCAGGCGGCTCATTGCGGAAGGTCCCCGTGGGCGGAGGGACGGTCGTGACCATCGCGTCGGCCCCGATGGTCGTGTGCGCAGACTCGGTCGCCGTCGACGCGACCTCGGTTTACTGGGTCAACGCCGCGTCGAACGGCAGCACGACCGAAGGCATGGTGCTGAAGGCTCCGAAGTGAGCGGGCTGGCGATCACTCGCCAGGTTGCTCCTCGCCGCCGTTCCGTGGCAGGCGACCCGACGCTCAGCGCGCGAGCATGCGGAGCGACACTGTCGCGATCGTGTTGTTCGGCGACTCACGAAGCACCTGCTCGTAAAGCTCGATGGCCTTTGTGCGTTTGCCCACCTGCGAGCAGCAAAACGCGGCGTTGAGCAGCGCCATCACGCGGTACGGATTGTAGCTGGCGATGCCGTAGAGCGAACGCCAGCCGTCGAGCGTACGGTGCGAGCACCAGAACGTGTAGCTGGACTCGAAGTGCGGAATCGCCTCGTCGAAGCGGCCAGCTCTGAACGCCTTCATCCCGCGCACATGGTCGCGCGCGAGGCTCGCACGCACGACGCGGCAGACAATCACGTACGCGAGCGACGCCACGAGCACCGCAGCGAGCGGGTCGAGCGTGCGGAGGCAGATCCTCAGGGTGAACGCGAGCACGCCGATCGCGATCGCCTGCGGAATCAACGCGGGCCAGTACATCTGGCGGATGACGGGCAACGGCTGCGGCGGCGGCGGCGGGGATGTCGCGGTCGCTCCGGCCCATTCCGCCTTGAGCTCGTCGTCGTGCGGCACGAGACCGTTGCTAACCCCATCTGACGTCCGTGTCGAGCGAGCGGACGTCGCTCCGCGGTCAACAGCCGCAGACCTTCGAGGCCAGCTGCACATGGGAACGCCTCCGTGCGACGCGCCTCTCCGACGCGAATCGTCAGAAACGTCTAAAGCTTCGCCGCGAGGCTCCGTTCGTCCAGACCGAGGAGCCAACCATGCAAGTCGTGTCCTCACTGCCGTCCGTCGAACAACGCGCGGACGTGCGACTCAGCACGCCGCCGCCGACTGCCCGTAGCGACCCCAACGTAGCTGCGAGCTCGGCGATCGCCGCCGTCTCACCGGCGGGCCAGCTCATGAGCAAGCTCAGCCAGCTCTCGACCGAGGACCCGGCGAAGTTCAAGCACGTCACCGGCGCCATCGCGCGCCAGCTCGCGGCGAGCGCCACCCAGCAGCAGGACCTCGCCAAGCAGAGCGCGCTCACCGCCGAGCTCGCGCGTGTGGAGCGCTCCCAGAGCACGACCGCGACGACGGCCCCCTCTACCATCACCGTGGACGCTGCCCCGCCCTCGCCACAGCCCGACACGGGGGCGCACGCGCGCAATGCGGTGATCGCCGCGTTCACCGACGCCTCCACCACGGGCACCATCGGCCCCAGCGCCGCTGCCGTCGTTGTCAGCTGGACGGAGAGCGCGCTCGTCGGCGCCATCTCGTCCGCCCTCGCGCGCGTCAATCAAGAGCTCGGACTGACCGGGTCGGAGTGAGCGGGTCCACGCGAGTTGCGCGGGCGCTCGTGCTTTGCCGACGCGAGCGACAGACGTGAGGGGCGCCGACATGTCATCCGAAGCTCTGGTCGACGGGACGGATGGGATGTTCATCAGCGCGCTCACTCAAAGGTACGGCCGGCGAACGCGAAGCTGAAGGCGGCTCACGGCTCGCGAGCCATCGCGATGATTCTCCGCACCTGCGACTCGCCGGCGGCCCCCGCGAGCCTCGCGCGCGGACACGTGCGGGATCAACGCTGGCCCGTACATCTGGCGGATGAGCGGCATCGGTTGCGGTGGCGGGGACGTCGCGGTCGCTCCGCATTTTCGGAGCGCCTCCCCCGCGCGGCTCCGGGCGACTCCGCGTTTCCGGCGAGCCTCTGCTGCGTGGTGCGCAGCGCCTCCAACTTTGTGGACAGCCACTGCCGCGTGGTTCGCAGCAGCTCCAACTTTCAGGACAGCCACTGCCGCGCGGTTCGAAGCGGCTCCAACTTTGTGGCCAGCTCGGCCTCGCTCGTGGAGAGTGGCTCCGGATCCCTGGAGACGCTCCGCTGCCCCGTCTGGAGCCACACCAAGTTTCCGGAGGGCTTGAGCCACGCGCCGGACACGCGCTCCGCACTTCCGGACGGCGTCCGCCACGCAGCTCGACCCGGCTCCACATTTGCGCAGCGGCCTCCGTGCCCCGGTCGGAGCGACTCCGACTCTCTGGACAGCTTCGGCCACGCGCGCTGGAGCGACTCCGGACTTCTGGAGCGGCTCCCCTGTTCGATCTGGAGCCGGTCCAGCTTTGTGGAAAGCCTCGGCCATGGGGTCCGCAGCGACGACAGATTTCTGGAGAGCCTCCCCGGCACCGGTTCGAGCGACCCCGCATTTTCGGAGACGCTCCCTCGCACGGGTCGGAGCGGCTCGGCATCTTCGGAGAGCCTCCGACGGATGCGCTCGAGCGTCTCCGCGCTTTCGGAGAGCCACCATCGCGCGCTTGCCGGCCGCTTCGCGTTTTCGGACAGCCTCCATCGCGCGGGTTCCAGCGGGTCCGCATTTCCGGAGAGCCTTCGTGCTGCGGGTTCTAGCGGACCCGGACGCACGCAGCGTTCGTACCGTCGGGATCGATGTCGAGGTCGCTGTCCAGGTCGAGGTCCGAGCCGCGCTCGACGTCGGCCTCGCCACGCGTGCCGGTCCAGACCCACGCTACGCTGCGCCGAGCATGATCGACCACCTCTCCCTCGGCGTCTCCGATCTCGCGCGCGCCGCAGCGTTCTATGACGCGGTGCTCGGGACGCTCGGCTACGTCCGGCTCTTCACGCACGCCCGCGCCATCGGCTACGGTCGTCCCGGAGATCGCGACGAGCAGCTCGCGCTCCTCGCGTCTCCGGACCGGCGCGGCCCTCCCGAGGCGGGCTTCCACCTCGCGCTCGTGGCCGCGAGCAGAGACGCGATCGCAGCGTTCCACTCCGTCGCCATTCGCTCTGGCGGACTGGACGCGGGATCTCCCGGTCTCCGTCCGGAGTGCGGCCCCGGATACTACGCGGCGTTCGTGGTCGACCTCGACGGATACAGGCTCGAGGCCGTACTTCACGAAGGCATGCCCTGCCCTCCTGCGGGCTGAGTCGCGGCACTGTCGGTCGGTCGAAACGCGTCTCTACGACCTGTCGGACTCCGCCGACAGACGCGCGTACACGTCCGGGTCGTGCCGTTCCATGAACCTCTCCGGCGCCTTCAGCGCCGCGAAGCCGAACCGACCGTAGAGCGCGTGCGCGTCGCGCGTCGCGAGCAACCACCGACGCAGGTCCTGCAGGTCCGGGTGAGCCTCGATGACGGACATCAACCACTTGCCGAGGCCGCGACCGCGTTCGGCCGGCAGGATGAAAACGTCGGCGAGGTAGGCGAACGTCGCCCCGTCCGTGACCACGCGAGCGAAGCCCACCTGACCGCCGCTCGTCGCGTAGAGGCCGAACGCCAGCGAGCCACGGATGGCACGGCGGACGACCTCGATCGGGATCCCGGGCGACCAGTAGCTCTCGCTCAGCACGGCGTGGATCGTCGCAACGTCGAGACGTGCCGGATCGGTGCTGACGACGTAGTTGCCGCTCGCGTGGAGCCACTCGCTCGTCGATTCCATGTGCGCCGCACGGTAACGGCTCGCGTCGAGCGAGTCGATCGGCTCCGCACGACCTCGAGGAATGATTCGCGCGTCGTGCACGTAAGCGAGCGATGAGAGTCGAGGTTGGAGCTACGCGCATCGAGCTCGTCGAAGGAAACATCGCGCACCAGGACACGGACGCCGTGGTCACCGCCGCCCACTGGGATCTGCGCGGCGGGCAAGGGACCGACGGCGCCATTCACGGGATGGCAGGACCCGAGCTCCTCGCAGAGTGCCGGACGATCGGCGCGTGCCCCATCGGCGGCGCCGTCATCACCCTCGGCTACGCGCTCAAGGCCAGGTACGTCATCCACGCAGTCGGCCCGGTGTGGGACAAGGGCAAGCTGCACGAGGCGGAGCTCCTGGCCTCGGCGTACGAAGAGAGCCTCCGCTTGGCCGACGTGCACGGCCTGCGGAGCATCTCGTTTCCTTCGATCTCGACAGGCGCGTTCGGGTACCCGACACGGCTCGCCGCGCCCGTGGCGATGGCCGCCATCGTCCGGTTCCTCGAAGAGAAGCGGCACGGGCTGCGGCTCGTTCGAGTCGTGCTCTATCCGCGGGAGTCGTCGGGCGTCCTGGCGCTCTATGAAGGGGCGCTGCGTGCGATCGTCGAATGACGGCAGCGCGGGCGACGGCAGTCGATGACGTCATTTCGCCATGCGTTTGATGGAGCCACCGAAGTCGCCCCAGTAGACAGCGTGCGCGTCGACCGCGACGACACCGGGGTAGACGTCATGCGCGATGACCGCAGCCGCTCCGCCGGCCTTGGGAGCCTTCGTGATGGTGCCGACCGCCGTGTCGCTTGACCAGTAGACGTAGGTCTCGTCGACCACCGGCACTGACGAGTTCACAGCCGGCCCGAGCGTGGTCGTCGTGCCGTCGCTCGCGAGGCTCAGGTTCGCTCCGCCGTAGAATCCAGGCGGAATCGAATAGCCGTAGTTCGACGCGAGCGAGGACTGGCTGCAATAGACGGCGTTCGTGTCCGAGGCAAAGGCGTAGCAGCGCGGCCCAGTGATGGTCTTGACGTCGGCTGGCGCCGTCCCGGCGATCGGGAAGTACTGCGCTCCGCTTTGATTCGCGAAAAACACCGCGTTGCCGGTCACTCCGAGAGGACCTAACGCGCCCACAGCCTCGAATCGCGCGAGTCGCGACACAGGCCCACTCGCCATCACCGCGCTCTTCAGGCTGCAGGTGACCCACGCACCAGCTGAATGCGCCAGCTGCGTGCACTCGAGCCAGTACGCGGTGCCCCCGAGTGTCGCTATTCCTGCGATCGCCGCGCCAGCCTCGCTGATGAACGATGGTGCGCCGCCGTTCTTTGGCAACCGGACGATACCTCCCCGAACGATATAGAGGTTCAGGTCGTCGACCGACAGGACCTCGTAGACGGAGTCATCGTCGAGCAAGGTCTTGATCGCGCCGCCCCCGACAGGCATCGCGTACAGCCCGAATGGCGCGCTGCCGCCGCTCGTGTTTGCCGTCCAGAAGAGTGTGGTTCCATCCGAGACGAGGCTAGCCGGTCCCCATGGCACGTCGGACGTGAGCACAGTCACCCCCGTGCAGCTTCCTCCGCTCTCCAGCTCCGCGAGCTCGGTCGCGCAGTTCGTGGCGCTCCCGAGGCCCGCGACAGTTGTGCAGAGCGACCGTGTCGAGCTCGAAAGCGAGCCGCAGCACGCTGCGAGCGCCGTGCATCCAGGCGATGCGTCGGGATGCGTAAGTACCGTCGCGTCCGGGAGCGACGCGTCGACCACCGTGACGACGTCGGCAGCCGTGCCCCCGTCCACGAAGTACGAGCCGTCACCGCGATACCAGCCGGCGTCCAGGTATCCGCCCCCTTCGGCGTACCCTGCATCGCCGTAGTCGATCGAAGAGTCCCCGGTTGCGTCGCCCCACGTCTCATTGTCCCCGATGTCTCGGACGCCCGACGTCTCGTTGTCCCCGACGCCTCGGACAGCAGGTTTCGCATCGGCGTGCCGCGCGTCCGCCGTCGCGGCGTCGGCAGTCTCACTCGCCCTGATGACATCGCATGCCGACGTTGCGAGAGCGACTGCCACTGCGACGACAAAGCGAGCACCAACCCACGGTAGAGGAAGGTCACTTCGGCACCCTTTTCAGAAAACCACTGCGATCGCTCCAGTAAAGCCATCGTGCGTCCACCGCAATCGCGGTCGGGACCACGCCCTGCGCCACCACTATCGTCGCTCCGCCTGTCTTCGGTGTCTTCTGGATGCTCCCGAGGTTCCCGCCGTCGACGAGGAACGCAACAACCTCGTAGACGGATGTGTCATCGACGAGCTGCTCGGGATTCTCGAGCCCAGCGAATCGCGTCCCGGCTGACTCGAGCACCGTGCCGATACTGTTCGTCGTGCCATTGCTCGCAATGGCCAGTGCCCAGGCGCCCCCACTGTAGTAAACCGCGTCAGTGTCCGAAGCCAACGCCCCGCAGGAGGCGTCGACGGTCTTCAGACCGCTCGACGGCAAGCCGGTGACTGGAAAGGATTGTACCTCGTCCGACAGCTCGCTGCCGACGAACGCGGTGCTGGATGTGACGCCGAGGAACTGCACCCAGTTCTCACTGTTGAACTGCGCAACAAGCGAGACGGCGCCGCCTGACAGCGGAGCGCTCTTCACCATGTAGGTGCTGCCGCCGTCCACGGTAGGGTTCTCGAGCCAGTACGCAATGCCTCCGAGAGTCGTTACGGCAGCGAGGCCGACACCGGCCTCGCTCACCAGGGACGGCGCGGTTCCGCTCTTGGGTAGGCGAAGGAGCATTGCCCTCGAGGACATAGACGTTCACGTCGTCAACGGCGACAAGCTGCACGTCTCCGCTCACGAGGGTGGTGATCGCTCCTCCAGCCACCGGCATCGCGAACAGGCCGTCGACGAACGGGTCTGTGACCGTCAAGGGAGTGTTGATGGAAGGCCCGATCGTAGTGACGTTGCTCCAGAACAGCGTCGTTCCGTCCGAGGCAAGGGCGGTTGCCGGCACCTGGAGCTGTGACGCGAGGACCGTTGGGCCCATGCAGCTCCCGCCGCTCTCGAGCTCCGCAAGCTGGGCGCTGCAGTTTGCCGCGTTCCCCAGCCCCGCGACCGTCGCGCACAGCGACTGCGAGCCGTTCGCCAGCGAGCTGCAGCACGCCGCGAGCGCACCGCAGCCCGAGGAAGCATCGCCAGTGCTCCCGTCCGTCGCCCATGGTGGCGACGCGTCGGACGCAACGACACCGCGGTGCGCGCCGCCCTCCACGAAGTACGCACCGTCGCCGTGAAAGTACCCTGCACCCACGTAACCGCCTGTCTCCTCTTGCATATGGGCGACTGACGCGGCCTCCGCGCGGGTCGCAAACGCGTCGACGTGGACGCTGACCGTCCCATCGGCCGGAGCGCTGACAGCCGCCGCGTCGTACCCATCAGCGCCACACGCGCGTCGCACGCCACGAGCGTGCACGCCGCAGCAACGCAAAGCTCCCTCACCACTCGCAGGTCGCCCACGTCGGTAGATGCCCGCTCACGCCGCGGTCGATCACGAAATCTCACGGCGCGCTCGCCAGCGTCCGCATCCGCGCCACCAGCGGATGCTCCGGATATCGCGCGACGAACGTCTCCACGAGCCCACGCACCCTCGGCCCGTCGTGCCTCAGCGCATACGCCTCGACACGCAACGCCAGCGCCTCCGCTGCGAGGTGCGGCGCGGCGAACGAGAGGTCGTAGCGATCGAGCCGCTCGATGACACGCGTCGAGTTTCCCGCGGCGAGGGCGGCGCGCGCGTCGTCGATGAGCGCGAGCTCGCGCGACAGATCCTCTGCAGGCACGACCGGCGACGGCGGACGGACCGGCAGCGCGACGGGGACCTGTCTGGCGCTCGCCAGCGGTGCGGACGACACCTCGGCTCGCGGAGCGACCGCCAGCGCGGGCTCTCCGGTGGACTCCGGCACCGGCACTGTCGGCGGTGGTGGCAGCTTGACCGGCGCGGCGCCGATGGACGCTCGTGGCTGGGATGCCGGCGACGTGGCCTCGACGGACGTGGACGACAAGTGCCTCCCCACACCCAGCGCGGCAGTCCCGCACACGACGGCGACGGCAATCCACTTCCACGCCACGAGCGAGACCACCAGCGTGGTCCCCGTCGTGCCGGTCGCCGCCACGCCGGCCGACGAGAGCGCCGTCGTCGCCTGCGTCAGCGCCCCGCTCGCGTGGACCGCGGCCGCTCCAGCCGCACCCGCGGAGGCAGCGGCGCCTGCCGACGCTCCGACAGCCACCGCCGACGCCCCCGCGAGCAGCGCGACGTTCAGCTTCTCGTGCAGGTCGCGTGGAGCCACGTCGAGCGCGCCCGAGCCGAGGAGCGCCAGCTCGAGACCGTTGTAGTTCCGGGAGAGTTCGTCGGGCTTCGTCATCGCATCATTCTCCTCGTTCGCAAGCTCTGCACCTGATGTCTCCGGACGGCTGCGTGAAAGCTCTCGCGCGCGCGCCGGAGCCGCGACGCGGCGGTGCCGACCGGGATGTCGAGCAGCGCGGCGAGCGTCGGGACCGTCAGCTCCTCCAGCTCGCACAAGACGAACACCGTCCGGAGGTCCATCGGCAGATCGAGGAGCACCGTCTCGAGCACTTCACGCGCGCGGTGACGATCGATCTGCTCGTCTGCGCTCGGCGCAGCATCGGCAACCTCGGCGAGCACCGAGCCCGCATCGAGCTCTCCTCGCGACGACGCGCAAATGTCCGGCGCTCGGTCGACGCGACGCGGACGGCGGTCTGCACGAGGAACGCCCTCTCGGAGCCCGGCTCTATCTCGGGAAGACGTCGGCTCGCGACCATGAACACGCGCTGCACCCCGTCGTCGGCCGTGGGACCCGGCAGCCCGAGCCGACGGAGCGTCCGCCAGATGAGGTCCGCGTGATCGTGGACCATCGCCCGGATGCGATCCTCCGAGGCGGGCGAGCCCGACCTGGCCGGGTCCTGGCGCACCTCGAACTGCCCTGACTCACCGTGCTCGTACGTCTCGCCGGGCAGGGTCACACCTTCTCATGCCCGGGACGCAGAAGAACGATCACGGAAACGAGAGGAGGATGCGAAGCGAGCCGACCGGAAAGACCGCGGTCGCCTGGAAGACCTCGGGCGAAGGCGCGAACGAGTAGACGTTGCGGATGAACGGCACCCCCGCCCCCCCTTCGGCTTCGACCGACAGCGTGTGCGTCACCGCCCACGCAACGCGCGCTTCGAGGTCCGGCGCGACCCACGCACGGTTCGGACTGAACCCGTCGCTCACGCCGAACGTGCTCGCCTGCAGCACCCCGGCGGCAACCGCCAAGCATGGCCGCAGCGTGAAGCGCCGGAGCCACGAGAGCTGGATCGGACACGCCTGCACCCTGCCGAGCCACCAGCTGAACGCCGCCTTCCCGTTCGCCTCCGAAATCGACGCGGCGACGCTTCGAAGCATCTCGATCCGAATCGCCGGCGAGAGCGCCCCCGTTCCGACCACCCTCCCTTCGACCACCACCGACGGCGCGACCACGACGCCGGTCCCCCCGAATCCCATCGCATCGACCCCGCCTCCCGCAGAGACCCGGTATCGCGAGGTCTCACGAGGCTCGACGTCGTCGAGACGAGCGTCTCGAGCCTCAACGGCCCGCACGAGCATCGCCGCGGGCACCACCGGCGCCGGCACGCGCGCATCGAGCGGCGCCGGCCACGCCGGAGGAGCCGGTGCCGCGGAAGCGGCCACCGCGCGCACGTCGGCACCAGCACCGGCCGTAGGCAACGCATCAATCGTGAGCGCAGCCACCAGAGCCAACGCGGACACGACATCCGCACAAGTCCCAGCCGAAACCAAGCGCCGCGTAGTCCCCAGCGAGTCCGAGATCTCGAGATCACCCGAGAACCCCACGTCGCTCCCATGAACCGCAACGCGAAGCACCCGAGCCCCTCGCCCGCCCACCGCCGCCTCGAACCGCGCAGTTCGAGCCGTCACCGAACGCTCGAACGCCCCCTGGTCAGGGCACCCCGCCGGAACCGAGTACTCCACCCGAACCGCCACGCGGTCGGAAGCCCCCGCCAACGACGCGAACGAGAACAAGCACGAGCCAACCCCAACGACAAACAAGCGCACGAAGGAGCTGAACGTTAGCAATGGGGCTGAGTGGTCCACGCAACCCATCGCGAGCCCCAGTGATTCCCGAGCCGGACGGAGCGAAGCGACGTCCCACCAGCCCAGTGATTCCCAAGCCGGACGGAGCGAAGCAACGTCCCACGAGCCCATCGTCCCGCAAACCCGCTAACCCGAAGGGAGGCCCTAGAAGTCTCGCGGTTTTCGCCGAGACCAAGCCAGCGCTAGGAGCGGATGAGGAGCCGTACTCGCGCTGTCACGTAAAAGCGCGTGACGATTCCCGACAACGCGCCCGCGCCGGCATCGGCGAAAAACGCGAGATTTCTAGCGGGGCGGACGGGACTCGAACCCGCGGCCTCCGGCGTGACAGGCCGGCGTTATAACCAACTTAACTACCGCCCCAAGCGGTTTGCTGCGTCCTGCGTGCTACGTCACTGGTCCTGCGTCACTACTGCGTAGTTACTCTCGATCGCCACGTCCTCGGTAGGCGGGACAGGGCTTGAACCTGCGACATCCGGCGTGTAAAGCCAGCGCTCTGCCACTGAGCTACCCGCCCAGGCAGGAGGCGCACTTTACGCAGCAGAGCATTTGGGTCAAGAGTTTTTGTCGGCACCGCGTCGAGTGGCGGGCTCAGCGCCCGACCGAGTGGCGGGCTCAGCGCCCGACGCATGCGCGGGTGCTTCCGCAGGATCTCCCTGCGGGCGTGGCGGTACATCGAGCCCGCCATCGATCGACGCGTCGCTTCGCTCTCCCCCGATGTAGAGCTCGCCGTCGCGGTACTCCATGACTCCGCGCGCGGGGCCGAACAGAGCGTTCGCGTCGGGCAGGCGAAGCGCTTCGCGGAGCACGTCGTCCATGTGGTCGACGAGCACGACGCGGATCGCCTTGAGAACGCGGCGCGGTACTTCGCGGAGGTCCTTGCGGTTCTCCTTCGGCACCACGACCGTCGTGATCCCGCTGCGGTGCGCTGCCAGGAGCTTCTCCTTGAGGCCTCCGATGGGCATCACGCGCCCGCGCAGGGTGAGCTCTCCGGTCATCGCGAGATCGCGACGCACCGGGACCTTGATGAGCGCGCTCGCGAGGCTGGTCGCCATCGTCACGCCGGCGCTGGGGCCGTCCTTCCGGATGAACTCCGGGAAGTGAACGTGGACGTCGACCTTCTGGTAAAAATCGTCGTCGAGGCCGAGCACCTTCGCTCGCGAGCGGACGTAGCTCATCGCCGCCTGCGCGCTCTCCTCCATCCCCTTCTCGAGGAGGCCGGTGATCACGAGCTTCCCCTTCCCTGCCACGACCGCGACCTCGCACGCGAGCAGCTCGCCCCCGCCGTTGCTCGTGACGGAGAGGCCGTTCGTGAGCCCCACCTCGTCCTTCTCCTCGGTCTTCCCGATGCTGTACTTGGGCACGCCGAGGTACTTGGGCACCGTGCGCGCGACGACCTCGATGGGCTCGCCTGCAGTGGCCGCTCCCGGCTCCGCACGCTCGTTGACCACCTGGCGCGCGACCTTCCGGCAGATGCTCGACAGCTCGCGCTCGAGCGATCGCACGCCCGCCTCGCGCGTGTAGTGATGGATCACGGTGCGGATCGCGTTCTCGGTGATCGTGAGCGGCACCGCCTCGAGCCCGCAGTCCTTCATCTGGCGCGGAACTAGGTACTTCACCGCGATGTTCAGCTTCTCGAACTCCGTGTAGCCGGACAGCTGGATGATCTCCATGCGGTCCTGCAGCGGCACCGGGATGCCCGACAGCGTGTTCGCCGTCGTGATGAACATGACGTCGGAGAGGTCGTAGTCGAGGTCGAGGTAGTGGTCGTTGAACGTCGAGTTCTGCTCCGAGTCGAGCACCTCGAGGAGCGCCGCCGCGGGGTCGCCGCGGAAGTCGGTCGACATCTTGTCGATCTCGTCCAGCAGGAACAGCGGGTTGTTCGTGCCTGCCTTCTTGAGCGACTGAATGAGCTTGCCCGGCATCGCGCCGATGTACGTGCGCCGGTGCCCGCGGATCTCGGCCTCGTCACGCACGCCGCCGAGCGACAGCCGGACGAACTTGCGCCCCGTCGCGCGGGCGATGCTCTTGCCGAGGCTCGTCTTGCCGACGCCGGGCGGACCGACGAAGCACAGCACCGGCCCCTTCAGCTTCTTCGTCAGCGCCTGCACGGCGAGATACTCGAGGATGCGCTCCTTGATCCGGCGGAGGCCGTAGTGGTCCTCGTCGAGGATCGCTTCTGCGGCCTTGAGGTCGTGCGTCTCTTCGCTCTTCTCGTCCCACGGGAGGCTGACGATCCAGTCGATGTAGTTCCGGACGACGGTCGCCTCGGCGCTCGTCGGGTGCATCATCTTCAGCTTCTTGAGCTCCTTCTTGACCTTGGTGGTCGCCTCCTTGCTCATCCGCTTGTTCTTGAGCTGCTCCTCGATCTCGGAGATCTCGTTCTTGAACTCGTCGCGCTCACCGCCGCCGAGCTCCTTCTGGATCGCCTGCATCTGCTCGTTGAGGTAATATTCCTTCTGCGTCTTCTCCATCTGCTTCTTGACGCGCGATCGAATCTTCTTCTCGACCTGGAGGATCTCGATCTCGGCCTGCATCAGCTCGTGGAGCCGCTCGAGGCGCTTCCCCGGGTCATCCGTCTCGAGGAGGTTCTGGCGGTCGGTCAGCTTCATCGTCGGCAGGTTCGCCACGATGGTGTCCGAGAGCCGCGCAGGGTCGTCGATGGTCTGCACGCTCATCAGGACTTCGGGCTGAACCTTCTTGTTCAGCTTCACGTACATCTCGAACGCGGCCTGCACGCTGCGCGTGAGCGCCTCGATCTCGACCCCCTTCACCGGCAGATCCGGGACCTCGTCGACCTCGACCAGGAAGTACTCATCCGTCTGGGCGAAGCGCTTGATCTTGGCGCGTCGCTTCCCCTCGACGAGCACCTTCACGGTGCCGTCCGGGAGCCGGAGGAGCTGCATCACGGTGCCGAACGTGCCGGTCTGGAAGATGTCGTCCGGCGACGGCTCGTTCGTCTTCGCGTTCTTCTGCGCCGCGAGGAAGATGTCCTTGTCGCGTGCCATGGCCGCGTCGAGCGCGTTGATCGAGCGCTCGCGCCCGACGAACAGCTGACTCACCATGTGCGGGAAGACGATGATGTCCCTGAGCGGCAAGAGCGGCACGATCCGCTTCTTCGACCCCGCCCCGCTCACTGCGCCCGTCTTGCCTTCCTCGTTCTTGAAAAACATGCCGCAGTCGTCTTAGCGCAAAAATGGCGGGGGGGCCGGATCCTGTTGGGGGCGGGCGACCGTGGCCCGTGTTGACGGATTTTGGGACCGTCCGATACGTTCGCACGCATGCGCCCCCTCGCGTCACTCGTCCTCGGTTTCGGACTCCTCGGCTTCGTCACGCCGCGGTCGGCGCTCGCGCAGGCGTGCCCCCGGCAATGCGACGCGTCGCTGCGAGACTCGAATGGGTGTTGCCCGGCGCCGCACGTCGTGAGGAGACCGCCGCCCGTGGTCACGCCCACGACTCCTGCGGTCGAGGAGTGCACCGAGGGCAAGGGGCGCTCGGTGGACACCGCGGGGCACTGCTGCTGGTCTGGGCAGGTGTGGAACCGCACGGGCTGCGTGGGGGTCCCGTCGTCGTGCCCTGCCGGCCTCTCCCAGAGCGCCGCACATCAGAGCTGCGAGCTCGTCGCGTGCGGAGGTGGGCAGGCGCGCGCGGAGGACGGCGTGCACTGCTGCTGGCCGGGCCAGGGGTGGTCGAAGTCCCGCGCGACGTGCATCGGTGTCCCGAAGTGCCCGACTGGCTTCGAGGCACAGGGGGATTCGACGTGCGTTGACCCGAGCCTCGCGAGGATGGCGGCGCAGCAGGAGGCGGCGGCGCAGGCAGCCGAGGCTTCTCGCGTCGCGGCCGCAGCGGCAGCGGCGACTGCCGAGGCCGCACGCGTCGCTCGCGAGGGTCCGCCGGGGGCGGTGAAAGTGAACTTCAAGCCCAAAGACGCGTCAGACCGCTGGTCGCTCGTCAGCAAGGCGAAAGGGCTCGTCTGCCAGATGCCGTGCACCGCATGGGTCAGCCCAGGCAACGACCTGAGCGTTCAGCTCGATGCGGCGCGGGCAGAGGACATCCAGAAGGCCAGCCTCCCGAAAGACATCGGGTACTCGCCAGGGACGACCGTCGACGGGACCGCGCGCGGCCCATACGGTTCCCAGGTCGGCGGGATCATCCTCGTCACGCTTGGCGCCGGGTCGCTCGTCCTCATCGCCGGGTTCGCAGGCGGCGCGGAAGCGTGCGTCAACGGGGACTCGTCGTGCGCCCCGCTGCTCATCTCGGGGTTGGCCGGGGGTGCCGCGCTGATTGCGATCGGGGTGATAGTCCTCAAGAACACCAGCCAGGTCGCCACGGTCGACTTCACCCTCGCCGGAGCGCAAGCGTCGCTCGGCCCGCGGTTCAAGGTGCACCCGGACTTCGTCGGGCTCGAAGCTCCATCGGGCGCGCGCATCGGCCTCACGCGTGACGGCGTCGGCGGCGCGTTCTGACGCGCTCGCGCCGGTTCGCGCTCAGCGCTCCCCGTACGTCACCCCGAGGATGACCTCGTCGCCCGCGAAGGGGTCGACGATCACGTCCTTCAGCGCGTTCACCACGCACGCCTCGTCGAACGTCTGGAGACCGAGCGGCCTCGGGACCGCCACCCGCGAGACGGTTCCGTTCCCCTTGAACGTGACCTGCACGTCCCTCGGCTGCGGTGGAACGCCCGCCGGCCAGCAGGCAGTCAGATCCATCTCGAGCAGGAGCGCATGGACGTGCTCGCGGTCGAACGGGTGGGGCCCGGTCTGCACCGCTTCGTCGCCGATCGCCGCGAGGTGCGAGGTCTCGGGCACCGTGGAGCGTATCGCCTGGGCGGCGGCGGTCGCAGCTCCCGCGAGGGCAACGGCGGTCGCGGCCTCTCCGATCTGCGCCCCGCTCGCCCCCTTGCAGGCGGCGAGCAGCCGCCCCACCAGCGCCATCGTCGCCATCGCCAGCGCCGTCCTCGTCGCGGCATTTGCACGCGACGGTCGCATCAGGCGTCTCCGGGGCTCGACGGGCTCGAAGGCGCGTCCACCAGGAATCGCGACAGATCCGCCTCGCTCTTCTCGACCCCCTGGAGCCACGACCGGATGCGCCCGCGCGACGGCCCCTCCCATTCGAGCTTCGAGAGCCGCTTCAGCAGCGCCGGCGTATGGTCGGCCGTCTGCGCCCAGTCTTGATAGGCCGTCCGCGCCCGCTCGATCTCGTCGGCTGCGCCCGCCCAGTCGCCGCCTCGCTGCGCGAGCCACGCGCGCGTGATGTGACGGTGCTGGCGGGGCTCCGCCTCGTCGAGCAGGATGCGGTCACAGTCCGCGACGAGCGCGTCGGCCCCCGCATCCCCCTTCGCCAGCGCGATCTGCGCGATGAGGAGGCCTGACTCGAGCTCGCCCCACGGGTCGTGGAGCGTCGCGTACAGCGTCGAGGCCCTCGCAGCGTGAATCGATGCGCCGGCGAAGTCGTCGTCGTCGAACGCGAGCATCGCGAGGAGCCGCTCACAGGCGGCCTCTCCGCGCGGGTTCTGGAGCTCGTGGAACGCGGCGCGGGCCGAGAGAGCACGCGGGCGGGCGTGCGTGAGGTCGAACGCCCGGTAGTCGGCGTGCGAGAGCGCGATGTCGCACTGCGCGAGCCCGAGCTGGTAGCCGATGCGATCGAACTCGCCGCGGCTCTCGTGGAGGAGCGTGCGCGCGTGCTCGAACCCGCCGGACGCCGTCTCCGTGAGGGCGAGCAGCAAGAGACACTGCGCGCGCCCGAGGACGTCGCCCGTCACGCTACAGCGCGCGCTGGCCTCGTGCAGCTCGGCCCTCGCCTGCGCGTGGTTGCCGAGGAGGTAGTCGATCTCGCCGAGCACGACCTCCGCCTGGCTCTTGCCCTGATCGTCTCCGAGCGCCTCGAAGCGCTGGTGCGCGTCGGCGACGAGGAGGCGACCTTGCGCCGGAGCGCCGAGGTCCGACGCGATGTGCCCCAGGAGCCGGAGCGAGTGAGCGGCACGCGACGCGTCGCCCGACTGGTCGAACGCGCGCTTCGCCAGCTCCGCGTGCTCGCGGGCCTCCTCGAGCCGACCGATGTGACGCAGCGCCTCGGCGCGCCAGAGCGAGTACTCGGCGGCGACCTGGCCGGTGACGCGCCCCTCGAGCAGCTCGAGATCTCTCAGCGTCGCCGCGGTGTCGCGTCCTCGCCTCCACGAGCCCGCGATGAACTGGAACATCAGCCCCGCGGCGATGTCGTCGTCTCCTGCGCGGAGAAGGTTCGTCACGCGGTGCTTCATGATGCGCCGCGAGCCGACCGCCGGGTGCTTCGCGAGCGCGCTCGCCGCGAGGCGGAAGATCGCCGGTGCGTCGTTCCGCTCGTGGAGCCGCTGCATCAGGTGCTCCTGCAGGAGCGCGTGCGGCCAGCGATACTGATCGTTGGTCATCGGCAGCAGGATCTGCGCTCGCGTCAGCGCGCTCATCGCGTCGCGCGGGTCCATGCCGAGGGCGGCGACGAGAGACTTGAGGACGTTGCCGCGGATGTCGTCGCCGATCGACGCTGCCGCGTACGCCGCGAGCCGCAGCTCGGTCGGCACCGCGCGGAGGCGCTCGTCCCAGAGCTCGGACGTCGTGATCGCCCGCCCCTGCAGAGCGTCGGCGGGGACTCGATACTCGCCGTCCTCCATCTTGAGGTAGCCGCCCCCCGCCCACGCGTGCAGCAGCTGCAGCGCGAAGAGGGGGTTTCCGCGGCTCTGCTCGCTCGCGCGCGCCAGGGCGTCCGCGTGCAGCGGGAGCGTCGCTCGAAGGAGATCGTCCGTGTGCTCGGCGCCGAGCGGCTTGAGATCGATCACGCGCCCGCCCCACTCCGCGCGCAGCGCCTCGGTCCGCAGCGCCGCGTCGAGGTCGGTCTCGAGCGCCTCGCTGCGTGCAGTGGCGACGAGCGTGAGCCGGAGCCCGGGAGCGTCACGGCGGAGTCGCCCGAGCACCTCGAACGTGTTGGGAGACGCCAGGTGGAGATCGTCGCACCAGAGAAGAATCGGGCGGTCACGCGCGATGCGCTCGAGGATCTTCCGGATGACGACGAAGCGCAGCTCGGCGTTGTCGAGCACGAAGCGCTTCCCGGTCGGGCCGATCGGATTGAGCGTGCCTGGCGGGCTGGGGCGGAGCCACTCGGCGGTCGCGGCGACCCAGCTGAGGGCGTCGTCGTCCGTCGGCGCGACCTCCCAGCGGGTCATCAGCGTCTGCTCGACGAGGAAGCGGTCGGCCCCTTCGAGGCCGAAGTGGCCGTTCACGGCGCCCGTGAGGCCGTCGAGCGGCGTCGGGATCCGGCCGTAGCGAGCCCTGAGCGGCATCATCACGCCGTGCTCGTGGACCTCCTCGCACATCCACTCCGCGAGCCGGCTCTTGCCGACGCCGGCTTCACCGATGAGCGCGACCATCCGGTGACAGCCCACCTTCGACGCCGCCACCTCGCGCGCCGTCTCCATCAGCCCCGCGCGCTCTTCGTCGCGCCCCACCATCGGTGACAGCCGCAGGGCGAGCAGCCCCGGCGCGAGCGCTTTCCCCACGGCGACCGCGCGAGCGACAGCCCTCCCCTCTGCCTCGCGCGTCCCCTCGACGATCGCCTCGAGCGTGAGCGCGCCTTCGGGACGCAGGGCGAGCCACGCCCGCCGTGCATCCGCCGCGAGGTCGAAGCGGTGCCACGGGCGCTTGGCGAGGAGGCGCTGAACGAACGCCTCGAGCGTGCTCGGGAACCCGTCCGGCAGCGCCATCGGCGGCACCGGGTTTCGCTTGTGGGCGCGCAGCACGTCCTGCGCCGCGCCTTCGAACATCTCCTTGCCGCTCACGATGCGGTAGATGATGCAGCCGAGCGCGTAGAGGTCCGTCGGCGGGCCGACGTACGTCGCGGCCTTCCGGATCTGCTCCGGAGCGACCCAGCCGACCGTCCCGGCCCCTGCGTGCACCGCGAGCTCGGGGCTGGGAGCGCCGTCGAGTCGAGGGTCGTGGCGCGTTTGCCGGAGCCACGCGAGGCCGAGGTCGAGGATATACGCGCGCGGCCCGCGACCGCCGCCCGCGAGATCGAGCATCACGTTCGACGGCTTCATATCGCCGTGGATGACGCCGCGGGCGTGCACGTGCCCGAGCCCCGCGAGGACCTGATCGACGAGCGCCCAGATGAGCGGCCAGGGCATCTTCGTCGTGTGCATCCACTCGTGCACGCTTCGGCCAGGCAGCGCATCCATCACGAGGTACGGGGAGCCATCGGCGAGCGTCCCGAAGTCGCGCGCACGCACGAGCGCCGGGTGGTCGAGCGCAGCCACCGCCCGCGCCTCCTGCTGGAACCACCAGCTCTCCTCGGGCCGCGTCGGCCCCTTCGCTTCTTCCGGCGAGCGGAGGCGCTTGAGCGCGACGCGCTCCTCGGTCACGAGATCGCGACAGAGATAGACCACCCCCATCCCGCCGCGACCGAGCTCGCGCACCACCTCGTAGCGCTGCGCGAGCACCGCGCCGATCTCGCTCGCTGGTGGCTTCGACGCCCGTGTGGACGTCGGAGCTGCGGCAGGCACGGAAGCGGCTGCTCGTTGAGGCGCTGCGACAGCGTCCGTGTGCTTCTTCTCGTCCGCAGTAGCCATCAGGACCGAAGCTTAGCCTGATTTCTCACGGCGTCGCCGCGTCGCCACCGGACGGCGCGCGAATTCCGACACTCGGCTTGGGGGTCCCGGGAGCGGCCGCGCTCCCCGCCGGATTCTCGCGGAAGGATGGAGGGCGACGGACGCCGCGAGAATTCAGACCGCCGCGGGCGGCGCGGTGCGCTTCTTCGCGTGCGGCATCGTGCGGAACACCAGGTCCCACAGCGGGCTCGAGACTCCGAAGCCGCCGTCGTGATCGGCGTGGTGGTGGGTCATGTGATGGCGGCGCAGGAACTTGCCGACGCGCGTCGTCTGCTTGAAGTGGTGCACGGCGTAGTGCGTGCCGTCGTAGCCGAGGTAGCCGAGCGCCATGCCGGCGTACATCGGCTCCGCGTGGACCTGCCCGAGGGCGAAGTAGAACATCGCGTAGATGACGATGCCGAGCGGGATGCTCGCGCCGAGCGGCATCACGAGCCGGTCCTTGTCGTTCGGGAAGTCGTGGTGCACGCCGTGGAGCACGAAGTGGATCCGCTTCCCCCACGAGGTGTCGTTCACCCAGTGGAAGACGTAGCGGTGCAGGACGTACTCGGTCAGCGTCCAGAGCAGCACGCCCGCGACGAAGAGCTCGAGAGTCAGAGCCAGGGGGACGCTGCGCTGATAGGTCCGCACGAGGCAGAAGGCGATGACCGGCAGCCAGAACACGAACGGCGTGGCGGGGTGAATGCGCGAGAAACGTTCGATGAGGTCGCTCTCGAACATACGCGTCGTCTCGGGCTTCTCGAGACGGGGCGCTGGCTTCGCGGCGTCGGTCATGAATGGATCTCCTTGAGCAGACTACGATTTACTGGGCCCCACGTATCCCATGTCAGGGCTATTTCGCAAGGACTCCACGGCTGGGCTCGTCCCTCGGAGCCCGTCCGCGCCGTGTCGTCTTAATCGTTCGATGCTCTTGCGGGCGGCGCGTAGCGCGTCTCTGGAGCCGATGTACGCTAAAGGTATGCCGGCGGCAGGATCGAACGGAGCTGACTCGCGCCCGATCGGCACGGCGAGCGCCGCGGTCCTCCGCCCCGTCGTCAACTTCGCCCACTCGACGGGCGTGGACGTCGTCCCCGTCCTTCGTGCGGTCGGTCTCACGCTCGCCGGCCTCGACAACTACGACGTCCGGATCCCCGAGGCGAGCCGCTTCCGGGTGTGGACGGAGCTCGCCGCGCGATCGGGCGACCCGCTCTTCGGCCTGCACCTGGCGTCGGAGTACATGGCGACGTCGTCGTCGATCGGCGCGTTCGACGTGCTCGACTACTCGCTCTACTTCAGCAGCACTCTCGGCGACGCCCTCGCGCGCTTCACCCGGTTCTCCCGTGTCCTGAGCGACGCGTGGGCCCTCAAGGGCACCATCGACGCGAAGCTGGCTCGCTTCCGCCGCATCGAGAGGACACCGGCGCCCGAGGCGGACGCCTTCTTCGGCTTCTTCGCCGTCCGGGCCCGCTTGCTCACGGGGACCGACGTCACGCCGCGCGAGGTCTCGTTTGCTCATTCGACGCCCGACGACAAGGCGCCGTACGCGGCGCTCTTCCGGTGCCCGGTTCGCTTCGGAGCCCCGGCGTCCGAGATCGTGTTCGACGCGAAGGACCTCGCGCTCCCCGTGAGCACGGCCAACGCCGGGGTCGAGGCCATCCTCGAGCGCTACATGACGGAGATGCTCGAACGGCTCCCGAGGAACGAATCGTTCGTCGAGCGGGTGCGCACCGTCGTCGCCCGCAAGCTTTGCGAAGGCCCACCGACCCTCGCGAAGACCGCGCGAGAGCTTCACTCGTCGCCGCGCACAGTCCAGCGCAGGCTCGGCGCGTACGGCACACGCTACACCGACGTCGTCGACTTCGTGCGCCGGGAGCTCGGCCTGCGGCTCGTCGCCGAAGGCCGGCTCTCGATCACCGAGATCGCGTTCCTGCTCGGGTTCGATGAGGTGAGCGGCTTTCGCAGCGTCTACAAGCGCTGGACGGGCACGGCGCCGTCGCGTGCGAGGCTGAACGAGCTGAGTGGTTGAGCCCGAATGAGCCCTCGAATGGCGGGCGTTCTGGCGCGATCGGCTCGGCGATGTCGACGGGGCAGCCGTATCAAGACGTATGGCACTTGAGGGAAAGGTGAAGACCATCCTGGTGGTCGACGACGAGGAGGATCTGGTCGAGGCGTTGACCGTGATGCTGGCAGACGAAGGCTATCGAGTCGTCTCGGCGAGGAACGGGAGGGACGCGCTGAAGCGCCTCCATGAGGAGAAGCCCAGGCTCGTGCTGACGGACTTCGTGATGCCGATCGCCGACGGCTGTGAGCTCGTCCGTGGCATGCGCGAGATCGAAGAGTTCCGCAGCACGCCGGTTGTCATGATGAGCGCCTCGACCACGGCGTGCGCAGTCGCAGGCTCATCGCGCCCGCTCGAGCTGGCGGCGTTTCTTCCGAAACCGTTCCGCTGGGAGCAGCTCCTCGAGACCGTCGTGGGGTTGATCGGAAGCGCAAGTTGAGTACGGAGCGCAGTCACCCGCACCTCTACGCCGTGCCGTGCGCTCCGACCTCGATCAGGTGCAGGAGCCTGCGCTCGGACGACGCTTCGCGTGGTGCTCGCGACACTCGATCGGCACAGCGGAAAACCACCGGTGCGACGGCTGGCTATTGACGCGCGGTCAATCCTTGTGGAGTACAGGCAGCGACCCATGGCCGACCCGCTTCGTCTTGCTCGTGCAGTTCAAGTTTGCGCTCGTGGTCTCGGAAGGATCGGGCGTGAGCGCGCCCGCGGCGCAGAGATCACCCCGCAGCAGGCCGACGCGCTCGAGCTGATCGAAGCCCGCGGCGTCGTCTCGACCTCCGCGCTGGCGTTGCTCCTCGGCATCGACCCCTCGACGGCGAGCAGAAACCTCGCCGGCCTTCAGCGAGCGGGCCTCATCGCGCGAAAGCGAGACGCCGAGGACGGACGCCAGACGGACGTACGCCTCACCCCCAAGGGCAAGCGCGTCGTCGAAGGAGTCACCACCGACGCCCTGCAAGCCTTCAACACCCTCATCGAGCGCATCCCGCGCGCAGAGCGCCAGAGGATCGGCGAAGCGATCGAGATCCTGGCGCGCGCGGTTGCTTCTAGCGAGGGCTAGTCGAGCACCGTGACCTGCACCAGGTGCGGGCCCCTGTGCTCGGACGACGCTGCGCGCGGAGCATCATCGGCTCGCGACGGGAGAGCCTAAGGCCCTGTCCATGAATTATCGAACGTCATTCTGAGCGGCCAAAGGCCGAAGGGCCCCTGGGCTCAGGGGAGTCTTCGTCGCTGCGCGATCAGAATGACCACGACGCCGGCCGAGATCTTGAATCACGCGGAGCGTCGTCCGAGCGCAGGCTCCTGCACCTGATCGGGCTCTGACCGCACGAAGTAGAGGTGCGCGCGACTGCGCTCCACTCAATTCGAATACTTGCGGGCGATGTGCTTCATCGCGTCCTGCGACGCGAGGCGGATCTGCTCCGCGATGTCTTGCGGGTTGGCCTCGGCGTCGACCGTGATGCCGAGATCAGTTCCTTCCACGTAGAAGCCCCCCGGTCGGTTGCCGCCATCTCGGGCGAGCTTCATCGACTCGACAGGCACTGCGACCACGAGATCGCCCACACGAAGCTGGACGAAGCCGAGCAGACGGGACGATGGGTTCGGTTCGTGCATGAGCGCCTACCTTTCAAGCTCGAAGGTAAGCACTGTTTCCATACGCGGGGCCTTCCTCGGCAAGAATTCCTCGAAGCAGGAATTCTTACCGCAGCGGCCCCGCGGGACGTTGCGCGCTTTCGCGCGCGGAAGGACGTCGCGTTGCCGCAGCGGCACCGCGGGACGTTGCGCGCTTTCGCGCGCGGAAGCGCGTCGCGTTGCCGCAGCGGCTCCGCGGGACGTTGCGCGCTTTCGCGCGCGGAAGGACGTCGGGCGCGGAGGGGGTGCCTACTCCTTGGTGCTCGAGGCTGGCGCTGCCGCGGGGGTGCTCGTGGTCGATGCAGCAGCGGCGGCGGGGGGGGAGGAATCCTTCGATGCGGCGGACTTCGTGTCCGCGGCGGGCGATGCGGGCGACCCGCCGTCTTCGCTCTTGGATGCGCTGGGCTTCGCCGACGAGTAGGCGTCGGCGTACCAGCCTCCTCCTTTAAGGATGAAGTTGCCCGCGCTGATCTGTCGCTTGGCCGTGTGCTGGCTGCACTTCGGGCAAACCTCGAGGGCCGGCTCGGAGATCTTCTGGACCTCCTCCCATGCGTTGGCGCAGCTCGAACAGAGGTACTCGTAGGTGGGCATCAGGCGTCCGTCTCGGCTTTCGGCGTGGATCTACGTGCCGGAGTTATGGATGCGCACGCCATCTGTCAAGGCGTGTCTCGAGCTCGCGGGCTCGTGACGAATTCAAGATGAGGGAACAGGAAGATCAAAAGATCGGGAAGTTTTCCTTGTCCCACCTTCCGATCTTCCGGCCTTCCTGTGAATTTCTTCCGCCGTTGGCCCGCTGACTAGACAGCCTCCGCCCACCCGCGTAAGCCTTACCTCCCCGTCAGGTGCTGCTCGGTCTTGGCCGACGACATCCGGCAGGGTTGATTCTCCCTCTTCGTACACGCGAGCCTTACCCCCGAACGGAGCGCCCCAGCGCGCTCCACCCGCCACGGCGGCTCGGACGGTCCGGCCAGCGGGCATTGCGCCGGTTCGAAGGGGGTGGGTCACCGGGTCGGTCTTCACGACCACCCGGCATGGACGCGGGCCAGTCCCGCTTTCGGAGCTCGCATGAAGATCAAGCGTCTCGAGATGGTCGGCTTCAAGTCGTTCGTGGACCGCACCGTTGTGAACTTCGACCACGACGTCATGGCCATCGTCGGCCCGAACGGCTGCGGCAAGTCCAACATCGTCGACGCGATCCGCTGGTGCATGGGCGAGCAGTCCGCCAAGCACCTCCGCGGCCACAAGATGGAAGACGTCATCTTCAGCGGCTCCGAGTCGCGCTCCGGCCACGACTTCGCCGAGGTCACGCTGACGTTCGAGAACGACAGCGGCGACGTCCCCATCGAATACAAGGACTACCCCGAGATCGCCGTCACCCGCCGCCTCGACCGCAGCGGCGACAGCGACTACTCGATCAACAAGACCCCCGTCCGCCTGAAGGACATCACCGACCTCTTCCTCGGCACCGGCGCGGGCACGAAGGCGTACTCGATCGTCGAGCAGGGGAAGATCGGCCTCATCGTCAGCGCCAAGCCGGAGGACCGACGTCTCCTCATCGAGGAGGCCGCCGGCATCACCAAGTACAAGTCGCGGAAGAAGCAGGCCGAGCACAAGATGGAGCTCACGCAGCAGAACCTGCTGCGCGTGGGGGACATCGTCGCCGAGATCGAGCGCAACCTCGGCTCGCTGAAGCGCCAGGCCGCGAAGGCCGAGCGCTACCTCGCGTACCGGACCGAGCTCGAGGATCTGTCGCTCTACGAGGCGTCGCACCGCTATCTCGAGACCGTCGGCTGGATCAAGTACGAGGCCTCGCTCGTCGAGGAGCACACGCTCGCCAGCGACAGCGTGCGGGTCGAGCTCGTGGCCGAGGAGGCGGGGCTCGAGGGGCTGCGCCAGGTCGCGCACGAGGCCGAGCAGCGGCTCGAGATCGCGCACAACGCACACTTCGCCGCGGAGAACGACGTCCGCACCGAGGAGGCCGCCATCGAGCGCGCCAGGGACAGGCTCGGCGCGCTGCGCAGCCGGTCGGAGCAGGCGGGCCGCGAAGCCGAGGAGATCGAGGCGCAGGTCGGCCGGCTGTCGCACGAGAAGGAACAGATCCAGGCCGAGCTCGAGCTGTTCGCGGAGGCCGAGGCCGGGCAGGCCGAGACGGTCGCCGAGAAGGAAGGGCGCCTCGCGGAGGTGCTCGCGCAGCACGACGCGGCCGAGAAGGCCCTCCGCGAGATCCGCCAGGGGAAGTCGCAGGCGGAGGCGCAGATCGCGAGCGCAGAGGCGAAGCTCGTCGGCTTCGAGCGGCGCCGCGTCGATATGCGCATGCGGCACGAGAAGCTGGCGGCGGAGGAAGAGGAGCTCCACCTGCTCGTCTCCGAGCAGGCGACCCGCGCGAGCCACCTCGAGTCGGCGGCGCGCGATCTTCGTGAAGGCAAGACGGCGAGCGTGGAGGACCAGGCGCGCGTCGAGTCCGAGCTGCAGCGGCTCCGCGTCGAGATGTCCGAGAGCGACCTCGCGCTCGACACCGCCAAGGGGGAGCTGTCGCGCAAGCGTTCACGCATGCAGGCGCTCCTCGAGGTGCAGGCGCGCCTCGAAGGGGTCGGCGCCGGCGTGAAGGCGCTCCTTCGCAAGAAGGACGACACGCTCGCCGGGCTCGTCGCCGATCGCGTCGAGGCCCCCCACGCGTACGTCCCTGCCCTCGCCGGTCTCCTCGGCAACCGGCTGCAGGACGTCGTGGTGAGAGACCTCGCGCGCGGCGCGGAGCTGCTCGTCGAGCTCGGGGCGGCGAAGGCCGGCCGCGCCTCGATCATCGCGCAGAACCCCGTGCGAGTCGTCGGCTCGCAGTCGTCCGTCCCCTTCGAAGGGCTCGCCGGCGTCCGCGCGCGGCTGATCGATGAGCTCCGCTTCGCACCGGAGGACGAGTCGCTCGTCCGTACGCTGGTCGGCGAGACGCTCGTCGTCGACGACCTGGCGTCGGCGTGGCAGGTCCAGGCGGCCCTCACGAGCCCGGTCGCGGTCGTGACGATCGACGGCACCGTGCTCCACGCCGACGGGCGCATCTCGGGCGGCACCGGCGAAGAGCTGGCCGCGGGGATGCTCGAAGGGAAGCGCGAGGCGCGCGAGCTCGGAGACGAGGTGCGCGCGCTCGACGTGAAGGTGACCGCGCTGCTCGCGCGACACCAGGCCCTCAGGCTCGGCCTCGTCGAGGCGCAGGCGGCGCTCGACGCCGCGCGTCGCAAGGCGCACTCGGACGAGCTGTCGCTCGTCTCGGCAGAGAAGGATCTGCGCGCCGTCCACACCCAGCAGCAGAACCTGCTCCAGCGCGCCGAGCGCGTCCGCGGCGAGCTCGAGGAGCTGCGCGACGTCGTGAGCGAGGCCGACCAGGAGAAGAACACGGCCGAGGAGGTGCTGGACGCCGCGAGGCAGCTCCTCGCCGAGGTGTCGTCGAGGCTCGAGACGGCCGAGGCGAGCGTCGCGACCTGGCGCACCCAGCTCGACAACGCGAGGGCGGAGCTCACCGAGCACCGCGTGCGCATCGCGGGCATCCGTGAGCGGCTCAACGCGGCGAAGGGGACGCTCGGGAGGCTGTCACGCAGCACCGACGAGCTCGAGGCCCGCGCAGTGCGGCTCGAGGCGGAGCGGACGACGAACGCGATCTCCTTCGGCGAGACGGCCGGCGCGCTGTTCGTCCACCGCGAGAAGTGCGGGGCCGCGCTCGACCAGGCGCGCGAGAAGAACGACGCGCTCGTGGCGGCGCGCGCCGTGTTCGAGGAGCACCGGGCCGAGCTCACGCGGCGCGAGATGGGCCTCAAGGGGCTGCGCACGAAGGTCGACGAGCTCCGGGCGATCCTCGCGAAGCACGAGCTCGGGCTTCGCGAGCAGCAGATCACGCTCCAGCACCTGCTCGAGAGCGTCGCGGAGAAGTTCCGCGGGCTCCACCTGCCGCGCGTCGTCGGCGACTATCACCTGCGGACCCCGCCGGACGAAGAGACGCGGGCGCGCACGCAGGAGCTCACGCACCTCATCGAGCGCATGGGGAGCGTCAACCTCGACGCCGTCCGCGAGCACGAGGAAGCAGAGAAGCGCTACACCTTCTACACGGAGCAGAAGGCCGACCTCGACAAGGCGCTCGCCGATCTCGAGCGCGCGATCGGGCAGATGAACCGCGAGTCGAAGCGACTGTTCGCGGACACCTTCGCCGCCGTGAACCAGAAGTTCCAGGAGATCTTCCCCAAGATGTTCCGCGGGGGGACGGCCTCGCTGCGGCTGACGAACCCGGACGACATGCTCGAGACGGGCATCGACATCCTGGCGCAGCCCCCGGGAAAGAAGCTCTCGTCGATCGAGCTCATGTCGGGCGGCGAGAAGGCCCTCACGGCCGTCTCCCTCATCTTCGCCATCTTCCAGATCAAGCCGTCGCCGTTCTGCATCCTCGACGAGGTCGACGCGCCGCTCGATGAGGCCAACGTCGCCCGCTACAACGACACGATGACGCACGCGTCGCAGTTCATCCTCATCACGCACATCAAGCGGACGATGCAGCTCGCCGACGTGCTCTACGGCGTCACGATGCAGGAGCGCGGAGTGTCGAGGCTCGTGAGCGTGAAGCTGAACGCGGCCGAGGAGCGGAAGAAGCCTGCCGCGCAGGAGCACGTCGCCGTCGCCTGAGGAGGGCGTCGGTGGCGCGGCGCTGCGGTTCCGGGTGGCGGTCTGAACGCGGTCGGGGCGATGATGTTCCGCACGGCGGGTGCCGTCGTTCGACAATCGAGGGATGAGGGATGCGACCGAGAGCGCGGATGGGGACGGGATCGCTGCTGGGGGTCGTGGCCGCGGGGGTGATGGCTGCGGCGTGTTCACCCACGTTGATGAGCGCCGCGACGAGCGGGAACGTGGGCGAGATACGCCAGCTGCTCGACAGAGGGGCAAGCCCGAACGAGAGCGACAGAGGAGAGACGCCATTGATGATGGCGGCGCTCGCCGGGCATGTCGACGTCGTGAAGCTGCTTCTCGAGAGGGGCGCGGACGCGAACCTCAAAGCCAACGCTCCCGATTGCTTGACGGCGCTCATGGCGGCCTCGGCCGAGCACGCGGACGTCGTCGAGCTGCTCCTGCCGAAGGTGAGCGACGTCAATTACTCTTGCGTCTCGCACGGATGGAACGCCCCCGACCACCCAGTCTCGGCGCTCTCCTGGGCGCTAAAGTACAAGAACGCGACGTCCGTCCGACTGCTGCTGGCCGCGGGGGCGGACCCCACATCCTCGTGGGTCCTTGGAGACGCGGAGAAGGCAGGAGATCCGCAAATACTGACGATGCTTCAGGCAGCACGGGCCACGCGACTGCCCTCGCCCGTCGCTCCGGCCGCAGTCGTCGGCGCCGCCCCCGCTGCACCGGCGACGAGGCCCGCCGCTGCACCCTCCAGCCAGCCGGCGTTCGTCAGCAGCACTCCACAACCCGCCGCGTACGCGCTCATCATCGGCATCGAGCGGTACCGCGACGTCCCCGCTGCGACCGGCGCGCGCGCCGACGCGGAGACCTTCGCCACCGTCGCCCGCACGACCTTCGGGCTCCGCGAGGATCACATCCGGCTCGCCACGGAGGACCGCGCCACGCGAACGGACGTGCTCGAGGGGCTGCAATGGCTCCGAGACAACGCCTCCGCCGGCGGACGCGTCTACTTCTTCTTCAGCGGCCACGGCGCCCCGTCCACGGACTCGTCCACGTACCTGCTGCCCTACGACGGCAGCCCCAAGAACGTCGCGAGGACCGCGGTCGCGATGAGCGACGTGATGGCGCAGCTCGGGCAGACGAAGGCACGGGAGGTCGTCGCGTTCGTCGACTCCTGCTTCTCGGGGGCGGGCGGGCGCAGCGTGCTACCGCCCGGCGCGCGACCGCTGATGCGCGTGAACGATGCAACCCCGGCGCCGCAGATGGCGCTCTTCGTTGCGTCGCGGGGAGACGAGATCAGTGGTCCCGCACCCGGAGAGAGCGCCGGGGCCTTCACGAAGTACCTGACGATGGGGCTGGGGTTAGGCGCGGCGGACATCAACGGCGACGGGCAGGTTTCGCTGCAGGAGCTGTCCGACTGGGTGTCGCCGCGCGTCGCGCAGGCCGCCAAGACCGACAGCCGCGAGCAGCACCCGAAGCTCGTCGTCGGGAGCGGCGTCGGCGCCGCATCGAACTTCATCGTCGAGTACGGACTCGCCACGAAGTAGCCAGATCACGGGTATCGGCTCGCGGAGCGGAAGAAGCCCGCCGCGCAGGAGCACGTCGCCGTCGCCTGAGAAGCGGAGAGTGGCGTCGAGCGAGCGGTGCGTCTCGCGTTCCGCGGCTCCGATGGCGCTGACCACTCGAGTCTCGTCGCCAGACGAGACTCGAGTGGCGTGCACGGGGCCAACCGAGGCGCGGCACGAGCCACACCTGGCGTCGACGTAGCCCCGATCGGTGCCGACGAAGCCTCCTTCGGCGCCTCACGACCAGACCGAGGCGCAGGAGGAGCTGCTCTTGGCGACTCGCGAGCGTTCGAAGGCTCCGAGCTCGTCACGTTCGGCGTGACGAGAGCGAAGCATGGCGTCGAGCGTGCGATCCGTGGCGCACGGATGGCGACCGGTGGCGTCGAGGGTGCCACCCATGGCGTCAGGGAAGCCACACTTGGCGCATCCCGAGCTTCACATGGCGTGTCCGGAGCTTCGGATGGCGCAGAGCTCGCGACACTCGGGCATGATCGAGGCTCGCGTGGCGCACGCTTGGCGACCGTCGACGCCAAGCAGGGCAAGCGTGGCGCCTCCCTTGCCTCCCATGGCGCACGAATGGCTACGTGTGGCGTAAATCGACGTTCGAATGGCGCGCAGAGAGCGTCATCTGGCGCACAAGGAGCTTTGCGTGGCGCACATTACGCCCCGCGTGGCGCGTTGTACGCGCGGCTTGGCGCAAGAATGGCCACGCTCGTCGAGCTCGTTGCCACACCAGACGCCACGCTTGCCACAGGTGGCGCATCGAGCGCGACCGTCGTGAACGATTGAGGCTCACTTGGCGCCTCGCGAGCCTGCGTCGTTCCAGAAGTCACTTCATGTGGCGCATCAAGTCGTTCGATGTACGCCAAACGTGCGCCAATCAGTGGAGACCTTGCCGAACGGTGCGCCACGGGAGCGGCTCTCCGCTCGGAACGCGCGGAGGTGCTCGACGATGTGGCTACACATTGGCGTACCCGTCGTTCGAAAGACGCCACGCGAGCCAATGTTGGCGTACCCTCGTCCGGCAACGCCGGCTCGTGAGGGCCGTTCGTCCGCGAGCGTGCTTCGTATCCGCCTGACCGAAGGAGACTCCCGATGCCTGTGGCGCGAATCGTTCCCTTGCTCACTCGCGCGCGCGCGACCCTCGGCTGGACGCAGCGAGAGCTCGGCGAGAACCTCGGTGGCTCGCACCGGACCGCCACACGCTGGGAGAGCGGAGCGTCCCACTTCGACGCCAGCTCCACCGCGAAGCTCGCGGCGTACGTCTATCCGCGCGATCCGGCGCTCGCCGAGGAGCTGGCGGCCGCCATTGGCCAGACCCTCGTCAGCCTGGGCGTCCTTGCGCCTCCTGCTCCGCCGCCGCCGCCGGTCCCTCACGTGATCGCCGCCGTCGCGCCCCCTCCGGCGCCCGCTCCTCCGCCGGCGCCGAGCCCCGTGGTCCTTCAGGGCATCATCGATGCGGTCGTGTGCGCGGTCGCGGACGCAAGGGAGGTGGCGCCGAGGCTGGCGAGGCCGACGGTGCTGCTCGCGCTGCGACGAGCGCTGGAGCTGGGGCTCGATGTGGAGGCTGCGGCGAAGGCGGGGTTGCTGGAGCCGGTGGAGGAGAGCGAGGGGGCGTCGGCGACGTGAACGCTGCGCGGTCGGGGTCGGGGTCGTCGTCGCGGTCGCGGTCGTCGTCGCGGTCGGGGTCGGGGTCGTCGTCGCGGTCGGGGTCGGGGTCGTCGTCGCGGTCGTCGTCGCGGTCGTCGTCGTGGTCGTCGTCACCGTCGCCATCGCCGTCGTGGTCGACCCCGACCTCAAAACACCGACCACCCCGTGCTCGTCGTGAACCTATCGAGCGCCTCCACCCCCGCGACGCTGTTCCCGCTCTTGTCGAGCGCGGGCCCCCAAACCACGAGGCATCCTCTCCCGGGAATCACCGCGAGGATCCCCCCACCAACCCCGCTCTTCCCGGGCAACCCCACGCGATACGCGAAGTCGCCGGCGGCGTCGTACGTCCCGCACGTGAGCAGGATGGAGTTCACCCGCTTCGCCTCGCTCCGCGTGAGCAGATGCGTGCCGTCGGCGCGCACGCCGTGGCGCGCGAGGAAGAGCCCCGCGCGGGCGAGCTCGCTGCAGCTCATGGCGATCGCGCAGTGGCGGACGTAGTGATCGAGCACCGTCACGACCGAGCTCTCGAGGTTCGCGTAGCTCGCCATGAAGTGCGCGAGCGCCGCGTTCCGGTGCCCGTGCGTGGCCTCCGAGCGCGCGACGACGAGGTCCACGTCGATGTCCGCAGCGCCGGATTCCCGCCGGAGGAGATCGAGGAGCGTCCCGCACGCGTCGCCCGTGTGCGCGAGCATGCGGTCGACCACGACGAGCGCGCCGGCGTTGATGAACGGGTTGCGCGGGACGCCGTGCTCGACCTCGAGCTGGACGAGCGAGTTGAACGGGTTGCCCGAAGGCTCGCGACCGACGCGTCGCCAGAGCGCGTCGCCATCCTTCGCGAGCACGAGGGCGAGCGCGAAGGCTTTCGAGATGCTCTGGATCGAGAAGCGCGTCTCGAAGTCTCCGCTGCCCAAGAGCTCCCCCTCGACCGTCGCCAGCGCCATTCCCAGCCGGGCGCCATCGATGCTCGCCAGCGCGGGGATGTAGTCGGCGACACGTCCGCGCGCCGCGAACGGACGGGCGGCGAGCGTGATCTCGTCGAGGAGCGTCTGGAGGTCCGGGCCGTTCGCGGTCACGCGGTGAGGATACGCTCTTATGCTCGGCACGCGCGGTGCGAGCGGCGCGGCGTCCTCGAAGGACGCCGCGACAGCCGCGCGATGCCTGCGAGCGAGAGCGCCAAGAACCACGCGCCGCTCGCGTCGCTGTCTCGGCGGGAGGCGACGGAGCAGCCCGACGCTGCGCTCACGTCGATGGGCGACGCGTCGGAGGACGAGCCCTCGACAGGAGCTACGCCGCTGCCGCTGCCGCTGCCGCTCGAGCCGTGCTCAGGGACGGTCGACGCGGCTGCCGTCGCGACCGAACCGTGCGAGGAGCTCGTCGCCTCGGAGGCGTGACTCGTCGAGCTCGCGCCCGTGCTCGCGTCGACGTCGGAGGCGGTGTGCGCGTCGACTCCACCGTCCGCGACCTCCGCGCCGCTGTCCGCGCCGGCGTCGCCCAGAGGATAGACCGCGACGCATGCGGCAGGGTCGGTCGCGCGATCGACCCAGGACGCGTCGTCGCACTGGTACCAGTCGCCGTCGGACGCGGACTGGACGCAGGTGTTCATCACGACCGAGCGGCCGAGGGTGTCGGAGAAGCAGCTCGTCGCGCTGGTGCCGGAGTCTGCGCTCGTGACGGTCCCACCGTCGCCCGTGGTGATGCCCGTGTAGCGGATCGCGGTGAAGCTCTTCCCCTCGTAGTCCACGTACACGCTCTGCCCCGTGATCGTGACCGACGAGCTGAACGCGTGCGCGTAGTTCGGCGTCGCCGAGCAGCCCGGCTCCTCGTAGAAGTTCGCGACGGAGCCGACCGTCTGCCAGCTCGTGAAGAGGATGATGTGGTCGCCGGGGATGTTGAGCGCGTCGCCAGGCTGCAGGTCGGCGCCGTCGATCGCGAAGCTCACGGTCGTGTCGGCGGGGGCGAACTCGCTGGTCGTGCGGCCCGGCGCCGCGAGACCCCAGGCCCACGACACGAACCCGGAGCAGTCGGAGCGGTACGGGTCCCACTCGGTGTTGTCCGTACGCGTGCAGGTCGACGGGCACGACGGATCCTCGTCGGCCTCGTGATTCGCGGCCTGACAGTAGAGGAGCTTCGCCGTGACCCACTCATCGGCACGCGACAGGATCGTGGCCGTCGAGATGGCTGCCGAGGTCGTGCCGACGTTCTCCTCCGGCCCGCCTGGCGCCGCGCTGGAGCAGGCGACCGCGAGAGAGGCGAGCAGCGGGACGGCGAGGGTCAGAGGACGCATGAGCGTCAGCTACGCACGGGGCGTGCCCACAGCGGGAGTGAACGATTCCAGTATGCCGGGTCGCAACGCGCGAGCGCTCGCGAGAGGCGTCCGGGACCTCGCGGCCGGTCGCGGAGGGTCGTGGCTGCTCGCGAGCGCTCGCGGTCCTCGACCCCCTAAAGCGCCGCTTCGATCCGGTCGCACAGCGTCCGCAGGATCTTGATGCGCGCGAACTCCTTGTCGTTCGCAGGGACGAGCGTCCACGGCGCCCGCTCGGTGCTCGTTCGATCGACCATGTCGCTGGCCGCGACCTCGTACTCGTCCCAGCTCGCGCGGTTGCGCCAGTCCTCCGCGGTGATCTTGTAGCGCTTGAAGCCGAGCTTCTCCCGCTCACGGAAGCGCGCGAGCTGCTCGTCCTGCGAGATGGCCAGCCAGAACTTCGCGACGATGGCGCCGTGCGCGACGAGCTGGTCCTCGAAGTCGCAGATCTCCTGGTACGCGCGGCCCCACGCGGCTGGCTCGCAGAGCTTCTCGACGCGCTCCACGAGGACTCGCCCGTACCAGCTGCGATCGAAGATCGTGACGTGGCCACGCCGCGGGATGTGGCGCCAGAAGCGCCAGAGGTAAGGGAACGCACGCTCCTCGGCGGTCGGGGCGGCGATGGGGACGACCTCGTAGAGGCGTGCGTCGAGCGCGCTCGTGATACGCCGGATCGCTCCACCCTTCCCCGCGGCGTCCGACCCCTCGAAGGCGACGATGACGGAGCGTCGCGCGAAGCTCGCGTGACGCGAGAGCAAGCTCAGCTTGCCCTGCAGGTGCTCGAGCTCGTCGTCGTACTTCTTCTTGCTCTTCATCGTCGGCGAGAGGTCAAGCTCGTGGATCACGCGCTTGCCGGGGACCGAGGCGGACAGATCCGCAGGCCCAGCTTTCGCCGCGCGCCGCGCGTGCTTCGCGCCGACGGCGAGCCGCTTGCGCATCGCGTCCCGGAGCGCCGTGCCCGCCGAGAGCCCGCGGTAGCGAGCGTCCGTCCCCTCGATGACCGTCCACGGCGCGTCACCTGTGCTGGTCTGGCGCAGGACCTCCTCTGACACCGAGCGGAACTCGTCGTACATCCCGAAGTGCTTCCAGTCGGTCGCCGTCACGCGCCACCGCGTGTCGCGGTCCTTCTCGAGAGCGCCGAGGCGCGCCCGCTGCGCCTTCTTCGAGAGGTGAAACCAGAGCTTCACGACGCAGGCCCCGTCGTCGGTGAGCATCTTCTCGAAGCGAAGGATCTCGTCGATGCTTCGCTGGAGCCCGCCCTTCTTGATCTTGCCGTAGACCCGGTCGACGATCGGAGACGAGTACCAGGACCCGAACAGGATGCCGACCTTCCCCTTGGGCGGGAGCGCGTGCCAGAAGCGCCACATGTGCGGCATCCCGCGAACGATCTCGTCCTTCGCTGCGCCCATCGCGTGCGTCACGACGTGGCGCGGATCGAGCCATCCGTTGAGGAGGTTCACCGTCTCCCCCTTCCCTGCCCCGTCGACGCCGCCGATGAGGACGATGACGGGGAACGTACCCGCCTCCCGCACGTCCGCCTGCGCGTCGAGCAGCGCCGTGCGGAGCCCCGGAACCCGCCGCGCCCACGTGGTCTTGTCGACCGTCTGCCCCAGCTCCGCTGACTCGAACATGAGTCGAGTGGAGCATAGTTGAGTGGGTTGATCACCGAGTTGAGTGGTGGAGCAGTGTCACCCGCACCAGGTGCGGGCCGTGTGCTCGGACGACGCTTCGCGTGTCGCAAGGGGCGCTCGCGTGGCGGCAGACGTGCGAGATTGGTGGGCGCGCTCCGCAGGGCGCGAGGGAAGAGAGACGATCATGCACGCCTGGCTCTGGCAGCCCCTTTCGGGACGCCGCTTTCTCGCGATCGGCGCCGCGCTCGCCGCGTTGAAGGTCGCGATCGACTACGGCATCGCGCGCGGATTCCATCACCCCTATTCCCTCCTCTTCTACGTCGACCCGATGGACGCGCCGCTCTTCCATCCGGGCGCGAACCTTCACTACTGGATGGCGATGGCGGCGCTCGCCATGCCATTCACCGCGATCGGCATCGCGCTCTGCGTGCGACGCCTCCACGACGCGGCGCTCTCGGCGGTGTACGTGCTCCTCTTCTTCGTTCCCTTCGCGCACCTCCTGTTCTTCGCCGCGCTCGTCCTCTCTCCGTCGCGGCCGCGCCCGCTCGATCTGACGCTCCCGCCGAACACGCTGTACCGCGAGCCCGGCGCTCCGCTCGAAGTGCCACGGCCGCCTCCCATGCGGCGCAACGCCGCGCTCCTCGCCGCGACGTTCGGCGCCATCCTCGGCCTCGGCGCGCTCGCGATCTCGGTCGGCCTCCTTCGGGACTACGGCGCCGCGCTGATCATCGGCAGCCCGTGCATCACTGGCTTCGCGTCCGGCGCGTTCTACGCGCGCCTCTCGCCTGCCGGGAAGATCAGCGGCGCCGTCGGGGCGGCCGCCCTCGCGATCGTCATGATGACGGTCGTCGTCGTGGCCTTCGCCATCGAAGGGCTCTTCTGCCTCGCGATTCTCTTCCCGGTCTACGTCGCTCCGGCGCTCGTGGCGTCGGTCGTAGGCTTCTACGCGGGGCGCGCCCTGCCACGACCCGCGCTCGACGTCGCGATCTTCACGTCCATGCTCTCGTTCTTCGTCCTTCTGGGCCTAGAGCACGTGAGCCCCGTCCCGGCGCTCGAACCGCCTCCCGTCCGTACCGAGGTCGAGATCGACGCACCGCCCGAGACTGTCTGGCCGCTGCTGCCGACGGTCGCGCCGATGGCTCCTCCGACCGATCTCCTGTTCCGGACGGCGATCGCCTACCCGATCGATGCCTCGATGGAGGGGGAGGGCATCGGCGCGACGCGCGTGTGCGAGTTCGACACGGGCCAGGCGCTCGAGGTGGTCGACCTGTGGGAGCCGGGCCATGCCCTCGGGTTCGCCATCAAGAGCCAGCCCGAGCCCGTCCGCGAGCTGACCCTCTACCGGACGTTCCGGCAGCCGCACAACGACGGCTACATCGAGAACACGCGGGGCGAGCTACGCGTCGACCCGCTCCCTGGAGGCCGGAGCCTCCTCACGGGCATCACCTGGTACAAGGTGCGCCTCACGCCCGAGGCGTACTGGCGCGGCTTCATCGACCTCTTCATTCACCGCATCCATCACCGCGTGATGGACACGGTGAAGGCGCGAGCCGAGGGGCCCGCGGGTCATCTGCTCGCCAGGCGGTGAGTGTAAGGTCCCGAGGCCGCGCGCGTTCTTCTCCCATGACGACGACGTCGAAGCAGACGCGGGCCGCGATCCTCGTGCCTCTCCTGATGGCGCTCTCGGCGTGCACGCCGTCGGTGCAGGGCTCCGTCAATCCGCCCGGCTTCGCGCGGCTCCGTCGCGTCGTCGTGCTGCCGTTCACGACGCCCGAGGGTGCGCCGCGAAGCCTCGCGGAGAGCTTCGCGGCAGAGATGTCCTCTCAGCTCGCCGGCGCGCGCTTCGCCGTCGTCGACGGCGCGGACGCGACGGGAGTCGATGCCGTGCTCGTCGGCCGTGTCGTCGCGTACCACGACCAGGCCACGTCGCCCGACCTCGACACCAGCCTCGAGCTCTCCGTCCGGATCGTCGACGTGCGCACGAAGGAGGTCATCCTCTCCACGAGCGGAAGCGCCACGGCCGCCGAGAGCTTCTGCTCGCAGGAGATGACCTGTCTGCGCGGCAAGCTGATGAAGGCCGTCGGCCTCTTCGTCGTCGACGGAGCCGGCCTGGCAGAGACTTCGGCGCACGTGAACACCCCTAACCGAGAACTTCGACGACGTTCTCCCGCCGGCTCGTGACGAACCCCGAGGCACGCGGCAACGCCAGACGGTAGACGGCGACGACCACGAGCAGCAGCGCGAGGAGCACGTTCACGCGGGCCTCGGGCTTCCACCAGGACGCCAGAGCGTAGATCCCTCCGAAGAGCGCGCCGTTGACCATCCCCACACCGAGCGGCAGGAGGTTCGCGCCCGAGAGGCCGCTCGCGTTCATCCGGTGCATCGCGAGCGGTCGCGGGTACATCGCCGAGATCCAGTGCCCCTCGAGCACGTGCGCGACCGCGAGGCACCCTGCGAGCAGGGCCGCTGCGAGCGCGTCGCGGGGGTCGGGCCGGAGAACGAAGCCGAGCAAGAGGAGCAGGAAGAGGTTCTGGAGCGCCGAGTACGCGAGGAGGGCGAAGCTCTTGCCGACGAGGATCTCGCGCATCGGGATGGGGAGGAGGAAGAGCGTCTTCACCCCCTGCCCGTCGAAGCCGAACTGGTTGAAGTGGAACTGCGTCGCCGCGAGCGCGAGGTAGATGACCGAGCCGGGCAGCGTGAGGTCCGGCGCGATGCCTGCCGCGCCGAGCGGGCCCTTCACGAGGACGACCGTGATCAGCGGGACGACGAGGCCGAAGCGCCCCTGCACGCTCCCCGCGACGTGATGGAAGTGAAGGCCGGCCATCGCCCAGCGAGGCGAGAGGCGCTTGCCGTCGAAGACCCGCCGTGTGGCGACGGCCCTTGGTTGGGCGCCGCGCGGCGAGGCTTCGCGGCGGAGGAGCGCGTAGCTCACGGCGCCGAGGAGCAGCGTCGCCCCGAGCATCGGCAACTGCAGCATGAGCGCGTCGACGAACGCGCCCCTGCGAGCCTCGTTCATGCCCTTCACCGCGTAGACGGGCGGCAGCGCGTTCACGAGCGGGCGGGCGTGATGCCACAGGTCGCGTAGCCGTTCGAGCTGAGCACCCTGCAGATCGTCGCGAACCTCGCGCGCGGCGCCCGCGACGACGCTCACGCCCGCCCACGCTGCGACGACCAGGACGACCATCGCGCGACGGAGGCGGCGCACCGCGGACACGGCGAGCGCGCCGACGAGGTGCTGCAGGAAGAGCACCCACAGCACGACTTCCGCGAGGAGGATGACCACCATCGGCGAGAGGGCCGGCGACTCCCACGAGAAGGCGACGCCCATCGCGGTCATGACGCCGATGAAGCCGAGGACGACGAGGTCCCCGAGGCTCGCGAAGGTCTCCGCGAAGAAGAGCGTGCGAAACGTGACCGGGAACGATCGGTACGCGTCCCACGTGAGCTGACGCGCCCCGCCGAGCATGCCGCCGATGACGCCGAATCCGAGGGCCGAGGCGGTGAGCACGGCTCCCATGAGCGGCGGCGCGAGGGGCTGGTCGAGGCCCCGACCGAACAGGTAGCCGAGGAAGCCGAACGTCGCGAAGAGCGGGAGCGCGCCGAGCAGGAGGACGAGAACGACGACCACCATCCCGACGAGGCCGCGCCGACCGAGCCCTTTCTTCGTGCGGTTCCACATCATCTGGCCGTGCGCCGTGAGCAGCGCGCGGAAGAGGCCGATGGTGCGCACCTCGGTCACAGCCAAGAGAGCTGCCCCACCTTGACCCCGCCGACGAGTCCGACGAAGAGCGCCTCGAGGCTCTGCTCGCCCGCGTCCGCCCGGAGAGAATCGATCGGCCCGAACCCCTTGATGCGCCCTTCATCCATGATCGCGATGAGCGGACAGAGCTTCTCGACCACCTCGAGGATGTGGCTCGTGAGGATGAGCGTGACCCCGCGCCCCTGGAGCGCCAGGAGCATCTCCTTGATCGTGCGGCTGGTGACCGGATCGATCCCCTCGAACGGCTCGTCGAGGAAGAGGACGCGAGGCGCGTGGAGGAGCGCCGCCATGAGCGCCACCTTCTTCTTCATGCCGAACGAGTAGTCGGCGAGGAGCGTGCCGCGGTCCGGGTGGAGGTCGAGCTTCTCGAAGAGCTCGGCGCGGCGGAGCTCGATCGTCGCTTCGTCCATCCCGCGCATGCGGCCGACGAAGCGAATGAACTGCTCCCCCGTAAGCTGATCGAGGAGCCCCATGTCCTCGGGCATCGTGCCGATCTGGCGCTTCACTGCGAGCGGGTCGCGCGCGAGATCGATGCCGAGGAGATGGATCTCGCCGGACGTGGGCGGGATGAGCCCCGTCACCATCTTGAGCGTCGTCGACTTGCCCGCCCCGTTGCGCCCCAGGAGACCCAGGAAGGAGCCCGGCTCGAGCGCCATCGAGATGCCGTCGACGGCGACCTTGGCGCCGAAGGTCTTGGTGACGTTCTTGAGCTCGACGGCAAACATGAAGACGGGGATCGGCGCCGCAAGTGAAGCTCGGGCGCGCTCGCCGGACGGTAGCACCGGTGGTCCTCGCGATGACCGGCTACCTCGGCAGCTCGACGCGGACGGTCACGCGCGGAGGGCCCATCTCGACGAACCGAACCGAGCCGCCGTGCGCCTCGATCGCCGCGCGCGCGATGGCGAGACCGAGGCCCGACCCGCCAGGTCGCGCGGTGTCGTCTGCGCCCCGAGGACGCGCAGCGAGCGCCGCGCGGCGGAAGAGGCGCTCCCTGACGTCGACCGCGATCGTCGCGGGCTCGTTCGTCACGAGAACGACGAGCACGTCGCGCGCCGCGCGGTCGTCGCCGGCGGAGATGCTCAGGCTCACGCGCCCGCCCGGGCTCGCGCGGATGGCGTTCTCGAGGAGGTTCGTCAGCGCTCTCGTGATCGCGCCGCGATCGACGCGAACCTCCTGCCCCCGGCGCACCGAGGCCGCCGTCAGCGCGACGTGGACGTCGCGAGCGAGGGCGAGCGGCGCGACCGCCTCGATCGTGCTGCGAGCGAGCGCTTCGAGGTCCGCCGGCTCGGGGTCGCGGAGGGCGGACGTCTCGAAGCGAGCGAGCGTGACGAGGTCCTGGAGAAGACGGTCGAGCTGCTCGGTCGAGCGCCTCAGGTTCGCGACGAAGCGGCGCGACGCCTCGGGATCGTCGAGCGCTCCGTCCTCGAGCACCTCCAGCGTCGCCGAGATGGCAGCCACCGGCGTCTTGAGGTCGTGCCACGCGTCGCGCAGGAAGGCGGCGGCGTAGGGCTTGTCGGCGAGCTCGCGCCGCATCGCCGTCAGCGCGCGTGCGAGCTTCACGGTCTCGGCGCCTCGCCCGGGCTGCATCGGCGTCTCGCTCTCGCTCTCCCCCTCCGCGATCCGCGCAGCGGCCTCGCTCAGCCGCTCGACGGGACGCGCCAGCCGAGCCCCGCCCCACGCGGCTCCCAGCGCCAGCATCGGGAGGAGCGTGCTCGCGAGCAGGAACCCCTTCGGCAGCACCTGGGCGAAGCGCGCCGAGAAGCCCAGCGTCGCCGCATCCAGGGCGGTCGCATACACGCCGGTCGCGAGAGCGCCGGCGAGGCTGGCCGCGGAAAGCGCGAGGAAGATGCGCAGCCGCAGCGAGAGCCCTCGGCGACGCGAGCGGACCACACGGTGCGCGGTGAACGCGACGAGCGCGGCGTCCATCGCGCCTGCGAGGATGAGGAGCCCTTGCGTGATCGGAGGCGTGCTCACGAGCTCTCCCGGAGCCGGAAGCCCACGGCGCGCACGGTCTCGATGAGCCCGTCCGGAGCGCCGGCCGCCTCCAGCTTGCGGCGCAGCGATTTGAAGTGCGAGTCGACCGTCCGCGGCGTGAGGGCATACGCGCTCCCCCATACCTTCTCGACGAGCTGGTCGCGCGTGAGCACGCGACCCGGGGCGTCGGCGAGGACGGCGAGGAGGTCGAACTCGATCTTGGTGAGCGCGAGCTCTCTGCCGTCGTAGCTGGCGCGCCGTGTCGAGGCCTCGACCTCGAGCCCTTTCCCGCTCGCGTGCGCCGGGGCGTCTACAGGTGGGGCGACGTCCGGACCGGGCGCGCCTCGGCGGAGGATCGCGCGGATGCGTGCGACGAGGGCCCTCGGCGAGAAGGGCTTGGTGACGTAGTCGTCCGCGCCCGCCTCGAGGGCCGCGACGCAGTCGACCTCCTCGTCACGGCTCGTGAGCACGAGGATGCAAGGCGGGTCTTCGAGGCGCTGCGCCTCGCGGAGGAGCGAGAAGCCGCTTCCGTCGCTCAGGACGAGATCGAGGATCACGACGTCGTAGGTGGCGTCCAGGAGCGCGGGTCGTGCCGCGGCGAGCGTGGAAGCCGCGTCCGCGTGCATCCCCTCTTTCCGCAGCGCGTAGAGCACGGCGTCGGAGATCGCCGGGTCGTCCTCCACGACGAGCACGCGCACCTGGTCCGACAACCTCCTCACGTCTTCCTCACGGCCTCCGCAGTAACGCCCAAGACGGGCCGTACGTCCATGGGAGGAGACGAACCCATGACGGCCGAACCGATGACGATGCCCGCGCTGAGCGCGCCGTTCCCCGGCGCAGTACCTGAACCGGTGGACGAAACACCACCGGCGAATCCGGGTCGGCCACGAGAGGAGCAGGGGCAGGAAGAGACGTTCGAGTCGTTCGCGCACGGCCTCCTCGAGGCGACGCGCGCCGAGAGCTGGGTGCACGAGGCGCGACGGCTGGGCACCGGGCTGGGGCTCGCCGCCCTGTTCGGGGGGGCGCTCGGGCTCCGGGTCGGCGGAGTCGCGATCGGCTCGCACGCGCTCGGCGTCGCGGCGGGGCTCACGGCGGTCGCGGCGGTGGCGTCGCCCGCGTTCGCGATCGTCCTCGCGCTCGTCAACGCACCGATCAGCGGCTTCACCCTCGCTCGAGCGACATCGGGCGCGGTCGCGCGTGCAGGCTTGATCCTCGGCGGCCTCGCTCCGGCCGCCGCCCTTTACGTCGTCACCGTCGAGGACGCGATCACCGTCTCGGTCGTGGGGTTCGCATCGCTCGCGCTCGCGGGCGCGATCGGCGTCTCCTCCTTCGCGACGGACCTCCGTACGCCGCTCGCCGCCGCCTCCCGCGACACGCGGAGATGGATGACGGTCGCCATGCCTGCCTTCGTCCTCTTCGCCGCCGTCCTCGCCCTCCGCGTGTGGTGGCTCGCCCTCCCCGTCCTGACAGGTGCACGATGAAAAGCTTCGAAGGCAGCGTGTTCGACGTCACCCTGATGAGCCGTATCCTCCGTGCGCCCGCGGACGTGGCGGCGGACTGCCGCGACGACCGAGACGCCTCCGCGATGGCGCGGAACGCGCTGATCGCGATCGTCGTGGGCTCGCTGCTGTTCGGTGCCGCGGTCGGGTCGTGGCACGGCGGCGCGCAGACGTTCTTCGCGGCGGGGAAGCTCCCGATCGTGATGCTCGCGACGCTCGTCGTGTGCGCTCCGGCCTTCTACGCGGTCTCGGCGGTCTTCCACCGGCCCTGGTCGGCCCGCTCGGTGCTCTCTCTCATGCTCGTCTCCGGTGCGCGGTTCTCCCTCGTCCTCCTCGCCGCGACGCCTCCTCTCTGGCTCCTCATCAACCTCGGCGCGTCGTACGACCTCTCGAAGCTCGCGGCGTCGTTCGCCTACGGCCTGGCCGGCCTGGCCGCCCTGACGCTGCTCGTCCGGGGGCTCGGTGACGGCCCCGGGAAACGCTCGATGATCGCGCTCATGATGGCGATCTTCCTCCTCGTCGGCGCGCAGACCTCGTGGATGCTTCGCCCCTACCTCGGCACTCCCGGCGTGCAGCACGTCGTCCTCTTCACGCGGGAGCGCGAGGGGGGGCTCGTCTACCAGCTCTGGAAGAGCGTCGAGCACGTCGTCGACCCGGCCCGACCGGGAGACCGTCCGTGACCCTCACGGATCTCGCGGTCCTCTACGGTATTGCCGGCGTTGCCTGCTCGATCGCCGTGCTTCGAAAGGAGCACGGCAGCGGAAGCGGCACCGCCATCTGGTCGGCGATCGCCACGGTCCCTCTGTGGCCACTCTGGGCGCCGTTCGTCCTCGCGACGCCACGCACGCGCGAGCGGCCTCGACACCCACCACGCGAATCTGCGTCGGCGGGACATCCTGCGGAGGCCTCCGATCGTGCGCAATCACCGCGGAGCGCCACGACGCGGTCGGCCGATGGGGCGCGCGCTCGCATCGAGGTCGCGCTCGACGAGTCGGTCAAGGCGGTCGCCGGCACGCCGATGAGCCAGGTCTTCTCGCGCCAGGTCGCGCAGCGCATCTCCGCCGAGGTCGCGGCCGTGGCGGTGCGAATGGAGGAGCTCGGCTCGCTCGCGTCTTCGCCGGGGCTCGATCCTGCGGCCTCGGCGGCGCGCGTCGCGGAGCTCTCCCGGGCAGGCGCGCCCGAGCGAACCATCGCGACGGCCCGGCTCCAGCACGAGAGCCTTCTCCGGCTCGAGAAGCTGCGCGCCACCGACGGTGAGGCGCTCGACGAGCTCGCGGATCTCCTCGAGGCGCTACGCGCGCAGCTGCTCGTCGCGCGCTACGCCGGCTCCCCGTCGGACGGCACGGGCGCCATCGTCAGCGAAGTCTGGGCCCGCCTCGAGGGCCTGGGAGCGGCGTTCGAAGGCGGCGCGTGAACCCGAGCCCGGGCTCTTGCCGACCGACGCCGTGAGAATTCGAAATGCCCCTCACATGGACGTCTTGACGACCCAGACGAGGAAGATGGTGAGCGCGAGGATCGCGACGACCGCGACCGCATCCCTCACACGGCTCGGCCTGGCCGTGCGCGGGACCGCGAGCGGCGTCGGGACTCGCGTAGAACCGAGGTTGAGCACGACGACGTCGGCCGGCGCGCTCGCGCTCTCCGCGGTCAGCGTCACCACCGGCGCAGGCTCGGACGGCGCCGGGGGCGGCGGCACCGTGAGGACCGGCAGCGCGCTCGACCGGTTGGGAGAAGAGTTCGGGACCGCCCCCGACGCCCACGCCTTTTCGTCCTCGGGGAGCGCGTGGGCTTCGACCGTCGGGCTGTCGGTCGGGTAGTCGGCCTCGAGGAGATCGACCTCCTCGTACTTCAGCGTCGGGAGCTTCTTGTCCCCCGACGAGTCGACGCTGCTCGCCGCGCTGTCTCGCGGCTTCACCCGGTCGAGCTGCCCGCGCCATCGCTCGAGGAGCTCGCTCAGCTCCGCACGTCCGCGCTCGACGTCGACGCTTCGAGCGACGATGTCGTGGAGCTCCGTCGCCGAGATCGTGCGCTGCGGGAGCTCGGGCGTGAGCGCGAGGTCGACCGCCTGGAGCAGCTCGTTCGGCAGATCGGTCCGGAGCGCCGAGAGGGGGCGAATCTTCGGGTACCGCATCGCGCGGAGGAGCTCGGCCTCGACCATTCGCGGGTCGAACGGGAGCCGCCCCGTGGCGAGCCGCCACGCGAGCAGGGCCGCAGCGTAGACGTCGGCGCGCTCGTCCACGGGCTCGCCGCGCGCCTGCTCCGGCGCCATGCACCCGAGGGTCCCCTTCACCAGCCCGTAGCGGGTCGCCGGGGAGACACCGAGCATCTTGGCGATCCCGAAGTCGGTGATCTTCACGTCGCCGGTCCAGTCGACGAGCACGTTCGACGGCGAGATGTCGCGATGGATGATCGGCGCGGGCGCGCCGGAGTCGTCGCGCTGACAGTGGGCGTAGGCGAGCGCGGCGAGGATTCGCTCGACGATGTGCCACGCGACGCGATCCGGGAGCCGGGCGCCGACGACGCCCGCCAGTCGCATCAGGCGACCGAGCGGCGGCCCTTCGACGTAATCGAAGACCAGCGCCGCGAACCCGGCCTCCTCGACGAACGCGCGGACCTGCACGATCGCAGGGTGGTTGAGGCGGACGCAGAGCGTGGCTTCGCGCGCGAGCCCTTCGAAGGACTCCTCCTCGCCGTCCTTCGGCTCACGGAGGACCTTGATGGCGACTTTGCGCCCGGCGCGGCTCTTCGCCAGGAACACCTGCCCCGCCGCGCCGGCCCCGAGACGCCCGAGAATCTCGAACCCCCGTAGCGCGGGGTGCTGACTCACATCGGGAAACACTGGAGACGGACGTTAGCGGAACCCGCGCTGCTGTCGAGTGGAGTGCAGCGATTGAGTGGAGCGCAGTCACCCGCACCTTTACGATGGGCACTCCTACCTCGCTCAGGTGCAGGAGCCTGCGCTCGGACGACGCTGCGCGTGATCCGTCACTGGGATCAGCACAGGAGCGTCGCCC